>OIGD01000556.1_pt1 | contig 43340 bp, 37 predicted proteins | sample 1582211 | NCBI WGS metagenome assembly OIGD01 (sample SAMN04414078, study PRJEB24778) | human gut metagenome | material: faecal | host: Homo sapiens
GCCGTGCTCGGCCAGCTTGCGCCGCGCCGGAGGGTAGACAGGGTTGCCGATCTCGTCGCGGCTGGTGGCAGCAGAGGCGATGCTGAATTGGTCGGCTATTCCGGCTTTTTTCACCAGATCTTTCATCACGAACTCGGCCATGGGGCTGCGGCAGATGTTGCCGTGGCAGACGAACAGAATTTTTTTCATCGGGTACTCCCTCCCCATTCTATTTGGTGTTTATTTTCAAAAAAGCAAAAATGATGCAGAAGCGGCGCTTAACCGAGCGCCTCCTCAAAGGCGGCGATGGCCTTCAGGAATACCGCTCCATACTGTGCCGCTTTTTTCTCGCCGACGCCGGAGACCTCCAGAAATTCCTCCATGGTATGGGGGCTTTTGGCGGCCATATCCGTCAGGGCTGCATTGGTAAAGACGAGATAGGCCGGCACGTTTTCCTCCTGCGCGATCTGCATCCGCACGGCCTTGAGGGCAGAAAACAGGTCGGTGCTCCCCACGGGCACAGGCACCGAAACCGCAGCTTTGTTTTTGCCGCTTCCGGCGCTTTTTTTGCCCTTCGCCGCGCCCTTGGGCTTATCCTCCACGCGCACAGACAGAGAGATCTTTTGCCCGCCGAACAGGACGGCGGAGGCAGAGGACGTCGGCTCCAGCGTGAGATGGTCGGGATTTGTCCGCAAATACCCCTCGTCCTCCAACCGGTCGACATAGGCACGAACCTGCTCCGCAGTCAGCTCTTTCAGCAGGCCATAGGTGGAGAGCGTGTTCAGCCCAAGCTCCAGGACACGGCGATTTTTGCTGCCGCAGAGGATCTGGACGATGAGGAGCTTGCCCACATAATACCCCAGGCGCTCCCTGACTCTGTATACGCATGAGAGGATCATCTGCGCGGGCACGGTGATGTCGATGGTTTCATAGGCGCCTTTGCAGTTGCCGCAGCAGCCGCAGTTTTCCGGATGCTGCTGCCCGAAATAGTCGAGAATATATCCCCGCAGGCAGCAGGAAGTCTTGCAGTAGCCGATCATGGCCTGCAGGCGCTCATAGTCGCGCCGGCGAACCTCCGCCTGCTTTTCCTCCTCAAGCTCCTCGGTGCCGCTTTCAATGAGGAACTTTGCGGTCTGAATGTCCCCTGCGGAGTAAAGCAGAAGGCAATCTGCCGCCTCCCCGTCGCGGCCGGCGCGGCCGGCCTCCTGATAGTAGGCTTCCAAACTTTTCGGCATGTTATAGTGGATGACAAAATTGACATTGGATTTGTCGATGCCCATGCCGAAGGCGTTGGTGGCCACGATCACATTTTTGCGGTCAAACTGAAAATCATCCTGGCTGGCCTGCCGGTCGGCGTCCGCCATACCCGCGTGGTAGCAGACGGCGGAGATGCCCCTGTCGCACAGGCTCCTGCAGATCCGCTCGGCGGCGCTGCGGGTGGCGCAGTAAACAATGCCGGTCTTGTCCCGCCGCTTTTGCAGCAGCTCCAGCAGCGCCGACATCTTATCCTTGGGGTTTTGCACATCAAAATATAAATTGGGACGGTCAAAACCCGTGACGCAGCGGACAGGCTCATGCAGCTGCAGAAGGTTGACGATGTCGCTCTGGACCTGGGCGGTGGCGGTGGCGGTAAAGGCAGCCAGAACCGGACGCTGGGGGAGCGAGGCCACGAAGTCCGGAATGCGCAGGTAGCTGGGGCGGAAATTCTGCCCCCACTGGGAGATGCAGTGCGCCTCGTCCACGGCTACGAGCGAAATGTGCAGCCCCTGCACCAGCGCAGTAAAGCCCTCTGTGTCCAGCCGCTCGGGGGCAACATACAGGAGCTTGTAGCAGCCGTTCTGCGCTGCCTGATAGATGCGGCGGAACTCCTCGGCCGATAGGGAGCTGTTGATATACGCGGCGCTTATGCCCGACTGGATAAGCCCCTCCACCTGATCCTTCATCAGCGAGATCAGCGGCGAGATAACCAGCGTCACACCCGAAAGCAGCATGGCCGGCACCTGATAGCAAAGGGATTTGCCGCCGCCTGTCGGCATGATGCCCAACGCGTCCTCACCGGAGAGGATCGCATCTATCAGCTTTTCTTGCCCTTGCCGAAACGACGAATGGCCAAAATATTTTTTCAAAACAGAGAGCTTATCCATGGGATCCATCTCAGTCACCCCCTTGCAGCATACGATAGGTCGGACATGTTTCCAACATCTCTGATGACGATAAAACGATAGCATTTGCGGAGCAAAAAGTCAAGTTTGGGCGAAAAAGATCGGGAGGGGCAATGATAAAGCAGGCTTGCCTTTTTCCGGAAAGCCCACCAGCGCGGCTTTGCTCTCCCCTTGTCCGCTGCTCCGCAAAATATGCACCGGAACTTGATTCGGCAAATTTTTGTGCTATATTGTTATTGTAAATCAAAGGCGCTTTAACGCCTTTTCTATCTGTTGTGCGCTAAAATATGTTTAATAGGTCGAAGAAAATGGAACGAAATGAAAAGGAACCTGTAACTATGCCCCTCTCCCCTGCCGCCATTGAGGATCTGCGGCGTCTGTATTCCTACGGCTGGCTCCCGGGGCGCATTGCCCGCATCTTTAACCGCATGCATGGCCTTGCCCTCACGACGGCTGAGATCAAGCGCCTCTGCCGCGAACTGGAAAGAGCGGAAACATGCGGTGAAAATACCGCTCCGGACGGAGAGGCCGATGCAGGCGAATGATCCAACATAGCCGGCCGGCGATGCAGCGGGCACCGTTGCCGCACATCTCTCCCATGGAGCCATCGGAATTGAAAAACAGCATCTTGTAGTCGCCGCCGTAGGTGGGCTTTTTCACCACCATGAATCCGTCGGCACCGATGGACATATGCCGCTCACAGACAGTGCGGATGATCTCCGGCCACTTCTCATCGGGTATAGCATCCTGTCGGTCATCCACCACAATAAAGTCGTTGCCGGCACCGTTCATTTTCCAAAACTCCATGGCGTAACGCCCTCCTTTTTGCTTGTAATTGCATTGTACATGTCCTCTATAGGCTTGTCAAATTTTTGTCATAGTCCTATTATTCGGATGCACCGTCCTAAAATCAGGACTATCGCGCATATTTTATGGCACTTTCCTACCAAGAGATCGTCTATACGCAGTGGCCGACATAGGCTGACCCCCGGCTTCCGCGTAAAGCAGATCCCGGGGGCCGCCATCCTATAATTATCTTTTCCCTTCTGCTGGCGCATTCCGTTTTATCGGGTCCTTCCCTCCTGCCTCAGGATCCTCCTGTAAAGCCATAGAGCTGCCAACATAGAGACACAATCCACAACGGGCTGCACCATGGTACAGCCGTACATGGGGAGTAATCCATCCAGCAGAAACAGCAGCGGGATATCCAGTACGCCCTTACGCAGCACGGAGCAAATCAGGGATTCCTTCACTCGTCCCATAGCCTGAAACTGGGTGATCATGGGGTAGCACACGGCCATCATCGGCATAGCCAGCACCATGATTCGCAGAAAGGACGCTCCGTAGGCAACGGTGGCTGGTGTGTCAATAAATAGTCCCACCAGCACCGGCGCCAGCAGCTCATAAGTCAGCACACACGCCAGCGAAAAAACAACCGATACGCCGCAGCCCAGCTTAAATACCTGATGCCGCCGCTCCCGGTTGCCGGAAGCGTAGTTATAGGCCAGCAGCGGCAGTATGCCGCCGGAAACGCCTATGGAAAAATACAGGGGCAGCATGTCCAGCTTCTTTACGATACCCAGCGCAGCCACTGCATCCGTGTCGTAGGCGGACATGAACTTCATCAGTGCCCCTACTGCCACCATGGTCAGCAAATACTGGGCACAGGAGGGAAAGCCGATTTTCACTATGCTGCCCATGTGCTTAGCGGTATACCGCATGCTGCCGGGCCGCAGCGATACCACAGAGCTGCGGCGCCTGTTAAAAATGCAGAAGAGCAGAAACAACGTACCAATGACATTGGAGATGGCTGTAGCCAGCCCCGCCCCCTGGGCTCCCAATCCCAAAAACTGCGGCAGCACGAATAGCGGATCCAGGGCAATGTTGATAAGGCCGCCCAGAGATACGCCTGCCGACGCTATCCCCGCACTGCCCTCTGCGCGCAAGAGGTTTGCAAGCAAAATGTTGATGATGGCGCAGGGACCGCCCCAAATAACTACCCATTTAGCATAGTGGAACGCCAACGCATATGTCTCCGACGTAGCTCCGCACAGATGCAGCAATGGAGATGCAAGCCAAGCGAACACAACGGAAAACAGCACCGCCGCAAGCAGACACCACCAAAAGGAGATGGCCGCAATACATCGGGCATCCGTGTCTTCATGCCGTCCCAAGGCCCGGGCCATGCAGCTGGCCCCACCTACGGCAAACAGATTGGCAATGGCCGTCATCAGTACGGTAATGGTGTATGCCACCGATACCGCCGCCGTCTGCAGCGGGTCATTCAGTAGTCCTACAAAATAGGTGTCCGCCAGATTGTAGGCCAACAACACCATCTGACTGGCGATAGCGGGTAAAATCTGCCGCCGCACCGCCTGGGACGCGGGCATTTGCTCGAATAGATAGGTTTTATCGGTTGAACGATCCATATCGTGCCTCCCGCACATTATTCAGAATTATTTTACACCGGATAAAAACAGATAGCAAGCAAAGAAGCTGTCGTATGAATCGTATTCTTCAAGTATTCCTCTAATCCCGCCCCTCCCCCTATTCACTTGCACATTGAGCTGTCCCCTTGCTTCAAATGAATCTGCGCAGGGCATTTACACGGTTATTGGGATTCTGTTCCCATGATCTCAAAAAGCTTTCCCGCTTTTCTGTGCCGGACAACGATTTTCGTTGTGTTTTTCTCCTCAGTATGCTACCATAAAAGAAACAAAGCAGCAGCGGCACAGTAAGCCGCATGAAAGGAGTTCCCATGAAGAAACCACCCAAACCTAAAGATACGGCCCGCCGGCTCAAGGCCACAATCCGCCAGCAGCCGGCTGTTTTTACCGTTTATGTAGTTCTGCGGCTGATTGTGGTGGCAGAGCTGGTTCTGTCCATCCTCCGGGGCGAATACGAGAGCGCCTTCATCTGCCTGCTGGTGCTGATTTTGTTTATTTTACCTTTTTTCATCCAGCAAAACTTCGGTATCCAACTGCCGACCACCCTGGAAATCATCATACTTCTGTTCATATTTGCGGCAGAAATACTGGGCGAGCTGGAGGGTTATTTCATCACCTACCCCAACTGGGACACCATGCTCCACACCACTACAGGCTTTCTCAGCGCAGCCACCGGCTTTGCCCTCATTGATATTCTCAACCGAAACAGCCGCATCAAGTTTCATCTCTCCCCCATATATGTGGCTTTGGCTGCTTTCTGCTTTTCCATGACCGTGGGTGTTCTGTGGGAATTTTTCGAGTTTGGTATGGATCGGCTCTTCCATCTGGATATGCAAAAGGACACGGTGGTTCAGAGCATCACCTCCGTGATGCTGGATCCCACTAACAGCAATACCCCCATCACGATAGACGGTATCCACTCTGTGGCGGTCAACGGCAACGACCTGGGCTTTGACGGCTACTTGGATATCGGCCTGTATGATACCATGGAGGATCTGTTCGTCAACTTTATTGGCGCCGTGACCTTCAGCGTTATTGGGTATTTCTATATCAAGCACCGGGGCAAGGGAAAGCTGGCCCGGGCTTTCATCCCGACCCTCAGCGGGCAGGAGGAGCAAGACCCCGCCGCGCCGGACTCTTCCCGGGAAAACTCTAAATAACACACCGCAGCTCATCACTATTCTGCCCTCCCCTGCATCTGTTTTTACAGTTGTGCTAGTCTGCTGTTGCCCAACGGCTTTTCTCTAAAGGTCGTGCAGAGGTGGCTGGGCCATTCAGATATAAAATTGACCGCCAATATCTACGGGCATTTGGATGTGGCTCGGAAGCAATCCATAGCGGACAAAATGGGCAGCCTTTTTTCCAGTGCTGAGTTCGAATGATGGTGTTAGAAAACTGTTAGAAATCAGACGATTTTCTGTTGTCCGCAACAGAAAAAGAAAAAGTCCCGAAACCCTTCGGGTAATGTTCGTAGGGACACAAGTTGACACCATATCTTGCAAGGGGGCGGACAGCGTTTGCTGTCCGCTTCTTGCGTTTTTTCTCTGTTTTTTATTATGCGGGAAGCTCGAATACCTCACTCAGGGGCGGCGCAATGCGCGGCTGCGCCTCGCCCTGCTCCATCGCGCTGTCCACTGTGCCGATGTCGCGGTACACGATGCGGATGCTCTGGTGGGAGCTGCGGGAGTATTTCTCCGTCCGCTCGCCTACCTCAATCCGCTGGATGAACAGCCGCAGCAGCTCCGGCGTCAGCTCGTCGATGGCGGTGTACTGCTTTGCCTTCTCAACGAACGTGTTCACGTTGGCGGAGGCGGCTTTCAGCTTTTCCAGCCGGGCCTCCTTTTCGGGGATCTGTTCCTCCAACGCTTTCTGTTCGACGGTGTAATCGCCCGCCAGCATCCGGTACTGCTCATCGGTCACCCGCCCCAGCACATTGTCCTCATAGAGCCGCTTGAACAGCTTGGACAGTTCCTCTCTGCGCCGCCGCATGGTATCCAGATCTTTTTGGATCGTGTTCATCTCACGCCGCAGCTCCAGCGTATTCTTGCTGCTGATGTAGGCGGCGAACTGCTTTTCCTTCATCCGCGCGAAGTGCGTCACCCGGCGTAAGTCCTCCAGCACAACGGCTTTCAGTTCAAACTCCCGGATGTGATGCGGCGTGCAAACGGTCTTGCCCTTTTTGCCGTAGGTGTAGCACTTGAAGTTGTACTCCGTCCGCTTCATCGTGCTGGCTCTGTGCAGCACCAGCGGCTTGCCGCAATCCGCGCAGAACACCAGTCCAGAGAAGATGTTCGGCTCGTCCATGTGCTTGGGGGCACGCTTTTTGTGCTGACGCACCTCCTGCACGATGTCCCACTGCTCCTGTGTGACAAGAGCTTCGTGGGTGTTCTTCACCACGAACCGCTCACTTTCAGGGCGCTCCACACGCTGCTTGTTTTTGTAGGAGATCGTAGTGGTGCGAAGCCCAACCGAGTGTCCGAGGTAGACCTCATTGTTCAGAATGCTGGTGACGCTGTTGGAAGACCACAGGCAGGGTCTGGTGGTGTCCAGTCCTCGATGGCTTTTCCCGGTCTTGCGGTAGTAGGCGTTGGACGGGTTCACCACCTGCTCTTTAGTGAGGATGGTGGCGATCCGCTTGGGGCCGTTTCCAGCGGCGCAGAGGGAGAAAATGTGTTTCACCACAGGCGCGGTGTCCTCGTCGGGAACCAGCGTGTTGGCGTCACCATCACTTTTCCGATAGCCGTAGGGCGGTCTGCCGCCCAGCCGCTCTCCCTGCTCCGCTTTCATTTTCATGACCGCGCGGACCTTGCGGCTGGTATCCTTGGCGTGAAGCTCGTTGGCCCAGTTGCGGATGGGGTTGAAGTCATTGCTGCTCTCCACTGTGGAATCCACACCATCGTTGACCGCGATGAAACGGACATTCTTTTGTGGAAAATATATCTCCATGTAGTAGCCCACCTGAAGGTATTCACGCCCCAAGCGGGAGGCGTCCTTTACGATGAGGTTCGCCACCTGTCCTGCTTCGATCATCTCCACGATCTTTTTCCATGAAGGCCGCTCGAAGTTCGTACCAGAGTAGCCGTCATCCGCAAGGAAGATGGTGTTCTCGAAGCCCTTTTCTTTTGCGTATTTCTCCAGCAGGGTGCGCTGGTGCTGAATGCTGTTGGACTCTCCGGCCCGCTCGTCCTCCTGACTGAGCCGCCCGTAGAGTACGGTGTATTGCTGATTTTCTTGACCTGCCATAGTTACCTCCTTTTCGTTGGGGCAGGCCGGTACGGTAACAGGAAGTATACCGCACCGGCCTCCGCAAGTCTACTGAAACTTTACTGCTCATGATGCTCCCGCTCTAACTTCGTGTCGATGAGCCGCAGGAGCTTGTCTGTGGGTGTTGCCGATGCGCCGCCGGGGAATACGGAGGTCACAAGGAAGCACTTCCCACCGACCAGCATCGCCCGTTGACGGGTGAGGTCATCCCCCTCCCATTTGGCTGTGCTGTCGCGGAACAGTGTTTCCACGCCGCCGTCCTCGGAGCGGCGCAGGATGACCTGCTCCGGCCGGTAGGCGCCGAGGATGCCCGTGTCACGATAAATTTCCCAATCCTGTTTCATTACAATCCTCCCATCGTTTGCTCATGCTGTTGCTTTTTCTGTTCTTCTTGCGCAGACTGCTCGTCCAATTTTTCTTTCACCGCCAGAGCCGCGCCTGCGGCGAAGCCGATCACCGCGCCGAAGTTTTCAGCGGCAATCTTCGCCTCCATGCGCCGCCGCTTTTCCTCGGCATTCTCGTCCTCATCCAGCAGTGTTTCTACGGCAGCCAGTCCTGCCACGGCGGGGATCAGAGGAATAGGCCGCGGATCGCCGCCGCGCCATACCAACCCGCCAGTGCCGCCGTGCCAAGGATCAGCACCAGCATGATCCACTTGAGGGCCACCAGCAGGCTGAAGTCCGGGAGCCAGTCGATCCACTTGGAGGAATGCCGCTCGCTCAGATTCCCAACCCGTTCCAGCAGTCTGTTCATCTCTGTCAGCGATTTCTGTATCTCGACCAGTGTGTTCTGCACCGGCGTCAGATCGATGTACGGCTTCAGTTCCGGCAGGGTCTTCCGAATTTCCTCCAGCTCCCAGTTTATTCCGTCTGCCTGCTCCGCCAGCTTGTTCATCGCCTGCGGCAGATCGCACTGGATCACGATGGGCTGCATCATCTGCGGCGGTGTATTTGCCAATGCGCTGTTCGACTGGTTCATCCGCTTCAATTCCTCCATCGGTTTCCGCTGCTCGACGGAGTTTTCTCTTGACGAGCTCTGCCCGTATTCTGAATTCATGTTCCATGGCCTCCTTGCAATATTTTTCCTCGTGTAGCTTGTTGTCACGGCATTTTAGTCCGTCCGGCGTGGTGTAGGTGATGTACTTACGGCTGCTCTCCCAGCATACCGCGTAGCCCTCGGATGCCATCAGGGAAACGAAAGCGTCCTTGTCAGCGGCGTATTTCATGCACTCGTCGATGGTGTTCATGAGCCGCAGCTTCCAGCTTTGGCCCTTCAGCGCCGTGTGATACTCCGCGCCGCTCATGCCGCGGGCCTGCTGTGTGATCGACTCAAAGACCGGCAGGCCCATCTCCTGACAGATCATGTCATTGCGCCGCATCAGTTCCTGGATCTGTTCCTTCGCCATGTGCAGCTTCTTGCCGGTGTCGAAATTGACGGAGTTGATGACGCAGTGGGAGTGGATGTGCTCCCGGTCTACGTGGGTACAGACCAGCACCTCGCAGCCGTCGAAGTATTCCGCCAGCCGCCGTGCGGCTTCGTGGGCCTGCCGGGGATCGACCGCCGCACCTTTTGGAAAGCTCTGCACCATGTGGTAGAACATCACACCGCCGTCCTTGTGGTAGAGGAGCTTCGTGTTCAGGAAATCATCGTAGACGCTCTGCGGCTGGCAGTTGATGCCGCTGACGAGCGGCGCGCCCTCCCATGCGGTTTTCTTTTCCTGCATGACGTAGAGCATCACGCCGCGCATGGCGGCGCGGGACTGTGTGCCCCGTTTGTAGTTCACGAAATGTACGATGGCCATACGGCTCACCGCCCTTCCATGACTGCCCGCAGGGCGGTGCTGACCTTGGACAGTTCCTGCGTGGCCTTGTCGAGACCGATGACCTGCACCTTGCCCATGTTGGCGAGGACGGTAAGGCGGTTGATGTTGCTGCCGATGCCCTTGAGCTGGCGGAGCAGTTCTTTCTGCTCGTCGATGACGATGATCCGTTTGCCGAGACAGCAGGCGGTGACGTAGTCGCTCATGGACATGTGAGCCTTCGCCGCCAGCGCCTTGATCTTCTCACGGTCAGCGGACGCCATGCGCGTGCTGAATTTAATATCTTTTTTCATAATCAGTGACCTTTCTGAAATGATTTCTCTCGTCCCCTCGGAGAGCTGGGGTGGCTTCAAGTGGGTCCGGGCTTCTGCCCGGAATTTGGGTGCAGGGCTTTGCCCCGCCCAGAGCGTTTGGCAGGGCAGCGGCTTCGCCGCAGACCAGACAAATGCGATGCTGGCCGTCGTCCGAGCGGACGACGAATCCCCCGTCCCGCCGCAAGCGGCAGAACTCGCTCTCTCTGTCGCTCGTCCTCTTCCCACCGAAACCGCTTTGCTGGGTTTCGGCGGGAGCCCTGTTGGGGAGGTGATAAAACTTCCGTTTTGCATTTTTTCGGCATTTCTGTGTGGGGGTGGTATCACTACCCTCCGGCTGCTGTGGCTGTGTCGGAACAACCCCGCGCGGGGTTTATTTCGGCAGAAAAACGGCTTTCTCAGAGTGGGTGCTCTGCGCCGATGGATGCGTGCTGTTCCCTCCTGCACACAGTGCTTTTTTGGCACCTCTATGCGTGGGGCGGTATCACTACCCTCGGCGTGCGCTTCATGCTGTTGAAACGCTGGACGCGCAGGAGTTACGGCGGCGTATTCGCCGTTTTATGCCGCCCCGGTGCTCGCCCTGTGCGGGCTGAATCTCCCCTCGTCGGGTACACACGCCACCCCAGCCCCTAACCGCGCACACAGCGGCTCACACGCCGAAACACGGCGGGTTCTCAGGGTCGATGGTGACGATGTTTTCGGTAGCGGGATCATCGACACCATCGACCCTTTTCAGGCAGATCAGACGGTCGCCGTTGCTCTTGCGGAAGGACACCGTAATGCCGTTTCTCCTTAGAGCGTCAACGCTTTTGCGGATTCGGTGGGAGAAGCTGTTGGGGGTCAGTCCCTCCGCACCGGCAGGGTCGATCTTTTCCAACAGCACCTTGGCAGGGGCGCTGATCTCCGGCTGCCGGCGCAGCAGTTCAGAGAGGAGAAAAAGAATCCGTTCACTGGGATGCTCCGTCTGTTCGCAGTTATCTGACAGCAGTTTCCAGACATGATCCTCGCCATCGAACTCCAGTGCCAGTTCCCGGTAGGGGATGTCCCGTCCGGTGCAGTAGAGCGTGGCGGTGTTCTCTCTGCGCTGACTCTTGCGGAGGACAAAGTTGCTGTCGGTAGCGCCGCTGAGTCCGGTGGTGCCGGAGATCATGTTCATGGGATCATCGTCATTCATCTTCCGCAGATGATGCACCAGCAGAATGGCGATGCGGTGCTTGTCCGCCAGCGCTTTCAGAACGCCGATATCCCGGTAGTCGCTGGCATACGGGTTCGCATCATTGCCTGCGGTGCGGATGCGCTGGAGCGTGTCGATGACGATGAGCCTGGTCTGCGGATGCTCTTTCAGGAATTGCTCGATCTGTTCCACCAGCCCGTTGTGGAGCTGCTGGGACATGACGGCGAAGTGCAGCGTGGGCGGTGCGTCCTCCGTGAGATCAAAGAGGCGGCTTTGGATGCGCTGAAAGCTGTCCTCCAGACAGAGGTACAGCACTTCGCATGGGCGTGTGGCGAACGTCCAGAGCGGTTTGCCCTGCGCGGCGCAGAGACACAGCCACAGCGCCAGCCACGATTTGCCGATCTTCGGCGCGCCTGCCAGCAGGTGCAGTCCCTGGGGAAGCAGATCGTCCACCACGAAGGAGACCGGTTCGTAAGCGGTGCTTTGCAGCGTGTCCGCGTCAATGGTTTGCAGTCGGTTCATAAAAATTTCTCCTTTCTGAGTTGGAGTGTTTATTTCTTTCAGGCCTGTGCTTGTATCGTAACATGGGGATTGACTTTTGAAAATAGGTAATGTATCATTTTACTACATACACTATATTGAGGCGAATACATTATCTACTGGGAGAGGGCTTATGTCTGTTTTAGGAAAAGACCTGTTTGATTTTCAGCGTTCGCATACAAACACAAAAGTGGAATTTGGCGCATCCGGCTACTGGGTGGAGATGGTCCCGGAGATGCAGCCCTACGGAACTGTGCTGACGGAGATCCTAAATCTGGATGTCACACCTTTTCAGAAGCTGCTGGACAGGTTGAACACGGCTGTCCACGAAAAGAATTATGATGACGCTCCGCGTGCCTATATGGACATGCAGAAGGGTTTTGGATCTCTGCCGCTCTACCGATTGTATCTGATGGACTTCCGTTATTTCGGAGATATGAAGATCGAGGAATTTGTGGGTGAGGAAGTGCGGGAGGCATTTGCGAAATATGTGATCAATGAGGAGCGCGAAATACCGTCCTTCATGCAGCAGCAGATCAAGGACATTCAGCTCATTCAGGAGCGGTATGCGTGGTTTCTGGACCGGGTTTTTGCAAACGCTGTGTTTGAAAAGAAAAAAGGCCAGAGAAAAGAATCTCTGGCGCAGTTGATCTATTCCAGCGGTTATGAGGCTTTTGTCAGCGGTGTCAGTTTGGGGAAGGACCCGGAGGTAGACGCGCCGCTGGTAAGAGCGCAGTACCGCATCCGGGGCGAAAGAGAAAACGCCGAGGTAGTCGAGAAGATGTATTTTGACCGGCTGCTGGATTTCGTCTATGTGGAGCTTATGAAGGGGCTGCAGAAGGGCTTTGTACCGAAGCGCTGTGCCAACTGCGGACGCTGGTTCTTGCAGATGCCGGGTATGACCTACGCCTATTGCGGCGAACCGGCGCCGGGGCAGGATGGCAAGACCTGCCGGGAGATCGGAGCCACCAGCAGCTTCCGCAGCAAGGTGCAGAACAACGATGTTTGGAAGGCTCATCAGCGGGCCTACAAAAAATATTTTGCCCGTACCCGAAAGGGGACGATGAGCAAGGGCGTGTTTGAAGTGTGGTCCCGGAAAATGGAGACGCTGCGGGACGATGCGCTGATGGAATATGGCAGAGCGCAGAGCGAAGAGGAACGTCAGCGCATTGTGGATGAGGTCACGCAAAAACTGAATAAGCTGTGACGATCAGAAAACTTCTTTTCCCAAATCGCAAGGAAAAAACAAGAATTTCCGGGTGGCGTTTTGATATGGGATGATGGTAAAATAACAGTATCGTTTGACCAAAGGAGGGACTGTCCCGTGTCCAAAACAACGCTGTTCGACAGCCGCATCAGAAAATACGCCTACCGGGAACCAGCGCAGATTTACAAGGACATCGGTGCGTCCCCTGACGGCTTATCCCCCGAGCAGGTGGACACCATGCGGGAGAAGTACGGCGCAAACAGCTTTGCGGGGCGAAAGAATGACACCATGTTTCGCCGGGTGCGGCGGGCGTTTATCAACCCCTTCAATGTCATCCTCTTTATCCTCGGTATCATCTCGCTGGTGACGGATGTTTTTCTGGCTTCGGATTTCAGCAAAAACGCATCCACTGCCATCATCATCTTTTCCATGATCCTCATCAGCGGTACCATCCGGCTCATTCAGGAGTTGCGGGCAAAGAACGCGGCCCGGCAGCTTGACCGGCTGATCCACGAGAGCATTACGGTCAGGCGCGGCGGAGAACTCTTGGAGATTTCTGCGGAGAAGCTGGTGGTGGGCGATGTGGTCCTGCTCTCCGCCGGAGATCGTGTTCCGGCGGACATTCGGCTGACCAAGGTCACCGATCTTTTTGTGTCCCAAGCCGCCATCACCGGCGAAAGCGCCATTCTGGAAAAGAGCAGCCGTACTCTTGGCTACGGCAGTCCCGAAACGCTGACGCAGCTTGAAAACCTTGCGTTTATGGCGACCACGGTCATCAGCGGCAAGGGCGAGGGCATCGTGCTGGCGGTGGGGAAGGACACCCTCTACGGCAGCTTCACAAAGCCGGACGCCGAGGAGAAAACATCTTTCCAGCAGGGCGCGAACTCCATCGCATGGGTCATGCTCCGCTTTATTGCGGTGCTGATCCCCTTTGTGTTCATTCTTCTCGGCATCACCGGGGGAAAGTGGCTGCAATCCTTCGCCTTTGCCCTGTCGGTGGCGGTGGGACTGATGCCGGAGATGCTGCCCATGGTCATTACCGCCTGCCTTGCGCGGGGCAGCCTGTCCATGAGCCGCAAGCAGACCATCATCAAGGACATCAACGCCATGCAGGGCTTCGGCAGCATGGATGTTCTGTGCATGGACAAGACCGGCACGCTGACCAACGAGAGCATTCTGCTGGAATACTACATGGACGTGCTGGGCAACGAAAGCGGCGAGGTACTGGATCTTGCCTTCCTCAACAGCATCTACCACTCCGGGGTGCGCAACCCCATTGACAACGCCATCCGAGCCTGTCAGACCATGCCGGGACGGGAGACGCATTTTGCGCAGCTCCTTGCCGGGCATCAAAAGGCGGACGAGATCCCCTTTGACTATGCCCGCAAGATCGTCAGCACCCTTGTGACCGCCCCAAATGGGGAGAATCAACTGATTATGAAGGGCGATATTGCCCACGTTGTTTCCCGCTGCGGCTATGTTGCGTACCGTGGCAAGGTGCTGCCCATGGAGGACGCCAAGGAGAGCGTTTCTTCCGTGGTGGACGAGATGCTGCAAGACGGCATGAAGGTCATCGCCGTGGCGCAGAAAAATGTGGGACAGCAAAAGCAGATCACTCCCGCTGATGAAGCGGATATGATCTTAGTGGGGTATTTGGCGTTCTTCGACGCTCCCAAGAAAACCGCAAAGGTGTCCATCGAGGCGCTGAAACGCTTGAAGGTCACGCCGAAGATCCTGACGGGCGATCAGACGGATGTGGCGGTTTCTATCTGCCGCAGGGTGGGCATTCCCTCTGAAACCGTGCTGACCGGCGGGGAGTTGGACAAAATGACCGACAGCGAACTGAGCGCAGCGGTGGAAAGCGTCCATGTATTTTCGGAGCTGACACCAGGGCAGAAGGTGCGTCTGGTGTCCGCCTTGGAGCAGAACGGGCATACCGTGGGCTTTTTGGGGGACGGCATCAACGATATTCCCGCCCTCTGCGAGGCCAATGTGGGTATCTCGGTGGATACGGCGGTGGATGCTGCCAAGGACGCGGCGGATGTGGTGCTGCTGCAAAAAGACCTTGGGGTACTGGAGCAGGGTATTTTGGAGGGACGAAAGACCTTCACCAATATGCTCAAGTATATCAAGATCACCGCCAGCTCCAACTTCGGCAATATCCTCTCCATTGTCTGCGCCAGCGCGTTTTTGCCTTTCCTGCCCATGACCGCCTTGCAGCTTTTGCTGCTGAATCTGCTGTATGATGTGCTGTGCATCATCCTGCCCTGGGACAATGTGGACGAGGAAGAAACCCTCTCGCCCAGAGACTGGTCCGGGAAAACACTGGGGCGGTTCATGCTGTCCTTCGGGCCCATCAGCTCGCTGTTCGACATAGCGACCTTCCTGTTCCTCTATTATGTCCTCTGCCCCATGCTGTGCGGCGGAATGACCTATCCGCACATCACCGATCCTGCCTTGCGGCTTCAATATGTGGCGCTGTTTCAGACCGGGTGGTTCTTAGAATCCATGTGGACGCAGGTGCTGATCTTGCATTTCCTGCGTACCCGTAAGATTCCCTTCTTGCAGAGCAGACCATCTTTGCCTGTGATGTGTACCACCCTTGCGGGAATCGCCCTGTTTACCGGTATTACCTTTACCAAGGCGGCATCATTGTTCGGCTTGACGGAGATGCCCCACTGGTACTTCGGATTTCTTCTGATCGTGGCGCTTTTGTATATGCTGCTGACCACGGTAGTCAAGGTGTTCTATCAGAAGAAGTACCGGGAGCTGATTTGAAAGGAGGAGTCCAACATGAAAAAGAACATCGGATTTGTCCCCATGGATTCCTCCCTTGCCGCATGGCTGCTGGAAAAGCTGACGAAGGAGCCGCCGGTAAGCGACTGCGCCGTAGAACTGCGCTCCGGTATCCAAGATATGCTCCGTGGCGAGATCAACTCTCTGCTGCTGAGTGCGGCGGGAGAAACGGAGCTGCCGCCCCAGCCCCCACCGAAGGGGATGCGTATCGGTGAGTTGGAGATCAACCCCAAAAGTAGACGGGTCATCTCAGCGGGCAGGGAGGTCAGTTTGACCCCCAAGGAGTTTGACATTCTCTATTTCCTCGCACAAAACCGTGGGGAGGTATTCACCAAGGAGCAGATCTACCGGGCGGTATGGTCGGAGGACTATCTGCTGGATGACAGCAACATCATGGCGTTCATCCGTAAGCTGCGGAAAAAGATCGAGCCTGACCCGGACGCACCCAAGTACATCCTGACCATCTGGGGGATCGGCTACAAAATGAATGACCAACTGTAAAGAAAGGCGGGCGCTGGGGCGTCCGCCTAAATTCTTGCCAAATCGCAAGGGAATCGCAAGGTTTTCGCCATGGAATTTCCCTTGCGATTTTTGTATGCTGTACAAGGTCGAAGGGAGGCGATTGCTGCTGATGTAACCGTAGCCCTTCCTCTAAAAACCGACCGAAAGGAGTGATCCCCTATGGACTTCACCTGCATCTTTTTTGGCGTTCTGTTCACCGTGGCGGGCTTTGTATTTGCCTGCGGAAAAGGACACATACACCTTTCAGCGTGGAAGAATATGTCCCAGTCCGAAAAAGACAAAATCAAAATCAGACCCCTTTGCCGAAACATCGGAGAGGTCATCGCCCTGAACGGCATCATTTTTCTGCTCAAGGGCTTCTGGTCTGCGTTCGGCGACCACCGGTTCGTGGGTGCTATGATCGCATGGCTGTGCCTTGCCGGGTTTGATGTGTGGTACATCGGAAAAAGCAAACGGTATCAGAACTGACCCGCCGCGTGGCGATTTCACATAGATATTTTGCGAACGAGTGAGGTGAATGGCATGGACTCTGACAGTAGTCCGCAAAGGCATCGAGCAGCACAGGAGAACACAAAGAGTCTGTGTCCTTCCGGCGCTTGCCCTTGCCTCTATCAAAATCAAGGAGGTAAGACCCATGAACAAGAAAGAAAATCGTATGGTTGTTCGTCAGGAGGTTCAAAAGAGCGTGATCCGTGACGAACAGAACCGCCGCATTCAGTTTGCGGCGACCAATCCCATCAACGAGGTTTTGAAGAACCTGCACACCACCCTGCGGGGTCTTGACGAAGATGCCGTCTCCGTCAGCCGTGCCAAATTCGGCAGCAACAAGGTGACCCACGAAAAGAAGAAATCCCTTGCCAAGCGGCTTGCCGGTGCCTTCATCAACCCCTTTACCGCCATTCTGTTCTGCTTGGCGCTGGTTTCCGCCATGACGGATATGGTGTTTCCGCACTTTTCCCTTTTGGGCAGCGTCCCGGAGGATTTTGACCCGCTGACGGTGGTCATTATCCTGACCATGGTGCTGATCTCCGGCACGCTCCGCTTCGTTCAGGAGTCCCGCAGCGGCAATGCGGCGGAAAAGCTGCTGGCAATGATCACCACCACCTGCACCGTTACCCGCAGAGAGCAGGAAAAGGCTGAGATCCCTATGGACGATTTGGTGGTGGGCGATATTGTGCATCTCTCCGCAGGGGATATGATCCCCGCCGATGTCCGCATTCTGGACGCAAAGGACCTGTTCGTCAGTCAGGCGAGCCTCACCGGTGAGAGTGAGCCGATTGAAAAGACGCCCAATGTGAGCGCGGAGCGTGAGAGCGTTACCGATTATACCAACATCGCCTTTATGGGCAGCAATGTGGTGTCCGGCAGTGCCACCGCTGTGGTGGTCTGCACCGGAGACCGGACGCTGTTCGGCTCGATGGCATCCGCCATTGCGGGGGAAGCGGTGGAAACCAGCTTCACCAAGGGCGTCAACGCTGTTTCCTGGGTGCTGATCCGCTTTATGCTGGTCATGGTTCCGCTGGTGTTCTTCATTAACGGCATCACCAAGGGCGACTGGCTGGATGCCTTCCTCTTCGGCATCTCCGTGGCTGTGGGCTTGACCCCGGAGATGCTGCCCATGATCGTGACCACCTGCCTTGCCAAGGGCGCTGTTTCCATGAGCAAAAAGCAGACCATCGTCAAAAATCTCAACTCCATTCAGAATTTCGGCGCTATCGACATTCTCTGCACCGACAAGACCGGTACGCTGACCCAGGACAAGGTGGTGCTGGAATACCACCTGAATGTGAACGGTGAGGACGATACACGGGTGCTTCGCCACGCCTACCTCAACAGCTACTTCCAGACCGGCTACAAGAACCTGATGGATATTGCCATCATCCGCAAAATCGAGGAGGAAGAGGCGGCAGATCCCCGGCTCCTCGACCTGTCCGAGAATTATGTGAAGGTGGATGAGATCCCCTTTGACTTTACCCGCCGCAGACTGACCACGGTGGTGCAGGACAAGACCGGCAAGACCCAGATGGTGACCAAGGGAGCCGTGGAGGAGATGCTCTCCATCTGCACCTATGCCGAGTGTGACGGCGCTGTGCAGCCGCTGAGCGATGCTGTCCGCAGCCGTATTCTCGAAACCGTGGATGCCCTCAACGACAAGGGCTTCCGGGTGCTTGCCATCGCACAGAAAAGCAACCCCTCCCCGGTGGGAGCCTTCGGCGTGAAGGACGAGTGCGACATGGTGCTGCTGGGCTATCTTGCCTTCCTCGATCCCCCCAAGGAGTCCACCGCCGATGCGATCAAGGCGCTGAAGGCTCACGGCGTTACCACCAAGATCCTCACCGGCGACAATGACAAGGTGACCCGCACCATCTGCAAGCAGGTGGGCTTGAAGGTTCGCAATATGCTGCTGGGCGCTGACCTCGAAAACATGACCGATGCAGAGCTGGCAAAAGCGGCGGAATCCACCGATGTATTCGCCAAGCTGACCCCCAATCAGAAAGCCCGCGTGGTGTCCGTCCTCCGGGAGAACGGTCATACGGTGGGCTTCATGGGGGACGGCATCAATGACGCCGCCGCCATGAAAGCCGCTGACATCGGCATTTCCGTGGATACCGCCGTAGATGTGGCAAAGGAGTCGGCGGACATCATTCTGCTGGAAAAAGACCTGATGGTTTTGGAGCAGGGCATCATTGAGGGACGCAAGACCTACGCCAACATGATCAAGTACATCAAGATGACGGCATCCTCCAACTTCGGCAATATGTTCTCGGTGCTGGCGGCCTCGGCGCTGCTGCCCTTCCTGCCCATGATGAGCGTGCATCTCATCTTCCTGAATCTGATCTACGATTTGAGCTGCACGGCGATTCCTTGGGACAATGTGGACGAGGAATTCATTGCAAAGCCCCGGAAATGGGACGCCTCCAGCGTGGGCAATTTCATGCTCTGGATCGGGCCCACCAGTTCCATCTTCGACTTTACCACCTATATTTTCATGTACTTTGTGTTCTGTCCTCTGTTCGTATCCGGCGGCGTCCTGTTTAACGATCTATCTGCCCATTACAACGGCGCGGAGCTGGCGGCTGTGCAGGCGCAGTACATTGGAATGTTCCAAGCGGGCTGGTTTGTGGAGTCCATGTGGAGCCAGACACTGGTCATTCACATGATCCGCACCCCCAAGATTCCCTTTATTCAGAGCCACGCCTCCGCTCCCGTAACGCTGCTGACCATGACCGGTATTGCGGTACTGACGGTGATTCCCTTCACGCCCTTTGGCGCGGCGCTGGGATTTGTTGCGCTGCCCGCCGCCTATTTTGCTTACCTGATCCCCTGCATCCTGCTCTACATGGTGCTGGCGACCAGCCTGAAAAAAGCCTATGTTCGTCACTACGGCGAGCTACTGTAAAAGGAGGTATCCACAATGAACTGGAAGGATATTTGGATGACGCTGTTCGGAACAGCAGACTTGTTCGGCCTGAACATAGGCTTTTGGGTGTCCATGGCGGTGGTCGCGCTGATCGTGGTCGTGATGAATGTGGTCTTTTGGGGCATGAAGCCCCAGAAGAAAGCAACCGACGAGGCACCCAATGCCTGACCGAGCGGCAGCGCGAACATTGCTGCTTTCGCAAAAAAACGTCAATACAAAGCAAAAACAGACCGAGAGACTCATCTCTCGGTCTGTTTCTTGTTTCCCTGTACCGTCCGGTCTGCCCCATAGGTCACATTGTGTACCTATAAACATGAACCGTTGTAGTTTCAGGACTTTTTCGTGGTCCGAGTGTCGAGATTCGAACTCGAGGCCTCTTGAACCCCATTCAAGCGCGATACCAAACTTCGCCACACCCGGATATTCACTTTTTGCCTCCTCACAAGCGAATCAGCTTGTTTATAATACCACCCTGTCCAGCAAATGTCAACACATTTTTTTGAAAAATACGTCTTTTCTTCCATTGTTTTTTGTTGACAAATATATCCCCCTATGGTAAAATAATTCTTGCGTTTGGGTTGAGCGCACTTTCACACACGGAGAGATGGCTGAGTGGTCGAAAGCACCGGTCTTGAAAACCGGCGATGTGAAAGCATCCGTGGGTTCGAATCCCACTCTCTCCGCCAAACTGCGCCATATGTTTCTGCAGAAGTACCCAAGTGGCCGAAGGGGCTCCCCTGCTAAGGGAGTAGGCGGCTTAAAAACCCGCGCGAGGGTTCGACTCCCTCCTTCTGCGCCAAAGTCGGCAAGCATCGCAAGGTGCCTGCCGTTTTTTTGCCCCGCTCCGATCCAAGAAAAAACCGCCGACAAAAGTCGGCGGTTTTCGGATCGCTGCGGTTTTTTACAGCTTCTCTCTGACCTTGGCGGCCTTACCCACGCGGTCACGCAGGTAATACAGCTTGGCGCGGCGGACAAAGCCGGTACGCACGGTCTCGATCTTCTCGATGGAGGGGGAGTGAACGGGGAAAACCTTCTCCACGCCCACGCCGTAAGACAGGCGGCGGACAGTGATGGTTTCCTCGATGCCGCCATGCTTCTTGGCAATGACGGTGCCCTCGAAGACCTGGATACGCTCACGGGAGCCTTCCTTGACCTTGACGTGTACCTTGACGGTATCGCCGACGTTTACCTGGGGCTTTTCAGCCTGCAGCTGCTTCTCGTTGAGAGCCTTGATGAGATCCATGGATTTTTCCTCCTAAATATAGGTGTTCATGCCGCCATTTCACGGCGCTCTCCACGCAATGGAGCGCCGGCGACAGAGGACCGCCCTTTTTACGCCAGTATAGGATACCACACTTGCCACATGGATGCAAGTGTTTTTTCATTTTATCGGAAAATTTTCCCCTCGGCGTCCAGCAGCTCCAGCCGCCGCACCCGCACGAAGTCCGGCGTCAGCTCCGGCGCGTACCGCTCCACCGCTTTTTCCATGAGCTGCGGGTTAAGCCCCGGGTTCTGCGCCTGCACAAGCGCGGCGCACCGCAGGCAGCTCTTCCCCTCCGTCCACTCCGTCCGCAGGATCATGGGGGCGATGTTCACGTCCGCCATCTCCTTGCGTTTGGTGCGCTTCTGAATGATAAGCTCTTCACGGCCAAACAATTCCTTCAGCTTGGCAGCTGCATTTTCCGGAACGCCATTGTCATATTCAAAGGTAACCTCCGCCTGCAATGCAGCCAGCTCCCGCACGGGGCGCTTGGCCTCGTAGCACTCCAGCACCCGCAGTCCCTCGGGCATGCCTTCATTGAGCTTTTCGGCGATGCCGCTGCCGTCGGTGTCCTGCGTCACCTCAAAGTCCAGCAGCTCACACCGGCTGCTCTGCCCCACAGGCAGGGGCAGCACAATGGAGATGATGGGGTGCGGATGGTAGCCGTTGCTGTGCTTGATGTCCAGCTCCGTTCGGGGGAAGGCACGCTGCACCGTGCGCAGCAGATCCAAATGGGAGATGTAGGCCGCAGGACCTTCCTTGATAAACAGCAATCTCAGTTTAGACATGGCACGTCCCCCCTACCATGAGATTGGCTCCGCAGCCGTTGCAATGGGTGCGGCAGTCCGGCGTGGTGACGCCTGCCTTGGCCTGCTGCAGCTCCCGCCAGAGATACGCCTCCGTCACGCCGCTGGAGATCATGCTCCAAGGCATGATCTCGTCTTTCTGCCGCTGCCGGTTGGCATAAAAATGGGGATCCAGTCCGCATTCCTCAAAGGCCTCCAGCCACCGATCCAACGAGAAATACTCCTCCCAGGCGTCAAGCTTTGCGCCTTTACGCCATGCGGTCTCCAGCACTTTGCACATTCTCCGGTCGCCCCGAGCCAGCACAGCCTCCAAAAAGCTGGTGTCGGAGTCGTGCCAGTTATAGGTAACGGTCTTGGTGGTGATGGCCTCCCGCAGCAGCTTCACCCGCCGCTCGTATTCCTCCTTGGAGATCTGCGGCTCCCACTGAAACGCCGTGTGGGGCTTGGGCACAAACCACGAGGTGGACACCGTGATGCGCACCCCCCGCTGCTTATTGGCGGCGCTCTCCCGCCACGCATGCATGACGCGGGCGGCCAGATCCGCGATCCCCAGCACGTCCTCGTCCGTTTCCGTGGGCAGACCCAGCATAAAATACAGCTTCACGGCGTTATAGCCGCCTGCAAACGCCGTGCGGCAGGATGCCAGCAGCTCCTCTTGGGTCACGTTTTTATTGATAACATCCCGCAGGCGCTGGGTGCCGGCCTCCGGCGCAAAGGTCAGGCCGGTCTTGCGCCCCTTGGCCAACCGCTGCATAAGGCTCATGGAAAAATTATCCGCCCGCAGGCTGGGGAGCGACAGATTCACATGGCGCTCCCTGCAAAACTCCTCCAGATCGTCGCACAGCTCCGTGAGCTGCGGATAATCGCTGGTGCTGAGGGAAGACAGCGTCACCTCCTGGTAGCCGGAGTCGTTGCAGGCCTCCACGCCGTAACGCACGCACAGCTCCTTGCTGCGGTTGCGGACGGGGCGGTACACATAGCCGGCCTGACAGAATCGGCAGCCCCGAATACAGCCCCGAAACAGCTCCAGCGTCACCCGATCCTGCACGATCTCCGTGGAGGGAACGATGGTCTTGGCGGGGTAATAGGACTTGTCCATGTCCTCCACAATGCGCTTGCGCACGACTTTGGGCGCGCCGTCTCGGGGGATGATCTCCTTTACGGTGCCGTCGAGGTTATATTCCACCTCATACAGGCTGGGCACATACAGCCCCGACACCTGCGCCGCTCTGTGAAGGAACTCTGCTTTACTCCACCCTTCTTTTCTGGCTTTTCTGTGCAGCTCGATCAGCTCCACCGTCACGTCCTCGCCCTCACCCAAGCTGACGATGTCCACAAAGTCGGCAATAGGCTCGGCGTTGTACATCGCTGTGCCGCCGGCGATGACCAGCGGCGTCAGGCCGGTGCGTTCTGCGCTGTGCAGCGGGATGCCCGCCAGATCCAGCATGTTCAGGATCGCCGTAAACGCCATCTCATAGCCCACAGAAAAGGCGACGATATCAAAGTCCGCAATAGGTTCTCCGCTCTCCAGCGCAAACAGTGGGATCTGCGCCTTGCGCATCTCCTCCTCCATGTCGCCCCACGGGGCAAACACCCGCTGGCACCACACGCCCTCCATATTGTTCATCACGCCGTATAAGATCCGCATCCCCAGATTGGACATGCCGATCTCATAGGTGTCCGGAAAGCAGAAGGCGATCCTTGTGTCCACCTGCGCCGGATCTTTCTTCACCGCATTATACTCGCCGCCGGTATAGCGGGCAGGCTTCTGCACCCGAGGTAAAATGCGCTCTAATCTTTTATCCAATGTAGAGTCTCCCATCCTGTCGGTTTTCCTCTATTCTACCCTGTTCCGACCGGATTGGCAAGAGCAAATTCCCGCACGGTGCAGCACACGACCCCCGCCGTTCCCAGCAGGAGAAAGCCCGCCCGATGCCGCAGCCACAGGATGATCCCCAGCGCCGCCAGCGCCATCAGGAGCACCAGCGTTGCCACTCGGCACACCTTGTCCGCCAAAAAGGGATCCGTCACCCAGGCTATCCCGATCCACAGCAGCCGCCCGCCGTCCAGCGCTGTCAGCGGCAGCAGGTTGAACACCCCCAGCACCAGCTGCGCTCCGGCAAAAAGATAGAACTCCTCCCGCCATTTTCCACCCATACTCATAAGCCATGACAGCGTGACATTTACCAGCGGCCCTGCCAGCACGCACAGAGCCTCTCGCCCGTAGGAAAGACGGTTCCGGTCACGAATGCGCATCTGCGCCCCGAAAGCCGATACGGACAGCCCCTCCAGCCTGCCGCCGCACAGCCGCAGGGCGATGTAATGCCCCATTTCGTGGCACACAGCCGCCAGCAGCACCGCCGCCAAGCATACGGTCGGCGCCATCAGCGCAAACACGGCCACCAGCAAAACCGCCGTGGGCGATATACGCACCCGCGCGCCGCTATGCCACATAATAGATCGGATTTATGTAAACCTGATCGCGGTGCAGCTCAAAGTGCAGATGCGGCCCTGTGGCCGCTCCGGTCTGTCCCACCTCGCCCAGAATATCCCCGCAGCGAACGGTCTGTCCCGCCGAGGCGGTCACACGCTTGCAGTGGGCATACAGGGTGCTGAAGCCGTCTGCGTGATTCACGGTGACATAGTTCCCCAGGTCGCTGCTCTGCGCCACCACGCCCACGGTTCCGTCGGCAAAAGCGTGGATCGCCGACCCGTCCGCGGCGTCAATATCCACGCCGTAATGGAATCTGTTCTCCCCCGCAATGGGATGTATGCGATAGCCGAAGCCGGAGGTCACTCCCCCCTGCTGCGGCGCTGCATAGGCAAAACCCAGAACGCTCTGCCCAAGCTCCGTGTGCTGCGGCAGGCTCTCCGCCGTATACACGCCGGAAAATACCGCCGTGGCCGTCTGCGCCGGCGACGCCGCCTCCTCCGGCTCCTTTTCGCCGAACACCGCCACATAGGCATCCTGCAGGGTGTCCCGCAGGCCGCCCTCCTTGGAAAAGGCTTTGCCCACGGCGGAAAAGGCCTCCGCAAAGTCCGTGTCCTCGCCCATGAGCCGCAGGATCTTGTCCCGATAACTGCCGGCCACGTCCGGCATCAGCAGCTTCACCGCCACCACCAGCACCAGCAATATTCCGCTCACGGACAGGCGTATCAGCCGCCGACGCTCCCGCTTGCTCATAGGTTTTTCCGCCCTCTGCCGCGTCCGGCTCTCACGGCTGCGCCCTCCTTGATTCTCCGTCATGTTGTTCGCCCCCCTTCGGAAAACTATATGCACCGCCTCGGCCGATTAGCCCAGTCATTTGAGCGGTCAAAATGCCAAATGTACCCCATACATTTTTAGTGATTCATCCAAAAATACCGAATCCCTCGGCAAAGAGGGGCTTTTGGGCATTTCCTTGGTTTACTTTCACACCAAAATGTGGTTAAATAAATGAAGTGAGAATATGCGGAGGCCGCTCCGCAGCTTGCAAAAAAAGGAATAGGAAAAGCAATTTAGGAGGAATTATTATGGTACAGTTTGCACACAGAATGGATCTGCTGAAAGGCTCCGAGATCCGTGAGCTGCTGAAGCTCACTGCTCAGCCCGACATCATCTCCTTTGCCGGCGGTATGCCCGCTCCCGAGCTGTTCCCCGTGGAGCAGATGATGGAGGCCTCCATGGCCGTCCTCAAGGAAAACGGCCGCGTCGCTCTGCAGTACTCTTCCACCGAGGGTTTCCCCCGTCTGCGTGAGCAGATCGCCGAGCGTATGCTGGCCAAGAACAACATCCACACCGACGCCGATCACATTCTGGTCACGTCCGGTTCTCAGGAGGGTCTGGACTTTTCCGCCCGCGTGTTCTTGAACCCCGGTGACGTGGTGCTGCTGGAAAGCCCCTCTTATCTGGGCGCTGTCAACGCTTTCAAAGCCTGCGAGCCTAAGTTTGTGGAAGTTCCCACCGACGACGGCGGCATGATCATGGAAGAGCTGGAGAAGATCCTCGCCACCACCGAAAAGGTGAAGATGATCTATGTCATTCCCGATTTCCAGAACCCCACCGGCCGCACCTGGGATCTTGATCGTCGCCATAAGTTCATGGACATCGTTAACAAGTACGAGATCCCCGTGGTGGAGGATAACCCCTACGGCGAGCTGCGTTTCGAAGGCAACTATCTGCCCGCTCTGAAGAGTCTGGACACCAAGGGTCTGGTCATCTATCTGGGCACCTTCTCCAAGATCCTGGCTCCCGGCTACCGTCTGGGCTGGGTCTGCGCCGACGATGCCATTCTGGCCAAGTACAACTTCATGAAGCAGGCCGCTTCCCTGCAGGCCTCCACCATCGGCCAGATGGAAACCTCCAAGTGGATCGACATGTTCGATCTGGATAAGCATGTGGACACCATCCGCGAGTGCTACAAGAAGCGCCGCGCCGTGATGCTGGAAACTCTGGCCAAAGAGCTGCCCGAGCCTTGCACCTTTACCCGTCCCGAGGGCGGCCTGTTCGCCTGGGTGGTTCTGCCTGAGTACATGGATGCCAAGGAGCTGCAGATGAAGTGCTTGGAAAAGAAGGTCGCCTTCGTTCCCGGCGGCTCCTTCTTCCCCAACGGCGGTCACGAGAACACCCTGCGCCTGAACTACTCCTGCATGCCCGAGGAGAAGATCGTTCAGGGCATCACCGCTCTGTGCCAGACCATTCGGGAGAATCTGCACTGATCCCTTTCCTGTAAATTACATAAAACACCGGTTTGGCTCAGCCAAACCGGTGTTTTTAACCGTATTATTCACATTATATTTTACATTTTCCTATAAAAAAGGCGGAGATGTCCCATGAATCTCCGCCTTTTTTGTATAAAATCAGAGCTTGCCCAGAGCCTTCAAAATCTTCTCCGGCGTCATGGGCCAGCTGCGCACCCACACGCCGCAGGCGTCATGGATAGCAATGCCGATGGCCGGCGCTGCACCGTTGCAGGCGATCTCCGAAATGGACTTTGCGCCAAAGGGGCCGAACTTATCGTCCACGTCAATGAGCACAGACTTGAAATCATCCGGCGCCTCGTCGATCATGGGGGCGCCATAATCGGTGAGGTTGGCGTTGATGCACTTGCCGTCCTTATCCAGCTTCATGTCCTCGTACAGCGAGTGACCGATGGATTTCATCACGGCGCCGTACATCTGGCACAGGGCGATCTCGGGGTTGATGGGTGTGCCGGCGTCCTGTAGGGCGTAGAACTTCTGCACCTTAATTTCGCCCGTCCTCACGTTCACCGCCACCTGCGCAAAGTGCGCGCCGTAGGGCACGGAGGAAGCCGTGGTGACGAAGCTGCCGTGGGCAATGGGCTGGCCTCGGCCGCCGCCGCTGGTGGCCGTATGCACCAGCTCATAGTAGGACAGGACAGCGCCGGTGGCCTTGGAGTATACCTCGCCGGGCGCCCGAACATCCAGATCCTCCTCTTTCTCCTCCAGCTGCAAGGCGGCTTCCTTGATGATGAGGTCTTTCAGCTTCCTGGTGGCGACCAAGGATGCGTTGCCGCTGAAGAAGGTGCCGGAGGAGGCGTAGGCGCCGGTATCGAAAGCGCAGGAGTCCGTGTCGCCGGACACCACGGTAATGCGATCCATAGGCAGCTTCAGCACCTCCGCCACGATCTTGGCGGAAATGGTGTCAAGGCCGGTGCCCAGATCGGCGCCGCCGCTGTTGAGGATCACGGTGCCGTCGGTCTCCAGCTTGGCGATGGCCTCGGCGTGATCCAGCCCCGGCAGACCCGAGCCTTGCATGATCATGGCAAAGCCCTTGCCGATCTTCCAGTCGGGATCGTCGGATACTTCCTTCTTGCCCCAGTCGATCATGTCGCAGCCCTGCCGGATAGCCTCGTCCAGACCGCAGGAGCCAACGGGCACCACAGCGCCCTCACGACCCTCGCCCAGACCCTTGAGGATCTCCAGCATATAGCCCTCTTCCACGTGGTTCTTCTCCACCATGATGCGGTAGTCGATGCCCAGCTTATCGGCCAGCTCCGCCATGGCCATCATGATGCCGTAGGTGCCCTTGGGCGTGCCGTAGCCCTGATAGGCGCCGGCAGGCGGCGTGTTGGTGTAGAACACCTTCAGGTCGTAGGCCATGTTGTCCACCTTGAACAGCGGCAGCGTCTTGGAGCAGCTGTTCATAGGCACCGTCAGGCAGTGGTTGCCGAAGGGGCCGGTGTTGGCGCAGACCTCCATGAACAGCGCCGTAATGGTGCCGTCCTTTTTACCGCCCATCTTCACATGCACCCGCATGGGATGACGGGTGGAGTTGGCGTAAAACTCCTCGGCGCGGGTATTGCGGTAGTACACAGGCTTCTTGGTGATCCAGGCGGCATAGCCGGTGAGCTCCTCCACCAGAATGTCCTGCTTGGAACCGTAGCCGCCGCCCACGCGCTCTTTAATGACATGAATTTTGTTTTCGGGTATGCCGCACACCCAGCTGACGATGCGGCGCACATGGTAAGGCACCTGGGTGGCGCAGTTCAGCACCAAGCGGCCGCTCTCCACATGGGCGTAGCACACATGAGGCTCCAGCGGCGTGTGCTGGATCTGGCTGGTCTGATAGGTGGCCTCCACGATGGCGTCCGCCTCGGCAAAGCCCTTTTCCATGTCGCCGATGCCGCCCTTATTGGACGCGGCAATGTTCTTGTGAATATCGGCGTGGAGGGGGAACTGATAGACCACCTTTCCCTCGCGGGGATCGCCCTGCAGCTTGTTGTATTCCTCCAGATCGTCCGGTGCGCCGGCGTTATACTGCACGGGGCCGTTGTGCACCAGCGGCGCACCCTCGGCCATGGCCTCTTCCACGGTGAACACGGCGCCCGTCGGCTCATACTCCACCTTAATGAGGGAGGCCGCCTTGTCGGCGATCTCCGGCGTGCGGGCTACGATGCCCGCCACACGGTCGCCCACATGGCGCACTTTCATGTTAAACAGCCGCCGGTCGTGGGGCGACGGTTCGGGGTTGCCCTGTCCGGCCTGCATATAGTACACATCCGGACAATTATAAGCCGTGATAATGGCGGCCACGCCGTCCAGCTTTTCCGCCTCGCTGGTGTCGATGGACTTGATGTAGGCGCTGGCGAAGGGGCTGCGCAGAACGTGCAGGCACCAGGCATTGGCAGGCACCTTGTCCTCCACAAACACCGGCTCGCCGGAAACCAGAGCGGCGCCGTCGATCTTGCCGGCAGGCTTGCCGATGATCTCCAGATTGGGGCGGAAGGACGGAGCAATCTCCGTTTTGAATTCCCCCTCATCCCGCAGCTCGCAGGCCAGCTTCACCGCCAGATAGTAGTGCTCATAGCCGGCGTCACGGATGAAAATGCTGGTGAGCACATCCTTGATCTGCTCACGGGTGGGATGGGGATGCTTTTCCAGCAGCCAGCTGAGGATCAGCGCCGCTGCCGGAGCGTTATAGGCGCTCTGCACGATGCCGGCGGCCACCATGGCCTTCTGCACATAGTTCAGCTCGCCGTTCACCAGCAGAGATTCCGCCGTTTTGATGTCGGCGCCCTCTGCCTGATAAAGCAGGATAAAATTGGAATATTTCAGTTCGCCATTAAAGATAATGGTATCGGAGCCGGCAAAGCCCTCGGCGTCGTCGCTGTCACGCACGGAGTAGCAGCCGGTATGATACAGCACCTCACGCAGCCGAGCCGTCGGCTCGCCGCGCAGAAGGATATTTTCACCGTTGAGTCTGCATTTCACTTCCATTTGCCTTACCTCCCCAGTGTGAACACGATCTTCGCCAGATACTTTTTATAATCGGCGCTGCCGGAAATATCGTCGGTGAACTCCATGGAGTCCGCCAGATCCGGCGTGGTGCCATAGGCAAAGTCACTGCCGGAGACGCTGAGGGCATAAATACCCCCGGACACTGCCGCCGTCACCGCCGCGTGGCTGGAGGTGGTGTTGGTGAAGCGCTTGACCCAGCCGGTGCGGTCTGCGTCCAGCACCACATACTCGATAAGCCGCTTGCACTTGCTCTGCAGGTACTCGCCGACGGGCTTCATCTCCTCGCCGTGTGGCGTGATGGACTTGAGCACCGCATCCGCCGCCGTCAGGGCCGCAGCCAGATAGCTGTCCTGCCGGCGCAGGCCGATGTTGCCGCCCACGGTGGCGCTGTTGCGCTTTACAAACGAAGCGCAGAAATGCGCCGCTTCCTTGATAAACTCAGGCACCAAGTCGCTCTCGATGACCTGATTAAAGGTGCAGCGTGCGCCGATATAGAGCTTGCCGTCCTTGACAAAAATATCGTCCAGACCCAAGCCGTTTATGTCGATAAGATCCTTGCCCTGCGCGCTGCCGTTCAGGCGCAGATCATCGGTGCCGCCGGCCAGATACACGGCGGTATCAGCATTCTGCTTGCGCAGCGTCACGGCCTCCAGCGGAGTTTTGGGATGATAGATCATAGCAGTTCCTCCTGTTTATTCTACCCGACCTTCCGGATGGCCGGCCACCAGAGCATCAATGAAATACTCCAGCATTCTGCGGGTGGCGTTGCGGCGGTATTCGGGCATGGCGTGGGGCTTGATGACCTCATTGCACCATGCGTCCAAAAATGCGCCCTTCAGCTCCGGCAGCTCCTCCACCTTGTGGCCGATGAGCCAGCTCTCCACTTCACGGCTGCGCTCCACCTTGGGGCCGGCGGCGCCGGAGGATGCACGGAAATCCACCACCACGCCGTCCTGAATGTTGGCGGCGGCGGAGAGAGTCAGCTTGGAAATGGCGTTGGAGCGGCGCATGCCGATCTTGCGGAAGAAAATATGGGTGAAATTCTGGGGCGGAATGACCACCTTGGTAATAAGCTCGTCGTCACGGATGGCGGTGACTTTGGTCTTGATGATGAAATCATCCACCTTCATGCGGCGCTCGCCGTCCACGCTCTGGAGCACCACCTCCGCATCCAGCAGGATCAGCGGCTGGGGCATGTCGCCCTTGGGGGAAGCGTTGCCGATGTTGCCGCCGATGGTGGCGCTGTTGCGCAGGGCGATGGCGCCCATGCGGGAGGCTGCGTCCTTCAGCAGCGGATGGGTCACGGGGGAGGTGTGGATCTCCCAGGAGGTGGACAGGGCGCCGATCTCCACGGTGCCGTCGTCCAGCTTGCGGATGCCCTTCAGCTCCGGAAGGTTGGAGATAATCAGAATCGGCTTCTTAAAGCCCGGCACGATGCCCGCGCCGCGGCTGTTGGCAACCATCAGGTCGGAGCCGCCGGCCAGAGGCTGCGCTCCGGTCTCCTTGCGGATCTGCAGGGCTTCGGCCAGAGTTTGCGGCATATAGCATTTTACTTCTTCCATAATGCAGCTCCTTTCTTGGCGGCCAGACGGATGGATTCCACGATGAGGTCGTAGCCCGTGCAGCGGCAGAGATTGCCGCTGATGCCCAGACGAATTTCGTCCTCCGTGGGGTCGGGGTTCTCGTTCAGCAAAACATAAGTAGCCATCACCATGCCCGGGATGCAGAAGCCGCACTGCACGGCGCCGCCCTCGGCATAAGCGTCAATAATGCATTTGCCTTTTTCCGTGTCGCGGATGCCTTCGATGGTCAGCAGCTCCGCGCCCTGGATGGAGCCGACAGGGATGATGCAGGGCGTCACCAACTTGCCGTTTTTGATGATGGAGCAGGCGCCGCATTCGCCCTCGCCGCAGCCCTCCTTGCTGCCGGTGAGGCCGTAGTCCTCCCGCAGCACGTCCAGCAGCCGCCGCAGGGGGTTTCCGGTGTAGACCATGGGCTTGCCGTTCAGTGTAAATCGAACATCGTTATACATTCTTCAGCGCCTCCTCGATATCTTCAACAGGGATGGGAATGGAAGTAAACTTGCAGTTCAAGGCCCGCTCCACCGCGTCCACATAGGCCGCAGACGCGCCGTTGAACACCAGCTCGCCCATACCCTTGGCGCCGTAGGGACCCCAAGGATAGGGATTTTCCTGAATGTGGTAGAACTGCTTGGGGAAGTCCATGGAGGTGGGGATCACATAGTCGGACATGCTCTTCTGCTTGAAATAGCCCTTCTTGTTCTCCAGCTTTTCCATGGAGCCGTAGCCCAGGGACTGCATGATGCCGCCGTTGATCTGGCCGTGGACGATAAGCTCGTCGATGGCCTTGCCGATCTCGTGGGAGGACCACACACCCAGGGTCTTGACCTCATTGGTGAGCCTGTCCACCTCCACTTCCACGATCACAGCCCCCCAGCCGTAGCCCAGGTACGCATCGCCTCGGAAGGTGGCCTGATCCCAGGGATAGCCCTCGGGGTGCTCATACTCCACCTCGGTGGTGAAGTCGCCCTCGTCCCAGCGCTCCTTCATCTCCAGCGCGGCGCGCTCCACCAGCCTGCCCACGATCATGGTGGAGCGGGAAGCGGCGGTGGGGCCGGAGTCCACCACCTTGGAGGTGTCGGGGTTCTTATACTCGATATTGTCCATGGAAATGCCCAGAGTAGCGGCGCAGATCTTGCGGAGGGTGGTGCGGAAGCCCTGCCCCATCTCCGTGGAGCCTACGAAGATCTCCACCTTGTCGCCGGTCTTGGTGAGGCGGGCGTGCGCCTTGATGATGGCCTGCTCGCCGTTGCCGGTGAAGGCGCCGCCGTGGTTATACAGCGCCACGCCGATGCCGCGGCCGCAGCCGGGCTTGTATTCCTTGATCTTATTCCAATAGTCGGATTCTTTGGTGATGACGTCGATCATCTCCGGCAGCTTCACATCCTCGATGATGTGGCCGTTGGTGGTGGTCTCGTCACCCTTCTTGGCCAGGTACCGCATCTTGAACGCCAGAGGATCCACGCCCAGATGGTGGGCCAAGTGGGTCAGGTGAGTCTCGAAGCAGAACAGGGTCTGGGGCGCGCCGAACCCGCGGAAGGCGCAGGTGGGGAAGGTGTTGGTGCCGATGCCCTCGCCCTTTAAGTAGGTGTTGGGGATGGTGTAAACGCCGTTGGCGTGGAACACGCCGCGCTGCAGCACCACGAAGGAGGAGGACAGGTATGCGCCGCAGTTGTAGTAGATATGCCCCTCGGTGCCGATGATCTCGCCGTTTTTCACGGCGGTCTTGTAGATGCACTTGGAGGGATGGCGCTTCACGCTGAACTGGGTGTCCTCCTCGCGGTCAAAGACCATCTTGATGGGCTTGCGGATCTTGTTTTCCGCAATGAGCAGGGCGCCGCAGAGTACATCCGGGAAATGCTCCTTGCCGCCGAAGGCACCGCCGGTGGTGCACTGACGGATGATGATGTCGTCATAGGGGATGTCCAGCAGACCCGCGATGGACTTGCGGATGTAGAACGGGCACTGCGCCGAAGCGTAGAACACGAACTTCCCGTCCTCATAGTCGGCAATGGCGCTGTTGGTCTCCAGGTGGACATGCTCCTGATAAGGCGTGGTCAGGGTCTCCTCGAAAATTTCGTCCGCCTCGGCGAAAACCTCCTCCATGGGTCTGCCCTTCTCGCAGAACAGCTCGCACATAACGTTGCTGCCCTTCTCCGGAAACATTGCGCCGCCCACGGAGGCAATGCCGTCATCAATGGTCACGGCAGGGGTCTGCTCGGTGTAGTCGATCTTGATCTGATCCCGCAGGTCTTTCAAAGTCGCGCGGTCAGGCCCCACCACCAGGCCGATGGTCTCACCCACATACAGCACATAATCCTCGGCAAAGCAGCGCCAGTCCTTCATGATCATCCACAGCTCGTTTTTGCCCTGTGCGGGGATGTCCTTGGCGGAGATGAAGTAGTAGCCCTCCGGCATCTCCGGCAGGTGGATGGCGTCAATGGTGCCTCTGGGGATCGTGGAGCGCACCATATAGGCGTACTGCATGTCCGGCAGCATCATGTCGCAGACATAGGTCGCCTCCCCTCGGGCTTTTTCCACAGCGTCCACCCGAATGATCTTATCGCCGATTTTCGTTGCTGGCATTGTATAGCCTCCCTTATGTATGTTTTATAAAAGGATATAGTGATTCAACATAATACTGTTATGAATTGTACCATACAAATGCTCTTTTGAAAAGGGAAAGCGTGATTCTATTTTGCAAATAAAGATGCATTTCATTGACAAAAAAGAGAGAAGCTGGGTATACTACCAGCAAAGGAGTGTTGCACATGAAGATCGGTTGCGTTCTTATGGCGGCAGGCTTCGGCCGCCGCTTCGGCGGGAACAAGCTGCAGGCGGAATTTGACGGCGGCGCTACCCTTATCCAGTGCGCCCTGTCCGCCATACCCGACGACAAGCTGGCGCAGGTGGTGGTGGTGACCCAGTATCCCCAGGTTGCTGAACTGGCGCGGAAATACGGCTTCACCGCCCTGCCGAACCCCCATCCGGAAGTCGGGCAGAGCGAATCCATCCGCATCGGCCTGCAGGCGCTGCAGGATTGCGACGCTGTGCTGTTTCAGGTGGCGGATCAGCCCAAGCTGCAAAAGGAGACCGTGGTGGAGCTTATTGACTTTGCCGCCGCCCACCCCGACCGCATCGTGGGACTGGGGCACAACGGCCGCCGCGGCAACCCCTGCATTTTTCCGGCCAGATTCTATCCGGAGCTTATGGCTCTCACCGGCGACCACGGTGGCCGCTCGGTGATCCTGGCGCATGAGGAGGAGCTGCTGCTGATGGACGTTTCCTCCGACCAGCTCATTGACATTGACACGCCGGAGCAGCTGGAAAAGCTGTAATTATCATAAAAAATCCGTCATTCCGAGGGCGCAAAGCGGCCGCGGGGATCCGTTTCTCTTTACGCATTTTGGATACGGATCGCCACAGCCGGTGGGCGCACCGGCTTGGCCATGACAGGTTATATTTGCACGCAAAAAGGACGGTTCCGAAAGGAACCGTCCTTTTATATGTGTTTTACACAAGAATTACTTGCCCATGTTCATCTGAGCAGCGACCTCAGCGGCGAAGTCCTCCTGCTTCTTCTCGATGCCCTCGCCGGTGGCGAAACGCACGGCGTCCACGAACTTCACGGAGCCGCCCAGCTTCTTGGCAGCGTCGGCAATATAGCCCTCCACGGAGCCGGTGAACAGGTCGCCGCGGACAAACTCCTGCTGCAGCAGGCAGTTCTCCTGATAGAACTTGTTCATCTTGCCCATGACGATCTTCTCCTTGACCTGAGCGGGCTTGGAGGCCATCTTGGGATCCTGATCCATGAGCGCCAGAGCGACCTTCTTCTCCTCGTCCAGCACTTCCTGGCTCACCTGGGACTTATCCCAGAAACGGGGATTCAGAGCGGCGATCTGCATGGCGACGTTCTTGCCGATCTCGGTGGCGTCGATGCCGCCCTCCACGGCCAGATTCACCAGCACGCCGATCTTGCCGCCGGCATGGACATAACCCACGGAGGTGTTGGTGTCCACGCGGACAAAGCGGCGGATCTGCAGGTTCTCACCGATGGACATGACCTTCTCGGGCATGGTCTCGGCAACAGTCAGGTCGCTGCCGGCATACTTGCAGTTCATCAGCGCGTCCACATCGGCGGGGTTGCACTCCAGAACGGTCTTGGCAATGTCCTTCACGAAGGCCACGAAGGAGTCGCTCTTGGCGCAGAAGTCGGTCTCGCAGTTCACTTCCACCAAAGCGGCGGCGCCGTTCTCCACGCACACATAGCTCATGCCCTCGGCGGCGATGCGGCCGGCCTTCTTGGCAGCCTTGGCCAGACCCTTTTCACGCAGGTACTCCACGGCCTTGTCCATATCGCCGTCGGTCTCCACCAGAGCCTTCTTGCAGTCCATCATGCCCACGCCGGTCATTTCGCGCAGGTTCTTAACATCAGCAGCAGTAAAAGCCATTTTTATATCCTCCAGTTCAATGATTCATAAAATAAGGGGCAGGGACACGCCCTGCCCCGTTGGTTCAGCGGTAAAAGGAATTTGCTTATTCGGCGGCTTCCTCGGCGGGAGCAGCGGCCTCTTCGGTCTGCTCGCCCTGACGGCCTTCGATCATGGCGTTGGCCATGACGGAGGAGATCAGCTTGATGGCGCGGATGGCGTCATCGTTGCCGGGGATGGGATAGTCGATCTCATCGGGATCGCAGTTGGTATCGGCGATGGCCACAACGGGAATGCCCAGACGGTGTGCCTCGGCGATGGCATTGCGCTCCTTGCGGGTGTCCACGATGAACAGGGCGCCGGGCAGCTTCTTCATTTCCTTCACGCCGCCCAGATACTTCTCCAGCTTCTCGATCTCGCCCAGGTGCTTGATAACTTCCTTCTTGGGCAGCATATCGAAGGTGCCGTCGGCCTGCATGGTCTTGAGCTGATTCAAGCGATCCACGCGGGTGCGCATGGTCTTGAAGTTGGTCATCATGCCGCCCAGCCAGCGGGCGTTGACATAGAACATGTTGCAGCGCAGAGCCTCATCCTTGATGGCCTCCTGTGCCTGCTTCTTGGTGCCCACGAACAGCAGGCTCTGGCCGGACTCGCTGAGCTCACGCACGAAGTTGTAAGCCTCTTCCAGCTTCTTCACGGTCTTCTGCAGGTCGATGATGTAAATCCCGTTGCGCTCGGTGTAGATGTAGGGAGCCATCTTGGGGTTCCAGCGGCGGGTCTGGTGACCGAAGTGCACGCCGGCCTCCAGCAGAGCCTTCATGGAAACAACGTTCTGATTTGCCATTTTGTTCAGTTCTCCTTTGAATTTTAGTTTTTACCTCCAGCCTTTTCCTCCCCTCGGCCAACCGAAAAGGCACCGACCGAAAGTCCAAGGCTGTGCGGAATGCTGAAATATAATACCATATTGAATTGTAAAATGCAAGTAGTTTTTATATATTTTCTGCCATTTTTTCCGTCTTATCCCCAGCGTCTTCGTTTGCGGTCAGGCGGGCCGTCCGGACGCCGGAAGGGCTTGTCGATGAGGATGATGTCGTCCCCGAATTTCTGTATGCATTCCCACGGTATGTAATAGTCCTCTCCCCTGCCGAACAGTCCGAAAAAGCGGCAGGGGCCGAACACGATCAGCGCCCGCACCTCGCCCTCCGGCAGCTTCACCTCCACATCGCCCACGCAGCCCAGTCGGCACCCATCGCAAAGATTGATGACCTCCTTGCGCCGCAATTGTGTAAAACGATTCAGCATAGCATCCACCCCTTTAGGCATCCTATGTCGGCCGCCGTCCACATTTGCCAGTCCCCCCGCAAAAATCAAAACCTCCGCCTGAAACGGAGGTTTTGAATCACTTTTTTCCGCATCCGCTGCAGCCTTGGCAGTCGCCGCAGCAGCCGCCTTTTTTCCCTTTCAGCAGATGTACCAGTGCCGCACCGGCGCACAGGAGGATCGCTCCCAGCAGGATCCAATCCGTCACGCCCATAGCAGACCCCCGATTCGGTACACCAGCATGGCAGCCAGCCACGCAACGCCGCACTGCAGGACGACCACGCCCAGCATCTTCCACACAGAGCCAAGCTCCCGCCGAATGGTGGCCACCGCCGCGATGCACGGCGTATACAAAAGCGTGAACACAAGGAACGACAGCGCCGACAGCGGCGTGAACAGCGTCCCCAGTACGGAGCCAAGCGCCGCCGTATTTGTCCCCAGCAGCACCGCCAGAGTGGACACCACCGCTTCCTTGGCGGTGAAGCCGGAGATCAGCGCCGTGGCCACACGCCAGTCGTTAAAGCCCAGGGGTCTGAAAATGCCGGCAATGAACTGCCCCACCATGGCCAGAAGGCTATCGGCGCTGTCCGTTACCACGTTGAGCTTTGCGTCAAAGGTCTGCAAGAACCAGATGATGATTGTGGCCAAAAAGATCACCGTGAAGGCACGCTCCAAAAAATCCCGTGCCTTCTCCCACAGCAGTAGCCCCACACTCTTGGCCGAGGGCATCCGGTAGTTGGGCAGCTCCATCACAAAGGGCACAGGCTGCCCCCGAAAGGCGGTGCCTTTCAGCACCAGAGCCAGCAAAATACCCAGCAGAATGCCCGTCACATACAGGCCGATCATCACCAGTGCCGCATGCTTCGGGAAAAACGCCGCCGAAAACACAGCATAGATTGGGATCTTGGCCGAACAGCTCATATACGGCGTCAGCAGAATGGTCATTTTCCGGTCACGATCCGAAGACACGGTGCGGGTGGCCATAATGGCCGGCACCGTGCAGCCGAAGCCGATGAGCATGGGCACGAAGCTGCGGCCGGAGAGGCCGATCTTGCGCAGGAGCCTGTCCATGACGAAGGCCACCCGCGCCATGTAGCCGGTGTCCTCCAGAATGGACAGGAAGAAAAACAGCGTCACGATAATGGGCAAAAAGGACAGCACGCTCCCCACGCCCGCAAAAATGCCGTCCACGATGAGGCTATGTACCACGGGATTGATGCCGTAGGCCGTGAGGCCCCTATCCACCAGCATGGTCAGCTTGTCGATGCCGAGACTCAAAAAATCCGACAGATTCTGCCCGATGAGGTCGAACGTCAGATAAAAAATCAGGAACATCACGCCGAAAAACACCGGCAGCGCGGTATATTTCCCCGTGAGAATTTTATCCATCTGCACGGAGCGGCGATGCTCCTTGCTCTCGTGACACTTCACCACGCAGATGTCCACCACGTTCTCAATGAAGCTATAGCGCATGTCCGCCAGAGCGGCATTGCGGTCGAGTCCGCTTTCCTTCTCCATCTGCACGATGCAGTGCTCCAGCAGCTCCTTTTCGTTTTGATCCAGCTGCAGCTGCCGCAGCATGCCCTCGTCGCCCTCGATGAGCTTGGTGGTGGCAAAACGAGCCGGAACGCCCGCTTTGTCGGCGTGATCCTGGATCATATGCACCACGGCATGGATGCAGCGGTGCACCGGCGAATCACCGGCGCAGAAGTCATATACCTTGGGCAGGGTCTTGCTGCGGGCGGTGTGCACCGCCTGATCCAGCAGTTCCGATACGCCCTCGCCCTTCACGGCGCTGATGGGCACCACCGGAATACCCAGGCATCTGCTCAGCTCCTGCACGTCGATGGTGCCGCCGTTGGCACGCACCTCGTCCATCATATTCAGCGCCAGCACCATAGGCACCCGCAGCTCCAGAAGCTGCAGCGTCAGGTAGAGATTTCGCTCGATGTTGGTAGCGTCCACAATATTGATGATGCCGTCGGGCTTTTCCTTGAGGATGAAGTCGCGGGTGACGATCTCCTCCTGCGTATAGGGACGCAGGGAGTATATGCCCGGCAGATCCACCACGGAGCCGCTTTTGCCGTCCTTTATCTCCCCCACCTTCTGATCCACCGTCACGCCGGGGAAATTGCCCACATGCTGGTTTGACCCGGTGAGGGCATTAAAAAGCGTGGTTTTGCCGCAATTTTGATTGCCTGCCAGCGCAAAGATCATTCTGCGACCTCCTCCACCTCGATCTTTTTCCCGTCTTCCACCCGCAGCGTCAGCTCATAGCCCCGCACGCGGATCTCCATGGGGTCGCCCATAGGCGCCACCTTTTGCAGCGTGACCTTTGTGCCCGGGATCAGCCCCATATCCAGCAGCCGGCACCGCAGCGCCCCTTCACCGCCCACCTGGCGGATCACAGCGCTGCTGCCGATCTTCATTTCATTTAAGGTCATTACCTACTCTCCCTGTTATAATTTTATAAATTGTACTATTATTTTTACCATCCGTCAATGGCAGCAGAAAAAAAAGACCCGTACCGAAGTACAGGTCTTTTTGTTTACTTTTTCTTGCCGCCGTGGGTGGCTTTCATGCGCTTTTCGTGGTTGAGAATGGTCTTGCGGATGCGTAGGTTCTCCGGCGTGACCTCCAACAGCTCGTCGTCCGCCAAAAATTCCAGGCACTGCTCCAAGCTCATCTTCCGAGGCGGCACCAGCCGCAGCGCATCGTCGGAGCCGGAGGCACGGGTGTTGGTCTGCTGCTTTTTCTTGCAGACATTTACCGTAATGTCTTCCTGCTTGGGGGAAACACCCACCACCATGCCTTCGTACACCTTCACGCCGGCGCCGATAAAGAGGGTGCCGCGCTCCTGGGCATTGAACAGGCCGTAGGTAATGGATTCGCCGGTTTCAAAGGACACCAGCGATCCTGTGTTGCGGCGGTTCATCTCGCCCTTATAGGGCGCATAGCTGTCAAAGACGCTGGCCATGATGCCCTCGCCGCGGGTATCGGTAAGGAACTCGTTGCGGTAGCCGAACAGGCCCCGGGCCGGAACCAGGAACTCCACCTTCATACGGCTGCCCACAGGGGTCATCTCCACCAGGTCGCCCTTCCGGGCGCCGATCTTCTCGATGACAGCGCCCACGGACTCGCCGGGCACATCCACCACCAACCGCTCGATAGGCTCGCACTTCTTGCCGTCAATGGTCTGGTACAGCACGCGAGGGGGCGAAACCTGGAATTCATAGCCCTCTCGGCGCATGGTCTCAATGAGGATGGACAGGCTCATCTCGCCGCGCCCCGCCACGTTAAAGGCATCCATGGCGCCGGGGATCTCGGAAACCCGCAGAGACACATCCTTCAGCGTTTCTCGGAACAGGCGCTCCCGCAGCTGGCGGGAGGTAACGAACTTACCCTCGCGGCCGGCAAAAGGCGAATCGTTGATGGAGAACGTCATCTCCATAGTCGGGGCGGAGATCTTCACAAAGGGCAGCGGCTCCACGGCGGCGGGGTCGCAGATGGTGTCGCCGATGGTGATATCGCCGATGCCGCTGAGGGCGATGATATTGCCGGCGGTGGACTCGGTGACGGGCTTCTTCCCCAGCCCCTCAAACTCATACAGGCTCACGGCCTTGGCCTTCTTGGCCGGGGCGTCGGGATCGTGGTAGTTGCACACGGCGATCTCCTGATTCTGCTTCAGCGTGCCCCGCTCGATGCGGCCGATGGCAATGCGCCCCACAAACTCGTTGTAGTCAATAGCGGACACCAGCATCTGGAACGGCTCGTCCACGTTGGCCTCCGGAGCGGGAATATACTCCAGAATGGTGTCAAACAGCGGCTTGAGGTCTGTGCCGGGCACGTCGGGAGAATAGGAGGCGATGCCCTGACGGGCGGAGCAGAACAGCATGGGAGAGTCCAGCTGCTCCTCGGTGGCGTCCAGATCCAGCAGCAGCTCCAGCACCTCGTCTATCACCTCATGGATGCGCTGGTCGGGGCGGTCGATCTTGTTCACCACCACAATGACCCTGTGACCCAGCTCTAGGGCGCGGCTCAGCACGAAGCGGGTCTGGGGCATGGGACCCTCGGCGGCGTCCACCAGCAGGATGACGCCGTTGACCATCTTCAGGATGCGCTCCACCTCGCCGCCGAAGTCGGCGTGACCCGGGGTGTCCACGATGTTTATTTTGGTGTCGCCGTAGCGGATGGCCGTGTTCTTGGCCAGAATGGTGATGCCCCGCTCACGCTCCAGATCGTTGGAGTCCATGACGCGATCCACGGTCTCCTGATTTTCCCGATACACACCGCCTTGCTTGAGCATTTCGTCCACCAGCGTGGTCTTGCCGTGGTCGACGTGGGCAATGATGGCAACATTTCTCAACTTATTGTTCTGCAATGGTAAAAGCCCCTTTCTCATGGCTGATTCTATATCTTGGCGCATTTTCTGCACTAACCTTTGTATTATAGGCTCTCAAAAAGCAGAATGCAAGGGTTTTTCCGTATTTTTCACCGGATGCATTGACATTTTTTCCATTCAAGTGTAAAATAGCAGAGCAAATCACCTGTCTCAGTAGCTCAGCTGGATAGAGCGTGCGCCTCCTAAGCGTAAGGTCGGGGGTTCGAATCCCTTCTGGGACGCCAAAAAGGAAACGACGATTTTCACCGGAAGATCGCCGTTTCCTTTTTGTTTCTTGTACCTCTCCGTCAGGACACTTAGCCTTCCCATGGCTCGCTCTGCTTTTTTCGGGCACTTTCGGGCAAATTTCACGCAGCACTTGCATTCTCATCATAAATATAATAAAATAAATGTGTATTTTGCACATTTGATCCATGCAAAAAAAGAGGGAGAAAGGAAGTATCGCCATGGACTGCCTGTGCGAGGAGGACAAAAACCTCCAAACCGTGGAGCTGCTGATCCGCTTTATCAACACCCGCCGCGCCGATTCTATCAAGGAAGCCCTGCAGGAGTACGACAAGCTCATGGCCAACCGCCAGCTGCTGGAGATCGAAAAGCAGAAGCTGCAGGCCGAGCTGCAGCGAACTGCCTCGGAGCACGCCGACCGCATGCAGCAGTTGGAGGCGCAAAAGCGCCACCAGTCCGAGCTGGAATATCTGGCGCGGGACAGCGCCCGAAGCCGTGCCCAGATCGTCGATCAGCTCAACAGCATCGGCAATATCATTTACTACGACCTCCGCTTCTGACCGGATATTTCTCCCTGCTTTTTAAGGCTCTGCCGCAGCTGCGGCAGAGCCTTTTGTCTGTCGAAAAACTTATTTCCAGCCAGTCCACAGGATGGTATTGCAATCTGTTCCGTAGATCTTCGATGCAGTCTTCATCCCTGCATGGATCAAATAATATCTTGGTGTGCATACATAAGCAGGGCGCCGGCCATATGGCCGGCGCCCATTTTACATTTGAAATATTTATCTCTTTCCCTTGTCGTAGGGGATGCCCTCTGCCTTGGGGGCGCGGGACTTCTTGGAGGTGAAGGCCAGCACCACCAGCGTGATGATATACGGCAGCATCCGGTAAACATGGGAGCTGATGCCGATCTCCGCCAGCCAGTACACGCCGTCGCCGTTGATGTCCAGGCTGGAGTAGGCCGCGGCAATGCACTTGAACAGGCCGAACAGCAGCGATGCTCCGGCGATATTCAGCGGCTTCCAGTTACCGAAGATCATAACCGCCAGCGCCAGGAAGCCGAAGCCGGCCACGTCGCCGTTGGAGCTGCAGTTGGCGGTGGTCAGCGCGTACACGAAGCCGCCCATGCCGGCCAGCGCACCGGAAATGGTGGTGCCTGCATACCGCATCTTATACACGTTGATGCCCAGCGAGTCCGCTGCCTGGGGATTCTCGCCGCAAGAGCGCAGCCGCATACCGAACTTGGTCTTATACAGCAGGATGGACAGCACCACAAAGATGATCAGGCAGATATAGGTCGCCAGATACACCTTGTTCAAGAACGTGTTGCCCAAAAAGCCCAGATCCGCGTCCTTGTCGAAGCCCAGCGTGGTCTTCTTGATCATGAACCAGCTGGCCGAGTCGCCGGTGGCCATCTGCAGCACGTTCTGGTTGGCAATGATGCGGATGAGGAACAGCACCAGAGCCGGAGCCATCAGGTTCAGCGCCGTGCCGCCGATGGTCTGGTCGGCTCGCAGGTTCACGGACGCAAAGCTCAGCAGCAGGGAGAAGATGGCGCCCATCACGGCGGCCACCAGCATAGCCAGCAGCTCGAAGCCCTGCAGGGCGAGCCAGTCGCCCGACTTTTTAGCGGCGTCAAACACCTGCGCCTGCTGCATCAGGCGCACAAACAGCACACCCACAAATGCGCCGAAGATCATGATACCTTCCAGAGCGAGGTTGATGATACCGCTTCGCTCGGCGAACACGCCCGCCAGCGCCACGATCATCAGAGGGATCGCAAAGATCAATGTCTGTTGGATCAGAAATGTCATGCGTCCTCCCCTCCTTTCTCCTGCTCACCATCTGCACCCATCGAAGGCTCCTCTGCCGCATCCGGCGGCGTTTCCTCCGGCGCGTCCAGCGGCTGCGCCGCGGCCTCCGGCGGGACAGGC
>OIGD01000558.1_pt1 | contig 43259 bp, 45 predicted proteins | sample 1582211 | NCBI WGS metagenome assembly OIGD01 (sample SAMN04414078, study PRJEB24778) | human gut metagenome | material: faecal | host: Homo sapiens
CGCTATTTTATTTATATTTATATATATTTTAATATTCCATTATTAAGTAAATGTTGATGCTGCTTTACAATTTTGACTATAGTTTTAGAAAATTTTTTTATTTAGTTATATATTAAATGTAAAGTATTGATTATTGTCTCTATATTACACCCCTAAACTATAAAAATTTTCTTTTAATTTGAATATGTGGTATTATTTAAGTTATGAAAAAAAGTCAAATTAAAAATAACACACAACAACAAAAGCAAATAGTAAGCTATATAAAAAATAAGAAGCAAAAACGGGTTTATTATTCGTTTTTAACATTTGTATTAATCGTTTGTATTGTTCAAATGGGCATAAGTGCATTTTTAAATATTTCAAAATTTATTTCAAATCAGGCAAAAATTAAAACAATGAAAACTTATAAAGCAAAAGTTATAATGGAAAATAAAAAGTTAAAATGCGAATTTAAAGATTTTAATTCACTTAAATCAATGGAGGCAATAGCACGAAATAACCTTAAAATGGCAGGAAAAGATGAGGTGCTTGTTATTATAAATCAAAATCAAAATAAACTTGATAATAACGAAAATATAAAGAAAAAAACAAATAAAAGCCTTTTAAAACCTCGAAATAAAGAAAGTTAAAAATTTAGGGTTTTAAATTTGTATTAATTTCAGGCTTTTCGTTAAAAGACATAACAAAGTGGCTATAACGTTCCATACGAAGTTTTAACCAGTTTAACATAGTATCTGAGCCATAAACTTCAACAATACGGGTACGTTCAAAAGTTTTATAGGAATAATCATAGTCTTCTTCAAGGTATGTTTGACACTTGCAGTTTAATTCTTCAATCATATCATAAAGCGTCTTTAACCAGGCAGCTTGGACTTTATTTTCCTTTACACGATATTCAAGAATCATAATTGACCGTCTCCTTTTTTGATATATAACGACATAGTTAATAAAAACTTTAGAATTATTGAAATAATGTAATATTTTTGTTAAGTTTTGTAAATAAAAAATACAATTATAGTAAATTTTAAATTTATGGATGTTTTTATTATAAATATAGTAATAAGTCAAAAAAGGAGAAAATATGCAGATATTGAGTAGAGTTAGCAATACAGGAATTGATAAAGGTCTTAAGATAGCTTCTGTCAATGTAGGAAACTCTATGAGCAAATTAGCAAAAGCAGAAGTATCTGATTCATATACATCTTCAAGTAGTAAAACAAATGGCAAAACATCCAAATTTAATATAGTTAAACATAATTTGATTAAATTTAAAACACCAAAAGATATACAACAAAAGGTAAATGATATATTTAAAGATGAAGGTGCGAAAAAAAGTGAATATAAATCACCTAAAGAACTTGCACAAGCAATATTGCATGCTGACAAAAGTATTAAAGAAACACCATACTTTAAAAGTAAATTAGAAATGGTTAAAAATAAGATGTCATATGATCAGAAACAAGAATTTGTTAAAGAAGTATTGAATGAAGAGGAAAAGATTAGCAAAGAATATAAAGAAAAATTAGAAATTAGAAAGCAAGAAGCTACAAAAACATTAGCTTGTAATCAATTAATATTTAAATTTAACTCAAATATTACTAAAATGAAACAAGAAAAAGATATTAATAAAAGAATGGAATTATTTCAACAAGCTGGAAATGCTGCTTTAAAGGCTCAAAAATTAAATCCTTCAATGAAGTTAAATCCTAAATCTGTAATATATTTATTCTATGAAATACTTCAACAAACTAGAGGTGGAGTATCAACTGCTTTTGGGTCATTTTTAAAATATGAATCTTTGATAAAAGATGAAGCTACAAGTCATTTTACTCAAAAACAGAAAACAACATTAGATAAAATTATTAATTGTATAACAGAAAAGCGAGAACAGGAACTTGAAGCAATAAATAATAGATTAAATAATCTATAATATACTGGGTAAATAATAAACCCTTATATATAACACTTAGAGTTTTTTAATCTAAGTGTTATTTTTTTAAATTTTGGTTACAAATTATTAACAATTTGTCGAAAAACAAAATATAGACTAAACTAAAAGTATGGGTATGTTAAAATTATGTCCAAATGTTAATAATAAAGAAAAGAATATTGAGATTGTAATCGTTGATGATGACAAAATAGTTCTTGATGCATTAAAAACACTCTTTGAGATAGAGGGTATAAAAGATGCTGTGTTTTTTGATTCTTCAATGGAAGCATATAAATTTTTAAAAAACAAAAAAAATAAACCCAAAGTTGTTATTTCAGATTTTATAATGCCTCGATTAAATGGTATTGAGTTTTTAACAAAAGTTAAAGCACTATATGACGATATAAGTTTGATACTTTTAACTGGCTATGCTGATAAGGAAAATGCAATTAAGGCAATAAATGAACTTGGGATATATAAATATATTGAAAAACCCTGGGATAACGATAATTTAATATTAAATATTAAAAACGCTATTGAGAGAAGTGAACTTATTTCAAAATTAAAAAATAAAGTTGCCCAACTTGATAAAGCTAATACAGAACTTGAAAAATATACCCGAAATCTTGAAACAGTAGTAAATGAAAAAACAAAAACATTAAATCAGGTAAATACAAAATTAAATGCCATATTTGATAACTGTGCCGATTCAATTGCATTAATAAATAAGTCAGGAAGAATTAGCCGTATAAATCAAGAATTTGAAGCACTAAGTGGCTTATCAAAGAATATTATATTAAAGAAAAATATAAACGACCTTATTTGTTCAACAAAATTTAGCGTCAAGAAAAAAATTACTCACGCAATTGAAAATCAAGAAAAAAATGTAATTGTTCGTGACTATGAAGTAAAAAACAAAATAAATGACCATATAACTCCTCTTGAAATAAGCATTGCACCTATATTTATTGATGACGATTATGAGTATATACTTGTTATACGTGATATAACTGTGCAGAAGCAGATGGAGAAATTACGTGACGATTTTATAGCAACACTAACACATGATTTAAGAACACCATTGCTTGCTTCAATTCAAACTTTATCATATTTAATTGATGGGACATTGGGAGAAATAAATGAAAAACAGATGAAGTTCTTAACAGCAATGAAATCAACAAATTGTGACATGTTAGGACTTGTTAATGCTCTGCTTGAAGTTTATCGTTATGAAGAGGGAAAACTTAATTTATACAAAGAAAACTTTCTAATAAACGAATTTATCGAAAAAATAAACGAACAGCTTGAATCATTGTATATTACAAAAAATATACATCTAAAATTATATTTAAGCCAAACACAGGATAAGAAAGTTTACGCTGATAAAAACGAGCTTCGTCGGGTTATTGTCAATTTATGCGGCAATGCGGTTAAATTTTCGGATAATGACGGTGAAATCAAAATTACAACAAGTGTTATAAACAAAAATGATTTAAGAATAACAATCGAAGACAAAGGCAAAGGCATAAACAAAGACGAACTGCCAAAGTTGTTTAATCGTTTTCAATCTCTCAATGAAAGCGGAAAAGAAAATATTAAAAATATAAATTCGACAGGTTTGGGACTTTATTTATCGAAAAAAATTATTGAAGCTCATAATGGTAAAATATGGGTAGAAAGTTCAAAAGGGTATGGAAGTAAGTTTTCTATTTTATTAGTTAATTGTTTAAATGTTATAAATAGCGAGTATAAGTTGGAAGAGAAAAGAAGTGAGATAATAAAAATATGATAAAAGTGCTGCTGATTGAAGACCATCAAATGGTAAGAATGGGTTTGGAATTAATATTAGAAAAGGCAAGTGACATTAAGCTTATTGACGAAGCAGATAATGGAGTTGACGGAGTGAAATCTGCTTTTAAAAATTTGCCGGATGTTATCCTTATGGATATAGGTTTACCGCAAATGGATGGTATTGAGGCAACACGAAAAATAAAAGAAAGTAATATTGATTCAAAAATTCTTATTTTTACCTCACGTGATAGCGAGGATGACGTATTTAAAGCACTTGAAGCCGGAGCCGATGGATATATAATGAAAGGCGCAAATCAGGAGATGATAATTCAGGCCATAAAAGCCGTAAATGAAGGTGCAGCTTGGCTTGACCCCGGCATAGCAAGGCTTGTATTATCAAATGTACAGAAACAGCAGCAAAATTCCCTTGAAGCAGCTGAAAATAGTTATAAAACAACAGGTCTTAACGGAAATGCCATAAAAGCTAATGCATTTGGGTTGACTGAACGTGAACTTGAAGTTCTTTCACTTATTGTTGATGGGTTAAACAATATGGAAATAGCAAAAAAGCTTTTTATTACACGTGCAACAGCAAAGGCACATGTGCATAGTATTTTGCAAAAATTATACGTAAAAGACAGAACAAAAGCAGCAGTATGCGCTATGAAAGAAGGTTTGGTTTAGCATTTTGTTGAAAATAAAAATAATACTTTTAATATTTTTTATTTTTTTCTTCCAGCTTAACTCTTATGCTGTTGTTATAAATACCAATAATTTGTTTATTGAAAAAATAAACGAGTTAAAAGATGCAGTAAGCGAAACAAAAGATATAAAAAATAATAAAAAAAATATTAAAGATCAAGAATTAAAAAAAGTTCAAAAAGAATATAAAAGATGCTTTCCTTGTTTCTGGAAGAAAAAGAAACTAACCGACCGTGATAAATTAAAAGCCCGAGGGGCAATAATAAGAAAAGAGTATAAAGAAAGAGGAAAAATTATTACCCGAAGTGAAGCTTTTAAACTTGCACAGCTTGAAAACAAACAACCTATTACAACTGAAGAGTATCTTGTATTATCAAAAGATGTTCCTTCACATCAAAAAAAAGTAATAAAAGATGAAAATCGGGAAAAAACAAAAATTGAAGAAAAAATTATTAATCTACCAAATCCAAAATACGAATTTGAAAAATACAACGAAGCTTTTGGCAAAGTGGAAGTTGATTTGGTTAAACTTAAAATTGATAAATATGTAAGATCAAAACCATTAATTTCAAGTGATTATAAGCGCATAGTTTATTCAAAGGTATATTATTATGACACGTTAGACCAAAGTGCTTCCGAAATATTTTATATTGACCTTGATACAGGTTTATCGGCTAAAGAAAGTGTTTTAAAAGCAATTGAAAAAGATGCTAAAAGCATATATAAAAGTAATATGCAAAATGTTATAACCCAGCTTTTGTTTACCTTAACACCAATTGATTTTAATTATAACAATTCAAAAGTTTTATTCAAAGAAAAAATCGCCCATGAAAAACAAGGATTGTGGCAAACAAATCTTTTTGTATACGATTTTAACAATAATAAAGTAACAAAGTTGACAGCTTGTCGTGAAGCTGTTAAATATTTTTGGCTAACATATAAAAACCTTGAACTTGATGACTATAGATATGATATTTTTCCTCTTGGTTGGGACAGTAATGATGACAACCGGATTATTGTTTTTGCATACCTTTATTCAAAAGACAAAACGGCACCTTTTTTTCTTGGAATATGGAGTGTTGATTGTGAAAATAAGTTAACAAGACTTGTTTCTCTAAGCCCATCTGAACAAAGTATTAAGCTTAACGGATATACTTTAAAAAAACGGCTTTACTATTAAATATTTGAAGAAAATATAAAGTTTAGCTTATAATTAAACATAGAAAAACTAATAAAATTATGGAATATAATGAAAACAAAAATACAAAATAATATATATAAAGAATTAATTAAAATCTTTGGAAAAGAAAATGTATTAATTAAGGAACATGAGCTTTATGCATATTCTCACGATTGTTCAAACATAAAAAGTGGGAATATAAAAGAACCTGTCGCAGTTGTATTTCCAAATGATGTATATCAAATTCAAAAGCTTGTTTTGTTTGCTAATGAACAAAGTTTATCTCTTATTGCCAGAGCTGCAGGAACAAACCATGTTGGAAGCTGTGTATGTTTAAACGACAAAACGATTATTGTAAGTTTTATAAAAATGGACAGGATATTAAATATAAATCCTGTTAATCTTACTGTTCAGGCTGAACCTGGAGTTGTGGTTGAACAACTTCATAAAGAACTTGAAAAGTATGATTTATTTTTCCCTCCTGACCCTTCCAATCAAAAAGTATCATTACTTGGTGGAGCAATTGCACAAAGTGCTGGAGGACCGAGGGGGTTTAAGTATGGAACGGTCAAAGACTATGTTTTAAACCTTGAAGTTGTGCTTCCAAACGGGGATATAATTGAAACAGGGAAAAATTGCCACAAAAATGTTGAAGGTTATAATCTCACTCAGCTTTTTGTTGGAAGTGAAGGAACTTTAGGGATTATTACAAAAGCAACGTTGAGAGTTCTCCCAAAAAGCGAAGCTAAAAATGTTATACTTATATATTTTGAAACAATAGATGAAGCTGCTAATGCTGTATGCTCTATAATTTCACATCATATTGTACCTTCTGTGCTTGAACTTATGGATAATAATACTCTTCAGACAATTGAAAAATTTAAACCATCCGGCTTAAAAACACAGTATGAAGCGTGTTTATTGCTTGAAGTCGACGGGTTTAAATCAACAATAACTCAACAATGTGAAACAATTCAATCGTTATGTTATGAAAATAATGCTAAAGAGGTAATAATTTCTCAAAATGAGCAGCAGTCAGAAAAAATATGGACAGCACGAAGAAGTTCTTTTGCTTGCTGCACTAAGCTTGCACCTAATGTAATTGCAGATGATTATGTTGTATCACGCGAGTTTATACCATATGCTATAAGAACAATTCGGGATATTTGCTTGAAATATAAAATAATAGTATGTATTATGGGGCATATAGGAGATGGAAATATTCACCCAAACTACGCTTTAGATCTTAATAATGAAGATGAAGTAAAAAGGTTTGGTGCTTGCCGTGAAGAAATTATCGATGAAATAATAAAACTTAAAGGTTCAATAACAGGCGAACACGGTATTGGTTTTGAAAAATCTAAATATATTGAAAAATCAACAGCAAAAGCTAATATAAATCTTATGAAGTCAATAAAAAATGTTATTGACCCAAAAAATATTATGAATCCCAATAAAATTTTTGAATAAACTTTCAAATTATAAATAAGATATCTAGACTGGTTAATTTATCTTTTAAAGTCCGAAATTATTATGCCGATATTATAAATATTAATATATTTAGGAGTAAAAGATAAAAATGGCAAAAATAATTGAAAGCATAAATGAAAACGGGGGAAATCAACGACGAATTATTGAAATGTCAGCAGCTGATATAATAAGCATTGTTCAAGAGTATCAAAACTTAAAACTGCATAATAAAAGTTATGAGGAAATAAAAAGAAAATTAGAAAGTATAAACCTTTATGTTGTTGAGGATGTGTAGTTTAGTTTATGTATTTTCAATAACTATTTAACTCAATAAACATATAAAAATATAAAGTCGAGTGCTATTTATATAAATAAGCTTAATATAACGTAATTTTTTATTGTAAATTAAAATGTTTTAATATATTCTAAAATAATAGATACAAAATAATCTATTGGGGAAACGGGATATGTTAAATAAAGAAATAGAAATAGTGAACGATACCGAACTTGACATAAATCTATACGGCGTAAATTCTGCTAATTCAATAATTGCGCATATTTGTTCAAAACTGGAACAAGAGGAAAACAAATTTAAACGTATTAATTTAATATTACCGAATATTGATTTAAATATAAATCAGCTTGAAAGCATAAAGCTTATTATAGAATCAAATGATTGCATATTAAACCGTATAAATACAATGTCTGAAAAAACAAAGGACGCTGTTAACAATACAGGTATTATTGTAGGTAAAAAGGAAGCTCCGTCGGTTTCTTTGCAAGATTTTTATGATGAAAAAGACTATGAAGAATCTGCAATAAAGAAACTTGAAGACATGCTTGTAGAATCTGATTTACAAGATGAGGCAAAATCCCGTCAGATTGTTACCAAGGATGATTTAGATATATTAAATATGCAAACAAAATATGTAAAGCAGACTTTAAGGTCTGGACAATATCTTAGCTTTGACGGCAATGTGATTATAATTGGTGATTGTCATGCAGGCAGCGAAGTTCAAGCTGCAGGTGATATAACAGTGTGGGGTAAACTTCTTGGCATTTGTCATGCTGGCAAAAACGGTAATAAAAAGGCACGTATAAGAGCTTTAAATCTAAATCCCATACAGATACGAATAGCTGATTTATATACACGTAAGCCAGATGGAGCGAATATAAATTTAAAAGAAAAACGTAATATTTTATGTATTGAGGAAGCAATGGTAGTAGACAATGAAATACGTATCGTAGATATGAATTGAGAACAAAATAATAAGTTAAAGTCAATTCACATTGGTGGAAGAAAACAAAAGGAAGAAATGAAAACAAAAAATAAAAAATATGACATGACAGGCAAAACTGTCGGATAAAAAGGGGAAAGAAATGTCAGGAAGAGTAATTGTAATAACATCAGGAAAAGGCGGTGTGGGTAAAACCACAAGCAGCGCAAATATAGGAACAGCCTTAGCAAAGACAGGAGCAAAAGTGGCATTAATTGATACTGATATTGGTTTGCGAAACCTTGATTTGCTTTTGGGTCTTGAAAATCGTATTGTTTATACACTTGTTGATGTTGTTGAACAAAGGTGTAAGTTAAAACAGGCGCTTGTTAAGGATAAAAAGTGTCCTAACTTATGTTTGTTGGCAGCAGCGCAAACACGTGATAAAACATCGGTAAGTGAAGAGCAGTTAAAAGAAATATGCGAAAAACTACAGGAAGAATTTGACTTTGTTCTTGTTGATTGTCCAGCAGGTATTGAGCAGGGTTTTCAAAACGCTGTAGCAGGTGCAAGTGAGGCTATAATAGTTACAACGCCCGAAATGAGTGCTGTTCGTGACGCTGACCGTATAATAGGACTTCTTGAAGCAAAAGAGGAAATAAAGACATATAAGCTTTTGATAAATCGTGTACGTCCAAATATGATAAAAACAAAAGAAATGATGAGCGTTGAGGATGTTTCTGAAATATTGTCTTGCGGTATTATTGGTATAATTCCAGAAGACACAGGAATTATTACTTCAACAAATAAAGGCGAACCGATTGTAAACGAAAATAAATCAAAAGCAGGTACAGCATACAACAATGTAGCCAGAAGGATTTTAGGCGAAGAAGTTCCATTTCTTGATATTAATGAGAAAAGTTTTCTTGATAAAATAAAAAACTTTTTTGTTTCATGCGGTAATTAACTTTGCTACATAAACAAAAAAGTCATAATTTTAAAATATAGTAAACTGATATTAAGGCTAAAACAAAATCAATCCACTATTGTTGAAAGAAAAGGAAAGGATAAGGCTGTAAGGGCCGTTGTAGAAAAATGAAAGATATATTAACTGATATTTATAACAGAATGGTAAATTTCTTCCAAAATGAAAATGAAGAAGAAAATGCAAAAGATGTCGCGTATAACCGTCTAAAACTTGTTTTAACGCAAGACCGGATGAAACTTGACTCTATATCGGCAGAAAAGCTTAAAACAGATTTATTAAGTGTGTTGGCAAAATATATGGATTTAAAAGAAGAAACTTATGATATAAGTTTTTCAGGTGAAGAAAACGAACTTGCTTTTATGTTTAATATAGGTATTACACGTACTAAATCTTTTGAAGAAATCGAAAAATACGAAAACGATAAAAAATCTGAAATTTCTTGTTCTGAAATTGATTCATCCATTAATGATAAAAGTCAGGTTGATGAAACCATGGATAACGAAAAAGAAGATGATAATGCTATTGAAGACGAACACCAAACTGATGACGAAAAAGAAACATATGAAGATGACGAGTTTGACGGTATATTAATAGCAACAAAAGATAAAGACGGGAATAAAATAATAAAGAAATCAAAAAATAATGACATTACGGTATAATCATTCATATCCCCGTAATATAATAAGCTTCGTGGTGCCAACCGGTATTGGGGCAAAAATAGGTGGATTTGCTGGTGATGCTTCTTTTTATGCCAGAAAATTTGCACAATATTTTGATGTCATTGTAAATCCGAATGTAGTAAATGCAGCTCTTTTTTCTGGCATAACATCAGACATGCTCTATTGCGAAGGGTATTTTCTTGATAAATTTTTCGCCAATAAAATTGGGTTAAAGAAACATGCTGGCGGAAAAATAGGTGTTATTTTTGATAAAGCAATAAAAAAAGAAGTATTAAATGTTCATATAAATACCATTAATGCTATAAAAACAATATATGGGTATGACATACTGCCGCCTATTATAACGGATGAGGAAGCTAAGGTTAGGTTTTATAAAGAAGAATGTGGGGGATCGTTTGGCGATGTACTTAACCCTGAAACTTTAGTTAAAGCCGGATTAAAACTTAAAAATCTTGGTGCTGATAAAATATGCGTTGTATGCAATTTTAACGATGAAGAACTCGATGACGATAATGATTATGTAGCAGGCAATGGAGTTGATATTGTAGGGGGAGTTGAGGCGATAATATCGCATTATATGTCTTCAAAATTAGACATAATGACCGTTCACGCTCCAGCATTTAGCAATTTTGAGGTGGAAACACGATTAGTAAGCCCGAAATCAGCAGCCGAATACGTTACTTTAACTTATCTTCCATGTCTTTTTTTCGGTCTTCAGTATGCTCCTAAAATTGTTGATAGAAATCATAAAGATGCAATAAATGTAAAAGATGTGAATGCTTTGATTATGCCATATGATGCTGTTGGGGCAAAAATTGTTTTAAATGCTTTGAACAATAATGTAAAAGTAATAGCAATAAAAGAAAACACAAGCTGCATAAATGTTTCTGCAAAGCAGGTGGGACTTGAAAATGAAATTATCGAAATTGATACGTATAATGAATGTTTAAATTATCTACTATCGGGGGATAATTGTGCCTGAAACTTCTTTTTTGACATTAAATGATTTTTCAAGACTATTTAAGAGTTCAGCATGTGTATTTGCTTTATAAAACCGTCCTTTTGTGACTAAAGCTGTGCATCGAAGCTCGTCGTTTGCTTTTTTATCGTTTAAATCAAAAGCAATCACATCAATAAAAATATCATCACGGGTTTTAATAAGATTCATAGCATAATCACAAGGGTTTTCATCACAGTTTTCTCCTCCGTCAGTCAGAAGAATAATACGTTTTTTGCTCCCTGGAAAACTTACAAAATCGCTGTTAACAGCTTGTTTAAGTGAATAAGTAATAGGCGTCCAGCCTGTAGCTTTTGTAGAATACAAACTTGATATTATAGCCTCTTTACTGTTTTTACCAGGAGAAACAAGTAAATCTGATGCGGTGCAGCTTGTAATCGGATTAAAACTATTTTTATGACCGTAAACACGCAAACCCATATATAAATTATCGGGCAATTTCGCTAAAATTCCGGAAATACTTTTTAAAGCAAGTTCAATTTTTGTTGTTCCCTGTATTGTTTCATTCATGCTATTTGAAAAGTCGACAATAAATAGTATAAGTTCTTTTGCATGGTTTATATTGTTATTTTGTGTATAGTTGTTAGGACTAAATACCTTATATGATTGTGCATAGCTTATTGATGCTACAAGTAATATAATAATTGTTAGAATAAATTTTTTAAGTTTCATATTATAAAATATTGCATATAATTAAATTTTATAATATTCTCCACTTAAGCACCAAAGGAATAGTTTTTGCTTAAATTTTATGTTTGTTATTCATAATTATTTTTATTTAATGCCATCCGGGCTACAACTATAACCTAAAGGGCATCCTCCCTTTCACGGCTCAGGATTTGGAGTTGTACGTTATTTGTTTTATTCGCCAACGTGAAGTTAACTCATCTTTTGCAACCCATACCCACTTTCCTAAACCAAAGCCATATTATACATTAAAAGAGTTTATTTTTAATTTGTAAATAAACCTTTTTTCTTATATAATATAAAAAATATTTATTGTATTTTCAAAAAGTTTTAGTATAATCAATTTATGGAAAATAACAAAACAAAATTATTCGTAATATCAGGTCCATCAGGTGTGGGAAAAGGGACACTTTTAAAATCATTTTTAGAAAAGCATGCTAAAAATGTACGCTTGTCTATATCATTTACAACACGCCAACCACGAGAGGGTGAAATTGATGGGGTTAATTATTTTTTTACGGATGAGGAAAAATTTAAAGCAGCAATTAGTAATAATGAATTTTTAGAATGGGCAAAATATTCCGATAACTATTATGGAACAAAGGAAGCTTATGTTTATAAAAAATTATCAGAAGGTTATAACCTAATTCTTGAAATTGATACACAAGGCGCATTTCAGGTAAAAAATAAAATAAAAGATGCAAGTTTGATATTCATTATGCCTCCCTCAATTGATGAACTTGAAAAACGCTTAAGAGGACGAAATACCGAAACAGAAGAAGCTATAAAAAAACGTATGGATTTTGTTAAGTGTGAAATTGAAAATTCAAAAGATTTTGATTACGTTATAATTAATGACAATATTGAACGCGCTTTGGACGAACTTACTTTTGTTTTTGAAAAAGAAATTGCTAATTAAAACTTAAAAAGGGGAAAAGGATGAATTTATTAGAAAAGAAAATGGTTGAAACGTTGATAGACTTAAAAGAAAACCATCATGTAGTGGGTATAAAAGCAGAATTTGAAGCTGAAGGCACCCGTTTGGAAGAAGCGTTAAGGTTAAAAGAAGTTGTCACTCGAGCTGGACTTGATTTGGCAATAAAAGTTGGTGGTTGTGAAGCCATTAAGGATATGTATGATGCTCGTACTATTGGAGTCAACACAATTATTGCCCCTATGATTGAAACGGCTTATGCTATGAAAAAATACGTAATGGCAACAAAATTTGTATTTCCCGAAGAAGAAAGACAACAGATAAAATTTTTAATAAATACTGAAACAATTACAGGGTTTAACAATATTGATGAGATGATAAAATCTGAATATTTTAGCGATATTAATGGTATTGTTTTAGGGCGTGTTGATATGACAGGGTCTATGGGATTAACACGTGAAGATATTAATTCTGATGAAATTTTTGACTTAGCAAAAGTTTTAGCCGAAAAAATGCAAAAATTAAATAAAGATTTTGTAATTGGCGGTGGTGTTTCAGCACATTCTTTACCATTTTTTAAAAGGTTACCTCAAAATTCACTAAGCCGGTTTGAAACAAGAAAAATTATTTTTGATGCAAAAAAAGCACTTGATGACAAAAATGCGGATAAAGGAATTTTAAAAGCTGTCGGGTTTGAATTAATGTGGTTAAAAAATAAACGTGAATTTTATAAAATGATATTTGATGAGGACGCACAAAGATTAAATATGCTTGAAGCTCGTTATAAAAAACTTATTGACGAAGCTATGATGCAAACAAATTGCGTGTTATAAGAAAGCTCTAGGTCAATTTTAATGTCAAAAATGAAGTTAAGTGATTTTGTTGCAAAATATTTAAAAGAACGTCATAATGTTAAGCATTTTTTTATGGTATCAGGCGGTGGTGCAATGCATTTAAATGATAGTCTAGGTCGATACATAAATTATACTGCTAATCATCATGAGCAAGCTTGTGCAATAGCAGCTGAAGGATACAGCCGTTTAAAAGGCGACACTTTAAGCGTTGTTAATGTAACAACGGGACCTGGAGGACTAAATACATTAAACGGAGTTTTTGGACAATGGACGGATTCAGTGCCTGTTTTGTATATTTCAGGTCAGGTAAAAATACCAACAACCATGCAGCATTATCCTAATTTGAATGTTCGCCAGCTTGGAGATCAGGAAGTTGATATTATTTCAGTTGTAAAACCTCTAACAAAATATGCAAAAATGGTGACAGATAAAAATAAAATAAAATATTATATTGATAAAGCAATATATGAAGCAACAACTGGTCGTTTTGGGCCAGTGTGGCTTGATATCCCGATTGACATCCAAGCATCGATAATTGATGAAGATGATTTAACTGAATTTAAGCCTCAAAATGAACATTTATTATTGGATTTTAATGATAGTGATTGTGAAGATGCGTTAAAAAAACTAGTGAGTGCAAAAAAGCCGCTTATTGTGTGCGGTCATGGGATTCGTCTTTCTAATCAAATTGAGAATTTTTATAAACTTGTTGATATGTTAAAAGTTCCTGTTGTGACTACTTTTAACGGGTTTGACATAATGGATGATAATAATCCTTATTATATAGGTAGAATTGGAACAGTTGGACAGCGAGCAGGAAATTTTGCGCTTCAAAATGCTGATTGTGTTTTATTTTTAGGAACGCGCAATAATATTCGTCAAGCTAGTTATAATTATGAAAATTTTGCTAAAAATGCTTTTAAAATAGTTGTTGATATAGATAAAAATGAACTATATAAACCAACAGTTCAGGTCGATTTGGCAATAAATGCTGATTTAAAAATGTTTATTCCAAAAATGATTGAAAAATTAAGAGAGGGTGATTTTAAAACAAATTATTCTTCAAAATGGTTAGAATTTGCTCAGAATCTAAAAAGCAAATACTCATTTAAGAAAACAAACGAATATAGTCAAAATGAAAACGAAGCTATAAACCCTTATTATTTTATCCGCCAACTTACAAACGAGTTGGATGAAAACGATGTTATTATTATGGCAAACGGTTCAGCTTGTGTTTGCACATATCAGGTTGCAAAAGTAAAGCGGAATCAGCGTTATATTTTAAACTCAGGCAATGCATCAATGGGCTATGATTTACCATGTGCTATTGGTGCTTGTGTAAAGAGTCTTGAAACAGATGATAAAGTTGAAGGAAAGCACAAGCACGGGCGTATAATATGTATTGCAGGCGATGGCTCAATAATGATGAATTTGCAGGAGCTTGAGACCATAAAATATAATAAACTGCCTATAAAACTCTTTGTGTTAAATAATAGCGGTTATTCATCAATTCGCCAAACACAAAGGAACTTTTTTAAAGGGCATATGACAGGAAGCGGAAACGACTCCGGTGTTTCCGTACCTCAGTTTTATAATATAGCAAAAGGATTTAATTTAAATGCAATAACAATTGATAAAGCTAAAGATATAAACGCACAAATAAAACAAGTGCTTGAATTTGATGGTTTTATATTGTGTGAAGCAATGCTTCAAGAAGAATATTCTTTTTCCCCAAAATTATCTAGTCGTAAGCTTGATGATGGCACGATGGTGTCGCCAAGTTTGGAGGATATGTTTCCTTTTATTTCACGTGAAGAATATCAAGAGAACATACTTCAGTTGTAACAAAATATTAATTATTTGAAGCCAATGCTTTTAAAGAACTTAACATTTCTAAAGCAAAAACTTTGTGTTTCATTTGTTGTGAATTTTTAATTTCAAATATACGCATAATACGATTTATTTCGTTTAATGATTTGAAATCATTTGCGCGGTATACGTTTTCAATCGGTTCAACTTTAATCCCTAATGATACTTCAATTTGATGTTCTTGCATAAATTTAAATCCTCTTATAAACTTTATCTTTCTATGTATATATAAAGTATATTTAAATAAAAAAATTGACTTTTTACAAGTGTAGTGTTAAGTTTTGTAAAGATAAGAATAATAAAAGTTCACATAACCTAACATTTTATAGATAATAGATGTATAATAAAATTAAGTTTTGGATTGTAAAAGAGGATAGAGAATAAACTATGCATATTAGTTATGAAACATTTTTTATACCGCTTGTCTTAACAACATTAGCAGGATTATCAACGGTTTTAGGTGGAATGTTAACGTTTTTTGTAAAGAAAGGAAATTTAAAAGCGTTATCAGTAGGGCTTGCATTCTCAGCTGGTGTAATGATATTTTTGTCGTTATCAGAAATATTATCGGAATCGCGTGAGTTTTTAGTACAAACATTTAATACTAAAGCGCAGTTAATAACAATGTTATCATTTTTGCTTGGGTGTTTAACGGCTTTTTTAATTGATTATTTTATCCCTGAACACTATGAAGATGAATTTTTATCAGCATCGGAAAGTGAAGAAGAAAACAGAATATATAAGCAAAAAATTGAAACAAAAAAAATAAAAAGGGCTGGTCTGCTTGCGGCACTTGCTATATTTATCCATAATGTGCCTGAAGGGATTGCAACATTTTTTGTTTCATCCCAAACTATAAAAATGGGTATTCCAATTGCAATTGCAATTGCAATTCACAATATACCAGAAGGTATTGCTGTTGCTTTGCCTATATATCAAGCGACTGGGAAAAAACGTATGGCAATATGGTATTCCTTTTTGTCAGGCATGGCCGAACCTTTGGGTGCTGTTTTAGCATTTATGGTTTTAAGCCAATTTATAACAAATGATTTTATAGGTGTTTTGTTTGGCATGGTAGCGGGGATTATGGTATATATTTCGCTTGACACCTTGCTGCCACTTGCACGTGAGTATGGGGAAGATCACCTTGTTTTAATCGGGATAATCTCTGGTATGTTTTTTGTTGCCTTTGGAATGCTTTTAATTTAAATTATTATATTTTTAATGTTGACTCTACTGTATTAACTTTTTTATGAAGTAATTCTACTCTGTCGTAAAGCACAACTGCAATATGCTCAATACTATAATCTTCAAAAGTTTTGCTTTCTCTAATTGAATCAAGCAAAATTTTTGTTAAACTTTCAATAATAATTATTTCTTTTTTTACGTCTTGAAAAGGTTTTGCAATTTTTGAGAGTTTGATCTTCTGATTTTTGTTCATTTTTTATCCTTTTTTTTGTATATATTTACAACAGATTTTATTATATTCTAATTAGGAAAATATTTCAATTGCAAAGGAATTACCATTTTATTGCAAATTTATTGTATTTTTGTTGTAATTAATTTACAATAAAATTGTAATAAATCTTAAAGTTAAATTTACCTAAAAATCAATCATACAAAGGGTAAAAAACAAAAAAGGAAATATTATAATATAAGTATATGTTAAAAAATCAATTTAAATTTATTTTTTTAATATTTTTATCGTTTGTTATTGCTTTTAATAATCAATTAAATGCAAGTGCGATAAAAATAGGATTATACGAAAACGTAAAGAAAACCTCGCTTGCATCAAGTGGTGAAGCATACCTGATAAATGGCAAAACAGGCGAAAGACTTTTTACCTTCAATAAAATGAAATATTATGACTTTAAAACATACCGGGACAATATAGCTATTATAATAAACGGTCAAACCTATAACACAAAAACAAATAATGTCGTCATTACATCAAAAAATCCAAATGATTTTTTATGTGCAAAAAATCGCTGGTATCGCGGTAATATGATGATAAAACTTGTTAATGGCGGACTGACTGTTATTAATGACCTGAGTTTGGAAGATTATTTAAAAGGTGTCGTGCCGTCTGAAATGCCATCAGGTTGGAATATTGAAGCACAAAAAGCCCAGGCAATTGCAGCAAGAAGCTATGCAATTGCTAATCTTGGGAAAAGAGGCTCATATGGCTATGACTTAAAAGATACGCCTGAAGATCAGGCTTATGGCGGAGCTTCAAGTGAAACAAACAAAACTAATACAGCTGTTGAGCAAACAAAAGGAATCGTTTTAACATATAATAAAAAAGTAATTCCTGCTTTTTATTGCGCTTCAGCTGGCGGACAAACAAAAGCATCAGGTGATGTCTGGTATCAGGATTTGCCATTTTTAAAATCAGTACCTTCATTTGACGAACATATTTCAAAAAATGGTCATGGTGTCGGGATGTCACAACATGGTGCCAATAATCTTGCTAAAATGGGATATAATGCCTATCAAATTTTAAACTACTTTTATTCAAACACACATTTTGGAAAGCTTGATTCTTCATGGAAAATTTAAAAACATTAAAGAATATTGACTTAATCGTTGAAACACTAAAAATTAACCCGACAAAAAGAAGTGAATTTGTTGAGTTTATGGAGCATATTCAAGATCCTTTTATAGTCTTAATTGCTTGTATTTTAAGCTTGAGAACAAACGATAAAACTACCATTGGCGCAACAAAAAGGATGCTTGAACTTGGAAAAACACCAGTTGATTTTGCAAATCTTGATGTTGACACTTTAAGTCGGGCTATATATCCTGTGGGATTTTACAAGAATAAAGCAAGTCAGATTATTGATCTATCAAAAGAGCTTGTCAATAATTATAATTCAATTGTGCCAAAGACTATTGAAGAATTGGTGAAGTTTAAAGGTGTCGGGCGAAAAACAGCCAACTTAACCCTCGCAAAAGGCCATAATATCCCGGCTATATGTGTTGATGTCCATGTTCACAGAATTACAAACAGATTAGGTATTTTAGAATCAAAAACGCCTGATGAAACTGAGATGATTTTGCGAAAAATACTTCCTAAAAAATACTGGCTTGATATAAATACAATTTTAGTTACCCACGGTCAAAACATCTGTAAACCGCAAAAACCAAACTGCAGCATTTGTCCGTTATCTGATTTGTGTGAGAAAAGAATATAACTTATTACAAATATTTACAATTATACTTATTTACGGTATAATTTTTTGTTGTACATTTAAATTTAGGGACTTATGAACAACTTTACACAAAGCGAATAAGCTTCAAAGAGTTGCAGACATTTAAAGTTGTGTATTCTTTGAATTCATTCCCAAATATGGAATGAATTCAATATTTGAAATCCATATGCAGGTGTCTTGAATTTCCTTCAAGCTCAAAGCGTTTCGCCTGTCGTCCTGTGGGCTGTCGGCTTCGACTTCTGACCACCTGAGGCTTTTGCCCTCATTTCATTCGGTCGTCATTGCTACGGCGGTCATTAACTACTTCGCTTATACTCGGAAGCTGGATCGCATCCTCGTCTAAAGCTTCGCACAGCTTACGCTTTTTTTTACGCATTCTCCCGATTGTTGTGTAGGCGTTCAACCAATGAATTAGCTTCTTTCGCTCCCCAGGACTCCGCCCGTCCGAAAATTCACAGGCTCGGGTCGAAATTAGTAAGAATGTGTGCCTCAAGTTGTGTTGTAGCTGCTCTTGTAGGCGAAGCCAAAGGCTGAGCCATACAAGTTCAGCATGACAGGAAAGAGGAAAGTCATCATGAATTTTACACAAAGCTTAGTGTAAACTGCTATATAAATCATTAAATTTAAATAGAAGAATAATAAAAAAGGTAGGGTTTGGTTTCTAAATTGTAAAATTCCTCTTCTTACATTTTATTTTTGAATAAAGCGATCTAAGTAATTATTTTTGTCAAGGAATAATTTTGTTTTTATAAAGATAAAAAAATAAAATACTTAATAAAAATTAATAAATAAAAGATATATAGTAATATATTGTGGTTTTAGGTATAAAGTTAATAATAATTTGAATAAGTGCTTACAAAATAAAAACAAAAATATGTGGACATGTGAAAAAAGGCACAATAAAATGGTTTTCGTTAAAAATTGGTGCTTGATTATAAATAATTTTTGAAATAGTATATTGTTATAAAATAAAATAAAAGAGGTTAAAGGTGTCAAAAGACGTAATAGAATTTGAAGGAACGATATTGGAATCATTACCAAATGCGATGTTTCGAGTAATGTTGGAAAACGACCATGAGATATTGGCGCATATATCGGGCAAGATAAGAAAGAATTTTATAAGAATATTACCAGGTGACAAGGTAAAAGTTGAGATGACTCCATACGATTTAACCCGCGGACGTATTACATACAGATTAAAATAGATAGAAATATAAAGATGAAGAAAAAGGAAATTCAAAAATGAAAGTTAGAGCCTCAGTAAAAAAAATATGTGACAAATGCAAGACCATTAAAAGAAAAGGTGTATTAATGGTTATATGCGAAAATCCAAAACATAAACAAAGACAAGGATAAATTTTTTAAAGTAAAACATTTAAGTAAAGGAGAAATATAAATATGGCAAGACTTGCCGGGGTAGATTTACCTCGTAACAAAAGAATGGTAATAGCATTAACTTATATTTACGGCATTGGAAAAACAAGAAGTGCTAAAATATTAGATGCAGCAAATATATCTTATGATCTAAAAACCGATGATTTAACTGATGACGATTTAAAGAAATTACGTGATGAATTGGCCCATTACTCAATTGAGGGTGATTTAAAACGTGAAGAGTCACAAAACATAAAACGTTTGTCAGAGATAAATTCATACCGTGGATTGCGTCATCGTCGTAAACTTCCATGCCGCGGACAAAGAACGAAGACAAATGCACGCACCCGTCGTGGGAAGAAAACAGGACCTATAGCAGGTAAGAAAAAATAAAAAGACAAGCAAATAAAAAATAATTAAAGGAGTAATATAATAAAATGGCAAGACCAACAAAACAAAAGAAAAAGGAAAGAAAAAATGTGCTCACAGGTGTGGTGCATATTCAATCTACTTTCAATAACACAATTGTTACTTCAACTGATACACAAGGTAATGCAATTGCTTGGGCATCAGCGGGAGGATGCGGATTTAAAGGTGCGCGTAAAGGGACTCCTTTTGCAGCACAGAGTGCAGCAGAGATTGTTGCAAAAAAATCAATGGACCAGGGAATGAAAAAGGTTGAGGTATATGTAAAAGGACCAGGTTCAGGACGTGAAACAGCAATACGTGCGATACAAGCAGCTGGGCTTGAAATAACTATGATTAAGGATGTGACACCAATTCCTCACAACGGATGTCGTCCACCAAAACGTAGAAGAGTATAGTAAAATAAATTAAGAAAAATAAAAGGAGTCAAAAATTGGCGAGATATAAAGGACCTACAAATAAATTATACCGTAACTATGGTGTTAAAGATTTATCTAATAGAAAATTAGTTTCATCGTTAAGACAAAATGCTTCAGGTCAGCATGGTGCGATGAGAAAAAAACTTTCTGATTATGCTGTTCACTTAAAAGAAAAACAAAAAATACGTTATACATATTTAGTAAGTGAAAAGCAATTTGCAAAATATTATCATATGGCAGCGCGTAAAAAAGGTGTTACCGGTACAATATTGTTACAATATTTAGAGTCAAGATTGGATAATGTAGTTTTTCGTGCAGGTTTTGCAATCACACGTAAGCAATCAAGACAAATGGTAAACCATGGACACGTGCTTGTAAACGGAAAACGTGTAGATATAGCGTCATATTTGGTTAAACCAGGCGATGTTATAACATTTAAAGCAAAAAGTTCCGATTTTATGAAAACAACTTTAGAATCAATTGATATGGCTATTGCTCCTGAGTGGATGACAATTGACCGCGATGAACAAAAAATAGTATTTGAAAGAATACCAGAACGCGACCAATTAGACCCTGATTTTAAAGAGCATTTGGTAATTGAGTATTATTCTAAGTAGTTTTAAATTAGGAGAAGAATTAATGGATTTAAAGATAAAATGTATAAATACGACAACTGATTCGGATGGTTCACAATACGGTAAGTTTGTCATTGAACCTTTAGATAGAGGTTTTGGTACAACAATTGGCAATTCGCTTCGTCGTGTATTGATTTCATCATTAGAAGGTGCTGCTGTTACATCAATGAGAATTGAAGGTATCACACACGAATACACATCAATCCCAGGTGTTGTTGAGGATGTAATTGATATTATGTTGAACATGAAAGGTTTAGTATTCAAATGTGAAACCAACGAAGCACAGCATATAAGACTTGATGTTGATAAACCGGGGCCTGTTTTGGGCGCTGATTTGAAATTGCCATCAGGTGTAAAAGTTGTAAATCCTGACTGGTTAATATGTACAATTGCTGAAGGCGGTGAAATCCACGCTGATATCATTGTTGAAACAGGCAAAGGATATATAACAAATGATGTATTAAAAGATAATAAAGGTCAGTTACCAATTGATATGCTACCAATTGATGCTACATTTATGCCAATTAAACGTGTAAGTTATAATGTTGAAGCTGCTCGTGTTGGTGATTCAATGGATTATGATAAGTTGACGTTAGAAATATGGTCAAATGGAAGTATTGAAGTTACAAGTGCTTTATCTCAAGCTGCGCAGTTGTTAATTGAGCAATTTAGTCAAATAGCTTCAATAACAGGTCAACCTTCTTTGTTTTGTGATTCATCGTCATCTTCTGATATTATGGATGAACCGCAAGTTGAAGCAGCTCCTACAATTACAATTGAGGATTTGGAGCTATCAGTTCGAGCTTATAACTGTTTAAAGCGTGCTAGCATAAACTCTTTACCTGAATTGTTGAAAAAATCAGAGCATGATTTACTAAATATAAAGAATTTCGGTAAAAAATCATCAGATGAGGTTATTGAAAAGTTGCGTGAATGCGGGCTTGATTTAGCTCCAAATCCTGAAGGGTTTGACTCATCATTAGTTGAGTAGTATAAGAGAAATATAGATAAAGGATAATAAAACAATGAGACACCAAGCAAAAAAACACCAATTATCAAGAGCGCAAGACCAGCGTAAAGCATTATTGCGTTCATTGGCAACTCAATTGTTTTTGCATGGCGAAATAAAGACAACAATGGCAAAAGCTAAAGCTTTAAAGTCATATGCTGATAAAGTTATTTCGTTAGCAAAAAAGGGTGATTTAAATTCACGTCGTATTGCGTTGCGTTATATATATGACATTAAAACTAACCGATATATGGATGTTGAAACAAAAGCGGTTGTTGATGAAAAGGTTGAAGGTAAAAAACTTATGGAAGAAACAGTTTTGAGAAAGTTGTTTACTGAAATATCAAGTAAATACGCAAATCGTAATGGAGGTTATACACGTATTTATCGTATGCCAAATCGTCGCGGCGACAATTCTGAAATGGCATTAATTCAATTGAGTTAGTGTTTAATGTAGGTTAAAATGTCAACACGATATAAACTTATAGTTGAGTATGTGGGGACGAATTATTTTGGCTCACAAAAACAGCCAAAAGTAAATACAATACAATCAAAGCTTGAAGAAGCTCTTTGTACATTGACAAAACAAAACATAAAAATAATCTTATCAGGCAGGACGGATAAAGGTGTGCATGCTTGTTCTCAGGTTGCACACTTTGATTGTGATAATAATATTTATGATAAGGGTCGATTTTTGCACTCGTTAAACGGTATATTGCCATATGACATATGCATAAAGTCGATTGAAGAAGTATCAAAAAATTTTCATGCACAAAAAAGCGCAAAAAAAAGACATTATTGTTATACTATTGCCAATCGAAAAATAAGAAGTGTTTTTGATAGACACGTCTTACTTTATCAAAAACCTTTGGATGAAAGAAGAATAAATCAAGCTTTAAGTTATTTGCTTGGATGTCATGATTTTTCAGCTTTTAAATCAAGCAATACGCAAAATCCTGCAAAAGTATGCAATATGTTTGAGGCAAAATGTATAAGAGAAGGCGAAATCTTAAAAATACATTTTGTTGCAGACAGATTTTTGTATAAAATGGTAAGGACAATAGTTGGTACTTTGATTATGATTGAGCAGAATGCTTTTGACCCGTCGAAAATGAAAGAAATTCTTGAATCGGAAATAAGACAAAATGCCGGCAAAACAGTAAGTCCCGATGGGCTTACTTTAGTTGAGGTTATATATTTTAATTAAACTTCAATTTAAAAAACAAAAAAGAAAAAATATTAATGGAGGCAATATAATGAAAACTTATTCAGCAAAGCCTCTTGAGGTTGAAAGAAAGTGGTATTTAATTGATGCAAACGGACAAACTTTGGGTCGCTTAGCTACTACAATTGCAAATATCTTAAGAGGAAAAAATAAACCACAATATACACCAAATGTTGACACAGGTGATTTTGTCGTGGTTATTAATGCTAAAGGTATTACAGTTACAGGTAAAAAAGAAACCGATAAAATTTATTATTCACATAGCGGATATCCTGGCGGATTAAAATCTATAAGTTTTAAAGACTTAATGGAAAAAGACCCGAGAAAAGCTATTGAAAAAGCAGTAAAAGGTATGTTACCACATAATACTTTGGGCGCACAACAGTTTACTAAATTAAAAGTGTATGCTGATGATAAGCATCCGCATGAAGCTCAAAAGCCGATTGTGTATAATGAAAGTGAGGTAAAATAATGCAAGATAACGAAATTATGGCAACAGGTAGACGCAAAACCTCAATAGCTGTTGTAAAATTGGTTCCAGGTAAAGGTCGTGTATTTGTAAATGGTAAAACTTTTGACGGTTATTTTGGCAATCTTCCTATTTTGGAAATGATGGTTTATCGTCCTTTGGCTTTAACTGATAATCAGGAAAAATACGATGTCAAAGTTAAGGTTATTGGCGGTGGTGTTTCATCACAAGCCGGTGCAATAGCTCATGGTATTTCACGTGCTTTGCTTAAACTGAACGAAGAAAATAAAGCACTTTTACGCTCTGAAGGGCTTTTAACACGTGATGCACGTGTTAAAGAACGTAAAAAATACGGACGTAAACGTGCACGTAAAAGATTCCAATTCTCAAAACGTTAATATATATACAAATTTATATTTTCAAAATTTCCGAATATTTGCATATATTCGGAAATTTTTGTATAATATTATTATATAAATAAATTAGTGGTTTATGATTGAATGAATTGTCCTAATTGTAATTGTTGTTTGATAATGGTCGAACGAGAGGATATTGAGCTTAACTGGTGTCCTTCTTGCCATGGGTTTTGGTTTAGTTTAATAGAGTTAAAATTATTTGCGAAAAAATTTAATGTTGAAAAAAATGTGCTTGAATTTTTAAAAACTATTGATTTAAAATCAAAAGAAAAAAAACGTTATTGTCCTAAATGTCTAAATAGTATGTATAAAGTTAATGTAAATGGTATTGTGCTGGATAAGTGCGTTAATAATTGCGGGCTTTGGTTTGATTGTGATGAATTATCAAAATTTATTAATTCTCTGTCAAATGAAAAGTTGTCAAACATAAACACCATTAATTTTTTGGGTGAGTTTTTTAATGTATAATAAAAGAAAGTGAGTTTTTTATGACAAGTTTTATCATTGTTATTGCTATTATGGCTATTATTGGTGGCATTATTTTTATATATAACGGACTTGTTACTAAAAAGAATGCCGTTAAAAATGCATGGTCGCAAATTGATGTGCAGTTAAAGAGAAGGGCTGATTTGATTCCAAATCTTTTAGCTTCGGTTAAGGGTTATATGGAACATGAGAAAAATGTGTTGGAAAATGTTATAAAGGCAAGGAATTTGGCATTAAAGTGTGACGACAGTGATATAAATTCAAGAATAAACTGCGAAAATAAACTATCTGGCTCTCTTTCTTCACTTTTAGCTGTTGTTGAAAGTTATCCTGAGTTAAAAGCTAACGAAAATTTTTTGCAATTAAATGAAGAGTTAAGTTCGACTGAAAATAAAATTGCTTTTGCACGTCAATTCTATAATGATTCGATTATGTTTTATAATAATGCACTTGAAATATTTCCAAATAATTTAATCGCTTCATTTTTTAATTTTAAACGGTATAATGAATTTAAAATAATAGATGAAAAAGATAAAGAAGTTCCAAAAGTAAGCTTTTAAGTGGTATGTGGGAATTAATTAACAAAAATAAATCAAAAACATTTTTATTTATTTTTTTAATGGCATTATGCTTTGGTTTAATGTCGTTTTGTCTTGCAAAAACTTTTGAATATTATAACATCAAGTCATATTGGGTTTATATAGTTTTTTACGGATATTTTTTTGTCACTTTATTTATTGCAAATAAAAATGCAAAGGACGTATTTTTAAAATTGTCAAATGCACGATATGCACATAGAGCTTATTATCCAAAGTTATATAACATAGTTCATGAAATGTCTATTGCTTCAGGTTTGAATCCTATTCCTGATATTTATATTATTGATGAAGATTCTCCAAATGCATTTGCTTGCGGTAAGGAACCCAAAAATGCTTCAATAATTGTCACAAAAGGTTTGCTTGCAAGGTTAAATCGTGATGAACTTCAAGCTGTTATAGCTCACGAAATTTCGCATATTGTAAATCGTGATATACTATATCTTTTATACACGTCTTGTATGCTGGGCTGTATGGTTTTTATTTCTGATTTATCAATAAAAATGATAAAGGGAAGTTTTTCAGGCAAACGTTCTTCTCGAAGCGGAGGAGGATTGATATATATAATTCCCTTTGCATTGATATCTATTTTTATTGTAAGCTTATCAAAAATATTTTATTCTTGTCTATCAAAGAAAAGAGAATATTTAGCAGATGCATGCGCAGTTCAATATACCAGAAATCCTCTTGCTTTAGCAAATGCTTTAAAAAAAATTGACGAAGAACAAACATATTTTGTAAATACCAATTCAATTACTTCATCTATGTTTATTGTAAGTCCTTTAAACAATAAAAATAACACTCATCCGCCTATTGAGAAAAGAATTGAGATTCTTTTAAGATTAAGTTCATGTAATATTGCCGCTTATAATAGTGCATATCAAAATGTATTAGGTAAAAAATCAAATATTGTAAGCAAAAAAATTATAGAAAAGCCTAATTATACAAAAATTATTCCAATCGTTGCTGCAATAACTAGTGCAAATGCGAATAATCAAAATAATATTTCAAAAGACATAATAAATCATCGTAAAGCATATGACACAATGTTAAAGACGAAAAATTATATTTTTATAAAATGTGATTGTGACACAAAATTAAAGGTTCCGCAAGAATTTAAGGGGCAAACAATTCCTTGTCCACATTGCAAGAAAATGCATTTAATAAATTAATTTGTTATGTTTGCATATTTTAATTATAATATAATTATGGAAAATAAAACTTATATACCTTTATATCGTAAGTATCGTCCGCAAACGTTTGCTGATGTTGTTGGTCAAGAGCACGTTGTAAATGCTTTATCAAATGCCATAAAATTAGACAAAATAGCACATGCGTTTCTTTTTTGCGGCCCTCGCGGTACGGGCAAAACTTCAATGGCGCGTATTCTTGCAAAGTCTTTAAACTGCATTGATGGCCCAACATTGACACCTTGCGGCAAATGCCCAAGTTGTCTTGATATTTTAAATTCAATTCCAAAGGATGTTATTGAAATAGATGCTGCAAGCAACCGACTTGTTGAAGATACTCAAAATATTTTGGAAAAAATACAGTATGCACCAGTCAATGGAAAATTTAAAATATATGTAATTGATGAAGTGCATATGTTGTCAAACCATGCATTTAATGCACTTTTAAAAACACTTGAAGAGCCACCTAAAAATGTCATTTTTATTCTTGCAACGACAGAAGCACATAAGGTTTTGGAAACTATTATTTCACGTTGCCAGCGTTATGACTTTCGTCGGATTCAAATAGCTGACATTGTAAAAAGGCTTCGGGAAATTTCAGATATTGAAAAAATAAATATAAATGATGATGCCCTTCATATTATTGCTCAAAATTCAACAGGCGGTATGAGAGATGCTTTAAGCCTTCTTGACCAGCTTTCAATATTAAATGGTAATTCCATTTGTCAAATTGATGCAAATGTTGTTAACGAACTTCTGGGTAAAATTTCAGTTGACGACCTTTATGATTTTACAAATGAAATAATCACAAATAATATTCAAAATCTTATTGATAAAATACATAAAATGTTTGACAAAGGTATGGAGCCTTTGAGAATCGTTAATAATTTGATTGAATATTTTCGTAATTTGCTTATTATAAAAAACTGCACAAATGTTGGCCAAATTGCTGCATTAACTTTAATTGACGGAAAATTTATTGATAAAATTCAAAAACAAATTGAAAATATAACTAATGAAAAAATTATTTATATTATTGAAAAGTTATCATATTATTCACGTGAAATAAAAAACGCAACAAATCGTTATTTATGGCTTGAATTATGTATTATAGACATTGTATCTGTTGAATTTGGAAGTATTTCAGATTTAGTTGAAAAAGTAAATAAATTGGAAGCATTTATACAATCAGGTGATTTTAGTAAAAATACATCCAATAATAATGTTGCTATTAAAGAACCTATTGTTGGCAATAGCCATAAAGAGCTTGCAAGAGAAAAAGAAAGTTTGAACCAGCAAAAAGTAATAGATTCCAAAGAAATAATAAAACCTAAAGAAGAAGAAGTTGTGGTTGAAGAAAATATTGTTGAAAATGAAAAACAAGAATTTCAACAAGTTGACCTTAAAAGCAATAATAATGGTGAAAATTACCACTGGAGAGATCTATTAAAACATATAGAATCAATGCCAAGTCGTGCTTTTTATTCAAGTTTGGCTCATCCTATTTGTTTGACTTCTGAAAAAGTCGTAATTTCATTTAAGAAAGATATATTTGTAAAGCAAGCGCGTGATAAAAATAAAAGTCAAGCTTTTTATGATGCTTGTAAAAAATATTTTGGTGTTGAAAATTTAGAAATTGATGTAAAGCTAAAAAATGATGTTTATGATGAAAAAATAAATTTAAGTGAAATATCCGAAGAAAAACCTTTATCATCAATTCAAGAGCAAGAAGAAGAAAAAATAAGCCAAAGTGAACTTGATGCATTTGAGGATGAAACCGATAAAAATAAACAGATACAAGAAGAAAAACAATATTTCCAAAGTGAAGATTTATCCGACCAAGAGAAAATGATTGTTAATTTATTTGACGGCAAGATAATAGCGTAAGGCCAAAGCGAGTTTGTAATTTGTCTGACGCGAACGCGACAACGCAATACAAACGAAGCCTATGAAAGAGCGAAATAAGAGTTTTCAAATAAAACTTCACAGGAGCGAAAAACGCTTATAAGTCACTTCTTGTCTTTTTTCCTATGCAAAAGATTTGATATATTAAAGAAATATTTTTTTGACTTTTGTGCGTTATTTTCAACCCCTGAAATTAAAAGCAAATCAGTCCTTAAATTTGAAATATCATCGTATTTTTTTAATAAACCATCCATAGCAATAGAAATATCACCAGTTTCTTCTGAAACAACTAAACAAGCTGCATCTGATATTTCAGATAGTCCTATTGCAGCACGATGACGTGTTCCATATTTCCAACTTAATTTTGGGTCATCTGTTAAAGGTAATAAAGCACCAGCTGCCAGTATTTTATCCTTGCAAATTATACAGGCTCCATCATGAAGCGGTGTGTTTGGATGAAATATAGTAAGTAACAGTTCAGGGCTTAATTTTGCATTTATTTCAACACCGACCTCCGAGTATGTCTTATAATCTGTTTCCTTCTGTAATACAATTAATGCTCCTGTTTTATTCTTGCTTAAATATTTAACAGTATCAATTAGTTTTTGTACTATTATATTTTCATCCATATAATCGTCATTTGAACCTGATTGATTATCGCTGAATGAATTATGCATGAAATTGGTTTGTCCCAAATATCCTAAAAACCGACGTAATTCAGGCTGGAATATAACAATAAGCGAAAAAGCAATTATACTTAATAATCCTTTTAAAAATACTCCCCATATTTGAAGATTTATACGTATTAAAACTTCTGATATTATATACAGCATTATCAGAACAATTATGCCGCGAACTAACTGTTCTGCTTTTGTACCTTTTATTGTTTTTTGATATACACAATATATTGCAAAAACAATCGTGATGATTTGAAATAACATAATTGCTAAATCAGTGTTATCCGAATATTTTATAAAATTATATGCTTTAAAGTATAAATTAGTAAAATAATTCATTATATTCCGCGCTTCTTAACTATTTTATAATGTAATATCATTTTCTATAAGTTGATTATACGTTTGTCGTTTTACAATTTCTTTACTTTTCCCTTCATTTAATAAAACAACAGCTGGTTTTAATGTACGATTGTAGTTGCTGCTCATAGAGTATCCATAAGCACCTGTGTCGTATATGCAAATTAGGTCATCTGAATTAAGTTTTGGAAGTTCAATATCATTTATTAAAATGTCACCTGATTCACAATAGCGTCCTGCTATTGTAACTTTTTCTTTATTTTCGATATCATATTTTTCTTTTTTGTTGGCAACTTGAGCTTCATAAACTGCCTGGTATAATGAAGGTCTTGCATTATCAGCCATACCTCCATCAACTGCAACATATTTTTTGTTGCTTATGGGGATTGTTTTTGAAGTTCCGACTTTATATAGTGTTACACCAGCCGTTCCAACTATGCTTCGACCGGGTTCAATGCAGATTGTTGGTTTTTCTAAATCATATTCTTGTGTGTATTTATCAATTGAATCAATAATCTGTTTTGCTATTTCATATACAGATGGAGCCTTGTCGTCTTTTGTATAATTTATACCAAGTCCGCCGCCTAAATTCATTTCAGTCAGTTTTATTCCAAATTTATCGTATATTCGTCTAAATTCGCCCAAAATTATTTTAACTTCATCAAAATATACTTTTGTTTCAAATATTTGTGAACCAATATGTGCATGCAATCCTTTCAAGTTCAAATGTTTATAGTCTTCAACTATTGTTTCAATTGCTTCATCAATCTGTGTTAAATCAAAACCAAATTTTGAGTCTAAATGTCCTGTTTGGATATACTTATGAGTATGGCATTCAATACCTGGTGTAATTCTAAGTAAAATATCAACAACTTTGTTTTTGGATTTAGCAATTCTATCAAGCATTGCAAGTTCCAAAAAATTATCAACTGAAATTAAGCGAATATTGTTATCAATTGCCATATTTAATTCTTCTTCGCTTTTGTTGTTTCCATTGAGCAAACAGGTTCTTAAATCACCCAAAACACTTTTTACTGTGTACATTTCACCGCCTGAAACCGTGTCAAAACCAAAACCTTCACACGATAATATCTGTACAATTGCTTTTGTCATAAATGCTTTTGAAGCAAACATAAAATTAGTTTTTTTATAACTTGAAAACGCATCTTTGTATGCTTTCGCCATTTCACGTATTGTTTTTTCACAATATGCATATAAAGGAGTGCCATGTTTTTTTGCAACATCAACTAAATCACATCCGCCAATTTCTAAATTTCCTTTTTCGTTTATTTTTGTTGTCAATGGTTTAATATTTTGGTTTGGTGTTTCCATTTTTATTTTATACCCTCAATTTACTTTTTTTCTATCTTCTATTAAAACATATTTTTAGCATATTTAAAAGTATTTTTTTACTAATTTTTGACAAGTAAATATATTTGTTAAACTTTTTTATATTTGCTATAAAATAAAATATATGATTCATATTGATAGTTTGACTTTAAAAGCTTTTTTAAATGAAAATAGTGAAATATTTATAAATGCATACCTTCAAAAGGTAAAACAACCAAGTCGCAAAGAATTGATGCTTGTTTTAAGAAATCAGGGTGAAAGTTTTCGGTTTTATATAAATATTGATGCATTTTATTATCATATTGCTTTTTTGAACTTAGAGGACATTGAAAAGCGTCAAATTGAAACACCCAAACAGGCTTTAATGTTTTGTATGCTTTTGAGAAAATATATTGAAAATAGCAAAATTATAAAAATTAACCAGCCAAGTCACGAACGCATTATTGAACTATTTTTTGAAACTACAAATGATAATTTTAAAACCGAAAAACTTGTTTTGGCTATTGAATTAATGGGCAAACATAGCAATATTATTCTTTATAATTATGATACAAAAATTATTTTAGGCTCTATTCATAATGTTGGAAAAGAAAAAAGCCAATATCGAGAAGTTTTTGGAAATTTGCCTTATATTTATCCAATTAAAAAAGAAAAAATCGATATAAACAAAATATCCTTTGAAGATTTTTATAAAAAAATATCGACAACTCAAATCCCTTTAAAAAATTTCTTAAGCGAAAATTTTTATGATATTACAAATGATTTTGCAACAAAACTTTTATCAACATTTGACAAATTTAAACAGGATTGTAAAAAAGATGTTGAAGCTTTGTATAACAAATTAATTGGTTATATTAATTTAAAAGATATAAACCCAAGCTATGACTATGATTATAAAACATTCTCGATATTTGGATTTTGTAATAAAAAAGTTTTAACCTTAAATGAAATGTTGAATGATTATTATCAATTTTATATTTTAGATAATAAATTTAATAATCTAAAACAAAAAATTATAACCAATTTAAATAAAGAGACAAAAAAAATAGAAACAAATATTTTAAATGCGCAAATTGAACTAAACGATTCAAAAAAAAGTGATAAATATAAACAATATGATGATTTACTTATGATGAATCTTTATAATTTACAAGATTTAAAAAATAAAAAAGATGTCATTTTAGAAGATTTTAATACAGGTGAAAAAATAAATGTATCACTTGATGATTCTTTAAATATTGTTGAAAATGCAAACAAGTATTATAAGAAATATAACAAATTAAAAAAATCAAAAGAGTTTTTAAATGAACGTTTAGATTTATTAAATGATAAATTGAAGAAGATAAAAGAAATTAATCACTATGTCAATATAGCAAGTGATGTTTGTGATTTGGGGCAAATTTTAGAAACAATTGATTCTAAAAATAATAAAGTTTCTCAAAAAAATCAAGACAAAAATAAAAAAATTAAAATAAATATTGAAACATCGGAAATAGATGGATATACTTTATTTATTGGTAAAAATGATAAACAAAATGATTACATCCTATCAAAATTATCCAACGCCAATGATTTTTGGTTCCATATTAAAGATGCTCCAAGTGCTCATATTATTGTTAAAAATAGTAATAAATTAGATTCATTGCCTGATAATGTCATTTTGAGTGTTGCAAAACTTTTAAAGAATATTTCTTTTGGAGAAGAAGCTAGCAAAGTGTCTATAATATACACTTTAAAGAAATATGTAAATAAGGGCACATCAAAAGGCTTGGCTTTTGTTACTTATAGTCAAGAAAAAGAAATAGTTATTGATTAAGTTTTAAAATTGTAATGATTTTTGTGAATTTAGTTTTGATGTTTGTTTTATAATTACTATATTGGCAAATAGTAAGGAAGGCAAAATGCAACAAACATTAATACAACTGAGAGGAAATGCTGATAAATATAAATCTTTATTAAATAATGCAAGAAAAATAATATACAAGAATTACCCCAGAACACCATTGTTGAAAAATGATGATTATTCTCCAAGCGCAGATCCCAAAGTAAAAACACTAGAGCCAAAATCAAATTGGTTTGATTCTTTGTTAAAAGCTTTCTTTAACAATTTTAGTCCAAAAACACCTTTGATAAAAAATGATCCTTATGAAGAAGGAATTGATTTTGATTATTCTCAAATAGAAGTTGATGAACAAAACGAAGAAAAAAGTAATGATTTAGTTATAAATGAGCATAACAGTTCATGTTCTAACATGTATGATTTATATCTTGATGCAGACAAAAAAATGAAAAAAGACGGTTATAAAATAACTCCTAAATTTGATATTCAAGAACTACCATTATTAATTGGTGATACGTATTTTTCATTTATAACAACGGATATTTCTGTTCTAAAAAGAAAATATTCAAACCAACATAAGCTTTCTTCAGCAATAAAGGCGATTTTGGATGAACAACTCAAGTATGTTCCTGTTGAGTTAAAGCAAAAAATAACAAGCTTGTCACCTCAAGATAAAGCCAAATTTATACATTTCTTTAAAAAGTGCTTAATTATACATGAAATGCAACACTATAAACAATTTATAACGATGTTAAGAGTTTATGGTATTGACGAAACCAAAAATATAATGATTGATCGTATTCAACAGCAAAAAACAGAATATATTAACAATTTATATAAGACGATTGTACCAGATGATGTTCCTTCAATTTTGAATAATGATGAAAAATTAGAGGGAATAAAAAAGTACTTAATCAACAGTTTTAATTTACAAATGAACTCTATTCAAAAAGCTATAGAGGGGGATGGGAATAAAAAAAACTTGGAGTTATTTAATATAATTTTAGCTCAATATAATCTAATTAAAAACAGTGAAGAACAGGAAGAAATACAAGATGGAATAAAAATAATATTGCCAAACTTAGAAGAAGTTTACAATTCTGTTGCACCTAAGAATCCTATTGGCGAAAAAATATTTCATGAGCTTAAGATAGTTTTTGAGGAAATAATGAAAAAACATATGACTTTTCAAAAATATTTTGAATATATAATTCAAGAAAGCTTGCAACAGGTCCAAAGATTAGAAAACTATTTAAATACAGAACAATATCAGCAAATCTATGATAGTAGAAAAGAGCAACCTACCACAGAAAAAGAAAGGCAAAAAGCAGAAATATATAAAGAGGCTTTTTTGAATTATGCTAACGCAAATGTTGATTTGGATGGTTATTTTTCAAACCCGTTAGAAATTGAAGCCTATACTGTTCAAGCTCAAGCGGCACTTGAAAAACTTGAAGAGTATAATGAAAGACACAAAGGTGATAAGAAGTAGCAAGAAAAAAAACTTTGTCAAAATGAAAAAAATGTAGTATAATTACATGCAAATAAAAATAATAATTATATAAGAGGAGATATCTATGAAATTACATATGCAGGTATTTATTGCTTTGGGTCTTGGAATTAAGCGCAATTGGCATATATTTTTAGGACTTATTTTAGGTATAATACTTGGTATTGTTTTAAATGCTAAAAAAGGATATTTTGAAGCGGCAAATCCTCTTTTTTATAATGGAATAATTACAACATTAAATTTTGTTGGTCAGGCTTTTATTCGTCTTATTCAAATGGTGGTAATCCCTTTGGTATTTAGTGCAATTGTTATTGGTATAACAAGTATAGGTGACAGCAAACAACTTGGTAAATTAGGGATAAAAATGCTATTATATTATGGAATAATAACTGTTTTAGCAGTTGTTTTAGGCTCTATTTTAGCACTTCTTATAAAGCCAGGTCTTGGAGTTCAGTCACTAATAAGTGCACAAAGTGCAAGTGATATTCAAAGTTTTGTTAATCAAGCTTTGCAAGCGCAATCAGGAAATTTATCAAATATATTTTTAAATTTAATTCCTCAAAACCCAATCGCAGCTTTTGCTCAAGCTGATATGATACCTATTATAATATTTATTGTGATTTTTAGTATTGCTTTATCAAAAGTAGGTGAAATAAATCGACCAGTAATATCGTTTTTTGAAAGTATCTTTGCTTCAACAATGAAAGTTACAGATTGGATTATGTATCTTGCAGCTCCTGGTGTTTTTGCTTTAACAGCAAGCGCTATTTCAAATTATGGTATTACTATTTTTGATAGCATTGCTAAATTGTCAGCTGTATTATTAATTGGATTTGGAATCCAGTTCTTTATAATTTATCCTTTACTTATGAAAATATTCAGTAAAGTGCCTGTTTTGCTTTATTATAGCGCAATAGCAGAAGCTATGATGGTTGCTTTTGGAACAGCAAGTTCATCAGCTACTTTACCTTTGACTATTGCATGTTGTGAAAAACGAGGTATATCAAATAAAGTAGCTAGTTTTGTACTTCCTTTAGGCGCCACTTTAAATATGGATGGGTCAGCATTATTTCAGGTTGTTTGTGTGTTTTTCCTTATGCAAGCATATGGTGTTGCTTTGGAGCCTATTCAAATAGTTTTAATTGCAGCATTGGCAATAGTGTCATCAAGCACCTGTGCTGGAATCCCGGGTGCCGGTTTAATCACCATTGCTTTAATATTAAACGGTCTTGGTTTAACTCCAGGACAGCTTGTCGAAGGCTTTGCTTTCTTGTTTGCATTTGAACGTATTTTTGACATGTTTAGAACATTAAATAACGTTACCAGTGATGCTGTTATTGCAGGTATAATTGCTGACAATGAAAATGAATTCAATTATGACTTGCTTGTGAATACCCATAATAATGATAATGAAGATAATGAGTTTTAATTAACTTTTATGGAAAAATCAGTTATAGGTTTTTGTGGATATCCAGATCCAATTGTTATTAATGAGTTAAAAAATAAATACAAAAATGCTAAATGGGTTGATTTGGATGTTGAACTTGCTTTTGTAAGTGATTATAAAGTATTACCTCAGGTTTATTGTAAAATTATAAAAAATATTGTTAATAATGCTATTTATTATAAAGAAAATTTAATAACAATAGTTATGGCAATAGGACGTGAAAAATGTGATAGCGCTGCTTTAGCTTCTGTAATTCTAAAAAATATGGGATTTAATGTTATTGAAACAAAATATGAAGATGTGGAAGTTGAAAAAAAAGAACCAATAATTTCAACATCGAACTGGCCATTGATTGAAAAGATACAGCTTATCACAAAAGAAATTATCGAGCCTATTGATAAAACAAAATTAAAACCCGTTAAGCCAAGGTTTGGTTTTTGGGGGGTGCCGCCAAATGATTTATCAATATTAAATCTTTTTCCAGACGACACCCATGTTTATGGATGGACAAGATGTGTTGAAATGGGAATACCTTCTGATTATGAAACTGAAATAATGGTTGATAAGGATGTTCCAACTGTTTTTTATGCTCAAGCGTTTTGTGCTAAAGCTTCACTTGCAAAGTATTTAAGTTTTAAATATAATGGACTTTACGTTGATATTGATGATGTTGCTACAAATTCTATTGTTGCAAAAATTGAGGCTTTTATTAATTTAAGATGAAAAAAATGTTTTTTATTGATGCCGGAACAACATGGTCAAAAGTTGTTGTTTTAAATGATAATAATGAATTTTATAATGAATACAAAAATTATTTTGTAAAAAGTGATGGCATGAAATCATATTATATAATGCCTTCTAAGTTGATAAAACAAGTTGATATAACATTTGATTGTGCAACTACAGGACATATGGCAAAGCTAAAAAATATAAATCATAACAACCATTATAACGAAATTATAGCGCTTGCAAACGGGGTAAGCAAAAAGATTGAAAATGAAAAAGAAGCTATAATTCTGGATTTAGGAAGTCGTGATTCAAAATGGATACGTTTTATTGATGGTAAATTTTCTGATTTAGATTGGAATGCAAGCTGTGGAAGCTCAACAGGAGCCACAATTGAAATGCTGCTTAAATTTTATGATTTAAAAACAGATGATATAAAATACCAAGATGAAAAATATAATGTCACCTGCGGTATTTTTGCATTTGAAAAAATAATGGATGATATATCAAATGGTCTAACTCCAAATGTTGCTATTGCTAGATTAATCCATGGAATAGCTTATAATAGTTTTTGTTTTGCAAATAAACCTAATAAAATATTTCTCTCTGGCGGATTTTGTAATTTTGATGCTTATTTAACAAGTCTAAAAAAGTATTGCGAAGTTGAAACTTTAGGCCGGTTTCTTTTATGCGAAGGTTTAATTAATATGCAAAACCTTTAAAAAATTTGCCATATTTGTATTTTAATTATAAAATAAAAAATAATTGAGGATATTTTTTAAGGAGGAAAATTATGGGCATAATGGAAGGTAAAAAGGGGTTAATTTTTGGTGTTAGCAATAAACATGGAATAGCCTATGGTATTGCAAATGAATTATATAAACAAGGTGCACAAATTGCATTCACTTATGCAAATGAAGCTATGGAAAAACGAGTAAAGCCAATAGCTGATGAAATGAATTCAAAAATGTGTGTTGAATGTGACGTGACAAACGAGGACGATTTAAAAAATACATTTTCAACATATGAAAAAATATACGGAAAACTTGACTTTATGCTTCATGCTGTTGCTTTTGCAAATAAAGAAGATTTAATGGGTGAATTTATTGAAACATCAAAAGCAGGATGGGATCTTGCATTGGGTGTTAGTGCTTATTCTCTTGTTAGTATGTGTAGGAATGCTCGACATTTGTTTAATGAAGGTGCTGCTGTTTTGGCTTTAACATATTTAGGGTCTACACAAATGGTTGCTAATTATAATGTTATGGGTGTTGCTAAAGCTGCCTTAGAGTCTTCAGCAAGATATCTTGCCACTGATTTGGGTAAAAATGGTGTTAGAGTGAATTGTCTTTCAGCCGGTGCTGTTAAAACACTTGCTGCAAAAGGTATTTCAGGTTTTGATAAAATGCTTAAAGCCGGCGTTTTAAGATCACCTTTAAGTAAAAATATTACTTTAGAAGATGTTGGTAAATCAGGTCTTTATCTTCTTTCTGATTTATCATCTGGTGTTACTGGCGAAACTATTTTTGTTGATGCTGGCTGTCATAGTGTATATTCTTCACTTGACGAAATGGAAGCTATGCTTGGATAGTTTGAAATAAACAACATTTAAAATGACTAAAACATATTTTGTTTTAGTCATTTTTTATACCCGTTAATTTTTGTTATATAATAATTAAGTCAAAAATATTATGGTATAAGATTATGGAAGAATATATAACATTAGAGTTTAATCAATTTGTAAATGAAGTTGAAAAGAATTTAAACAAAAAAAATGATAAGTTATCTTATTTATGTGAAATTCTTGATGTTTTTTTGGATGACAATAATTTTATAAATGAAGTTAATGTTGAAAAACGTTTATATATTGAAAATAAAATCAATAGTTTAAAAAATAAAAAAGCAAATTCAATAGTTCTGGCACAGATAAATCCACAAGCAGGTAATATTTTGCATAACGCTAAAAAAATAATAAACTATATAAAAAGTGCAAGAAATATAAATGCTCAGATGATTGTTTTTCCAGAACTTGCACTAATGGGATACCCAATACATGATACAATTGATAGATTTCCATTTATAGTTAATGAAAACATTCGTTATTTAAAGCAAATAGCAAAATTTACAAAAGATATAACTGCTATTATAGGTTTTGTTGAAAAACGTGAAAATGTAGACCAAAATTGCGGTAAAATGTATTATAATTCGCTTGCAGTAATTAAAAACGGTAAAATTGAATCAGTTGTTAGAAAATGCCTTTTACCCAACTATAGCGAATTTAATGACTATCGTTATATTGAACCTTCAACTTTAGCAGGTTGTCAATATGAAACGGATTTAATACCAAATGAAAATAAGTCATCAAAAGAAAGACTTTTAAATATAAACAATATTAATTATGCACTGTCAATATGTGAAGATTGTTGGAATGATAGTGAGTTTTTTGAGAATAATTTATATAATTTTGACCCGATATATGAGTTATCAAAATTAAATCCTGATATTTTTATAAATATTTCAGCTTCACCAACTAGAACAAAAAAAGAACAGTTAAAACACAATATGCTTTCATTTGTTTCTAAAAAATATAAAAAGCCTTTTATTTACGTAAACCAAACAGGCGCAACAGATGAAGTTACATTTGACGGTGCAAGTCGAATTTATGATGAAAATGGTAATTTAATTGTTCGTCTAAAATCATTTAGCGAACAATTTTATTTATTTGAATTTAGTAAAGATGAAAATAATAAATTAAAATATGACAACAAACGAAAAATATATCCGCTTGTAGCTGGTCTTGATAAAACCTTAAATGATGAAAAAAAGTTTACATTGGATTATGAAAATGATTTAATGCGAACTTATTTGACAATAAAGTGTGCTATTTATGAATATTTTAAAAAGAATAATTTAAAACACGCTGTTTTAGGTCTATCAGGCGGCTTGGATTCATCAGTTTGTGCTTGTTTAGTTGCTGATGCAATAGGAAAAGAAAATGTTTATGGGGTGAGCATGCCATCAAAAATTACAAGTGATGAGTCCAAAAACGATGCAAAAACTTTAGCTCAAAATCTTGGAATAAATTTCATTGAAGTGCCAATAAAGTCAATGGTTGATGAAATTGAATCTACATTTAAACCTTTATTTAATGAAATTCAAAATAAATGGCAGAATGTAAGGTATAAAAAATCATACACAATGGATAATATCCAGGCTCGAAGCCGTGCTATAATTTTGTGGGGTATTGCAAACGAATTTGAAGCTTGTATACCAATTGCAACTTCTGATAAATCGGAATTATATATGGGATATGCTACAATAAACGGTGACATGTCAGGCGGATTTGCACCTATTGCTGATGTACCTAAAACAAAGCTTTTTGCACTTGCTAGGTTTTTAAATAAAAATAGAGAAGAAAAAAATGCCATCCCTGTTGAAATTATAAACAAAAAACCGGGTGCTGAACTTGCAATTGATGAAAAAACAGGCAAACCGCTTATAGCTGAAGATGCTTTAATGCCTTATGAATTTCTTGATGAAGTCATATGGAGAATTGAAAATAAACGTGAAAGCTATTTTGATATGATTAATTCAAAATTTCTTTATGAGATAAAAAATAATGTTTCACAAGAACAAAAACAAAATTGGCTTGAAAAGTTTTTCACAAGAATGTCAAAAGCTTTATATAAATGGACAATAATGCCGCCATCATGCATTGTTGAATCACGTTCTATAAATAAAAATGATTATCGTCAAAGTGTTGTTTCAAATAAAATAAATTTTTGTAATTTTAAAACTGATAATGAAATTTTTAAAGAACTAAATAATTGAAACTATTTTGAGTGAGTTTTACGTTTTGAGCTTGAGGATGAGCCTGTTTTATTTGATTTATCGTTATTCTTTAAACAGTTGTTAACAGAGACACGTTTAACTGAATAAACTTCAGGAATGCTTTGAAGTGATGTTATAACACGACGAAGTCTATCTATATTATCAACTTCAATACCCAAATAAAGAATGCCTACATTTTTTGCTTTATTCGATTTAATATTTGCATAACTTACATTTGCATTACACTCAGTTAAAGTCGTAAGAATTTCCTTTAACATTCCTAATTTATCCTGAACATCAACACGAATTGAAGTTATATAAGTTTTATTTGATGAGTTTTCAGCCCAGGCAATGTTCATTAACCTTTCTTGAGGAACATTATATAAAGAATTACAATCTTTTCGATGAATGGAGACTCCTTTTGAACAAGTAACTACACCTACAATTTCCTCACCGCGGACAGGGGAGCAGCATTTTGCAAAAGTATATAGCATTCCCTCAAGTCCAACAATGTCATCCTTTGTTTTGCGTTTTTTCCTTGTTTGAATAAAACTTTCGTTATCTTTTAATTCTTTTTCAATTTCTTCGTCTTTTTTAAGCCGATTAATAATTTTAACAACGGTAGTTTCTCCATATCCTAAAGCTGCAAGCAAGTCTTCAGCGGTTCTATAATTCATTTCCAATGCAACTTTATTTAAATCGTTATTTTTTATTTTTTCATCAAACACATTTTTGGTTAACTCGGCTTCAAGAAGGTTTCGTCCAATTACAATGTGTTCTTCACGTTTATTTTTCTTAAACCACTGTTTAATTTTGCTTTGAGCAGCTTTTGACTTTGCAAAATTTAACCAATCAAGTCTAGGCGTTGCATTTTTTGATGTCAGTATTTCAACAATATCACCATTTATAAGCGGAGTATCAAGTTGTGCAATACGACCATTTATAAGCGCACCAACTGTTTTACTTCCAACATCAGAATGTATACGAAATGCAAAATCAATGGCTGTAGCACCTTGTGGCAAATCAAAAACATCTCCCATCGGGGTAAAAACAAAAACTTCATTTTCAAAAAAATATGATTTAACTTCATCAACAAATTCGTTTGTGTTATTAGCTTCTTTATCAAGCTCAATAAATTTTCTCATCCATGTAAATTTAATATCATCTTCTTTATTGTTTATAGTAGATGAGCCGGATTCTTTGTATTTCCAGTGTGCAGCAACACCATATTCAGCCACTTCATGCATTTGCCGGGTTCTTATTTGGACTTCCAATGGTTTTGAACGCGGACCTAAGACTGATGTATGTAATGAACGATACATATTTGCTTTTGGCATTGCTATATAGTCTTTAAATCTGCCTGCTATCGGTTTAAATTGAGAGTGAATAATCCCCAAAACTTCATAGCACTCCCGTTCTGATTCAACAATAACACGAACTGCAGTAATATCATATAAATCATGAAATGCCATGTTGGTACGTTTCATTTTATTATATATACTATAATAATGTTTTGCACGACCTTGAATTTGTGCGTTTATGCCATTTAGTTTTAGTGTTTTTGAAATGCTTTCAATGAGCATTTGGACTGTTTGCTCACGTTCTTGTTTTTTTTGTGAAACAAGCTGGGCTATTTCAAAATATTTATCAGGATGTAAATAACGCAGTGATAAATCTTCCAACTCGGCTTTTATTTTACCAATACCTAATCTATTTGCAAGCGGTGCAAAAATATCCAAAGTCTCCTGTGCTATTTTTTGTTGTTTTGCCTGTGCCATATAATTGAGTGTTCGCATATTATGAAGTCTATCAGCAAGTTTTAAAAATATGACACGGACATCATTTGCCATTGCTATTATCATGCGGCGAAAGTTTTCAGCCTGTCTTTGTTCTTTTGATTTAAACTGATATTTCCCTAATTTTGTTACACCTAAAACTAAATTTAAAACGTCATCACCAAAACGTTCTTTAATTTCCTCGGGTTTTGTATCTGTATCTTCCAATACATCATGAAGCAATGCGGCAATGATGGTTGATTTATCAACAAGCAAATCAGCAAGTATTTTTGCAACAACAAGCGGATGGACAATATATGGTTCTTCACTTACCCGATATTGACCTTCATGCACCTTTTTTGCATAAAAATATGCCTGTTCTATTTCCTCTAAATCTTTTTTATCACGATTTTGTTCAACTAAAATTTCTTTTAGTTCTTCAAATGAATGTATTTGCTGCATTTTAATATATTCTATCCATAATGTTTATCTTTTATTTTATTTTACTATTTTTTTATCCAATTTACCAGTCTTTTTAATATCCTTGTATTATAATTTTTTATATGAAATTAAAAAATATAATACTTGATATTTTAATTTTGATATTACTTTTTATCTTTATTTTGTTTATTGCATTAAAAAATGATACAAAAACAGGGGTCGTAAATCAAATATTATCACCCAATAAATTGTGTGTTAAGTTGGATAATAAAAATAATTGCGAAGTTGTTTATATTAATGGTTTATTTGATTTTAAACAAAATAAAGCAAATCTTGGATTTCATAAACTTTATTACTTGGCACTTGAACATAACACTTTGGATTATTTAAACAAAAATGTTCTAAATAAAAATATTCTTTTAAAAAATTATAAGAAAACAAAAGATTCAGATTATTATGGCGATGTTTATATTGATAATAAAAATTTAGCCGTGACTCTTCTTCAAAACGGGCTTGGAATTATAGACCCAAATTGTGATAAAAAACATGAGTACGGAAAATATCAAAATATTTATAAAGTCAAAAATAATTTTGATATTTTAAAACAAAATAAATATTATGTT
>OIGD01000566.1_pt1 | contig 42736 bp, 33 predicted proteins | sample 1582211 | NCBI WGS metagenome assembly OIGD01 (sample SAMN04414078, study PRJEB24778) | human gut metagenome | material: faecal | host: Homo sapiens
GTCGCCGAGATTGGGAAAGAGCTCCGCCATTTCGTCGCCGCTTTTGAGATAGAACTCCTTGGTGGGGAAATAGCCGGTGTCGTCCACGCCGTCCGACACGGGCGGCAAATCCGAAGCGTTCTCGTCCATTTCGGTGGGCGACATCGTGGTGCGGAAAGAAATACATTGCAGCACTTTCTGCGCCGTGGCGTCGTGCTTGTTGAGGTAGTGCACGTCATTTGTCGCGACGATTTTCACGCCGTGCTTGCGCGCGAGCGCCACGAGGTGCGGCAGCACTACTTTCTGGTCGCGGATATTATGGTCCTGAATTTCTATGTAATAGTCGTCGCCGAACAACGCTTTATAGCGCGCGACGATTTCGTCGGCGGCTTGCATATCACCGCGAAGTATAGCCTGCGGCAGTTCGCCGGCAATGCACGCAGAAAGACAAACCAGCCCCTCGGCATGCTCGCGAAGGTGCTTAAAGTCCGTCCTCGGCTTGTAGTAAAGTCCGTCGACGTAGGCGATACTGACGAGCTTTATGAGGTTCTTATAGCCCGTCATGTTTTTGGCGAGCAGTATAAGGTGGTTATACTTGGGCATTTTGCCGCCCACGGTCGTCTTGACCGTCATGTCGTCGGTCATGTAGAGCTCGCAGCCTATGATAGGCTTGACCTTAAATTCGCGGCGCTCGGCGATAAAACGAAACGGGTCGGCTTCCTTGTCGGTGTAGCGGATTGCCGCCTTTACGAATTCGAGCGCGCCGTACATGTTGCCGTGGTCGGTGATTGCAACCGCAGGCATGCCCAGCTCGCCGCAACGCTGAAATATCTTGGAAATGCGCGTCGCTCCGTCGAGCAGGCTGTATTCGGTATGAACGTGCAGGTGTACAAAGTCTTGCATCAGTCGCGGTTACTCTCCTTTTCTCTTTCTCTTATGTTTTCCGCTATTTCGCCCAGCTTATTCAGCCGATTTTTAAGCGTGCTCTTGCTCAGTCCCAATCTCTCCGCGAGCGTGGCAAAGCTTTCGTCGGGGTACTCCGTCCTCGTCCTCGCCACGATTTCGAGCTTTTCGGGCAGCGACGCGAGCCCCTGTTTGGATTCAATCAGCTTGATGTCCTCGCACTGTCGGACGGCGGCGTTTACCGTCTTTGAAATGTTGGCGATTTCGCAATTCGTCCTGCGATTGGTGTCACGGCGGAACGAGCGCATAATCAGCCGCGAATTGAGCTCCACCACCGCGCCCGACGCACCCATGAGCGCCAGACAGTCGCTGACCGCCTCGCCCTCCTTTATATACACGACGTGCTTGTCCTTGCGCCCGACGAGCCGCCCCTCTATCCCGAACCGCGCCAAAAGCTCGATAAGGTCTAGTGCCAGCGCCTCGCCCGAGAGCGCGAATTCGAGGTGGTAGCCCTTTGTCAGCGAAGCGCTACCCGAGCCCAGAAACGCGCCGCGGATATACCACACCGCGCAGCAATTCTCGCGCACGAGCCCCGGATAAATGCCCTCGTTGACTACCGTTTCCTCGCCTCTTTTGGCAAAAATTCCCAACCCGAACATCAGCGGCAACACGCCCTGCCCCTCGATTACCGTTTCCGAGCCGTCCTTGACCGCTCTCACGCCGTCGGCGACCTCGCGCAGCGTTTCGTCGATTTTCTTCTCGAGCGCGGCAGTCGCGGCAGGTATTATCACGCGCATGCCGCCGTGACCGAAAACCAGCGAGCCGCCCGTGTGAATAAGCGCGGACAAAAACGCTCGTTTGCAGCAGTCGGTGCTGAACGACAACGCGGTTATTTCGTTTTTAGCCGAAAGCGAATATCCGTCCATCGGGCTTCTCCCATTAGTTTTGTCGGCAAAAAATCGCCGTGCTCGCTCAATTCTTCATGCGGCGATTTTATAAATCTCCGCCCTTGTTCTCGTCGTAAAGCCCCTTGGCGATTCGACTCCGAAAACGCGGCAGCCGCTCCCAATTCGCTATCTGCGAATACGGAATGCCCACGCGCTCGATGCAAGCAACGGGCACGGAAAAGTCGCCCACTCTGCCCACCGAATGCGCGTCGGAATCGCAGATAAACTCCACGTCCTCCGCGGCGATTTTAGCCAAATCTTCGTCGGTCATCGAAATGCGCTTGCCGTTCAGCTCGACGTAGGTACCGAAGTGCTTGCAAGCCCTCGCCACCTCCACCGCGTCGGCGCGTATGCCGTAGTTGATGTGCGAAACTATGTCGACGTCGTAGCTTTCGAGCAGTTTTATATATGCGTCGGTGTTTCTCGCTATCGTTTTTTTCGAGTTTTTGTCGGTATTGCCGAACACGAAATTGGGCAAGAAGAACTTAAAAAAGTCCGACAGCTTGTCCGGCAGTACGAACTTGTGGTAGCCGCAAATCAACAGGTCTAGCCCGGGCATGTCCGAGCTCAGCACGTCGGCTTTGCCGAAGCGCGACGTCAGGTTGGTTTCAAGTCCCAAATACACGTTTATGTCGGGATATTTTTTCTTGACGAACTCGACATCCTCGCGCATGTAGCGAAAATCCATTCGGCGCACGTTGTACATCATGTGTCTGAAGCCGTGGTCGGTAATGGCTATTTCCTTAAGCCCGATTTTTTGCGCGGCGAGCACGTTTTCTTCAATCGTGCCCTTGCCGTGGGAATATATAGTATGAGTATGGTAGTCGCCCCAAAAAGCCATTAAATTTCTCCGATAATTCTGATTTCTCTATCAAGCGTTATGCCGAATTTATTTCGCACCTCTTCCTCTATCCTTTCCGTCAGCCGCAAATAATCGCGTGCGGTAGCGGTGCCGTCGTTTATTATAAACCCCGCGTGCAGCTGCGACACGCTCGCGCCGCCCTCTCTCTCGCCTTTCAAGCCCGCCCGGTCGATGTAATACGCCGCGCTGACGTCGCCCACGCGCCGAAACACGCAGCCTGCGCTCCTGCCTTTCGGCTGAGTAAGCTCGCGCCGACGGGTGTATTCGCGCTGCACCGCCATTATTTTCTCGGGGGTGCTGCGGCTGAGCTCGAACGCCGCACCGGACACGAAATCGCCGCCGAAACCGCTCGTCCGATAGCCGAAGCCGCATTCGCAGGGTTTCAGACTCTGCTCCTCGCCGTCGCGGAACACGTCCACTCGTGCGGCTACGGAAGCAAAATCGCCGCCGAACGCGCCTGCGTTCATTACCGCCGCGCCGCCCACGGAACCCGGGATTCCGCAAGCCCACTCGAGCCCCGAAAGTCCGCGCTCGCAGCACATCGCCGCCAACGAGGCGAGCGAGGCTCCGCTGCCGGCATAGACGTGCGTTCCGTCGAAAACCACGGTGCTTATGCGGTTTATCGCCACCCTGTCCGTAACGCCGTCGTCCGAAATCAGCACGTTGGTGCCGCGCCCGAGAATTACGCCGCAGGTTGTCAGAATCTCGGGTATTTGCTCGCGCGAGCGCACAATCACGGCTTCGGCTTCGCCGCCGATGCCCAGCGACGTATAGCCGCCCAAAACAACACGTCCCATATATTGTACTCCGTTTTTCACGATTTTTCAAGCGGATACGCAAATTATTGTGTTTTCCGCATGTACAATATATGATTTTTTGGCGCGGATGGTGCCGAAATCCTCGGGATTCTACTTCAATTTGTTCAGGTACTTCGTGAATTTCAGTATGTCCTCGTTGTTACCGCCCACAAGCATGTGGTCGGAGCCTCCAAGGACGGTATCGCCACCAGGTGACGAGATTACGTCCTCGCCGCCGGCAAGCACGAGTATCACGTTGACGCGGAAGCGGTTTCTGACGCCCAGCTCGATGAGGCTTTTCCCGGACCAAGCCTCCGGCACGGCGATTTCCACTATGCTGTACTTGTCGTTAACTTCCATGAGGTCGTTCAGCCGCTTGTTCATCAGCCTGTTGGCAAGCTTATGCGCCATTTCCGCTTCGGGCACGATGACGTAGTCCGCGCCGATTTTTTCCAGAACGCGCTTGTGCTTGTCGTTGCTCGCCTTAGCCACGATATAATTCGCGCCCAGCTCCTTCAAGGTGACGGTGGCGAGCACCGAGGCTTCGACGTCGCCGATTGCCACGATAACCGCGTCGAACGAGCTAATCTCTATAGCTTTCAGGACGTGCTCGTCTGTAGCGTCCGCGGTGACGGCGTGCGTGACAAGCGAGGACACAGCCTGAATCCTGTCCTCGGCGACGTCCACCGCCAGCACTTCCTTGCCGCCGCCCGAGAGCGCGACGGCTATTTCGCTGCCGAAACGTCCCAGTCCCAGCACCGCGAATTGCTCGAAATTTTTACCTATCATATTTACCATTACGGTTTACCTCCGCGCCGAAAGCGCTACATCATCACGTTGAATTCCTGATACTTTATGCCTGCGTCCGCGTCGTCGTTCTTCCTTGTCGTCGACGCAAACAGCGTGTACGCTCCCACTCTGCCCATGAACATCAGCATAACCAGCGTGAGCTTGCCGCCCACCGAGAGCGCGGCGGTTATGCCGAGCGAAAGCCCCACCGTCGCATACGCGCTGACCGCCTCGAACAGCAGCTGCTCATAGCTGAAGCGCGCTCCGTCAAAGCCCATAAGCAGTATCTGCGCGACAAGCAACGACGTTATCGCCAGCACAAGCACGGTCGCAGCCCGACTTCGCACTTCGCCGCCCACTTTTTTCATTCCGATTACGGTCAGTTTTTTCTGCCTTACGACCGCGCTTATCCACACGATGAGCACGAACAGCGTAGTGGTCTTGATACCGCCGCCGGTAGAAGCCGGGCTCGCGCCGATAAACATCAGCGCAATCGTCACCGTCCTCGACACGGGCGAGAGCTCGCCCACTCCGAACGACGCAAACCCTGCCGTCCTCGTCGAAGCCGAGAAGAAGAACGCGTTTGCGAGCTTGTTCCCGAAGCTCATATTTCCTAACGTCATGGGGTTGTTATACTCGAAAATCATGTACACGAGCGTGCCGACAAGCAGTAATACGCCGCTGACCGACAGCACGATTTTGCTGTCTATGCGCAGTTTTTTCCACTTATGCGTCTTTACTACGTCGCCGATTACGATAAAGCCCAAACCGCCTGCCACGATTAGCAGCGCGAGCACCACGAGCACGAACGCGTTGCCCGAGAACAGCGAAACGCTGTCGCCGCCGGAAATAATGTCCAGCCCGGCGTTACAAAACGCCGATACGCTATGGAAAATTCCGTACCACAGCGCGGTACCGAACGAGTACTCGAACGCGAACGCCGCCGTCAGCAGAATTACGCCTGCGCCCTCGATTATCGCCGTCATCTTCACCACGCTCACGGCAAGGCTCCTCAAGCCGCTCATGTCCGTTCCGCTCAGGTATTCGCGCATGTTCAGCCGCTCTCTCAGCGTAAACCTGTGCCCGATGAGCACGAACGTCGCCGAGGCAAGCGTCATAAAGCCCATTCCGCCGATTTGCACCAGCAGCAATACTACGACCTGCCCGAACGGCGTGAGAGCCGCCGACAATTCTATCGTGGTAAGCCCGGTCACGCACGTCGCGCTCGTCGCGGTAAACAGCGCGTCGAGATAGGTAATGCTTTCCGTATGCGAACAGGGAAGCATCAGTAGTCCCGAACCCACGAGTATTACTATAAGGAAGCTGAGCACGATTATACGCGTTTGGTTGAGAAACCGCATAACAATCGGCTTTTTATCTATTTTTAGAACGCCGTTTTTCATCGCCACTATTATACTATTACTTTCCTGTAAAGTAAAGCATTTTATCCCCCCTCGCCATCCGCCTCTCCCCACCGCTCCGCGAAACGAGTTATATCCTCGCCGTCGCTCGGGTGATATTCGCGCTGCGCGCGAGTTAAGGATTAGTAATCGCTCCATGCAGGGGATTCCACGCTTCGGCTTCGCCTCGCTCTGAATGACGTGGAAAACGGAGGATGCACGTTAAATTTAATTCGATTTGCACAATACTTACGATTGTCACGCGATAAGCAAACTATACCCATTCCCGACATTGAAAGCGTTGCGGGGGGATTAGGGGGACACAGCCGCAAGTGTCCCCCAATGACTTTTTGCTACTTTTTCGTCACTTGAAAAAGTAGATTATCTCTCTATCTACTATAATTACAGCCACATCATTAAAACTAACCTATCTGCCACAACTAATATTAAAAATAAAATTAGCGTTACCTGCACTACGCAAAAATAACGCTACTTTTTAATTCCGGTTAGTATGGAAGGAAATATTCTTACCTCTTAAAAATTCGGGGATTATGGGGCGAATTACCGCCCTTTACCGTTATCTGTGATAGAGCTTTTTCGACTGATAGCGCGGCTCACTGGTAAGGTTAATTCCCAGCTTCTTGATGACATTGGCGTCGACCTGCGAGAGTATCACGGACGAGTGCATCTCGAGTCCTCTCAGCTTGGGCAGCTGTTGCATCGCGAGCGCGGCGGTGGGCGCGGTCACGGCGCAAATGGACAGCGCGATAAGGATTTCGTCGGTATGCAGCCGCGGATTGTTGTTGCCGAGGTGCTTGGTTTTCAGGTTCTGAATAGGCTCGATTACGGCAGGCGACAGCAACATAACGTCGTCGCGGATGCCGGCGAGAACTTTAAGCACGTTGAGGAGCATGGCTGCGCTGGCGCCGAGCAGCGACGAGGTCTTGCCCGTCACGATAGTGCCGTCGGCGGTTTCGATGGCAGCGGCAGGCGCGTTGGTTTCTTCTGCCTTTTTGATAGCGGCGGCGACGACGGGGCGGAACGAATAGTCGAGTCCCGACTGCTTCATCAGCAGCTTGGTCTTAGTGACGACTTCCTCTCCCACCTTGTCCAGCCTGCGGTCAACCTCGGCGGTGAGCGCTCTCCTCACGATTTCCATATTGGCGGCGGCGCAAACGGCTTCGTCGTCGTAAATACAGAAGCCTGCCATGTTCACGCCCATATCGGTGGGCGACTTGTAGGGCGAAGCGCCGTAGATTTGCTCGAAAATATTATTGAGAACGGGAAAAATCTCCACGTCGCGGTTGTAATTGACCGTAGTTTCGCCGTAAGCATCGAGGTGGAACGGGTCAATCATATTGACGTCGTTGAGGTCGGCGGTGGCGGCTTCGTAGGCGATATTGACGGGGTGTTTGAGCGGCAAATTCCAGATGGGGAACGTTTCAAACTTGGCATAGCCTGCCTTGATGCCGCGCTTGTTGTCGTGGTAAAGCTGGCTGAGGCACGTCGCCATTTTTCCGCTGCCGGGACCCGGCGCGGTGACGACAATCAGCGAGCGCGAAGTTTCTATGTACTCGTTCTTGCCGTAGCCCTCGTCGCTGACGATGTGCTGAACGTCGTAAGGATAGCCTGCAATCGGATAGTGACGGTAGACCTTGACGCCGAGGTTGTTCAGCTTGTTCTCGAACTGCACCGCCTGAGCCTGACCGCTGTAATGCGTGAGCACGACCGAGCCAACAAACAGCTCCACGCTCCTGAACGCGTCGATAAGCCGTAGCACGTCGAGGTCGTAGGTAATGCCGAGGTCGCCGCGTACCTTGTTCTTTTCGAGAGCTTCCGCGCTGATGACAATGACGATTTCCGCCTGTTCCTTGAGGTTAAGCAGCATTTTGAGCTTGCTGTCGGGCTGAAATCCCGGCAGAACTCGCGAAGCGTGATAGTCGTCGAACAGCTTGCCGCCGAACTCGAGGTACAGCTTGCCGCCGAACTTGTCGATGCGCTCGCGGATTTTCTCAGATTGTAACTGAAGGTACTTGTCGTTGTCAAAGCCTTGCTTTATCATAACGTTGCTCTCCGATTGTCATTGGTGACGAAAATTATATCAACCTTATGATTATAGCACGAAGCCGCGATTTTGACAAACGGAAATCGCGGCTAAAAAATGTTTTTTTGTTTCGAGTGCGGCTATTCCTCTTCTTTTACGGGTCTGTCGCTCTCCTCGCCGTCAAACGCCTCGGAAGCCGCCGACGTATCGACGAGCACCGCGCCGCCCTCCTCGGCTGCGGCAAGCGCCTCACGGGCTTCGCTCACGCCGAACCTAATCCATTTGCCGCTGCGCACGCGCAATCCGAATACTACGTTCTTAATCAGCTCGCAAACGTTGGACATAAGGTAGACGACATACACGTTCGCATGCAGCAAAAGTCCGCAAATCATCGCGAGCGGTACGGAAATCGCCCACACGGTTATCGTTTCCGCAACCATGCAGAACGTCGTGTCGCCGCCGCTCCTGAGTATTCCTATCACCTGCGTGAAGCCCAGCGTGCGCGGAATCGCCGTCACCGCGTACAGAAGTATGAGATTACGGGCGGTCGAGTGCGTAGCCGCGCTGGCGTTTACGAACACGAGCGGAGCCACGAACGCCGCGCCCACGGTGAGCAACGCCACCGCCGCGCCCGTCATAAGGCTGAACCTCGTCGCCTCGGCGGCAAACGCCATGATTTCGGCGCGGTCGCCTTTGCCGATAACGTTGCCGATAATCACGCCAACTGCGCTGCCTGCGCCTATCATGACCACGGACACGATTTTATCCAGCGACTGCGCGATATTGACAGAGGCGAGCACCACTTCGCTGCCCTCGAGCTTGTCGTACACGAACAGATAAACGGTAGTCGCGAGCACCCAAAAAATCTCGTTGCACAGTATCGGGAAGAACATCTTGACGTACTGCCCGGCAAATTTCGCGTCGAAGCGAAACATCTCTTTCGGGTGTCCCACGAGCGGATTTTTGAGCAGAAACAGCACTGCAATCATCGCTACGCACTCGACTGCGCGCGAAACGATAGTGCCGTAAGCCGCGCCGAGGAGCCCTATGGGCTGAAACCCGAACAGTCCGAACATGAACGTGTAATTGAGCAAAAAGTTAAGACCGCATGCGCAAACGTTGACCACGAGCGCCGCTCCCAGCCGCTTCAGCGCGCGCAGCATAAATACTATGCCCACGCTGAGCCCCATCGGCACGAACGAAACACTGACCAACCGCAAAAAGTCGACGGCTTGCTGTCGGTATGCTTCGCCGGGGTTAAACAGCCCGATTACGCCCTCCGCGCCGAAATAGCAAACGAACGTGAAAATCAGCGCGACGGCGGCAATCACGACGAACGTGAAGCCTGCGCGGTTTTTAATCAGTTTTTCGTTGCCGTTTTCGGTGTACTGCGCGATGAAAATATTGACGGTATTGCACACCGCGAATATCACAATCTGATAGATGAACACAATCTGATTGGCGAGCAGCACCGCGCTCAGCCCCGTGTCGGCGACGCTAAGCCCCGTCCCGGGGAGTTCGCCCGGCAGCCAACCCACCATCATCTGGTCGAAAATATTAAGGAGCGCGGTCAGCAGGTTCTGAAGTGCAATCGGCACCGCCAATACCAGCACGCGTTTGTAAAACTTCTTTTTATCCATAGTAATTTTATTATCCGTTATCCTGTGATTTTACACGAAAAAAGCGGCAAAAAAAGCCGCATTTTCCCTTTACCCAATCGGTTTTCAGTCGATTTCCGCCTCAAGCCTTGCCGTCTGGTCGGCAATTCTCAGCGCGTCCAGCATTTCCTCGATGTCGCCGTTCATAAAGCTTTCCAGCGAGTACAGCGTGAGGTTTATGCGGTGGTCGGTGACGCGCCCCTGCGGAAAATTGTAGGTGCGGATGCGCTCGGAGCGGTCGCCCGTACCCACCTGCGAGCGGCGATTCTGCGAATACTCCTTGTCCGCGTCCTCCTGCATCTTGTCGTACAGCTTGCTCTTAAGCACCTTCATCGCCTTTTCGCGGTTCTTAATCTGCGAACGCTCGTCCTGGCACTGCACGACTATGCCCGTCGGCAAGTGCGTGATGCGGATTGCGGACTCGGTCTTGTTGACGTGCTGACCGCCGGCTCCGCCCGAACGATAGGTGTCGATTTTCAAATCCTTTTCGTTGATTTCCACCACGACGTCCTCGACCTCGGGCAGCACCGCCACCGTCACGGTGGAAGTGTGAATCCTGCCCTGCGACTCGGTGTCGGGCACGCGTTGCACCCTGTGCACGCCGCTCTCGAATTTAAGGCAGGAGAACACGCTGTCGCCGCTCACGGAGAACACGGCTTCTTTCACGCCGCCCAGCTCCGTGGCGTTTATGTCCACGTCCTCGGTCTTGAAACGCCGCTTTTCGGCGTACATTTTGTACATGCGCATAAGCTCCGCGGCAAACAGCGCGGCTTCGTCGCCGCCCGCGCCCGCGCGGATTTCGATAATGACGTTCTTTTCGTCGTTGGGGTCGACGGGCAGCAACAGAATTTTCAGCTCGCCCTCCGTCTTTTCCTTTTCGGCTTTCTTTTCGGCGAGCTCCGCCTCGGCAAGTTCGGCAAGCTCGCGGTCGCTTCCGTCCGCAGCCATTTCTTTAAGCTCGGCGATTTCCTTGTCGAGCGACTTGAGCCTGTCGTAGGTTTCGGCGACGGGCTCGATTTCCGAGCGCTCTTTTACGAGTTTCGTCCATTCCTTGTTGTCGGCGATAATCTCCGGCTTTACGATAAGCTCGGTCAGCTCGTCGTACTTTTTCCTTATTCCTTCGAGTTTTTCGATGTTCATTCCGCACTCTCCGTCGTCTTTTTTTCGGCGAATATTACCCTGTCGTTGCCGCCGTAGTCCTTCACGCAAACGATATTCGTAAAGTCCTTTTCGAGCAGGCGCATGACGTCCTCGCGCTGGTCGTAGCCTATCTCGAGCAGAAGCGCGCCGCCGCGATTAAGGAAGGCAGCCGCGTTGTCCGCTATCAGCCTGTAAAAGTTCAGTCCGTCCTCGCCGCCGTCGAGCGCGATGTGCGGCTGGCACTTGACCTCGGGTTGCAGCCCGTCGATTTCATTACTGCGAATGTACGGCGGATTTGAAACTATTACGTCGAACGTCCTGCCGCCGAGCTCCGAAAAGCCGTCGGACTTCACTACCTCCGCGCCCGTTCCCTCAAGATTGCGCGCGGCAACCGTCAACGCTCCGTCGCTTACGTCGGAAGCGGTCACGCTCGCATGCGTTTTCTCGGCGATAGCGCGCGCTATGCAGCCGCTGCCCGTCATGAGGTCGAGTACGCTCAGCCCCTCGCCGCCGTTCCCGGAATTAATGTATTTTATAGCCTCGTCGGCAAGAATTTCGGTGTCGAGCCGCGGCACGAGCACGTTCTCGTCGACGTACAGCTTGACGCCGTAAAAGTCCGAGCGTTTTATGATGTAGTCGAGCGGCACGCCCTTGACTCGCTTGTCGGCGAGCTCGGCAACGCGCCTGTACTCGGCAAGCGTAGTCTTTTCCACGCTCGCGAGTTCGCCGCGTTTTTTCCTGAGCGCGGCGGCAATCAGCCAATCGACCTCGGCGTCCTCGGTCACGCCGGCCTTGACAAGACGAGCTTTAACCAGCTTTTTAAGCTCGGGCATAGTGAATTCGCCGAACTTATGCGGCAGAATATCGGGGTTTTCGTCCATTTCGAGCACGAGATTGAAGCTCACAATCGCCACTTCCGCCATTTCGATTTCGGGCGGATAGGTGGTAAGCCGCTGAAGCGCGAGCCCCGGCGCACGAATAATGTTGGTAAATTTATTGTCGGGAAGCTTGGCGAGCAGCCGCAGCAGCTCGTAGGACAGCCCGGCGACGAGCGGCAAAAGCAGCAGCCTTACGCCCATGCGCCCGAACACGCCGATATTGCTCCAGCCGAGCAGCGACATCAGCCATGTCGCCAGCGAGAACACCAGAATGGACACCACCATCACGAAAAACAGAAACGTAGTGCCGCAGCGGTTGTGCCTTGTCGAGCACTTTTGTACGTTTTCGGGAGTGAGCTCCATGCCGCGCTCGAAGCAGTTTATCGTGCGGTGCTCCGCGCCGTGGTACATGAACGTGCGGCGTATATCCTTGAGCCTGGACACTATGAACAGGTACAGCACGAAAATCATTATGCGGATTACGCCCTCGATAAGCGACTTCCACAGTATTCCGAGCGATATATCCCATATCCCGAACAGCTTTTCCGTCATGTCCGCGAGGAACGACGGCAACAGCATGAACATCGCTATCGCGAGCACAAGCCCCAGCGCGGTGGCAATCGCGAACGAGCCTTTGCTCGGCGTTTCCTCCTCGGGGTAAATGACTTCCGCGCTCTTCAGTAGCACGCTCGTGCCGCCGATAAGCGACTTGACGAACGCCACCACTCCGCGAACAATCGGGACGTGCGAATACCAACGCTTACCCTTGAGCCGCTTGGTTTCGGTGAGAATATCGCCGCTTTCGGTGCGCACCGCCATTGCCATGGACGTCGCGCCCTGCATCATGACGCCCTCCATCAGCGCCTGACCGCCGATAAGCGTCCTTTTTACCTTTACTTCTTTCTCTTTCAATTTGACCTCAATAAAAAGAAAAACCATACACCTCACCGTGATAAGGCGAAGGTATGGTTATCCGTTTCAAAAACCGTGACTTTCTATCTGCCGAAACGACGATTGAACTTGTCGATACGTCCGCCGGTTTCAACCTGCTTCTGCTTGCCGGTGTAGAACGGGTGGCACTTGGAGCAAACGTCGAGTTTCAAAACGTCGCCTTTCTTGGTCGTGCCGGTTACGAAGGTAGCTCCGCAAGCGCACACGGCGGTGACTTCATGATAATCGGGATGTATATCTTTTTTCATTGTACTGTCTCCTGAATTTTACTTGTATAGGTTATTATAATACTTATGCGCGGCTTTGTCAATCGTTTTTAACGGTGTTTTTACGGGTTTTGCCCCAAAAATCGGATTTTTTCCTTAATTTTCCCCGAAGTTTGCCCACGCACCTGCCGCAGCGTGCCCCGTGGCTAGTTTTTGAAAACCATGTTGCGGATGTCCTCGACGCGGCTCTTTATTCTCTCGTCCTTGCCGATGAGCCCTGCAACCTTGTTCTTCGCGTGCATAATCGTAGTGTGGTCTCTGCCACCCATCAGCGCGCCTACCGAAGTCATGGGCAGCGGCAAAAGCTCGGTAATGAGGTAGATGCAAATCATTCTCGGCTCGACGACTTCCTTGTCGCGTTTCTTGCCCACAAGGTCCTCTTTGCTGACGTTGGGGTAAAGCTTGAGCGTGGCTTCGATGATGTCCTCCGCCTCTACCGCCTCCTCCTGCGGCTTGCGGTAGTCCTTGAACGCCTCGGCGGCGAGGTCTACGGACAGCGGCTTGTCGTAAAGCTTGGACAGGAGCACCACTTTGTTTAGCAGGCTCTCCATTTCGCGGATATTGCTGCCCTCGCGCTGCGCCATGTAGGTGAGCACGTCCTGCGGCACCTGGTACTTCATCAGCTGCGACTTCTTCTGCAAAATCGCGATGCGCGTTTCGAGATCGGGCGGCTGAACGTCGGCGATAAGTCCCCATTCAAAGCGCGTGCGCAATCTTTCCTCGAGGTCGGGAATCTCTTTCGGCGGACGGTCGGAAGCGAAGATTATCTGCTTGTTGGTCTGGTAAAGGTCGTTGAAGGTGTGAAACATCTCGACCTGCGTGCTTTCCTTTTTGGATATGAACTGAATATCGTCAATCATCAGCACGTCCGCGCTGCGGTACTTCTCGCGGAAGTCCACGGTACTGCCGCCCTTGGAGCGAATAGAAGCGATGAGCTCGTTGACAAACTTCTCCGACGAAACGTACAGCACTTTGAGGTGCTGGTTGTTTTTTCTTATATAATTGCCGATTGCGTGCATTATGTGAGTTTTGCCCAGTCCCGCGCCGCCGTAGATAAACAGCGGATTGTACCGCTCCCCGGGCGCTTCGGCAACGGCGCGCGCCGCAGCCACGGCAAAGCGGTTGCACTCGCCCACGACGAAGTTGTCGAACGTGTAGCGCGGATTGATGAGCGTGGCGTCCATTCTGGGCGTAGTCGGCTCGTCGTTCTTTTCCTCGGCTTTCTCCACCGCTTCTGCGAGCGAGCCCCCGATGCTCTCGACTTCGGCAGGCGTGAGCAGCGTGATGTCGGTAAGCAGCGGATTGACGGTGGACAACGTCTGACGAATCAGCGGACGAAGATTATTGTTTATCGCGTCGCGGTTTGCCTCCGTGGGCGCAAGCAAAACCAGTCGTTCGTCCTCGACGTCCAGCGCCTCGAGCGGCTTTATCCACACGTCGAAACTTATGGTGTTGACCTCGGTTTCGAGCATGGGCAGCATATCCTGCCATATTTCCTTCGCTAAATTCATTATTCCTCCTCCGACCGTAATTCCAAATCGGGCAAAGTTTTTCTTCCGTTATTTCTTTTTAATCGATTTTTCGTACTCGGCGTAGATTTCGGACTTCGGGCGGCTGCGGTCGGCGGCGACGCGCTTTACCGCGTCCATTTTGCCAAGTCCGTCCGCGATATATTTTTCCACATGCTCGGCGACGTCAAGCGCGTTCAGCGCGTTTTCCTTTTCCTTTGCGCCCTCGACGACGATGACGAACTCGCCCTTGACGGTAAACTCGGGAAAATCGGCGAGATTGCCGCGCACGACTTCCTCGTGAAGCTTGCTTATTTCCCTCACCACCGAAGCGTTGCGGTCGCCCAGCTCGGCTTTAAGAAACTCCAGATCGCCCCTGACGTTGTGCGGCGGCGAATAGAATATGAGCGTCGCCGTGAGCTCGCGGAACCTGTCCATAAACCGCTTCCTGTCCGATTTTTTCTCGGGCAGAAAACCGCACATGCAGAACGCCGAAGTATCTTGCCCGGACAGCACCAGCGCGTTTATCGCGGCGCAAGGTCCGCTCACAACGGTGTATTCGAGTCCGCGTTTTATCAGCTCGTCGACGAGAATTTTACCCGGGTCGGAAACCATCGGCATACCTGCGTCCGACACGAGCGCAAGGTTTTCGCCGCTCTCCAGCCTGTCCGCGATATACCCCGACTTCTCCTTTTCGGAGAACTTCTGGTACGACACGAGCGGCTTTTTGATGCCGTAGCGCTCGAGCAGCACCGCGGTGCGGCGCGTGTCCTCGCACAGTATCGCGTCCGCCGATTTCAGCGTTTCCACGGCGCGGTAGGTTATTTCGCCGAGATTGCCTATCGGCGTTGCAACGATATACAGCATGCCTCTCCTTTTCTTAAACGCGCGGCTGCGGACGGACTTTTGCCTGCCGCTAAACCACGGTGTCGACTACTCTTTCGGGCAGAATTTCTATACCCTCTCTGCCGTCCTTTACGCATTTGAGCATAATAAGGTGCGGCGGTTTGCCCGCTCCCGGCGTCAGCGCCTGAAGCGTTTTGGGCTCGAGCCGACGGCTTTTGCACTCGTAGATTATTTCGCCCAGCCTGTCGGCGCGGTGGACGAGGTAAAACCGTCCGCCCGGGCGCGTAAGGTACGCGGCGGCTTCGACTACTTCCGCGAGCGTAACCGCGATTTCGTGCCGCGCGAGCGCAACCGACTTGTTCTCGATTTCCGCTCCGCCGTCCTTTTTGCGGTAAGGCGGATTGCTGACGACGATAGTGGCGTAACCGGACGGAAAATACTCCCTTACGTTCTGCATGGGCGCAGCGATAATATCGCAAACGCCGCCTAAGCCGTTCATTTCTATACTTCGCCGCGACATTTCCGCCATTTCAGGCTGAATTTCCACGCCGGTGCAGCGAATGCCTTTTTTGCCGCCGAGCAGAATGGTTATTATTCCCGTGCCGCTGCCGAGGTCTACCGCGCGGTCGCGCGCGCCTCCCGTCACGAAATTGGCGATTTCCACCGCGTCGCAGCCGAAGCAGAACGCACTCGGGTTCTGAATGATTTTCAGTCCGTTGACCAAAAGGTCGTCGATTCTCTCGCCGCTTCGCAAAAAGCTCTCGCAGTCGGCTTTGGTCGGGGTTTCGTCCGTCGTGCGGCTACTCAACCCTCGATGACCTCGTAAATGCCGTCGAGGTTGCGGTATTTCTGGTCGCTGTCAAGTCCGTAACCGATTATGTACGCCGGGCGTTTGAGCGTGAACGCGACGTAGTCGGCTTTGGCGTCGGTCTTTCTGCACATCGGCTTGTCGAGGAGACATGCGATTCGGACGTCGAGCGGATTCTTGGAGGCGAAATACTGACGCAGGTACGCCACGGTAAAGCCCGAATCCACGATGTCCTCGACGACGAGAACGTGCTTGCCCTCGACGTTTTCGCGCAAGTCCTGAATGAGCTTGATTTTGCCGGTCGTGGTCATCGAGCCGGCGACGAGCGCGTTTTCATAGCTCGACAACGTGACGAAATCGTACACCACGTTGTCCGACTTTATCTCCTTCATGAGGTCGGTGTAGAACATCACCGCGCCGCGCAGTACGCACACGCACACGACGGGCTTGTCGTCGGTGTAGGTTTCGGTTATCTGCGCGCCCATTTCCTTGACTCTGGCGCGAATGTCGGCTTCGGTGTAAAGCACGTTTTTGTTAAGTCCCATTGTAGTTTGTCCTCCGTATATTTGACGCCGCACAGGCGTTTTGGGCTTGAATCTAAGCTTTGCCGCGCTAGACCGAGTATTTAAGCTCCAACGCGTTTATGGTGCCGTCGGTGATTTTCACGTCGTCGGAAATTTCCAGCCCGAAAATCGCAAGCACCTTATCATTATAACACAACAGCGGCAATTTGTCGCGTTTTCTGAGCGGAATTTTGCAATCGATAAGATATTCCTTCAGCTTTTTGCTGCCGCCGCCGTAAGCGCGGAACACGTCGCCCTCGCGCCGAGTCCTCACCACCGCCCCGAACGGCACTTTGTCGCCGTCGATAATCAGTCTGCCGCGAACGGGCACGGGGTCAACGGACGTAACTTCGATTATTCCGTCCGCAAACTGCGTAAAGCCCGGCGCGAACGGCAGTTCCTCGATTTCTACTTCGTCGGCGTTTTCGGTGTAGAACGCGATTACGCCGTACTCCTTCGCCGCCGTCAAGCCGCCGCCGAGCTCCGCTCTCGCCCCGTTTTCGGAAGAAGTCAGCGACAACGCCGCCTCTACTTGCTTTCTGCCGAGGTCGACGGGATAGCCGGCTCTTTTTGCCGCCTCGAAAACGTAGCGCGAGGCAAGCGCGAACGGCATTTTCAGGGCGGCTTCGGCAACGTATACCGCCTCGCCGTCCGAGGTGATATTGTCATAGTTTAACTGCGAACGTATAAATTCGTCGTCTGCCGCCGCGTTTTTGCTGAGCGCGGCAATCGCCGAGTCGATGCTGTATCGCTCGTTTATCAGCGGAATTACCCTGTTTCTCACGAAGTTACGCGTATATTTGTCGTCGGTGTTGGTTGCGTCGGTCACGAACTCCACGCCGCGCTCGCGATTATACCTTTCGATTTCGGCACGCGGCACGGTTATCAGCGGATGAACGTAGTCGCCGTCCGCCTCGCTCATGCCGATAAGCCCCTTTATTCCCGAGCCGCGGAAAACGTGCATCAGCACGCCCTCGGTGCGGTCGCCGAGGTTGTGCGCGGTCAGGATTTTGTCCGCAACGCCGCTATCCAGCGCTTCGGCGAAAAACGCCTTTCTCGCGAGCCGCGCTTCCGTTTCCTCGCTCCTGCCGCTGTTTTCGGCAAGCCTCGGCACGTCCACCGATTTGCCGATAAACTTAACGCCGTAACGCTTTGCCGCGGCTTCGACGAACGCGCTGTCGCTCCGCGACTTTTCGCCGCGTATGCCGTGCTCGACGTTGAGAACGGTGATTTGAGTTAAAGGAAAATACCGCGCCGCAAGGTCGAGAAGGCACATCGAATCCGCGCCGCCCGACACCGCCACCGCTATCTTTTCGGTAGGCTTAACGCATCGCCAAAACGTCGCAAAAGCCGCTTCGGGGAGCTTATCGCTGGTGCTTTTCTTCGCCTCGACGGCAGATTCTTTATCGGGCTTGTCCGTACCTTTACTCATATTATGAATTATAAAATACTTGGGACTTTTTGTCAAGGAATAAAATAATGAGAACGTTCAAAACCCCTTTCTTGACAATTTCGGTTTTATAATAAGGTTAGGTTTTTGGGGTAGTTTGCACGTATATTTGTCAGGTGAAAACGCGCGCGCCGCAAAGAGCGGATTTTACGATGATTTTAGCCGAGGGACTGCCGCGGCGTACCGGGCGTAATTCTAACCGGCACACGGGTAAAAGCGCGAAAAAGCCGCGGCGTCAGGAGAAAACCGCGGCTTTTCATAGATTTCACTTCTTGCGAATTTTACTTTTTGACAAATCTGCTTTTTAAGCTATTACCGACTTACAGCAACTGCCGACTTACAACATTGCCGTTCTTGTAACGCTGTATTCTTGCCGATATCGGCGATTCGGTTACTGCTCGACTGCGCCGATAGTGTTCATAAACCTGTCGAACGCGGCGACGCCTGCTTCGTCCTTTTTGAACACGGCGGTGTTGTCCAAAATACACTCGCAAACGCGGTTTACCTCGTCCTTGACGTTTAACTCGGCTTCCTTGGCGGTGTTCTTCGGGTATTCCTTCATCAGCCTTTCAATCATGTCGGCATGAATTTTCATGTCGTCGGCAAGCGCAGCTCTCGAATACTTGACCTCGCGCGTGAGGTACTTCTCCACCTCGGCGAGCTGACGGTCGAGCCGCCCGGGCAGAATAAACAAGCCCATCGCTTCGATAAGTCCGATTGACTCCGCCTTGATGTTCTGATACTCTGGGTGAACGTGGAAAATGCCGTCGGGGTACTCGTCGGAAGTGCGGTTATTGCGCAGAATAAGCTCGACGATATACTTGTCGCCGACTTTTCTCGCAACCGGCGTAACGGCGTTGTGAGCCTCGTCGCCCTCTCTCGCGATTACGCCCACGGATTCGTCGCTGTACTCCTTCCACTGCTCGATAATCTTGCCCGCGAACTCGGCGATAGTCTTTTTGCTGTCGGACTCGAGGCGAATGACCGAGTTGTACCAATCGACGATATAGGTGTCGACGTAGGGGTACTCTGCGCTCTTGTACTTCTTGAGATTGGGCGCTTTGTGCATCGGAAGCTGTTTCAGTCCGCCCTGGAAATGGTCGTGAGTGAGTATCGAGCCGCCGACGATGGGCAGCGCGGCGTTGCAGCCGATAAAGTATCCGGGGTTGTAGTCCACAAAGTCCAGAAGCTTGCGCACGGTGGACGGATTGACTTTCATGGGCGTGTGCTCGCCGTTTATCGCGATGCCGTGCTGATTGAAGTACGCATAGGGCGAGAACTGCCAGAACCAATCCTCTCCGTCCAGCGTGAGCGGCACGGTGCGGAGATTCTGACGGTAAACGCCGTGACCGGCATAGCCCTCGTTCTCCTTGCAAATCATGCAGGGCGGATAGGTCGCGCTCTTGGTTTTCAACAGCTTTGCCGTGTCCTTGTTGTTCTTTTCGGGCTTTGAAAGGTTAATCGTGATTTCCAGCTTACCGCGAGTGGACTTTGCCTCCCAATGCTTGTTTTTGGCTATCTTCGTCTGCTTGACGTAATCGTTCTTGACCGAGTAATCGTACAGCCAATCGAACGCCTTTGCCGCGCTGGTAGAATGAAGGCTGTCGAACATGTCCACCACCTCGCTGGGCTTGAGGCTGACGATGTCCATAATGCGGTCGCCGAACTCCTCGCGGTTTTCGTCGCCGATAATCCCCTTTTCCACCGCGTAGTCGACAATGGGCGTAAGCACGTCGTCGGGGCAGGTCATTTCGTCGATGGCGTCGACGTCGGTTTCATACTGAACGTAGTCCTCGAGTCTGAGTTCCTGCATCAGCCTGTTGCGCGTGTAAATCACGTCGAGGTCGTCGAGCAGCAGATGCGACTGCGCATACTGCAATAAATTCTCGATACACGAATAAATAATCATAGCTATATATCTCCTTTTATATGGATTTACTTGATTTAAGTCGGCTTTTGCCGTTATCTTCTCGGCGCGACAACCGAAACGTAGCGCTCGATGTCAAAGAATTTCCACGGGGTCTTGTCCTCGGGCGGAGCCGCGACGAACACCATCGGCATTTTCGTCGTGGGATGATAAAATCTCAGCTCGTAAGCCCACAGCGCAAGGTTGTGCCCTTTCGCAAGCACGTCGCCGCCGTAGCGCGCGTCGCCGAAAATCGGCGTGCCGATGTGCTGAAGCTGCACTCTCGCCTGATGCGACCTGCCGGTAAGCAGCTTGATGTCCACAAGCGCCAGCTTGGGCGTGGTTTCCAGCACCTTGTAAATGAGCTCGGCGCGTTTTGCTCCCTCTATCGGAGCCGGCACGACGGTCACGCGGTTGTTCTTCTCGTCTTTTAAGAGGTAATCGCTCAGCCGTGCCTGACGGTCGCGCGGCGTTCCCACAGTGACGGCGAGGTAACGCTTTTCGAAATTACCCTCGCGGATTTGCTCGCTCAGCCTTGCCGCCGCCTTGCTGGTCTTGGCGAACACCATAACGCCGCCCGTCGGACGGTCGAGCCTGTGCACGAGCCCTGCAAACGCTTCGCCCGGCTTGTCGTGCGTGCGCTTTATATAGTCCTTGACCATCGTCAAAAGGTCACGGTCGCCCGTCGAGTCGCCCTGCGTGGGCACGTTCTGAGGCTTGAGCACCACCAAAAGGTGATTGTCCTCGTATAAAACCGTAAGTTCTTCGTTCATTTGCACCTCGTTCATCTTGCGCTCTTCCACAGTCCGCTGCAACCGCACGGCAGCTCGATTTTGCCCTTGGACTCGTCCGTCACGGGCAAAGTCAGCTCGTAGGCTTCGATTTTTCCTCTTTCGCCGTGCATCGCGAGCGACAGCACGTTCTTTATCACCGTGGGCTGAAGCCCCGTGGTATAACTGTTGATAAGGTAGAACAGCGGCTTGTCCAGCACCTTCGCCACCAGCGCGGCGAGCTCGCAGAGGCTGTCCTCTAATTTCCACGTTTCGCCGGAGGGGCCTCTGCCGTAGCTCGGCGGGTCCATCAGCACCGCGTTGTAGGTCTTGCCGCGTTTTATCTCGCGGAGCACGAACTTCTTGCAGTCGTCCACGATATAGCGTATGCCGTCCGAGGGGCAGCCGCTGAGCTCCGCGTTCTTGCGGCAGCGGTCTACCATACCCTTAGCCGCGTCGACGTGAGTGACTATCGCTCCGGCGTTCGCAAGCGCGACGGAAGCGCCGCCCGTATACCCGAAAAGGTTGAGTACTTTTGGGCGGTCGTTCGCCGTTTTCACCAGCTCGCGCATTTTCGCCCAATTCTCGGCTTGCTCGGGGAAAAGCCCAGTGTGCTTGAAGCCCATAGGCTTAATCAGAAACCTGCAATCCTCCCAGCCTATCTGCCACTCGTCGGGCATCGGGCGGTAGTATTCCCACCTGCCGCCGCCGTCGGACGAGCGGACGTAACGCGCGTTAAGCCGCGGATACTTCGCCATGTCGAACGGCGCCGCCCAGATTGCCTGGGGATCGGGGCGCAGCAGGTATACCTTGCCCCACCGCTCGAGCTTTTCGCCGCCGCCCGTAGCTATTATTTCGTAATCTTTCCAGCTCGTCGTCATCAAAGCTTTACCACTCCGAGCCCGACTTGCTTGCCGTTGACGTCGCGCTTTTCGAGGTCGGATTTTTTCTCCACCCTGTCCGCGAGTACGTCGCCGGCGATTTCGTCCTTGTATTTTTCGATAACGGCTTCGATTTCCGCGTCGCCGTCGTAATAAAGCGCGATGTGGTCGGTGACTTCAAAGCCCGAATCCTTGCGCATCGTCTGCACCTTGGACACGATTTCGCGCATGTAGCCCTCTTCGATGAGCTCGGGCGTGAGCGTTACGTCGAGAATAACGGTTATGCCGCCGCCCGACTGCACGGAGTAGCCCTCCTTGTTGAGCACGGTAATCAGTACGTCGTCCTTGCCGAGCGCGATTTCTTCGCCGTCAACGGTGAACGAGTACTCGTCCGCGCCGCGCAGTCCCGACACCACCTTTTCGGGGTTTTCGGTAAGGTACGCGCGGATTTTGCCTAACTTTGCGCCGTACTTCGGTCCGAGCGTCTTTAACTGCGGCTTGACGGAATAGGAAACGTAGTCGCCTGCGTCCGCAACGTACTCTATGCGCTTGACGTTCAGCTCGTCGCGGATAATCGCGAGCATATCCTCGCTCAGCTCGCCGACGTGCTCGCCGCACAAAAGAATTTCGTTAAGCGGCTGACGGTTCTTGACGGAAGCGGCGTTTCTTGCGGCACGTCCCAGCACCGCCGCTTCTTCCGCAATCGCCATGCCCCTCTCGAGCGCAGAGTCGATATAATTCTCGTCCGCCGTCGGGAACGAAGTAAGGTGCACCGATTCGGGCGCGGAAGCGTCCACCGAGCAAACGATATTGCGGTAGATTTCCTCGGCGATAAACGGCACGAAGGGCGCAACCAACCGCGCCGTAGCTTCCAGCACGGTGTACAGCGTCATATAAGCCGCCTTTTTGTCCTCGGTCATCTCGCTGCCCCAATAGCGCTCGCGGCAGCGGCGGACGTACCAATTCGACAGTTTGTCCACGAAGTCGCTTATCTCTCTCGCGGCTTCGGTGATTTTGTAGTTTTCCAGCGAGTCGTCGACGAACTTTATCAGCGTGTTCATCGCCGACAGAATCCACTTGTCCATTACCGACAGCTTGCAGTCGGACAGCTTGTATTCGGTGGGATTGAATTTGTCGATTTCGGCGTACAGAACGTAGAACGAATAGGTATTGAACAGCGTGCCCAGGAACTTCCTCTGCACTTCGCTGACAGCCTCGCCGTAGAAGCGCGAGGGAATCCACGGGCTGGAGTTGGTGTAGAAATACCACCTCACGGCGTCCGCGCCCTGTTTGTCGAGCACCGACCACGGGTCCACGACGTTGCCCTTGTGCTTGCTCATCTTGATGCCGTTCTTGTCGTTGACGTGACCTAAAACTATGCAGTTTTTAAAAGGCGCTTTGTCGAACATCAGCGTCGAGATTGCGAGCAGCGTGTAGAACCAGCCGCGCGTCTGGTCGACGGCTTCGGAAATGAACTGCGCCGGGAACGTCTTTTCAAACTTGTCCTTGTTCTCGAACGGATAGTGAAGCTGCGCAAACGGCATCGAGCCCGAATCGTACCAGCAGTCGATGACTTCGGGCGTGCGGTGCATAGTCTTTCCGCACTTCGGGCACTTTATGGTAATCTTGTCGACGTAGGGCTTGTGAAGCTCGATGTCGCCCTCGATTCCGCCCTTTTCCTTGAGCTCGGCTTTGGAGCCAATCGCTATCGTTTCGCCGCAGTCGTCGCACACCCAGATGGGCAGCGGCGTGCCCCAATAACGCTCGCGCGACAATCCCCAATCGATTACGTTCTCGAGGAAGTTACCCATTCTGCCCTTGCCGATAGAGTCGGGAATCCAATTTACGGAAGCGTTGTTTTTGAGCAGCTCTTCCTTGACCTTGGTCATCGAAATGAACCAGGTCGAGCGCGCGTAGTACAGAAGCGGCGTGTCGCAACGCCAGCAGAACGGATAGCTGTGCGTGACGGTGAGCGTCTTGAACAGCAAGCCTTTCTCTTTCAAATCCTTGAGAATAAGCTTGTCGGCGTCCTTGCAGAACGTGCCGGCGAACGGCGCGCCTTCTGCCATGTTGCCGCGGTCGTCCACCATCTGCACGAACGGCAAGTCGTATTTTCTGCCCACTCTGGCGTCGTCCTCGCCGAACGCCGGCGCAATGTGCACTACGCCCGTGCCTTCGTCGAGCGTGACGTAGCCGTCGGTAACGACGCGGTAAGCGTTCTTCACGCCCTTATAGCACGCGTAAAGCGGCTCGTAGGTAAGCCCCTCGTAGTCCGCGCCTTTCTTTTCCTCGATGACGGAGTACTCGCCCTCGTTGAAAAAGACGTGAACGCGCTCTTTCGCGAGAATAAACTTCGCGCCCTTGCTCTCGATTTTAACGTAGTCGTAATCGGGGTTCATGCAAAGCGCCACGTTGGACGGAAGCGTCCATGGCGTAGTCGTCCAGGCGAGAACGTAGGTTTCCTCCTCGCCCTTGACCTTAAAGGCTGCGACGGCGGTCTTTTCCTCCACGTCCTTATAGCCCTGTGCGACTTCGTGCGACGAAAGCGCCGTGCCGCAGCGCGGACAATAGGGAACGATTTTGTGTCCCTTGTAGATGAGTCCGCGGTCGAAAATGTTTTTGAGCGACCACCACTCCGACTCGATATAATTGTCGTCGTAGGTAACGTATGGGTGCTCCATGTCCACCCAATAGCCCACGCGGTCGGACATTTTCTCCCACTCGGTCTTGTACTTCCACACGCTCTCTTTGCACTTTTGGATAAACGGCTCGATGCCGTACTTCTCGATGTCCTGCTTGCCGTCCATGCCGAGCTGTTTCTCCACCTCGAGCTCGACGGGCAGACCGTGAGTGTCCCAGCCGGCTTTGCGCGTGGCGTGATAGCCTTTCATGGTCTTGAAGCGCGGAATAATATCCTTCATGACGCGCGTGAGAATATGACCGATATGCGGCTTGCCGTTTGCGGTGGGCGGTCCGTCATAGAACGAAAACTCTTCGCCGTCCTTGGTCTTTTCCAGCGTTTTCTCGAAAATGCGATTTTCTTTCCAGAATTTCAGCACTTTCTCTTCTCTTTCCACGAAGTTCATATTCGGATTGATTTTCTTGTACATAAGCCTCTCCTACCGTTACAATCTCGAGCGTTGTTTATGCGGCGCGCTTTTACGCAAAAGTCCCCGTGCCATAATATCGGCTTCGGGAACGGCGGCAAAACGCGCCTACTATGATATTGAGAGAAGAACGTTCCGCTCTCCTCTCAACCGCCTTGCAAAAAAACTGTGCTTCCGTCTTTGATACGGTCTGCCGAAGCGTTCTCCCGACAGCCGACTCCTCCAAAGCTACCTTGTGGCACACGTCGTGGTCCGCTTAGTGCTGCTACGTCCCCGTCCTGACACGGTTCACGGTACGAAGTTGCACAAGACCTTGGTATCAACGCCACTTATACGATAACAGACCTTCCACAGGCCGCACCGAGGACGGCATTCAGCCCTACTGTAGCGGATTGTAGGTACAGGGCACCGCTGGCTCCCCGCCTAGCACAGTAATTTCATTATACAATACTTGCCCGATTTACGCAAGCGTTTTTTACGCAATATTTTGTCGAAAGCCCGATGCGCCGCCGTTTCCGCTCCTGTTCAGCGATTTAAAAGGCATTGTGACTGTCTTTGCGGCTGTTTCGTGGAATCCCTCGCATGAAACAGGTAATAATCCTTAATTTACGCTTCTTACTTATTTCCCTTCATAAACATTGAGAGGGTCGATGTCCACCATGGGAAGGACGCGCATTATCGTCACTCTTCTTCTCATAAAGATATGATAGCGTATTCCGTCGCGGAACAAATCTCTGTCGACGGCAATCTGCTCGGGCGTGGTGGCGGCGTGAGCGAGCGCAAACAGCTCCCTCAGCCTTTCCGTCGACGGAATCTCCTCGTCGATAATCTTCATAATCTCGTCCCACTTCTCCGTCACGAGCTTCGGGTCGATTTCGTCGACGATGGTGTTCGGCTCGTTAAACTTCATCATGTCGGGCGTGAGCTCCGGACCGTAATGCCGCTTGACGTCCTCCCAATCGATATGCTCGGGGTGCGCGACGGGTTTGGGGAGCTTACCGAGCTTGTGATAAATATCGGCGACGACGAGCGTGGCTACGCCCACCTTTTTGCCGTGGTAGTCGGAAATCACGCCGTGCGTGAGCTTTTTGCACTCCCAATAGTGCGAAATAATGTGCTCGGTGCCGGAAGCCGGACGAGTGCATTTTGCCAGCTGCATCGCAATGCCGGTGAGCACCAGCGTTTCCATAATCGCGGCTGCCGCTTCCTCGTCGTGAGCAGGCACTTTTGCGGCGAGCGAAGCCATGCGTTCGAGCGCGCGGCGGACGAGCGAAGCTACGCGCTCGCAGTAGTAATCGCCGTGCAGCAGCGCGGCGACGCGCCAATCGGCAATCGCGATATACTTAGCCATGACGTCGCCGAAGCCTGCCGCCTTGAGCTCGGTGGGAGCCTCGGCGAGAATACGCGTGTCGGCGATGATTATTCTCGGCTGACGGCACGGGTACGAAATCTTGAAATTGTTGTGCGTGATAGGCGCGCTGTCCGAAGCAAACCCGTCCATCGACGGCGCGGTGGCGAAAATCGCGAACTGCTTGTCCTTTCTGAACGACGACAGCCTGCAAATGTCGTTGACCGAGCCCGTGCCCACCGACAGACAGCCGTCCACGCGCTCGAGCTCGCGCTCAAGCTCTTCGACTTCGCGCATGTCGGCAACCTTCATGCTGTCGTAAACCCTGAGTTCGACGATATAGCCTGCGCCAAGCAGCTGCTCGTAAAGCCCCTTGGTCACTCTGAACGAATTGACGTCCGCGACCATGAGTATTTTTTTCGGGAAATTATGAGCGGACAAAATCTCCGCAACCCTGTCGAGGTTTCCGTGCGCAACCTCCAGCGCCTCGAGGTCAAAATCGTGCTTATGTCCGCACTCGCAACCCTCGAATTCCTTTCTCAACGCCTCTAAATCCATAATAATTACTACCTCCGTAATCGTAAACCAGGTTGCCGCACGAAAAAAATCGCGACGAAGCAAAGCCGAGCGAAGCGCGACGAAACGCCCTCGCCGATTCTGCAATCACCGCGACTCATAAAACTCTCATGCGATAATCGTAAATCACTGTAGTTATTTTACCACCGCAAGCGTGCGTTTGTCAACGCTCCGCGCGGCGATAAATAAATTTTTGCGCCTTGACGCGCGGATTTGTCGTTCACTCCTCCGACTTTGCCGCCATCGACGCCGCAATGCGATTCTGCAATTCCTCCAGCGCGTTGAATCCCATCGATTTGAGGCGGTGATTGCGCGCGACTACCTCTAAGATGACCGACAGGTTGCGCCCGGGCTTGACGGGAATGACGTACAGCGGCAGCTCGGTTTCGAGCAGCGTGTAAAATTGCGCTTCGTCGCCGAGGCGGTCGTACTGCTTGTTCTCGTCCCAGCGCTCCAGCCTTACCGCCAAATCGACGACCTTGGACTGACGGATTGCGCCTGCGCCGTACATCGCGCTTATGTCGATGATGCCGATGCCTCTGACTTCCATGAAGTGACGGATATTCTCGGGAGCGGTGCCAACCAGCTTGTCGGAAATGCGCTTTATGCACACCGCGTCGTCGGCAACCAGCCTGTGTCCGCGCTGAATGAGCTCGAGCGCGGTTTCCGACTTGCCCACGCTGGAATTGCCTACTATCAGCACACCCACGCCGAACAAGTCCACCAGCACGCCGTGTATCGTTTCGGTGGGCGCAAGCAGCTCGTTGAGGTAAATGCTTATCTCGTTCATGAACGCCGTCGAGCGCAACGACGAGCGGAACACGTTTCTGCCGTACTTCTTCGCCGCGTCCATAAGCTCGGGAATGGGCTCGAGAACGGTGGTCAGCACCAGGCACGGGAAGTCGAACTTGCACAGGTTTTCGCAGGCGAGCACGCGCTCCTCGTGAGTCTTGTGTTTAAGATACGACGTTTCCTGTTCGCCGATGACCTGCACCCTCTCCGCCGAAAAATGCTCGTAGTAGCCTGCAAGCTGCAACCCGGGGCGATTGATGTTAAACGTCGCTATGTGCATCTTGCGTTTCTTTCCGCGATGCAGAATTTCTAGGTTGAGCCGCTCGGCAAAGTCCTTTATAAGGACGTCGGTTTCGTTCTCCTGTAATTCGGTAATTATCGGCATTACTCGTCGCCTCCGCAAAATTTTTCTATCACGGCTCTCACCGCGCCCTCGTCGTTGGTGACGGTTATGTAGTCCGCCGCCGCCTTTACGTCGCTGCGCGCGTTGCCCACCGCCACGCCCAAACCGGCGGCTTTAAGCATGGAAATATCGTTCTGGCTGTCGCCTATCGCTATCGTCCTTTCAATCGGCACGCCGTAAAGCTCCGCAATCTTTTTAAGTCCCGTACCCTTGCCGCCCTCTTTACTCGCAAACTCGAGGTAGGAGTCGCTGGACATGTAATAATCGATTTCGCCGAAATCCGCTTTTCCGCACTCGGCATAAATTCTCTCCGCGTCCTTCGGATTTACTACTATCATCGTTTTCATGACCGACAATTCGGGGTGCGCTTTAAGATACTCGCGGAGGTTGCCCACGGTTTTCAGCGGCACGCTCGTTATTCGGCTGTATTCGAGATTGATTTCGTTTTCCTTTTCGATATAGACGTAATCGCGGTCGTAAAAGTGCGCGTACAATCCGCGCTTTTCGGCAAACGCGAGTATTTTATCCGCCGACTCGTGCGACACCGTGCACTCGTACAGCACGTTGCCCTTCGTGTCGGTAATCAGCGAGCCCTGAAAACCCGCTACGGCAATCCTTTCGCCGTCTATGCCGAGGTATTTCAGCCAGCCGTCCATAGAACGCGCCATTCTGCCCGTGCACACAACGAATTTGCCGCCGCGCTCAACATAGCCGCGAATAGCGTCGGCTGTGCTCTCGTCCACCGTCAAATCGGTTTTAAGCAACGTACCGTCAAAATCGGATAATATCAAGGCGTATTTCATACGGGCTCCTCCGTTTTCGTCTATTGTACCCTATTCCGCGCTTTTTCGCAACCGTTTACGGTGCCCTCTGCGATTATAATAAGGCGAATATCACCCGTCATTCACTCATTCCCGACTAAATAATATCGTCGTCGGCGCGCTCGACGGACGCCAAGTCCGCTTGCTTTTTCGGCTTAGACGCGGCTTTTGCGGCTTCGGCGGCGCGTTTCTTCTCGAAAAAGTCGTGTATGCTGCGCGCGGTGCGTAGGTCTATTCCCTCCACCGCCGCCAGCGTTTCCACGCTCGCGGTCTTTATGTCGGCGGCGTTTTCAAACGTTTTCAGCAGAATTTTACGCCGCTCGGGTCCCACGCCCGGCACTTCGTCCAGCTCGGAAAAGTACCGCCGCGACCTCAGTTTTCTGTGGTAGGTTATCGCGAAGCGGTGCGCCTCGTCGCGCACGCGCTGAAGCAGCCTTAGCGCGTAATTGTCGTGCGGAATGATCATCGGCTCGGGGTTCCCCGGCGTAAAGACCTCTTCCTCGCGCTTTGCAAGTCCCACCATGGGAATATCGTAGCCCATTTCGCGCATTATTCCGTAGGCGAACGACAGCTGTCCCTTGCCGCCGTCGATGACGATGAGGTCGGGTAAGTCGGTAAACTTCTCGTCGCCGTCCGTCGCCCTCGAAAACCGCCTGCGTATCGTTTCCTCCATGCACCTGAAGTCGTCCGAGCCCTCCACCGTCTTTATCTTGTACTTGCGGTAATCCTGCGGCGAACGCTTGCCGTCGATAAAGACCGACTGCGAAGCCACCTTGTCCACGCCGCTTATGTTGGAAATATCGTAGCACTCGATGCGCCGCGCGCTCGGGATACCCAGAATCTTGCAAAGCTGTTTCGTCGCGCCCGTGGTCATGTCGCGCTCGCGCTCCGACTTTTCGACCGACTTTACAAGGTAATCGGAGGCGTTGGACTTCGCGGTTTTGACGAGCCTTGCCCTCGTGCCCTTTTTGGGGAAAGAAATTATCGGCGGCTTGCCTGCCGTAGCGGTAAGCAATTCGTTCAGCGCGGTACAGTCGAACTCGTCCTCGAAGCAGATTTCTTCGGGCATTTCGTTATTGCCCGAGTAGTACTGCGCCGCGAACGACGAAAACAGCTCGCCCTTGTCGCCTACCGCGTCGGTCACGGGAAAATTTTTCACGCCCATCAACTTGTTTCCGCGCACCATCGCCACGCTCATCACGCCGTAATCGCCGCTGTCGGCATAGGCAAACGCGTCCACGTCGGTGACGTTGCCGAGGTTAGCCACAGTGCGCTCGCGCAGCTTTTTCAGCATCTCGAGCTGGTCGCGGTAGGTAATCGCGCGCTCGAACTCCTCGCGTTCGACAGCCGCGTTCATGCGCTCGGTCAGTAGCTTTTCCGCACCGTCGTCATAGCCCGTGAGAAACTTCACGACGCGCATCACGACTTCGTGATACTCCTCTTTCGTGACGTAGCCCATGCAGGGCGCGAGGCACAAGCCGATGTGGTAGTTAAGGCACGCTCTGTCCTTTTTCTTCAGCTTTTTGGGGCAGGTGCGCATGCGGTAAGCGCTGCGGATAATGCCCACTATGTCGGCTACCCTTATGCCGTTAAAGAACGGTCCGAAATACCTGGCTCCGTCGCGACGGACCTTGCGAGTGACTTCGATTGACGGATAGTCCTCGCGCATGTCGATTTTGATGTACGGGCTGTGCTTGTCGTCTTTCAGCAGTATGTTGTAGTGCGGCTTGTATTTTCTGATAAGGTTGGCTTCGAGCGCGAGCGCGTCCTTTTCGGTCAGCGTAATCATGTACTCGAAGTCGGCGATATTGTCCACCATCGCCTGAACCTTGGCAGGCTTCGGCGAGTGGTTGAAGTACTGCCGCACGCGGTTTTTGAGTACTACCGCCTTGCCGACGTAAATGATGTTGCCGGCGCGGTCGTGCATGATATAAACGCCGCTGTTCTCCGGCAGGTTTTTTATCTTTTCTTCCAGCGTCATTCCGTCGCCTCCGAAGTCAGGGAAAACCGACAGCCGCAGTAATTCTGCCTGTAAATATCCATTTCGCGGCACATTCTGCACGAGCGCAGATAACCGTCGCGCTTTTTGAAGTCCGACGGAATCCACGCGATATTCCGCGCCGCGGCAATTTCCTCGCCGATTGCGTTGATTATCGCGGCGCTTTTGTGCGGACTGACGGTCAGCGTCGAGCAAAACGCCTTCAGTCCCTCTTTTTTCGCCCTCTCGGCGGTCTTGTCGAGCCGCAGCTTAAAGCAAACGGGGCACCTCGCTCCGCCCTCGCGCTCGCCCTCCAATCCCCCGACGGCAGACAAAAACTCGCCCTCGTCATAGTCCTCGGCGATAAGCTCCAGCGAAAAATACGCCGCCAGCTTTTCGAGCTCGTGAAGCCGCTTTTTATACTCGTTTTCGGGATAAATGTTGGGGTTATAGAAGTAAAGCACGGGCTTAACCGTCTTTATCACGCGCTCGGTCACGGAAGTGGCGCACGGCGCGCAGCAGCAATGCAAAAGCACGCTCCCGGCGCTCCCCAGAGCCGCTTCGGTAAGCGCGTCGTAATTTATTTTTTGCATAGTCGTTCTCTTGTCCATAAGCCGCTAGACGTTTTCCGTCGCGCCGCCGATTGTCAGCTCGACGGCAGGCTTTCTCACCGCTTCGGCGACGAAGTTTATAAAGTCGGTCGGGCAATCCTTGCCGTTGATTTTCTCGATTTTCGCCTCGTTCCCGTCCGAAGTCTTTTTGTAAAACGCGCCGCTCTCGTACCTTATCCGGGTCGCTTTTTCGCCGCTGCCGAGCGTGACGACGGCGTTTCGTTTCGCGACGTTGTTTTCGGTAACGTCGCCCCACTCGAATTTAACGGAGGTATAAGCGACGTTGCCATCGCCTGCCGCCGCGTTCTCGCACAGCGCGTCGATAATCGCAATCGGCAAAACGTATGTCATTCCCTCGGGCTGAATATTCTCGTCCTCTCGCGCCGCTCGCCGCCCCAGCACCATGCCGACAAGGCTGCCGTCGCTGCCGAGCACGGGCGCGCCGCTGTTGCCGGGGTTGCCGGCGGCGGTTATTCTCATGACGGGGCGCAGCACGTTGTCTATGCTCGCCACAGACTCCGGCAGCGACACTACGCCGTCGAACGCCGCGATTCCCTGTCCGTAAGCGTTGCCCGTCACCATAATCGCCGCGCCTTTTTTCCGAAGCCCCGACGAGCGTTTGACCTCGCCGAGCTTGTAATTCGCCTTTTTAACCTTGAAAATCGCGACGTCAAACTGCGCCGAATACCCCACGCACTCCACGTTTTCCCTGCCGCCGATAAACTCCGAATCGCCGTTAAAGCGAAACTCGGCGTGAGCCGCGTCGTACTCCGCGACGTGATAGCAGGTGACTACCGTCACGCTCTCGTCGTCCGCCGCGATAATTATACCCGTTCCCGTCCTGTCGGGAACTCTCGCCACCTCGACGGCAAGCCTCTCGCCGATTGCCGCGACTTCCTCCGTAGAAAGAGTCGCCGTTTTACTCGGCTCGTCGGGCGTAGGCGCCGGCTCGGGCTTGTCGGGCACGGTCGTCTTTTCGCAGCCGAAAAGCGCGGTCGCCGCAATAAGAAGCGCCGCAATCAGCGTGCATATTTTAATTCCGATATTTCTTTTCATGTCACATAGCTCCGTATAATTATGCCCTGTCGGCTCCCGATTTTAACCGCCGCGCACTTTGCGCATTTTGTCGATTGCCGCACGGTAATCGGGCTTTTCGCGTTTTTTCGGCACAAAATCACGCCGCCGCTTCGCCGCGAATAAGCCGAGTACCCGAGCTTTTCGCCGCTTTTCGTCAAAAAAGCACGCGCCGCACGGCTTTTTATATCGCAAAAATATTCGCGCCGTCTACGCCCTGATGATTTTGCCGCCGCCCTTGTAGTAATCGGACAACTCGTCGCTCCTGTCGTCGACGTAAGCCCAATCGACGGGCGTCATGCCGTTTTTAACCAAAAACTCGTTAGCCTTCGAGAAGTGCTTGCAACCGAAGAAGCCGCGATAAGCGGACAAAGGGCTGGGATGCACGCTCTCGAGAATCAGGTGCGGCGTGCCGATGAGCGGCTTTTTGTTGATGGCGTTCGCGCCCCACAGCATAAACACCATCGGCTTTTCGCGCGCCGACAGCGAGGAAATCACCGCGTCGGTGAATCGCTGCCACCCCAGCCCCGAATGCGACTGCGGCTCGCCGCTGCGCACGGTGAGCACGGTGTTAAGCAGCAGAACGCCCTGCTTCGCCCAGCCCGTGAGCGTGCTTCCGCGCGGTTTTTCGCCCGTGTCCGATTCGATTTCTTTGAAGATATTGACGAGCGACGGCGGAAGCGGCACGCCCTTACCCACCGCAAACGCCATTCCGTTGGCTTGACCTGCGCCGTGATAGGGGTCCTGACCGAGTATCACGACTTTCACGTCGTCGTAGGGAACGGTTTTGAACGCCGAATATATCTCGGGCTTGGGCGGATAGACGGTTTTCTCCGCGTATTCGCGCTCTACCGCCTCGGTAAGCTGCGAAAAGTACGGCTTTTCGTATTCTTTTTCAAGGATTTCGTCCCACGAGTTTCCGATAACCTGCATTTTTCTCTCCGTTTTCGCCGCGAAAAATCGCTGTCCGAGTTAAGCCGCGGCAGACGCTTCTTTTATTCTGGCATTATTCTAGCATAAATTTCCGAAAAAGTCCATATATTTTATCGATTGCGGATTTTTGCACAAAAAAAGCGGCTTCGCAATAAAGCCGCTTCTTCGGTAAATTCGCGTTTTCGCGCCGCTTCAGCTCGCCCGTGTCGCCAAAATCCCGTCGGTCGCCGACAGCATGACGTCCAGAACGTTCTTGTCGGCTATCCGATAAAAGCCGATTTTGCCCTGACGGCGGCAGCGCACTATGCCGGCAAGCCGCAGCGTGCGCAGCTGGTGCGAAACGGTCGTCTGGTTTATGCCGAGCGTAGTCGAAATATCGCCCACGCACATGGGCGATATGGACAGCGCGGACAGAATTTTCAGCCTTGTAGAGTCGCTCAGCGCGAAAAAGTACTCCGCAAGCGTGCCGAGCGTGCCGCCGTCGGGCATAAACTTTTCGATGAGCTCGCGCGTTTGAGGCGTTATCAGCAATCTGTTTTCGTTTTCTATCGTCATAAGACGATTATACCACGTCCGCGCCCGAAAAACAACCTGTCACGCGCGCGGAAAACGTCGAATATAAGAGAATAATCTCTTTCTTTCGCGTTTTTCGGCGATTCCCGAAAAAGGAGGTAACGACCTTGAATCAGGAAGATATTTTCAGACTTCTGTTGCTCGTGCTGCTCGTCGCCAATCGTCAGCTGTCGGACTCGCAAAACTCCGACAACGACAACGCCGTGTCGTCCGAGACGAGCGATTTTTCGTATACGCTCGTAAACGACCTTCTGATACTCGCGATGGCGACGGGCGGCTTTGCCGACACTACGACTACGACCGCCACCGCCGACTACACGTTCTCGCACTGATTGGACTTAAAACGCCACGAAAAAGGTCACGGCTCGGAAAACTTAAAGAGTCGTGACCTTTTCGGGTTGTACGTTTTTGGCTATTGTTACATTTTATCGGGGGCTTTTATAAGCAGCAGATTCAAGCCCTTTTCCAGCACTTCGGCGACCAGCGAGGTGAGCGCGAGTCGCGTATAGCTGACGTCGGGAGCTTGCCCGATTATTCTGCAATTCAGATAGAAGCGATTATATGCTGCGGCAACGTCGAGAAGATACCGCGAAATTATGCTGGGTTCGTACTTTTCGGCGGCGTTCTCCACCGTCTTGTCGAATTCGCCGATAAGCCGCACGAGCGTGAACGAATCGTCGTCGCACAGTACACTCGTATCCAGCCTGCCGTCGATTTTTCCGGCGCGCTCCGCCACCGAACGGCAACGGGCGTGAGTGTATTGAAGGTACGGCGCGGTTTCGCCCTCGAAGGACAACGCCTTGTCGAGCGAGAAGGACAAGTCCTTGATTCTGCCCGAAGCGAGCGCTCCGAACACGACTGCCCCCACGCCTACCTCGGCGGCTATTTCGCGCTTATTTTCAAGCTCGGGATTCTTGCCGTCGATGACCTCTTCGGCTTTTTTGACGGCGGCGTCGAGCACGTCGTCGAGGAACACCACGTTGCCCTTACGCGTGGACAGCGCGCCCTGACCCTCGAGGCTGACCATGCCGAACGCGACGTGCACGCAGTCCTTTGCCCAATCGTAGCCCATGAGCTCGAGCACCTTGAAAAGTTGACGGAAGTGCAAATTTTGCTGATAAGCCACGACGTACAGGTTCTTGTAAAAGTCGTAGTGCTTTTTGCGGTAGACGGCGGCAGCAAGGTCGCGCGTGGCGTACAGCGTCGCACCGTCGGACTTTAATATGAGGCAGGGCGGCATGCCGTACTTCTCGAGGTCGACGACGGTCGCGCCCTCGCTCTCGGTCAGCAGTCCCTTTTCTCTCAGCTCGTCGATGACGGGCTGCATTTTGTCGTTATAAAAGCTCTCGCCGGCGTAGGAGTCGAATTCCACGCCCAGCCGCTCGTAGACGCGCTTCACTTCCTTTAAGGTGATGTCCTTGAACTTGCCGAAAATTTCGAGGGCTTTCGGGTCGCCGTCCTCGATTTTCTTGAACCAGGCTCTGCCCTCCGCTTCGAGCTTCTTGTCCGTTTCGGCTTCCGCGTGGAAGCGGACGTACAAATCAAGGAGCGCGCGCACGCCGCGTTTTTCTATGTCCGCGTCGTCACCCCACCTTAAGTACGCCGAAATCATCTTGCCGAACTGCGTGCCCCAATCGCCGAGGTGGTTGATACCCACCGCGTTGTAGCCGAGGTACTTGTAGATTCTGTACAGCGAACCGCCGATGACGGTGGTGAGAAGATGTCCGATGTGGAACGGCTTGGCGATGTTTATCGACGAGTAGTCAATGCACACGGTCTTGCCGTTCTGCGGTTTGACTACCACCGCGCCGCCGTTTTTCTCCACCGCCGCAAACAGCTCCTCCGCGATTTTCGCGCGGTCGTAGTAGACGTTGAGATAGCCGCCCTCAACCGCCGATTTTTCTATAATCTCGCTCTTACCGTCGTCAAGTCGCCTTTTAAGCTCCTCCGCAATCGCCTGCGGAGCTTTCCTGAGCGCCTTTGAAAACTTGAAGCACGGCAGGCACACGTCGCCTTTCGTAATGTCGGGCGTGGGCGCGAGCGCCGCGTACACCTCGTCCTCGGTCACGTTTTCGCAGGCGATAAGCCCTGCTAATATCCTTTTGAAATCCATTTCGTTATTTTCCTTGTTTTTTACTAAATAAACCCGAACAGCGGTCGATTTACCGTAAATCCGCCCTCGCGGCTACACGTTGAAGCGGAACAGCGCCACGTCGCCGTCGCGGAAAACGTAGTCCTTGCCCTCGCTCCTGACCTTGCCCTTTTCCTTCGCCTGATTGAAGCCTCCACACTCGACGAGGTCGTCGTAGCTGACGATTTCGGCGCGGATAAAGCCTTTTTCAAAGTCGCTGTGTATCTTTCCTGCCGCCTGCGGAGCCTTCGTGCCCTTTTCGATAGTCCAGGCGCGGACTTCTTTTTCGCCTGCCGTGAGGTAGCTGATAAGCCCCAAAAGCTCGTAGCCTTTCTTTATGATGCGGCTGAGTCCGCTTTCGGCTAAGCCCATTTCGTCGAGGAACATTTTTCTGTCCTCTTTGGGGAGCGACGCGATTTCCTCCTCCACTTTGGCGCAGATTTCCATGTACTCGGAGCCCTCTTTTTCGGCGAACTCCTTGACTTTCTGCGAGTAAGCGTTGCTCTTGCCGATGTCGTTCTCGCCGATATTCGCGCAGTAAATCACGGGTTTGGAGGTGATAAGGAAGAAGCCGTCGGTCATCGCTTTTTCGTCCTCGCTAAGACTTAGCGAACGAATCGGCTTGCCGCTCTCCAGCGTGTCGTTCAGTTTTCGCAGCAGCTCCGCTTCTTCTATGTAGCTTTTCTCGCCGGTCTTGACGTACTTTTCCGCTTTGTCGAGACGCTTTTTCACGCTCTCGAGGTCGGACAGTATAAGCTCGAGGTCGATTGTGTCGATGTCGCGCAACGGGTCGACGGTGCCGTCGACGTGGATTATGTTCGCGTCGTCGAAGCATCTGACGACGTGCACGATTGCGTCCACTTCGCGAATGTGCGAGAGGAACTTGTTGCCCAAGCCCTCGCCTGCCGACGCGCCCTTGACGAGCCCCGCGATGTCCACGAATTCCAGCACCGCAGGCGTAACCTTTTTGGTGTCGTACATTTTCGCCAGCACGTCCAGCCGCTCGTCGGGGACGGCGACTACGCCCACGTTGGGCTCAATCGTGCAGAACGGGTAATTTGCGCACTCCGCGCCGGCTTCCGTGATTGCATTGAAAAGCGTGCTCTTTCCGACGTTCGGAAGACCTACAACTCCGAGTTTCATTATCTGACCTCTCTTTATCGCCGCCGCGCGCGGGCTAACGTTTTGCGGCAGGCTAAGCTATTTGTTATTTACGGACGAAAGGCGTTCCTCGCCCTGTCCACTATTCGGTATTATATAACAATCGCCCGAGTTTTGCAACGCTTTTGCCGCGGTTGCGACAAAAAATCGACGGAAGCGCGGCTTTTGCGGCGCGCTTGCCGCGGCTAAACCCGATAATCGCACGCGTAAAACGGAGCAAGCCATGCAGCTCGCTCCGTTTTGCGCGTTTTTTGCAGCGCGATTATTCTTTTCAGCCGATTACTCTCGGCGGCTTTACCATGGGCACGCACGCCGACAATTCGCCCAAAATCGTAAATTCGTCCATTTCGCCCTCCTGACCGCAGTATGCGCGATAACGCCGCGAATTATCCGCCGCAGGAGAAAAAACTCGGTGCCGCGAGTTTATTTTTCGCTTTCATCTTCGTCGAGGACGAAGGAAACCCTGTCGTAATTTACGGCTTCGACGCGGATTTTCACCGAATCGCCCATGCGGAACGCGCGCACTCCGTTGCCGAGAAGCATGCGCTTTTCATCGTACTTGAAGTTATTGCCCAGCGTTTCGACGCGAATCATGCCCTCGACGCTGTTGTCGAGCTCGCAGAACAAGCCCCATTCGGTCACGCCGCTGACGACGGCGGTATATTTCTCGCCGATTTTGTCCTGCATGAACTTGGCTTTCAGCAAATCGTCCACCTTTCTTTCGGCTTCCTCGGCTATCTTCTCGCGCTCGCTGCTCTTGACGGAAGCTTCCGACACGAACGCGCCGAACTTCTTTTTCGCGTCCGCGCCGCCGCGCAGAAAATACTTGATGATTCTGTGTATTGCAAGGTCGGGATAGCGGCGGATAGGCGACGTGAAGTGGCAATAGTACTCCGCCGCAAGTCCGAAGTGCCCGAGACACTCGGGCTTGTATTCCGCCTTTGACATCGAACGCAGCGCGACGCGATTCACCGCGCCCTTTACGCTCTCGTCCAGGCTCTCGATAAGCCGCGCGTAGTCCTCGGGAGCGGGCTTGTCGGGCACGGACAGCCCGAACGCCGCGAGGTAGTCGTTAAGGCTTTCTACTTTTTCGAGCGGCGGCACCTCGTGCACTCTGTACACGAACGGCGCTTTTCTCGTCGCAAAATGCTCGGCAACCGTTTCGTTGGCAGCCAGCATAAACTCCTCGATAAGCTTGTGCGAGAACAGCCGCGCGCGCTTTCTCACGTCTAAAACCTTACCGTTTTCGCCCATGACAATCTCGCTCTCCTCGATGTCGAACTCCACCGAGCCGCGAGCCGCGCGTTTTTTCATCAAAAGCTCGGCAAGCTCTTTCGCCGCCGTCAGCATGGGCACGATAGCGACGTTTTTTTCGTCCGCTCTCCGTATCGCCTCGTCTTCGCCGCCGAATATGCTTTCTACCCAATCGTAGGTCATGCGCGCTTTGGAGCGGATTACGCCCTCGCAAATCTCGTGCGAAACGATATTGCCCTCGCCGTCGAAGTCCATCACGCAACTCATCGCCAGCCTGTCCACGCCCTCGTTGAGCGAGCAGATGCCGTTGGACAGTTTTTCGGGGAGCATCGGCAGCACGCGGTCGGCAAAGTACACGCTGGTACCGCGCTCGATTGCCTCGCGGTCGAGCGGCGTGTTCTCTTTGACGTACTCGGCGACGTCGGCGATGTGCACAAAAAGCCTGTACCCGTTCGGCTTTTTCACGACGGAAATCGCGTCGTCGAAGTCTTTTGACGTCGCGCCGTCGACGGTTACCACTATGTCGTCGCGGAAGTCGCGCCTGCCCTTTTCCTCCGCGTCCGTCACTTCATCGGGAATAGCCGCGGTTTCTTTAATCACAGCCGCAGGAAAATCCTCGCGCAGCTTGTACGAGCGGATTACGCCCATAATGTCGGCGAGCGTGTCGCCCTCTTTTCCCAGCACCTCGGTTATTTTGCAGCGGACAGGGCTTCCGTCCATAATTTTGGCAACGACCTTGTCGCCCTTTTGCGCCCTTACGCCGCCCGTGAACTCGACCTTGACCGTGCCCAAGCCGCGCTCGATTGAGCCCACGCCGAAGCCGTCGAACACGCCCACGACGTCGGTGACGTTGCGCCTCAGTACTTTCAGCACCTCGCACTCGCCGCCGCCCCTGCGCGTACCCGTGACCTTAGCCACCACGTCGTCGCCGTGAATCGCGCCGAACAAGTCGCGAGCCGCGATAAACAAATCCTCGCCGCCGTCCGACGGAATAAGGAACGCAAAGCCCTTGCCGCTGCCCTGCACCTTGCCCTCGACGTAATCGCCCACGCGGCGCGAGGACTTATTTCTCTTATTAAAATCGTCTTTTTTCCCTACAGGTTTACCGCCATTTGTTCCCTGTTTTCTGAAATTGTTTCTGTACATGATTACCGCTACCTCCAAACATACGAAAACGCGCCCATGCTTCTTTTCCCGGCGCGTTTTATTAAATTTACCTGCCGCGGCGAAATCGGCTCGGCCGAAGCCCCGACAAAAAATAAAGCGGACGATGACAGCCGTCCGCTCCTTTTTCCGTTTTTACATACCGCTGTAAATCGCAACGGTGACGAAGAATGCAATCGCAAGCACCGCAATGACGACGGACAAAACAATCGTCAGTCGCTTGAGCGTGCTTTCCCAGGTTTGCGACTTATTCTTGGAATAGAACGTGTCGGTCGTGCTGCCGCCCAGCGCTCCCATGCCGCCGTCCTCTTTGCCGGGCTGGAAAAGAACGACGAAAATCAGCGCGAACGAAATCACGGCGATAATAATCAGGAGCACCATTCTTATAATGGGGAACGACTCGGATACCCAAGGCGCGACGGTCGCCGCGAATAAATTAGCTAAATCGAATTTCATTTGCTTACACCTCTTAACATTCCTTACGGGCATTATGCCGCAGGATACCTAAGTACTATACCACAAATTTTGAAAACACGCAAGCGTTTTTACGAGCTTTAACATAATTTAACCGCGAAAAAACGCGATTATCCCCACTCTCGCGCCCTCGTCGCGAGCGAAATCGGCGTTTTTCGGGCTTTTACGTCCGATAAGCGGCTAAACCCACAGATAGCGGTAGGGTTTTTCGCTCTCGTAAAAAACGCTTATCCGCGCGCTTGACCGCCGAAAATATAGCGTGTATAATTCGTGTATAATTATAGTTGCAGTCGCGCGGCGGCAAATCCGCCCACCCCCGGAATACGATTCCGTAACGCGACGGACAAAATTTTATTATCATCGGAGGAAAATCATGCTGCTTTCAGACAAGTTCTATTCCTGCACGAAGGAATACAACACCATTCACTACCACGTTGCCGCGCCCATGCTGCGCAAAAGCTTCACGCTCGGCTCCGCGCCGAAAAAAGCGGAAATCACCGTCACGGGTCTGGGCTTTTACGTCCTGTTCGTCAACGGCAAAAACATCACCAAGGGCGCGCTCGCCCCGTACATTTCCAATCCCGACCAGGTTATCTACTACGATAACTACGACGTCGCCGAATACCTTACCGAGGGCGAAAACGTCGTGGGACTGCTGCTGGGCAACGGCATGCAGGACGAGGACACGCGCGTGTGGGATTTCTACAAAAACGCGTTCCGCTCGGCTCCGAAGTTCGCCATCGCCGTCGAAGCGGACGGCAAGCTGCTGTTCGAGGCGGACGGCGGCTTTAAGTGGCGTCCCTCGCCCGTAAGGTTCGACAGCCTGCGCGCGGGCGAGAGATACGACGCGAGAGAAGAAGCGGACGGCTGGAACGCGCCCGGCTTCGACGACAAGACCTGGGGCGAGCCCTTTGCCGTACCCTCGAACAAAGGCGAAAAGCGTATTTGCGCCGCGCCGCCGATTACCGTCTACCGCGAAATCAAGCCCGTATCCGTCTTTAAGAGTAAGGCGAATTCGTATATCTACGACTTCGGCGAGAATAACGCCGGCACGATACGACTGAAAGTCAAGGGCGAGCGCGGACAGAAACTGACTATTAAGCTGGGAGAGATCGCGAACTTCCACGGCGTGGATCAGGCGAACATTTCGTTCGACGATCAGACCATGCCCGGCTATATTCAGACGGTCGAGTACACGCTCAAGGGCGGCGAGGAAGAAGTCTACGTTCCGCACTTTACCTATTTCGGCTTCCGTTACGCCGAAGTCATGTGGCTGCGCCCCGAGCAAGCGTCTTCGGACCTTCTCACATACCTCGTGATGAGCAGTCGCATGGACGAAGTCGGCGAATTTTCGTGCTCGGACGACACGGTCAATCGTATTCAGACGAACGCCGTGCGCTCAAACCGCTCGAACTTCTACTACTTCCCCACCGACTGTCCGCACCGCGAAAAGAACGGCTGGACGGGCGACGCCGCGCTGTCCGCTCAGCAATTCCTTATGAATATGGACGTCGAGGACAGCCTCGTCGAATGGCTGAGATGCGTATGCAGGGCTCAGCGCGAGGACGGAGCTCTCCCCGGCATTATTCCTACCGGCGGCTGGGGCTTCGATTGGGGCAACGGTCCGGCGTGGGACATCGCGCTCACGATGCTCCCGTTCATGCTGTGGAGAATAAACGGCAACCTCAACTGCTTCCGCGAGTGCGCCGACAATATTTATCGCTATATCGAATATATCCCCTCGAAGCTCGACGACAAAGGGCTTGCGCACTACGGCTTGGGCGATTGGTGCGAAGTCGACGGACCGGGCGGCGAACTCACCACTCCGCTCGTCGTTACCGACACTCTTACGCTCGTAAACCTTACGCGTATGGCGACCGAACTTTTTGCCGCCGTCGGCGACAATCGCCGCTCGAAAACTTGCAGCGAGCTTCACGACAAGCTTGTCGCCGCGTTCCGCAAGCATCTTATGAACGCCGAGCACACCGAAGTCGTGCCTCTCTCGCAGGCAGGTCAGGCAATGGCTATGTACTACGGCGCGTTCCGCAAGGACGAAATGCAAGCCGCGCTTGTCGGGCTGAAAAAGGCTATCGCAAAATACGACGGGCATATTCAAATCGGCGTGCTGGGCGCGCGCACTTTGTTTCGAGTGCTCTCCGATATGGGCGAAACCGAACTCGCCTACCGCATGATTACCCGTCCCGACTACCCGTCTTTTGCAAACCATGTGCTGACAGGCGCAACCACGCTGTACGAAATCTTCCGCAAGCCGAGCGAAGAATTCCCCTACACTTCCGATATGTTCGCGTGCGGCTCGCGCAACGCCCGTTCGCTCAATCACCACTTCTGGGGCGACGTAAGCGGCTGGTTATACGAGGCGCTCGGCGGCATCAGAATAAACGAGGGGCTGACGAAGCACACCGACGTCGTAATCGACCCCAAAACCGTAAGCGCGCTGGATTCCGTCCGCGCAACGCACGTCTTTAAGGGCTTGGGTACGCTCGTCGTCGAGTGGAAGCGCACGGGCGGTTCCGTCGCCGTGACCGTCACAGTTCCCGTCGGCGTTCACGCGGTGTTCAAGCCCACCGGCGAAGTCCTGCCGTGCGGCGTCACCACGCGCGTGCGCGTGATTGAGCAATAACATAGTTAAGCAATAACCGCATTTTACAAAGCAGCCGTATGAAACCCATGCGGCTGCTTTTATTACTATATGAATGATTATTCGCTCCATGCAGGGGATACGAGTGAAATTCGCCTACGGCGAGCGGTATTCGCTCTTCCGCGCGAGTTAAGGATTATTACTTGTTACATGCCGGGATTCCACGTCGCGAACATCGCCACTATGGGCTTTGTTCGCTCCTCTGCATGACGTTTTGGACGGAGGGTGGGCATTCTGGTTATGATTACCATTCCTTATATGTCATTCCGAGCTTGCCGAGGAATCCAGCGAAGCGTAAAAAATATAATAATTATGCGCCTACGGCTAGATT
>OIGD01000570.1_pt1 | contig 42520 bp, 28 predicted proteins | sample 1582211 | NCBI WGS metagenome assembly OIGD01 (sample SAMN04414078, study PRJEB24778) | human gut metagenome | material: faecal | host: Homo sapiens
CCGCCGTCGGCATCGGCTTAAACTATGCGTTCTGACCGCAGACGTTTGCCGCCGGCAGCGGCCTAAAAACAGCAAGCCGATCAAATGCAAAAATCTCCCCGCAAAAGCGGGGAGATTTTTTAGCGATAAAACGAAACAACCTTAAAAAAACCCCGAAACTTTACGTTCCGGGGTCAAATTGTAAATGTTTGTCAAAAGGACTTTTCACGCATACTTCCTTCCGCACCGCGAAAAGAAGCTTTCCAAGAGAGCTGCAGGCCGTTTTTCTTTTCTTCCGCGAAGACAATCATCACTTCAGGGAAAGAGAAGTATTAGCCGTCTTACTGCCGTTGTTTACGGCGTAGGAGATCGTAATCCGGTTACCGGTAATTTTGTAACTCTGAGCGCCCGGCGTCGGCGTTACGTCTTCGCCAATACCCAAAGTTACCGCATTCTTTTCCATAACCGTATGATCCCAGGCAGAACTTTTGCCGGCATAGATCCAACGACCGCTGACAACCGTAACTTTCGCCGGCTGCCATTTGTTTGCACCCCAAACGCCGCTGTATGCGCCGGAAATACAAGTTTCGACGCCGTTCTTTGCCGCTACGGATTCATCAAAAGCATAACACAGGTTCATGTCCACTTTGCCGTTCGGTGCCATGACCACGCCGTTTTCATAAGTGAAAACGATCATGTCCATAAACTTGGCGCCGACACTTTGCTGAACGCGCGTATACTTTGCAGACTTGGGACTTCCCAGCCAGCTCGGCGTATCACGGTCTTCGCTTACGAAAACCCGCAATTCTGCCTCGCCCGCCGCACTTGCCGGATAACCGTTGAACATGGCGCTCATGGTATGAACATAGTTCTTGCGGTCATAGATCCTGCCGTTTTCGGTCAGCCGGCTCATATCGCTCAGCTTAAATCCGTTGTCGGCAAGGTTCTCATATTCGGCATAGGGCATGTTGTGAGTCAGCGGAGAATAAATCGCCTTTTGGTAAGACAACGTAAACACCCGGTTGAACTTGTCGTTGGCAACCGTATAGGTGCGCTGGTATGTCATCACCTTAAAGTCGCCGACGGTTTGCGTTCCCGTCAGTTTTTCACCGCCTGTCGACGGAGCGGAAGCAATCAGATTGAAGTTTTCCAAAACCTTGGTGATTTTGGCCGGCGCCGTGATCGAGTTCTTCAGGTTCACCGATTTGGTATACACCTTTTCGCCCGATACGGACCAGATTTCCTTAATCTTGATCCAGCTCTTGGTGGTAGAGGCATCGATATAGTCTTTGCCGTCTTCCACGATCGTACGCTCTTTCAGTTCGTCATTGACTTCTACCCACAATTCGGCTTCGCCGACGGCGCTCACATCACGGCCGTTGAACCTTGCGCCCATGGTGTGCGCATAGCTCTTGCGGTCGTAAGTTTTGCCGCCGCTGACCGTTTGCGACAGATCCGCCGTTTCAAAACCGTTGTCGGAGATGTTTTCGTATTCCGGGTTCGGCATGTTATGCTTCAGCGGATCGTAAACAGCCCGTTGGTAACTGAGGGTGAAAACACGGTCAAAACGATTGTTGGCCACCGTATAGGTGCGCTGATAAGTTTTTACCGTGAAATCGCCGACGGTTTCGGTCTTAAGCAGGCTTTCACCGGCCAGAGAGGGCGTTGCGGAGGCCAGCGCAAAACTCGGCAAAATCTTGGTAACTTTGGCCGGAGCCGCAATACCGTTGGTCAAATCGACCGATTTTACATAAGTCTTTTCGCCGGACACGGTCCAGATTTCCTTAATCTTAATCCAGGATCTGGTGGTGTTGTCATCCACATAGTCCATACCGTCTTCAATGATTTCCTGACTGGTCATGATGTCCGAGGCCAAAACCCGCAATTCGGCTTCCGCTTTGGCTTCCGCCGGATGACCGTTAAAGCTGGCGCCGATCGAGTGCGTGTAGCTCTTGCGGTCGTAAGTCTTGCCCTCTTCGGTGATCTGCGTCATGTCCGCGGTTGCAAATCCGTTGTCGGCAACACTTTCGTATTCCGCAAACGGCATGCTGTGATCCAGCGGATTGTAAAACGCACGTTGGTAAGACAACGTAAATATACGGTTAAACTTGTCGTTGCCGACCGTATAAGTCCGCTGATAAGTCCTTACCGTAAAATCGCCGACAGTCTCGGTTTCCGCCAAGACTTCATCGCCAAGGACAGCCGATATCTGGTTTAAGGTAAAGTCTTCCAAAATCTTGATCACCTTGGCCGGGGCATTGATGCCGTTGGTCAGGTTAACCGATTTCGTATACACTTTTTCGCCCGATACGGACCATACTTCCTTGATCTTGATCCATGACCTGGTCGTCGTCGCGTCGACATATTCCATGCCGTCTTCGACAATCACTTGGCTTTCCAGCTTGTCTTCCGCTTTCTTGTGCAATTCGACTTCGGCAACGGCTTCGGCCGAGTTGCCGTTGAAAGTAGCACCGATGGTGTGGGTGTAGAGCCGGCGCTCGTAATTGTCCTTTTCCGACATTTCCGTCAGTTTAAATCCCTTGTCCGTGATGTTTTCGTAAGCGCGGGACGGCATCTCAAACTCTTTTCCGTCAACCTTCAGGACCGCAGTTTCCCAGAACGGGGTGAACACCTTGTCAAACAAATCGCATCCGACCGTATAATCGAGCGTATGCGCAGTAACCGTGATGTTGCCCTCGGTACGGGTACCGCTGACGACGGTTTCGCCGGAAACGGCGTTTTTCTTTTCCAGTTCAAAGCTTTCTACCGTACGGATTTCGTACGCCGGAGCGCCGATACCGTTCTTTAGGATCACTTCGTATCTGGAAACGACGGAACCCGACTGGCTGTAGGTACGCGTGATCTCAACCCAGCTTTTGGCCGTGGTCGAAGACAGCGTTTCATAGCCTTCGTCGGTTTTTGAGGTACTCTGCAAAACATCGTCCGCATCCATTGCCAGACGTTCATATCCCCTCTCTATTCTGCTGCCGCCCATAAAGGCAACTTTGTAGCTTGAAGTCGAGAGATAATAATGAACCTTGTCCTTGATGCCTTCGTCGACAACGCTGATACCGCCGTCTTCAAAAGCAACGCTGCCGTTTGCTGCCGGAAAAACAACCTTCTTGCCCCAGAGCGTCATCTCCGCATCCAGGTAGCTAATGGTGATGTCTTTCAGATACCCGGTCATTTCATGACGATAGGTCTTGACCGTCTTGGTATAAGACACGCCTTCCGCTTCCCAGTTGCCGGAGTTGCTGCCGGTTTCGGCAAAGCTTACCGACGACACTTCGGGCTTGTTCACTTTGATCGTATCCAAGGGCGAAATCTCGAAATTTACGCCGCCCAAAGGCACAATCACCGTGGTGTCCTGCCTGATGCCGTTGACATCTTTCGAGGCCGTCACCTTACCGTTTTCGCTGTCGCGGGTCACGGTAATGGTCACTTCCGTGTTGGTGTCGGGACCGCTATCAGGCTCCACATTAAGACTAAACTCTTCCAGCGCTTTGTCACATGACGTGAACATGGCTAAAGTCAGCATTATGGCAAATGCAACAATGCTGTAAAAGACATTTCTCTTTTCCATATTTTTGTTTTTAAAAGTTATTTGATTATTTTTTTAGGAAATATATAGAAAAATTGCTTCTGCAGGTCTCCCGATGCTTGAAAAATCATTTTCATCAGAGACATTTACAATGATAATCAATGTAATAACAGAATAATTTTTGTCGTTTATACTGTACCATAAAAGAATTAAAACCACAACTTATTTTTGACTGAAAACGGCATATTTTTTCTATTTTGTCTAAAAATATTGATAGACGGCGAGTCCGCAGGCGAATCTCCCCTTTCCTCTTGTTGATAAAATCCGCTTTGCCATCCCGAAAACAGTCCTCTTTTATATTCCGCCGGCGGTTCTTTTGCGCATTCCGTGAGCACCCTTTACCATCCCGCAAACAAACACAACCCCTGTCAGTCGGCTTACAAGCGGCCGCTTCCGTCCTCTCTTTGCCTCTGTCACCCTGCGAACGCGGAAACAAACCCATATTGTCATTCCGTCCCGGTTCGGGAGCTTATAAGAGAAAAAAGGATGGAGGCGGCGGCTCGCTGCTTTGGCACCCTGCCCCGGTTCGGGAGCTTGAGGGGAAAAAGCAAAGAAAGGGGAAAAAGAAGGAAGGGAAGAAGAAAGGAAAACAAACACCGAAACAAGACCTGAAGTGCGGAAGATAATTTTTAAGGCATGGCCCAAATGAGATGCCCAAACAAACCCGACATGGTAATTACAGAAAAGGAAACGCGAGATGCAGAAGCCAAGTTTTGAGGCATAGTCCAAAATAAGATGCCCAAACAAACCCGGCATGGTAATTACCGAACGCATGCTAACGGAAGAATCGGTCAGTTTGACGGCACAAAGGAGAGAATTCAGGGATTATGCCCAAGCCGGTGAAGCGGGCAAAGAGTTTTATCGGACAGTATGCGGGAGATTTTAGATATGCAAGAGAGATTGAGTTTTCCGCCTCACCATCCCGAATCTGTCCGGAAATCTTGCAAAAAGCGGAATGACAAAAAATAAGGCGCCGAAATAAGCGAGATTGAGGTTTTTGCCTTGTACGGGAAAGTTATTTTGAAAAGCGGTCGACGGCACATAGATATCCACGGGTAACTCCGTGGTTCTACAGCAGTTACAAAGCTTGCGGTTTGACCATGATTAAAGGCGCGAAGCGGTGTTGTTCCAACACCGCAGCATTCGGCTCCGGGTCAAACTCGGGCTTTTCTATCAGACATTAATAAAAAAAAGATGCCGGAGAAAAATCTCCGACATCTGAAAATATATCTTGCTACCAGCTTGCTTGTTGTTTCAGCAAGAAGAACATTAATAGTTCTTCTTGGTCTTGCCAAATTGGAAACGATAGCTCAAAGTGAGCTCGACTTGCCAACCCTGCTTTAAGACGTTCTTATCAGCAACAACTTCTCCGTTTACCTTGCCTGACGTTGCATGTTGCACGTCATAAGTATAAGCGGCGAGTTGAACACCGAAACGGTTTCCGCTCATAAATTGGCGGCTTTCCCAACCAATAACAGCGCCGTATCCCAAGCCCGATCCTTTCAGCGATGATTTACGACTGAAGTCGTAACCGTCACCGGATTCGTGGATGGAATTATCGCTTTCCGTATACTGGTAACCGACACGGCCGCCAACGTAAAAGCGATGCTGCTTGTTTTTCCCCCAGTGTGCAAGATTTACTCTCACTTCACCAAAGGCAGACGGTGCCATATAGGTCAGACCGTCGAAATTGATTTCACCTACGCGGCCGGTAACCAAAAAGTCACCCCACCACATGGTATAACCAACTTCTGCTCCAAACACATAAGAAAAGCTCTTAGCGTTCGGAATATAGGATGCTCCGCCGACAGCTCCGATAAAGAAGCCTTCAATCGCGCGTCCCTTCCAGTACGTTTTACCGTCGGAAGTTTTGAGCATAAGCTCGTCATGTTTTCTGGAAGCAAATGCCTCCATATAATCCAGGGTCATAGAATCGACCTTGGCGATCTCCTGCATTTCTGCAGAAGCTTCAGATACAAGGCCCTTCTTTTCAGAACCGAATTCAACACTCTGTGCCATTGCACAATTTACACTCACGAACAAAGCTGCGATAGCAGCAAAAATCATATTTTTCATCTTTTCTTGTTTTTAAAGGAATGCGGGAATTGTCCCAAAATATTTTTTAGTACACCTCCCCGGAATTTTGGTTCCGGAGAGGGATGAGAGAGTATCCTTAGACACGAACGTTCTTTACTGTTCACAACGTAAAAAATTAACGCAATGACAGAGAAGAATTTGCAGTTGTGCTACCGTTGTTAGCAGCGTAAGAAATAGTGATCTTACCGTTGCTGATTGTAGTCTTCTGCGCGCTCGGAATCGGAGTAACGTCAACACCGATACCAAGGGTTACAGCGTTAGTTTCCATTACAGTGTGATCCCAAGAAGAGGACTTGCCTGCATAGATCCAACGACCGCTTACCATGGTAATTTTGGCGGGCTGCCATTTACCGTTGCCGAATACACCGCTGTATGCACCGTTGATACAAACGTCTACGCCGTTTGCAGATGCTACAGATGCGTTGAAAGCATAGATCAGACTCATGTCTACCTTGCCGTTAGGAGCCATAACAACACCGTTCTCATAAGTGAAAACGATCATGTCCATGAACTTCTGTCCGGCAGCTTTCTGTACGCGGGTATATTTTGCTCCGGTCGGGTTGCCCAACCAAGACGGGGTGTCACGGGGAGTTTCAACTTCAACCAACAACTCTGCTTCGGCGTTGGCCTTGGCATCGTAACCGTTGAACATTGCGCTCATAGCATGAACGTAGTTCTTGCGGTTATAGGTCTTACCGTTCTGAGTCGTATTAGACATATCGCTCATATTGAAGCCATTGTCTGCAACGTTTTCATATTCGGAATAAGGCATATCGTGGTTGATCACGGTGTAAACGGCTTTCTGATAGCTCAAAGTGAAAACGCGGGTAAACTTATCGTTTGCTACCGTATAGGTGCGCTCGTAAGTCATAACCTTGAAATCACCCTTAGTTTCAGTCTTAACCAGTTTTTCACCGCCAAGAGAAGCAGCTGCGCTGTTCAGGTCAAAGCTGGCAAGGATCTTTGTGATCTTAGCAGGGGCAGCAATACCGTTAATCAGGTTAACTGACTTGGTATATACCTTTTCGCCGCCTACAGACCATACTTCCTTAACTTTAACCCAAGATTTCGTAGTTGAAGCATTGATATAATCTTTGCCGTCTTCTACGATTACGCGGCTGATGAGCTCATCCTTAACCTCTACCATGCGAAGTTCAACTTCTGCTTTTGCTGCAACAGAGTTGCCGTTGAAAGTAGCGCTCATGTTGTGAGTGTACAGTACACGGTCATAACCGGTGATGCCTTCCATATCGGTGATATTGAAGTTACCGTCGGTTACGTTCTCATATTTGCGGCTCGGCATGTCGAAAGTTTTTTCATCAACGGTCAGTACGGCAGTCTCATAAGAGAGAACAAATGTACGATCGAAAATGTTGTTACCTACGACATAGTTCTGACGATAGGAAGTAACTTTGATGTTACCTTCTTCGCGGTTGCCGGAAACAGAAGCTTCTTCCAGGTTTGCACCTTTGGAAGAAAGATTGAAAGACTCAACATTCATCACTTCGTAAGCAGGAGCAGAAACGCCGTTGTTCAGAACAACTTCGTAACGAGTAGCAACTGCGCCGGAAATCTTATAGTTGCGAGTAATTTCAACCCAGCTCTTAGCTGTAGTAGAAGTAAGGGTTTCGTAACCCTCGTCGGTTTTTTCGGTGCTCAATAAAGTATCATCGGCGTCGATAGCCAACACTTCCAGACCTTTCTCAACAGAGCTGCCTTCCATGAAAGCGACTTTGTACTGAGTGGTAGCCGTATAGTAATGCATCTTTTCCTTGATACCTTCGTCGAGAACGTTGATTTCCTCAACAACTTCAACTGCGCCGTTTGCCTGCGGGAATTCAACTTTCTTGCCCCATACGTAAGTGTATGCGTCAAGATAAGAGATGTTGATATCCTTGGCATAACCGGTGAGTTCATCGCGGTAGGATTTTGAAGTTTTGGTGAAATAAACACCGTTTTCTTCATACTCTTCTACCTCGGCTTCACCGATTTCGGCAAAGTTGGAACGGATTACTTCTGCGGAAGCCACCTTAATGGTGTCAACCGGAGTGATGTCGAAATTAACACCACCAAGAGCAACCGTAATGGTTGTATCCTGACGGAGACCGTTGACTTCGCGAGAAGCCTCGATAATACCGTTTTCGGCATCGCGCTTCACGTTAATCGTGATCTCGCTATTATTGTTGCCACCGTTGTTATAGGTGTTCAACAAAAACTCGTCTTCAGATTTGTCGCAAGATGCAACAAAGATAGACATAACTACTAAAGTGAACATCACGTAGATGTTCTTAAAAATCTTCTGCGCCATATTATTATTTTTTTTGTTATTTACTGGGTTTAGAAAATTACATGTCTTTAGAAGTCTCCGTACCGAAAAAATACCCGAAACTCTTCCTTTCTTTCCTTTATTTTCAAGAAAAGTTATTGTGAATTATAAGACAATGTAATTAAATAAAATTATTTTTTATAGTGTTAATGTAGCATAAATATTTTCGGGAAGCAAGCGGTTTTTGCGAAAAAAACATTTTTTAGGCTATTTTTTGTTAAACATTCGCCCTTGCCAACCTGTTGTATTTACTAAAAGCTTTATCTAACAACGATTTCCGCCATTTTTTATTTTTTGTCCATTTTTTGCTTTTGCCTTTTCAGGCCGGAGGAAAAACGGAAAAGAAATCCCCGGCTTGCGGCGGCAAACCGGGGATTTGCAAACAACGGCATGTTTCTTCGAACTATTCTTCCGTTTCGGAATAGAATTTTTCCCCCGAATCCGCAAGCAGCTCAAAATCTTCCAAAAACCATTCCATTTCCTCGTCCGCATCGGCAATCATCTGATAAAAACGGCCGCGGTAAGAAAGGATGAGCGAGCTCTCCGCCACTTTGATGTCGGTTATCATAATCCGCCCGTTTTTCTTATGCACCCGGAATTCGACCAGAAAAGTCGTCGCCTTGCCGTCCATGCCGCGGTAATCTATATTGGTGCGCACCAGCGCATATTCCCCGTCGCGCTCAACGTCGGAAATCACAAAATCCAGATTGTCGTCAAAACTAAGCGGAAAGCCCTTATAGACGTTTAAGGCATAACGGGTAAACAGCTCCTGATATTTCTTCTGCTGTTCCGCGCTCATCTGCCGCCAGTATTTGCCGACGACGAATCGCGAAATATAGTCAAGATCCACATAATTTAAAAAAAGCTCGTCCAGCTTCTTATACTTTACCGCCGGATCTTTTTCGGCAAAAGTGTTCAACAGCTCTCTGCCCTTGGTTTCGCCGAACGCGCGCGCTTCCGCTTCGCTCAAAGGTTCGGCCGCCGCCGGCAGGGCAAGCGTCAGCAGCACAAAAAAAATGATAAGTCGTAAAAAACAGTTACTTTTCATAAAAAAATGCCCTATATTAGCAATCATTCTGAAGTCATAATAGCAAAATGGTTGTTAAAATGAAACTAAAATTATGGTTATGCCTCGCATTCTCGGCGCTGGCCGCCGCACCGGCCTTTGCCGCCGCCCCCAAACCGACCGTCAACGCCGGTCTGCACTACATTCACACCCGCGGCAAAATCTACTGCGGGACGGAAACCGGCAACAAAATTCTCGCCTGGCGGGATGAAAAAGGCAACTGGCAGGGAATTGACGTCGAATTGTGCAAAATGCTTTCCACCGCCGTTTTCGGCAGAAGCGACAGAATCGAGATGGTGCCGCTTTTTTCAAACCAGGTGTCAAACGCCTTTTACACCAACAAAATCGACGTTATGATCGGCGGACTGCCGTTTTCGGCCACGACCGAAATGTCGACCCGCGCCGCGCCGGTCGACGTCTGGTATTATGACCGGCAGGTCTTTCTGGCGCATGCCGTCAAAGGCGCCACTTCCATGGAAGCCTACAGGGGCAAAAAAGTCTGCGTGGTCAACAACAGCGACGATCTGGCCAAACTGAAAGTCTACAATGACAAATATCAGCTCGACTTCTCGTTTCTGACGTTTCCCAACATCCAGCGGGCAAAAGAGGCGTTTCTGCTCAACCGCTGCCAGTTGTTTACCGGCAATTCGATGATTCTGCGCGACATCGTCATTCACAGCCCGGCCGGCGTTTCCGACGTCGAAATGCTGCCGGAAACCATTACCGTCCGCCCGATTTACGTTTATGCCGACAAAGACAACACCATGTTAAAAAGCATTATCAAATGGACGATGAACGCGGTCAAGCAGGCGGAAGAAACCGGCCTTACCTCCAAAAACGTCGACATCCACGTCAGTTCGACAGACCCCTCAACCCGCAACCTGCTGGGCTTGGACGAACAATTGTGGAAGCGTTTCAAGCTGGCGCCGACATGGCTGCAAACCTATCTGAAGGAAAGCGGAAACTACGGCGAAGTGTTTGAAAAAGAGCTGGGCGAAGGCTCGCAGTTCAAAATCAAACGCAACGAAAACAACTTGTTGAAAAACAAAGGGCTGATGTTTTCGGTACCGTTTATTTGATGTTCTTCCGGCTCTAAAAATCAAACTCCCCGGGTTTTCCGGGGAGTTTTTTTGTCGCTGCAAAGCACTCCGGCAGACAGATACCCCGGCAGACAAACGATTTTATTGCACTTTTGCACAAAAAACATAAACAAGCCTGAAGAAAAGGATCCTTTTTTTCGAACGTTCCACTCTTGTAAAAATTATGCAGTAAGGTATTGATTCTTATTCATATATTTGAAATACAAAAGAACAAAAAACGCGGCAGAAAAAGGATCCTTTTTTTTCAACACGCATATTGTCCAGTTTTCATTTTTGTATAATACCCGATTAATCATTTTTATCAATGAGTTAATTCATCGTTGAAAGAAAAAAATTCCTGCTTTGAAAAAAGGATCGTTTTAATGAGTTTTTTTTAGAGCAAACCTGCTTTTCACAATCGCTTTGTCTACTTCAACCCGATGAACATTGCTTTGGAAAAAAGGACTGAACACAATGAAAAACAAGACTATCATTATCGGATTGACTGTTTCCCTTTTGTTGTCGACAACCGCCGGCCGGGCAGCGTATACACCGACTTTGGAAGATGACAGCATCTATGAAATCACCAACGTTTCTTCTACCGAAGAGGCCGATTTTTCGTTGGTTGAAATCGACGAAAACGGTCAGGTTGCCGTCACTTATTACAAATACAACATAAAAGAAGGCGCCGTAAGCCATGAACCGCTTGACGAAGACATGAAAGGCCAAGACATTACCGGCAACTTTTTCGGACAGACCGGAGGAAACGGCGCGGCAATCACCAATCGGACGGACACGGTATTCAATTCCTGGGACATCGGCAACATTACCGGCGACTTTGTCAACAACAGCGTTGAGGGAAATCTCTTCAACGGACCGCAGGGCGGCGCCATCTACAACCGTCCGCTCAACGGCGGCAGTACCTCCATCGGCAACATCACCGGCGATTTCATCGGCAACAGCGCGGTTTCCGAATCGACCTGGCCGTCTTACGGCGGCGCCATTTACAACTCGACCAATGCCGCGGCACAGACAGCCACCATCGGCGATATTACCGGCAATTTCATCGGCAACCACGCTTCAAACGCCAACACTCACGCTTACGGCGGCGCAATCTACAACTACAGCTATAACAAAAACAATCTGGCAACCATCGGTGTCATCAGCGGCAGCTTTATCGGCAACTACGCGGAAGGAAAAGGCATGGCTCTCGGCGGCGCCATTTACACTTCCGACAACCTGACGCTGGCCAGCAAGGGTAAAAACATTCAATTTTCCGGCAACTATACGATAACCGACGGCAACCGGGTCAACAACGCGATTTTCATGGACACGGACATCGCCGACACGGTGCTGACTTTCGACGTTTCCGGCGGCGGACACATTACTTTTCTTGATCAGATCGACGGCGGCGACGTTAACGACACGGGAACGGAAATCAATTATGACAAACAATATTCTATTGTCCTGAAAGGCAACGGTTCCGGCACGGGCAAAGGGAACATCTTTTTCGCCGACACCGTCAACAACGCTTCTTCCGTCACCGCCGACGACGTCAACCTGACGTTTGGAAGCTATGACGGACATCATGCCAATTTCGGCGACAAATCAACTTCTTTGCAACTGAACAATTCGCTGCTCAGCCTCAAATACGATTCATATCAAAGTCTGAAGTTAAACGAACTGACCGTTTCCGGCAATTCGCTGTTTGAGTTCGGCGCCAATTTTAACCAAGGCTTATCCGACAGCATCAACACGGAAAAAGCCGAAGGCAGCATCGGCATCTTCAACATCCGCTTTGACGATTACGGCAACGTCGGCGACAAAATTACGATTTTTGACAATGCCGGGCTGACGATCAACAATCTTGGCAGCTACACAAAGATATACAACAACCTCACTTACAAATTCGAGCAGCAGGGCAATCAGCTGGTGATCGCTTCCAAAAGCCTGGAACGCCCGCAATCGATCGTCAAGAAAAACGAAATTCTCGACGTTCAGGAAACGACGCTGAATGACGCGATGACGGGAATACTCGACAACAGCGGCATCACCACCATCACCGACAGCAGCTTCAGCAACAACCGCAACGACGGCCACGGCGGCGTGATTGTCAACCGCGGACAACTGACAATTCAAAACACCGACTTTACCAACAACGCTTCCGAAGGCAACGGCGGCGCGATTGACAACGCCGGAGACTTGACGCTGATCGCCGACAACGACAACATGACCTTTGACGGCAATACCGACGCCTCCGGCAGCAACGACATTTACATGCGGCAGGGAACGCGGCTTGACATCAACATCACCAACAAAGGCACGATGACGTTTAACGGCGGCATTAACGGCGAAAACGGCTACTTGATCAACATTACCGGCGACGGCAGCGGCAACCTGGTGCTAAACGGCAGAGTTGACAACGCGGAAAAACTGAACGTGGCCGATACGTCGCTGGTGCTGAAATCGGAAGCATTTCTCGACAATCAGTTTGTTGAACTGACAAACGCCACGCTGGACATTGCCAACAACACCATCGGCACCGTCAACCTGAAAGGTTACCGGGCCGACGGCGCCGCCATCCGGCTGGACGTCAACACGGCCGAAAACGTTTCCGACGTTCTTAACATCAGCGGCGATCTGACCGGCACCACCGGTCTCATTCTCAATATGCTGAGCAGCGTTAAACAAACGGAAGACATCGTTTTTGCCAACACACCGGACGACGACGCGACCAAAGGCGGTTTCGTCATTTCGCGCATGGTCGGCAACCCGTACGAATATAACATTTCCGTCAAATATGACGCGGTTAACAAACAATGGCTGTTCCCGAAGGAAGCGGAACCGACCCCGATACCGGAACCCGAGCCGCAGCCGCCGGTCGTTCGTCCGGTGGCGCCGGAATATGTTGCCTACGGCGGATTGCCTGCCGCCGCGGCAGAACTGACCCGCGGCCTCAGCAGAATAATTTCCGCCAAAGTCGCCGCCGGCAAAATATTCAGCAACAACTGCTGCGGCGTTTATGACGAAGCATATGACGGCAGCGTTTTGCGCAACGTCTGGATAGACGCCGGCTATCAAAACGCAAATATCGACAAGCCGGTCGACATGGAAGCCGACGTCTGGGGCATTACCGGCGGTTTCGACATCCAGGCCGACGCACATAACAAACTCGGCGTTTTCGCCGCATACCGCCGCGGACAGTATGACCTTTCCGGCAAAGGAACGTATTACAACTCGACCCTTGGCAGCCGCATTGACATCGACAGCTGGCTGGGCGGCTTGTATTACCGCTTCGATAAAAACCGCCTGTATGTCATGAGCACGGTTTTCGGCGGCATTCAAAAAGCCGACGTCAAAACCGACGACGGTACCATTAAGACGGACACCGACGCCGATCAGTTCGGCGGCAATCTGGAAACCGGTTACGTTTACGGTTTGGGCAAAACGCTGACGTTGGAACCGTCGCTCGGCATTTCCTACGCCCATATCAACTACGGCGACATTCACGACCGGGCGGGAACGACGGCCGCATACGACAATTTGAACTACTTTGAAGCGGAAGCCGGCATCAAGCTGGAGAAAACGTTTTATTACGACGAGGGAACGGCCAAAGTTTACATCCGTCCTTCCGTCATACAAACGTTCGGCGACAGCGGCGACGTCAGGATCGACAGTCTGCGGCCGACCAATTCTCTCCGCAATCAGACGCTCGGCAGAATCGAACTCGGCGGCCGTTACGGCTTTGGGAACCGCCTGTCCTTCTACGGTTGGACGCACTACACTTACGGCAGTTCGTACGACGCCGCGGCTTTCGGCATCGGGTTGAATTACGCCTGGTAACCGGCAAGATTTTACATCTGCAAATCAGGTCGTCAAAAAAGCTCCCGGATCCGGCCGGGGGCTTTTTTATTGCCCGGGTTATCGCCTGAAAATTCTTATCGCCCGAAAAGAAGAACCTTTTGTTTTTATCTTTTTCCGGCGGCAGCGCTTTAGTGTTTGCGGGACAAAAACTCTTCCACTTCCCGCAACGACTGTTCGGGAGAAGCGTTGAAGTCGATGACTTTTCCGCCGACTTTACAAGTCCGGTTTTCCGGATTGTAGCAGCAGAAAGGGGTGGAAAAAGACGCGCCGTAACCCGGCGTGTCGTCGATCTGGATGTCAATGCCGTTTTGCAGGCAATACTCCGCTTTTGCTTTGTCCCACAATTCGTCCGGCACTTTGAAGTTGCCGTTGGGAAAATATTTGACTTGTCCGCGGCTGGCAAAATGGTCGATCAGCGAAAAAATGTTGTTGTATCGGATCTTCCAGGAATCGAGAAAGTTCTTCACCACCAGATAAGGTCCTCCCGAAATGACGAAAACTTCATAATCGCGGTCAAACGCCAGCGCGGTAAAGTCGCGGAAAAACGCCGGAGAAGCGGTAATTACGCCGTGAAAGTCTATGCCGATCTTATATTTAGAACTTGTCATCTTCTCCTCCGAACACGCTGGAAACCGCGTCTTTTAACGAATTTGGACTCAATACCGAAAGCGGATTCAGGCGAACTTTCGGATCACTTGCCTTGCCCGTAATCGAATAGTTGGCAGCAAACACGGTGCCGTCTTTGCCGGCCAGCAGGCTGCCGACCAGAGGAATCCGTCCGATCAGCGTATTCAGTCCGTAAGCCGGAGCGATCATCCCCTTGATGCTGATGTCCTCGTTGGCGGTGTTGTAGGCGCCGCTGAACGTCAGCCCGACGACGTTACCGTAGGTTTTGCCGCTTTTTACAGATAATATGCGATTTTTGTATTTAAACGGGGCGTCGAAATGGGAAAACGTCATCCCTTCCCCGGTCAGCATGTCCACCATGCCGCTGAAAGAGGCCACCGTCAGCAGCCGGGCCAGAAGCGGCGTGTTGTGAAGGCTGAAATCGCGGATTTTGGCATGACCGATAAACTCCCCGTCAGCTCCCTTTTTGGCTTCTATTTGCAGATTGCCGCCGTGCATGTCGTTATAGATACGCAAAAAGCGCAGCGTATTGCCGGCATGGTTGCTGCTGACGGAAAGAAGCCATTCGCCGTTCGGCCGCGGAACATAATCCACTTTCAGGTTCATGCTGCGATTATGGTCATAATTGCCGATCATGTGCACTTCATGCACGCCGACGCCGTTTCTGAGCCTGGCGCTGCCGGCAAAACCGGTCACCGACACGTCAGGGTTGGTCCACAGGCGGTTAACCGCAATGTTGACGTCAACGTCCGGCGTTTTTTCCCAATCGTTTTCTGCTTCGCCGGCAGCGGCCGAACTGTTTTTGCCGCGGTCAAAAAACTCGGACAAATCATAGCTGTCGCCGGAAATATTGATTTTGACGACGCCGTTTTTGCCGGAAGGCATTTCTATTTTGGCGCCGGCCTGCGTTTTGGGTCCTTTGATTTTTCCGATATCGACCACGCGGACCGCGCCTTTCTTGTCAAAACTGATTTTACCGGCAATGTCAAAATCGCTTTTATGCAGTTTGAAATCGGGGATCGACGTCAGCTGCTTTTTGGCAAAAACCAGTTTGGCGCCAAAATCCGCCGCCGCGCCGGCAGGCTTGTAAAAACCCAAAAAGCTGTAGTTCATCACCGCTTTTTGCAGTTTGGCCTTCAGATCGACCGTCAGCTTGTCGTCGCCGCCCTGGGTCGCCGTCGCCTCCACCTCCGCGCTGCCCTCAAAATAAGGCGGTTTCAGCATTTCGTAATCCAGGCCGAACTTTTCGGCGCCGGCGGCATCCAGCTTAAGCGAAGCCTGATAGCGGCTGCGGTAAGGCTTGTCGGTCTTGAAACGCTCGTCCCAGACGATTTTGAGCGGAATGCCGTCAAACTCGGCGTCGCCTTTGACCGACATGCCGTCGTTGTCAACAGCCAGTTCCAGTTCCTTTGCCGTTATCGGACGGCCGTCCACGGCGTCTTTTATCCGCACGTTGTGCAGCTTTGAGTTGACCGTCACGTTCACGTCGTCGTAGTCCAGGTCTTTTTTCAGTTCAAATTTCAGTCCCAGCTCGGTGTCGGCTTCCCCTTCGATAACTTCAGGATGCAGCCCCATCTGCGAGGTAAACTCCAGCGGCTTGTGGTCGATCAGTTTCAAAGCGTCGGCAATCGAAGAATTGGAAAAAAGCCGGATGTCGATATAGTTGTTGTACTTGTCAAGGTCATAGATCAGAACGTTTCCTTCGCTCAGCATGATGCCGTCCGACACCGCCTTGTCAAGCGCGATATTGATGCTGGTCGGAGTAACGCTGAAAACGCCGTAAACATTGTTGACCATCGGCATGGTATTGATGTAGCGGAGGTTCGAATCGGCAATATAGGCCTTCCCTTTCAGGTCCATCAGCCCGAAAGTTTTCGTTTTTTCGTCATAGCCGAAGTCAAATTCAAAACGGGCGTTCTTGGCGTCGCCGCCGAAAATGCTGTCCCGGCACCACTCCCAGGCATCGGGGGCGACATAGCGCGGCCAGTAGGTGTAAAGGTCGTCAAATTTCAGCTTTCTGATATCCGCCGTCAGCGACAGCCGCAAATTCTTTTTGGAATCTTCAAGCAGATAATCTTCCAGCCCGGAAACATTGAAACCGAGCGTTACCTTCTGCTCCCCGAGATAAAAGTCGGCGTTTTCGATCGCTACCCGGTCCAGACCGCCGTTGATCTCCCCTTCCAGCATAAAAGAGGAAATGTCATAGCGGGAATCGGCATCGCCGGTGTCAAACAGGATGAAACCGCGCCCTCCTTCCAGCTGAAACTTGATTTTTTCCAGCGCGGTGTCCACCGCTTCGATCAGGTCGCCGCGGTTTTTCAAAAATTCGTTGAAATTGATCAGCGCGGCAATTTTGCCGTTGATCGGCAGGTTGACGTTGTACCAGTCGCGGCGGGCGCCGCCGTTGACATATGTGTCGACGATGTCGGCCGGCACCAGGTCGGAAAAGTAAATCTGCGCCGCCAGCCGGTTGTCGGAAGGACGATAACGGGCTTCCATACCGACGCTGACCAGCTTGTCGCGCAGTTTGACCGACCCGCTGATTTCGGTTTCGATATCGGTAAGGTTGCGCTCAAAATTGTAATTGAGGTCGGCAAATTCCCATTTGCGGCCGAGGTCGACCTCATGGAACTCCACCTTGCCGTTGTTGATTTCTATGTCGTTGATATAACTTTCCGAATAAGTCCTGTCCGGCGAATTGAAACGCTCGAGAAACTCCTCAAACGCCGTCACGTAATAGTCTATCTGCTTGCGGCTGACTTCCGCCGCCCGGGTTTTGTCCCTGACGCCGTAATCGGTGAAAATGTAAACCGACGGATTGTTCACTTCAATTGAACTCGGCGCAATCACGCCCTGCAGCAGCGCCCGGATACTGAACGAAACGGCCACCCCCGGCGCGTTTATCCGCATATGGCCGTCGTTTTCTTCATAAACCACGTTTTTGGCAATGATTTTGATCGGTTTGATCGAACGCACCAGCTCAATGTTGACGCTGTCCACCGTCACTTCCGCGTTTTCGTTATCCTGGTTTAAGGCCGCGATGATATAAGGCTTGAGAAAAGGAACCGCAATCGGCCCGCGGTACAGCTGCCAAATGAACAAAAGCAGCAGAATCAGGATTAAAACCACCGTATAATCAAAGATTTTACGGGCCAGATAAAGCCGGTTTGAAACTTTTTTCATTTGTTGCTTACCTTATCGGCCAGCGCCGCCTCCAAAAACAAATCAATGTCGCCGTCCAAAACCGCCTTGGCGTCCGAAGTTTCCGCGCCGGTGCGCAGATCCTTGATCAGTTTGTAGGGCTGCAAAACATAGGAGCGAATCTGATAGCCCCAGCCGTTGTCGCCCATCGAATCCCTTTCTCCCTGCGCCGCGTCTTCGCGTTTTTTCAGTTCCATTTCATATAAGCGCGCGCGAAGCATTTTCCAAGCGGCGTCGCGGTTCTGAAACTGCGAACGCTGATTTTGGCATTGGACTACGATTCCGGTCGGAATATGGGTGATACGGACCGCGGAATCGGTCTTGTTGATGTGCTGGCCGCCGGCGCCCGACGCGCGGTAGGTATCGACCCGGCAGTCGGACTCGTTGATCTCAATGCGGATTTCGTCGTCAATGTCGGGATAAACGCCGACCGAGGCAAAACTGGTATGGCGGCGCGCGTTGCTGTCAAACGGCGAAATCCGCACCAGACGGTGAACGCCGGTTTCCGACTTGAGCCAGCCGTATGCGTTGTGTCCGCTGATTTTGACGGTTGCCGACTTCAGCCCGACAACGTCGCCTTCCGCTTCCTCCACATATTCCACCTTATATTGATGCGCTTCCGCCCAGCGGGTATACATTCTGAGCAGCATTTCCGCCCAGTCCTGAGCCTCGGTACCGCCGCTGCCGGCATGAACTTCGAGAAAGGCGTCGTTTTTGTCGGCTTCGCCGGAAAGCAGCGCTTCCAACTCGCCGCGGCGGGTTTTTGCCTTCAGCTCCTCCAACTGGGTTATGATCTCGGCAACCAGTTCCCGATTGCCCTCCTCTTCCGCCAGTTTACAGAGTTCGCTTAATTCGTTTAACGACGTTTCCGTTTGCTTCAGCGCGGTGACGCTTTCTTCCAGCGAATTTTTTTCGCTCAACAGCTTCTGCGCGCGGGCGGCGTCGTTCCACAGTTCCGGCGCGGCGGTCAGCGCGTCCAGTTCTTCCAGACGCAAAACGGCGTTATCGTAGTCAAAGAGACCTCCTCAGCAGCGAAAGCGACTGCTTGATCTCGTCAATTAAGGTTAATACTTCTGCCTGCATGTTTTTCCTTTCAATAGGTTGAAAAGTTGACTAATACTGGGTTCCGAGCTGGAAGTTTTCACTGTCGGCGGAATTGCCGAAACGTTTGAAATCGTTGCGGTCGTCTTCTCCGTCATTGTCGTTGTCGGAACTGCCGTTAATGATACGCTGGCCGGCCGTTTCAAAGTCAAAGTCGGGCTTCAGCGCTTCGGTAATGACCACCTGGTCCCCGGGCACCGCCGGTTTGCCGGTTTTGTAATTGATCCGCACCAGTTTGATGCCCGCGGGAATGCGGAACGGAATATCGGGCTGATCTTTCAGCGCCTCTTCCATAAACGCATAGAATACCGGCAGCGCCACGCTGGCGCCGGTTTCCCAGCGGCCGAGCGTCCGCGGTTCGTCAAAACCGATGTAGGTGCCGACCACCAGATCCGGCGAAAAACCGACAAACCAGCCTTCTTTGCTGTCGTTGGTGGTTCCGGTTTTGCCGGCCAGGTGTTTTTTCAGGCGCCGCAGCCGGGCGCCGCTGCCGCGGGTGGCCACGCCTTCCAGAATCGAAGTCATCTGATAGGCCGACAGGCTGTCAAACACCTGCTCGCGGCCGTCTGCCAGCTGCGGGGTCGGCTGATTTTCCCAAACATCGTAATTGCAGCCGGCACAGTCGCGGTTATCCTGTTTTAAGATGGTACGGCCATAGCGGTCCTGAATGCGCTCAATCAGATACGGCTGTATTTTTTTGCCGCCGTTGACAATTTCCGCATAGGCGGAAGTGAGGTCGATCAGCCGGGTTTCGCCGGCGCCGAGCGACATTGAAAGCAGCTCCGGCAGATGGTCGTTGATGCCCGTTCTTTTGGCAAAGGCGGAAATCTTGTCCATGCCGACGTCCTGCGCCAGACGAACCGTCATCAGATTGCGCGATTTTTCAATTCCTTCGCGCAAAGTCATCAGACCGTAAAATTTCTTGGTAAAGTTTTCCGGTTTCCATTTCGGCAGGCCGGCTCCCTGATCCAGCACAAACGGCGCATCCAAAATCAGATCGGTCGGAGAATAGCCGTTTTCCAGCGCGGTGAGATAAACAAACGGCTTGAACGACGAACCGGTCTGCCGGCGCGCCTGGGTGGCGCGGTTAAACTGCGAACGTTTGTAGGAATACCCGCCGACCATTGCCAGCACCCGGCCGGTATGAGGGTCGATGGCGATCAGCCCGCCGTCGACGTCGGGAACCTGACGCAGATTATAAGCGTTTTCCGGCAGTTTCTGTTTTTTGATTTTCTCTTCGCCGATTTTTTCCGCCCAGATCACGTCACCCGGTTTCAGCACCTCCTTAACCGATTTCGGCGCCCTGCCGATCCCCTGATCGGGCAGCGTTTTGCCTGCCCAGGAAAGAACGGAAAGAGGAATGAGGCCGGTTTCGCCGTCAACCGTTTTAATCTCCGCCCGCGCATTGTTGACCAGGGTCACCACCGCCTTTTCCCAGCTGCTTTCGGCTCCGGCCGGCAGCGCCGTTTTCTCCAGTACCGACATATAATCGTCTTCAAGAGCGATGTTGGCCGTTGCCCCGCGCCAGCCGTGGCGGCGGTCATACTCCTGCAGTTTTTCCCGGAATACCCGGGTGGCAATTTCCTGCAGACGCGGATCAACGGTGGTGCGGACGATCAGCCCGCCCTCGTTAAGCGCCTCGGCACCGAAACGCCGTTCAATTCCGCGGCGGACTTCCTCGCTGAAATATTCCGCATGTTTTACGAAACCGCTGTCGCGTTTCACCACTTTCAACGGCTGCGCCTTGGCGTTTTCGGCCGCAAGCTCGTCAATATACCCCTCCTCAAGCATCCGACCGATCACCCAGTTGCGGCGGGCCACGGCCGCCTCGTAACGGGTGTGGGGATTGTAATTGTTGGGTCCCTTCGGCAGCGCCGCCAGATAGGCGGCTTCCTCCAGCGTCAGTTCCGACAGCGGCTTGTCAAAATAGTTGAGCGCCGCTGCCGCCACGCCGTAAGAGCGGTTGCCGAGGTAAATTTCGTTCAGATACAGTTCCAGAATATGATCTTTGCCAAACGCCTGTTCAATCCGCCAGGCCAAAAGCGCTTCCTTGATTTTGCGGACATAAGACACTTCCGAAGAAAGCAGAAAGTTTTTGGCCACCTGCTGGGTGATGGTCGACGCACCCGAAGGCCGGCGGCCGCTGCCCAGGTTTTTCACGTTGCTGATAACGGCGCGGACAATGCCGACATAATCAATCCCCGAATGCCGATAAAACTTTTTGTCTTCGGCGGAGATGAACGCCTGCTTGACCAGATCGGGGATTTTGCCGACCGGCATGAACAGCCGCTGCTCCACCGCGTATTCCTTCAACAGCTGACCGTCGCCGGCATACAGGCGGGTGGTGACCGCCGGCTCGTATTTTTCCAGCTGGCGGTAATCGGGCAGGCTTTGGCTGAAGCGCCACAGATTGCTGATGATCACGACAATCAGGATGACCGCAAAAAAGAAAAACGTGCTCAGTAAAGAAGACAAAGTTTTAAACATTTTCATACCCAACAGATTATATTATGACACACTCATAACAGTTTTTATCGCAAACGACAACCGTATTCTTGATTTATCAGCCGTTTAAACGACAACCGGGATCAAAACAGGGATTTGTGTTTCATGTCTTCAAAATAGCGGTCGATCGCTTTGGCGGCGGAAACGGCCAATTTGCGGCGGTAGCTTTCCTGACGCAGAAGACGTTCTTCGTTTTTGTTGGAAAGATAGCCCATCTCCAGCAGCACGGACGGCACGTCCGGCGCCTTTAAGACGGCAAACCCGGCAAAACGGTGGGTATCGCTGATCAGCTTGACCGATTTGCGCATTTCGTCCACCAGACATTTGGCGAATTCGGAAGAACGGTTGCGGGTTTCCCGCTGGGCAAGCGATATCAGCACGTCGCTCACTTCCTTGGACTGTTCGACCAGATTGAGCCCGCTGATGACGTCAGCCTTGTTTTCCCGTTCGGCCAGCGCCGCCGCCTCCTTGTCCGAAGCCGTTTCCGACAGGGTATAGACCGACAGCCCGGTCGCCTTGCGGTTCAAAGCGGAATCGGCATGCACGGACATAAACAGGTCGGCCTTGTGTTTGCGCGCAATTTCCACCCGCTTGCGCAGCGGAATGAAGACATCGGTGCTGCGGGTGAGATAAACCGTATATTTTCCCTTGCGGTCCAACTGACGCTTAAGCTCTTTGGCCATGGCCAGGGTGATGTTCTTTTCATGCACGCCGGAATAGCCGATCGCTCCCGGATCGTGTCCGCCGTGCCCGGCGTCGATCACAATGATTTTTCTGGCGTTCTGCTTACGGGGCTTCGGCGTCGCATCAACGGCCGCCTGCACGCTGCCGGCCAGCGAAAGGCTTTTGTTGCCGTAGGCGTTGTCGATGCCCGCCTTTTGCCGGAACTCGCGTTCGGAAGCGACGGTCACGTCAATTGCCAGCCGCCATTTGAAAGTGGACTGCGGCGGCAGCATGAAAACCTTTTTGACCACCACCGGCTTGAGCAGGTCGAAAACTATGCGGGTTTTGCCGTCATGAATATCACCCACCCGCACCCGGCCGACCAGATTGTTTTTGTCTTTGGTCTTTTCCAGCGCTTTGCCGACATAGACGTTTTTGGTATCCACCACCAAACGTTTCGGCCCGTCAAGCAGAAAAACGTTATAGTCGAATTCGGCGTCGGCGTCAAACACGATACGCACGCTGCCGATGCCCTGCCCGATCCGCAGCCCGCTGACGCGGCCGGCGGCATCGGCTCTGAAAGCGCAAAGGAAAACCGCCGACAGCACCATCATCGCCAGCATCAGTATTCGGCGGCAGCCTGCCGCCGTTATGTTGTTCAGTATGCTCATTACCGGTTTTGTTCCACCATAGTTTTGGCAATTATAAATGCCACTTATTACCAATCTGTTAAAAAGGAGAAAGAAAAAAATGAAATTTCGTATTGTAATTTTACATCAGCCGGTATATTGTCAATAGCGGCCGGATGTCTTTTTAACCGGCACGGGGACGTTTACGACTTGACGACAAAATGTTTTTTAGGTTCCCCGCGCATTGGTTGCCGCCGTTTTTCACGGTGAAAAACGTGCCTGTGCATCCCGGCCGGAATGAGGTTTAAACCGGATAGAGATTCTGATTTGCGGACAAGCCAAATAACAAGCAAGCAAAAAAGCGTTTGTCCGCGGATCGCAGAACAGGAAAGTTCTGAATGTTTGAAGGTCGGAGAAAGCTGCTCCGGCAATACGGCAAAGCCCGGCAGAAGCGCCTGAAGCTTTTGTCCGAAGCTTGTGTTTTCCTGCTTTTCTCCGCACGATTTCTCTCCGGATGCAATAATTTTTCCGCGTTTTCCGCGGAGTGAACGGAGTTTATTAAAATATGACCAAAAGAATGTTAATCGACGACACCCAGCCCGAAGAAACGCGGGTGGTCGTGGTCAACGGCAACAAGCTTGAAGACGTCGAATTCGAATCAAGCAGCAGAAAACAGATCAAAGGCAACGTTTATCTGGCCAAGGTGATGAGGATTGAACCTTCGCTGCAGGCCGCCTTTGTCGACTACGGCGGCAACCGCCACGGGTTCCTCGCTTTCGGCGAAATCCATCCCGACTATTATCATGTGGACGACAAAACCATGGCCGAACTGGAAAAAGAAGTCGACGCCATGATTGAAAACAAAAAACAGGCAATTAAGGAACGCGAACAGGAACGCGCGAGAATCCGCGAAGAAAAAGCCTTAAAACGCGCCCAGCGCCTGGAACAGGAAGCTGCGGAAGCGCGCGCCCGGGAAGAAGCGGCAAAAGCCGCCGACGAAAACGGCACGGATGCGGAAGCGCAACCGGCAGCGGCGGCCGAACAACCGGAAGGTTCAAACGCTTCTTCCGCGGCGGCAGCGGAAGAAACGCCAACGGCCGCCATCGTTGAAAACGGCGGCGCGGAAACCGGAGAAGCCCCCGCGGCAGCGGCAGAAGGAAAAGCGTCAGACGGCGAAAACCAAGCCGCAGACGGCAAGCAGGCCGGCAAAAAGAAAAAAGCGGGAACCACCGGCAGACGCCGCGGACGCAAACCGAAAACTGCCGGAGAAACCGCCGAAACGGGCGCGGAAGACACATCTGCCGCCGCAGGCAAAACGGCGTCTGCGGAAGCGCCGGCAGAAACGGCCGCCGCACCCGCGGAAGAAGCGAAAAACGACGGCAAAAAGAAAGAAGAAGTCAAAACCCTTGCCGAATCCGCCGGCACCGCAAACGAAAGAATTGTCGAAAAAGACGAAGAATGCGAAAACAACGGCGAAAACGAAACGGAAGAAACCGGCGGCGCCGGCATGGACAACGGCAGCGACGACGAAGTGGCCGCCGACGACGATGACGACGGCGAATATGACTTTGAAATCCAGAAAAAGCTGATTTTGATGCGCAAGCTTTTCCATCAAAGCAAAATTCAGGACGTCATCAAAGAAGGCCAGATTCTTCTGGTACAGGTGGTCAAGGAAGAACGCGGCAACAAAGGCGCCGCCCTGACGACATATCTGTCGCTGGCCGGCCGCTACTGCGTGCTGATGCCCAACCGGATCAAAAGCGGCGGCGTTTCGCGCAAAATCACCAACGTTTCCGACCGCAAGCGTTTAAAAACCATCATCAGGGAACTGCCGATTTCCAGCGACATGTCGCTGATCGTGCGTACCGCCGGTGAAGAAAAGACCAAATCGGACATTGTCCGCGACTACAATTACCTGATCCGCACCTGGGAACAAATCCGGCTTGATTCGCTGAAAAGCGGTGCGCCGGCTCTGATCTACGAGGAAGGAAACCTGATTAAACGGGCGCTGCGCGACATGTTTACCAAGGAAATTTCGGAAATCATCATCGACGGCAACAACGCCTATCAGGCTGGCCGCAGCTTTATGAAGATTCTGTCGCCGCACAGCATGAAAAAGCTCAAGTCCTGCAAACCGAACGACATTCCGCTGTTCCAGCGTTTCCAGGTCGAAGGACAGCTGGACAAGCTGCACGACACCAACGTGCAGCTGGAATCGGGCGGCTATCTGGTAATCAACCCCACCGAGGCGCTGGTTTCGATCGACGTCAACTCGGGCCGCGCCACCAAGGAAAAAGATTTGGAAGAAACGGCGCTCAAAACCAACCTGGAAGCCGCCGACGAAATCGCCAAACAGCTCCGCATGCGCAATCTGGCCGGACTGGTGGTAATCGACTTCATCGACATGGACGAAGCCAAAAACAATCAGGCAATCGAAAAGCGGATGAAAGAGGCAATGAAAAAAGACCGCGCCCGCGTGCAGATCGGCAAAATGAGCTGCTTCGGGCTGCTTGAGATTTCGCGCCAGCGGATGCATTCCTCTTTCTTTGAAAGCAATTATCAAACCTGCCCGCACTGCCACGGCCGCGGCATTGTCCGCACCATCGAATCCGGCGCGGTTTCCATCCTGCGTACGATTGAGGAAGAAGGCATCAAAGGTCGCTCGTCAAAAATTACCGTTTCGCTGCCGCGCGACGTGGCCGTTTATCTCTTAAACCAGAAGCGCGCCGAACTGGTCAACATAGAACAGCGCTATAAAATGCAGGTTGTCATCTGTGCCGACGACAGCGTCCGCAACATCGCGGATTTCAAAATCGAACGGATAAAAGCAATCAAACCCGCCGGCGAAGAAACGGCAAAGGAAAACAAAATTTCCGAATATGAGGAAAACGATGCCGGCGACGAAACCGACACGGAAGAAACGACCGCAGAGAACGCCGCGGAAAACGAAACCGAAGCCGACGCCGGGGAAAACGAAAACGCCGGTTTCCGACGCAGAGGCGGCAGGCGCGACCGGCGCGGCCGTTTTGACCGCCGCAGGGGCAGCAGACGCCGCAGCGGCGAACCGTCCGGTGAAACGGAAGAAAAACCGGCAAAAGAAGAAGCGGTAATTCTGTATAACAGCCATGAAACGCCGGCTCCCGCAAATACCAATACGGAAAACGAAGAGAAACCGGAAAAAAGGAAGGTTGCATGGTGGAAAAAGCTTATCAACGGATAAACTCTTTTCTGACAACGGCAAAAAAACTGGCAGGCAGTCTTGTGCTGCTGTCAGTTTTTTTAAATTGCGGAACGGCACGGGCCATTTCCCTGATTTCGGACGAAGAAACCGAGATATTTCTGCATCAGACGCTGCGGCCGGTATTCAACGCCGCCGGCGTAGCTTTCCGCCCGGGGCAGATTTATATTGTCAACGACCGTGAACTGAACGCATTCGTCACCGACGGCAACCGCATGTTCGTCAACATCGGCACCATTACCGCCGCCGACAGCCAGAACGAGCTGACCGGCGTGCTGGCGCACGAAACCGGGCATATTCAGGGCGGACACATTCTTCGTCACAAAATCAAATCGCGCGAGGTGCAGAGCATCAGCCTGGCTTCAATGCTGGTCGGCGGCCTGGCCGGCATCGCCGCCGGACGTGCAGACCTGAGCATCGCCGCCATTCTCGGTTCGCAGAGTTCGGCTCTCAATTCGATGCTCTCATACCAGATCAGCGAAGAAAGGAGCGCCGACGAGGCCGCCGTCAACCTGCTGAAAAAAATAAACCAGTCGCCGGCCGGCATGCTCGCATTCCTGAAAAAAATACAACACCGCAACAAAATGCAGGGCATTGCCGAACGCGACTATTACCGCACTCACCCGCTGACCGACGAACGCATATCCTTCGTCGAAAAAGCGGCACGGGAATCGCGGGCGCCGGCGCAAGGGCCTCAGGAAAAGGAATTTCAAAGAATCAAAGCCAAACTGTTTGCCTATACCGAAGAACCGCGGCAGACGTTTCTCAAATATCCGCCCAACGACTCTTCCGTCCCCGCCCGTTACGCCCGCGCCATCGCCCTGTTCAAACAGCTGAAAATGAAAGAGGCGCTGGCCGAGGTTAACTCACTGATCGCAGACGAGCCGCAAAACCCTTATTTTTACGAATTAAAAGGACAGATGATGATGGAAACGGGAAAAATTGTTCCGGCCGCCGCCGCTTACCGGCAGGCGCTGAAACTGCAGCCGGCCTCGTCCCTGTTCAAGCTTAACCTGTCGCAGGCCATGCTCGAAAACAATCCCGGCCAGGCAGACTTAAAAGAAATCGTCCGCATGCTGAACCAGGTTCTGGTTTATAACCCCGACAGCTATGCCTGGCTGCTTCTGGCAAGAGCCAGCGGCATGCAAAACGACATGGCAACCTCCAACTACGCGGCGGCGGAATTCTCTTTTCTCGGCGGCGACGCGCAAACGGCCCGGCGGCAGGCGGAAAACGCCCTGCGGCATAATCCGTCTTCAACGCTCAGGCTTAAGATCGACGATCTGCTGATGAGAATCAAACAACTTGAAAAAGAAGAAGGACTGCCCGAACGCAGACGCTGAAAAAGTGCAGGTTCCGGCCATCCGTTCCGAAACATGGCCGGGCAAGCTGTTGAGAAAGCGAAAAACGGGTTTGGCACAAACCGGCTTTGGCATCAAAACGAAAATACAAAAGCGGTATGTTATCCACAACCTTTAATTTTTATTTCTTATTTCTACAATCTATTAGTGTCAATACGATAGCCGGTTCTCCGGCTGCGAATTTCGCTTGCCTTTGTTTATTCCGCATATTTCGTCTTGTAATCGTTTTTTTGTTTATTTATGATGTTTCCAGGTGGCAGAGCCATTACATCCGCCCGCGGAACGGTCGTGAAAACGTGCCGGCGCCGTTTGTTCGGAAAGCAGGCAAACGTTTTTCCGTTCTGCTGCGGAAAATGTACGGTTTTGGCACTTAAGCGCCCGAAAAAGGGGCGCGGGGCCTTGACAAGCCCATATATGCTACGGCGACAGGGATATTCGCCGTCAAATTGTTATCGTTGTTGATAGCGATAACGATGAATATATCCCTGACTACGGTCGGGGAGCCCCGGGTGCATGTCCAACAACTGAAAAGTTCAAAGACCCGGGGGATCATTTTAGCATATATGATTTGTCAACTTCCCGACCACCTTCATTTCAAAAGCGCTTTTCCCGCCGTCTTAAAAAAAACGGCCGAAAAGCTCATATCCCTTTTGAAGTCTGACAGTGGCCTTACCGTTTAATCAACAACAGAAAGGATTGCTTCATGGGATTTCCTATTTTTCAATCATTGGAACGCGGCAAAGACATCCCGCAACCGATCGAAATTGACATCGGCAAATGTCTGCGCTTCTGCCGTTCCGTATACTGTCTTACACAAAAAGACGTGGCCGACCAAATCGGCGTTCCGCTCCAAACACTCAGGCAATACGAACAAGGCAAGGGACACATTCCCTGTTACATGTTGTGGACATTGAGCAATTTCCTGCGAGTTCCCGTTGCCCGCTTTTTCGAATTTGAACAAGCGGCACAACACGACCATAACAACTTTTTCTGGTGTGAAGACGAAGTATTGTCAGGAGAAGATGATGAGGAAGAAGACGACGAAGAAAAAGACGAAATCGAAAAGTAACGGCAAATGATGTTTGCTGCAGACTTGCGAAAGCCGGATATTTTCGGATATCCGGCTTTTCCGTCTATAAGGCCGCGGCTATTTTTGCGGCAATTTCGCGGTAAGCTTCGCTGAACGGACTGTCCGGTTCGGCATAAACGATCGGGGTGCCGCCGTCGGCATAACTGCGGATCTTAATGTTGAGCGGAATCTCCCCCAGAAACTTTTCACCCAGACGTTCCGCCGTTTCCCGCGCGCCGTGTTCGCCGAAGACGAATTCCTTATGACCGCACTCGGGACACAGGTAATAACTCATATTTTCGACAATGCCCAAAATCGGCACCTCTACCCGTTTGAACATGTTGACGCCTTTGACCGCATCAATCAGGGCAATGTCCTGCGGGGTGGAAACGATAACCGCGCCGTCAAGCTTCACCTGCTGAGCCAGCGTAATCTGAATGTCGCCGGTGCCGGGCGGCATGTCGATCACCATGACGTCGATGTCGCCCCAGTTGACTTCCGTCAAAAGCTGCTGCAGGGCGCCGCAGGCTTTCGGCCCGCGCCAGATCAGCGGGGTGTCTTTGTCCACCAGACTGCCGATCGACATCGACTTCAGGCCGAGGTTTTCAAAAGGCTCGAAAGTTTTGCCGTCGTAAGAAATCGGCGACACGTCTTCAAACCCCAGCATGGTCGGCACCGAAGGGCCGTAAATGTCGGCATCGAACAACGCCGTTTTTTTGCCAAGATCCGCCAGCGCCAGCGCCAGATTGACGGCGGTGGTGGATTTGCCGACGCCGCCTTTGCCCGAAGCGACGGCAATGATTTTCTTTACTCCGGGAATCCGCCAGCGGGTATCCCCTTCGTCGCGGCGGGTCGCGGTATAAACGACCGAAACTTTGTCTATTTCCGGATATGCCAGCAAAGCCTTTTCCATTGCTTCCGCTCCGGCCGGGTCTTCGGCGGCATTAACCAGAGTAACGATCGCGCGGCGGTTAAAGACCCTGACGCTCTCAATCGTTTCCGGAGCAAAGTATTGCCCGGCGATACGGCGCAGTTCTGCTTCCATAATTCTCTCCTGTTGATATTGTCGTATCATTAATTGTTTTTAGGATACATTTATATTATATATGGATTTAATGCAATATAATAAACAATGAGGTGTAAAAACATGGCTGACAACAAAAGCCCGTGGGACGACAGCAATGATTCCCCGTGGCAGGGCGAAGCGAATACGGAAAAAGTCGTTAAATTCCGCCGGATCAAAAAAAGCGGCGGTTTCAGTTTTGACGGCGGCGCCAAACTGATTATCGGCGCGGCGGCGGCCCTGTGGCTGGCATCCGGCTTCTATCAGGTGCAAACCAACGAACAGGGAGTGGTACTGAGATTCGGCAAATATGTCGACACCACCGAACCGGGACTGCACTACCATCTGCCCTACCCGATTGAGACGGTGGAAAAAGTAAGCATGACCCAGGAACGGAGCATTAACCTCGGGGTGGCCGAAAGCAGCCGGGTTTCCAACGTTTCCCGTGCATTTACCGAGAGCCATATGCTGACCGGCGACGAAAATATCGTCGACATCAACCTGACCGTGGTCTGGCGGATCAAAAACGCCAAAGACTACCTGTTCAGCATGCGCAGCCCCGACCAAACGGTAAGCGTTGCCGCACAGTCGGTTTTGCGCGAAATCGTCGGCCAGTCGAAAATGATGCCGATCATTTCGGGCGACCGCGGCAAGGTTGAGGAAGACACCAAGCTTGAACTGCAGAAAGTGCTCGACGACTTCGGGTCCGGTGTGGAAATCGTCCGCGTCAAACTGCAAAAGGCCGATCCGCCGAAACAGGTGGTCGACGCCTTTAACGAAGTTCAGCGCGCCAAAGCCGACATGGAAAGATTTAAGAACGAAGCGGAAGCTTATCGCAACGAGGTTGTTCCCAACGCCCGCGGCCAGGCTTCGCAGATTCTGCAAGGCGCGGAAGCCTACAAGGAAGCCGTTGTCAACAAGGCAAAGGGCGAGGCCGAGCGTTTCAACTCGGTTTATCAGGCCTATAAAAAAGGCCGTGAGGTAACCGCCAAGCGCCTGTATCTGGAAACCATGGAAAACGTCCTGAAAAATTCCGACAAGGTCATTCTCGACCCTTCCGCCAAAGGCAACGGCGTGGTGCCGCTGCTGCCGCTGAACAGTTTGAAATAAGGAAACGACGACGATGAGTAAGATTCAATATGTTTTGATTGCGCTGGCCGCGGCCGTTGTCATTCTGGCCGCCGGCAGCATTTATACCGTCAACCAGGGCGAACAGGCGCTGGTTCTGCAATTCGGCCGTCCAGTCAGAGTTGTAAAGGAACCGGGACTGAAACTCAAAATTCCGATGATTCAGAACGTCGTTTTCTATGACGCGCGGCTGCTCAATCTTGATCCGCCGGCGCAGGAAGTGGTTTTAAACGACAAAAAACGTCTGGACGTCGACAGTTTTACCCGCTACCGGATTATCGACCCGCTGAAGTTTTACAAAACCGTGCGCACCGAATATCAGGCGCAGAGCAAACTGGCGGAAATCGTCAATTCCTCCATCCGCAAGATCCTCGGCCGCAGCACCTTACAGGAACTGTTGTCGCAGAAGCGCACCCAGATCATGAACGACATCAGCGCCGCGGTTAAGGTCGACGCGGAACAGATCGGCGTCAGCGTTGCCGACGTGCGCATCCGCCGAGCCGACCTGCCGCTTGAGGTTTTGCAGGCGATCAATGCCCGGATGAAGACTGAACGCGAGCGCGAAGCCAAGGAGTTCCGCGCACAAGGGTCACAGGAAGCGCAGAAGATCAAGGCCAGCGCCGACAAGGAAAAAACCATCATCCTCGCCGACGCCGAAAAGCAGGCGCAGATCATCCGCGGTCAGGGCGACGAACAGGCAATCATGATCTGGAACAAAGCCGCCGGGCAGGATATGGAGTTTTTTGCCTTCTACCGCTCGCTCGAGGCTTATAAGAACGCGCTCACCGACGGCAACGCTTCGATGGTTTTGTCGCCCGACAGCGAGTTTTTCCAGTTTTTCCGCAAATCGATGAGATAGGAAGATGAACAGATTACGACTTTGGCTTATGGTTCTGTGCGGCGCGGCCGCCGCTTTTCCCGTCCGGGCGCAATACGGTTTTCCGTCTTTTGCCGATCTGGCGGAAAAGCTGATCCCGACGGTGGTCAACATCTCCACCATCCAGCAGCCCGACCAGATCAACATTCCGGCCGAAGGCAGCAACGGCGGCGGGGAATATTATGATCCGCTGGAAGGCCGGGTAGCGTTGGGATCGGGCTTTATCATCAGCGAAGACGGATACATCATCACCAACTATCATGTGATTGAGAACGCCGAAGTCGTCAACGTGGTACTGTTTGACAACACCGAAGTCGAAGCCGACATCATCGGCGGCGACGAAAAAACCGACATCGCCCTGATCAAAATCGAACCGCCGTTTGAACTCGACAAAGTAACTTTCGGCGATTCCGACGCCATCCGGGTGGGCGACTGGGTACTGGCCATCGGCAACCCGTTCGGACTGGGCGGCAGCGTTACCGCCGGCATCGTCTCCGCCAAATCGCGGGACATTGCCGCGGGTCCGTACGACAATTTTATCCAGACCGACGCTGCCATTAACCAGGGCAGTTCGGGTGGCCCGATGTTCAATACCAAAGGAGAAGTGATCGGCATCAATTCCGCCCTCTTCTCCACTTCCGGAAACAACATGGGAATCGGCTTTGCCATCCCGATCAACATTGTCGAATGGATCGTCAAACAGCTGGAGCAAAGCGGCGAGGTCAAACGCGGCTGGATCGGCATCCGGGTACAGCCGAACTCCAAAAATCTGGCCCGCAGCCTGAACCTGAAAGACTCTCAGGGAATCATCGTTTCCGGCATCAGCGAAAACGGACCGGCAGCCAAAGCCGGGCTGCAGGCCGGCGACGTGATCATCAGCCTCGGTCAGACCGAAATCAACAGCTGCAAAGACTTTTCGCGGCTGATTGCCGAAATGCCGGCCGGCAGCGAAGCGCAGCTTGTAATCTGGCGCAATCAGGAGATTGAGCCGATCACGGTTAAGGTCGAAAATATGCCGAAATCACCCAAAGCCGCCCCCCGCGAGCAGGTCAAACCAGATTCCGACGGCGGCAAAATCTTAAAAGAAAGCGGTATGATCCTGAAAGAAATTACGCCGGAAATCGTTAAAAACATGAATTTGTCGCCGACCACCATGGGACTTTTGGTCGAAGGGGTCGAATTCGGCAGCGACGCCGACCGGCAGGGCATTAAACGCGGCGACATCATCCTGAAAATGGATCTGAAAGACTGCGTCACCCTCTCCGCCGCATTGGGACATATTCAGGACGCCCAAACAGAAAAACGCCCGCTGCACCTGATGATCCAGAATGCGGAACAAGACGAAATCAACGTTCTCCAGCTGAAGTTAAGACCATGAGCAGAGTAGATTTTTACCATTTGCAAAACCAGCGTCTGGAAGACGTGCTGCCGAAGCTTTTGGAAAAGGCTTACGGCACCGGCAAAAAAATCGTGGTAAAAATCGGCAACGAAGAACGCGTTGAGTTTTTGAACTCGCTGCTGTGGACATATAACGACACTTCTTTCCTGCCGCACGGCAGCCGCAAAGACGGTTTTGCGGACATGCAGCCGATCTGGCTGACTGCCGGCGACGACGTGCCCAACGGCGCGGAATTTCTGTTTCTGACCGACGGCGCGCGAACCGATTGGGAAACAATCAGCCGCTTTGAAAGGGTATTCAACATCTTTGACGGCAATTCGGAAGAAAGCCTGACGCAGGCGCGCCAGATGTGGAAAGAGCTGAAACAACAGGACGCCGACGTTTTTTACTGGCAGCAAAACGAAAACGGATCCTGGCAACAGAAAGGATAAAAACATGGACAGAAATTTTCTTATTAAAAACAATCTGACGGAAATTACCGGCGACCGATTCATCATCGACATGATGTACGCAACGCCGGAAAACATCATTTTACATCCCGTATACTGGGAAGTGGGTTTCGGCGACCGGGCCTATATCCATGTTGACGCCGCGGTTCGGTTGCAGGAACTGGCAGGAGAACTGGCCGCGCAAAACCTCAAATTGCGTATTCGCGACGCCTACCGCCCGCCGGTTGCCCATCGGCGGATTCTGGAGCTGATCACGGTAGAAGGATTGTTTGCCAGCAAACCGGAAAACAGTCTGCACTGTTACGGTACGGCAATCGACTGCTGCCTCACCGACGAAAAGGGACGCAACCTGAAATTCCCGACCGAAGTCGACGGCTATGAGAAAAAATTCGCCAAACAACTGGCCAAAGGGGAAACAGAACCTTTCTACAAACATCTGGAAAAAGCGCGGCAGGATTTTCTCGACACGCGTTATGCGGAAGAAATCAACAACCGGGAACTGCTGAAAAAACTGATGACTTCCGTCGGTTTTGAAACTATCAACAGCGAATGGTGGCATTTTCAGCTGCCGGGCGGCAAAGAAGACTATCCGATGATCGAATGGGAATAGGCGCATAAAAATGTAAAAACGGCGGAAACCGGTTATTTGCCAAGAGAACACTTTTGGCGCAGCAATCATGAAAAAGAATCTGCCGAAAGCCGCAAAAAATCCGGAAAAGGATTAAGATATTCCTATCGCCAAAGCATTCAGGAAAAACAGCAAAAAGCATGTGATGAGTAAAGACAGTGATTATTACGCAACGTCAATGCGCTTTATTTTCTCTGTTTCATCCGCCAATGACCTGCCATCCGCTTTGGAACCGACGGAGAAACAGACTTGTCAAAATTGGTGATTATAAGGGGAAATTCCGGGAGCGGCAAAACAACTGTTGCCAAAGTGCTGCAACATGAATTGGGACACAACGTCATGGTGGTTTCTTAAGACGTCGTCCGTCGAGAAATGTTACGCGTCAAAGACGGGGCAGGCACAAAAGCGCTGCCCTTGCTGTCAGAATTGCTTATGTATGGAAAAAATAATTACGAAACGGTTATTCTTGAGGGCATATTGTAACTCAAAATGGTATATGCCGTTATTTGAATTGGCAAAAAACACATTTAAAGATGAAATTCGGGATTATTATTGCGGTCTTACTTTTACGGAAACGTTAATCAAACACGGCACAAAAAGCAACAAAGATGATTTTGGCGAAGAAGAAATGAAAAAACGGCGGCATAAAAAAGATTACATTAAAATCATTCCCGAAAAAACATTTTGCAAGACATGAGCGTAACCGATACCGTTAAAATGATAATCCGAAAAATTTTCACACAATGATGACCGGTTTACCGCAAATAAAGGAAAAATCCGGCGCTGCGGCATCGTTGTCGTAACCATTCAACCGCCATAACAATGGTGGAAATCTGTAAGGCATCAATAGATATCCCCCGGTAAACTGAGAGTTTTATAGAAAAGGCGCAGATGCCATTTCGTTACAGCTCCAGTCGGAACCGCCCCAAATCCCATCGTCCTTAAAATTCTGCATAATGTTCATTTTTTTCTTCATCTGAGCCGACGCTGCTGACAAACTATCCCCGTGACCAAAATACATTTCATTTGCTTAAGCCGGGCAAACTCAGCTCTTATCTGCAATAAAGACCGACTTTTCAATTGTGCCGTTACATCTGCTATTGCATATCTCGGGGATATTGTTGAACATGATTTTTATCAAAAACAATCTTTCCCTGCCTTGCAACCGGGAACACTTCCCGGCAGCTCAAGCTATGACTTGCTTTATATAATCTGTGACGCCGGGCTTTCGGACCGACGACGATAATTACACACCCAGACTGCGCGGCAGTTTAAAAGGCAAACACTATGTTGACCTTGTACAACTTCCATATCTTCTTGATTCTATCGTTGTCGTAACCATTCAACCGCCATAACAATGGTGGGAATCTGTAAGACATCAATACAAAAAAACATCTCCCGGCGGGAGATGTTTTTTTAATGTTTACGCCTCTTTTGTCATTTTTTCGATTCATCCTGATCATGCCATGTCAGCGAAAGCTTCTGCAAAAGCTCTTTGTAAATATCGGCTTTGGCTCTTCTTTCGTCCTCTGCGTAGCCGCCTTTGTCAGCCTTTTGCACAAAAGTTTCATAGTGTTTTTCCAGCTCTTTTTTAAAACCAGCCTCATAATCGGGCTTCAAATAACCGAAAAAAACCAACGAATGGAACTCTTGCAACAAAGTATTGATTTGCACTTTTTGCAGACCAACATGTTTCTCCTTTTCCGCAATTTCCTGAGCCAAAAGGCCGCTTTCTCCGAGTTGTTTGAGAAAAAGGCGTTTTTCCCGGTAAAATGCATCTTCACGTTCCCCGCATTTGCAGCGATCTTTGCCGCAACATTTTCTCAAACGCAGAAAGCGAACCGCTTCCATGATTAAAATCATCGTCAAAATAACGATCAAAGCCAGCAAATAATTATTCATAGTATTCAATAATTTGGTTTAGGAGTTACTTATAACATTTTTTGCCCCTGAAAACAAGTTTTTTCATTGCTTATTTTTGTTTCAACCTCTGTTCAGGGAATCCGCCACCGGAAGAAGCCGGATCAAGGTCATGTCGGACGGCGCCAGCAGCCGCATCGGCGGTCCCCAGTAACCGGCGCCGCGGGAAATATAGAGCTTGCCTTCCGGCAACTCGTACAAACCGGAAAGAAAATTGTTGGCAAGCCGCACCGGCAGATGAAAAGGAAAGATTTGTCCGCCATGGGTATGGGCCGAAAGCTGCAAGTCAAACCCCTGCCCCAGATATTCCCTCGCCCTGGTCGGATTGTGCGCCAGCAAAATTTTATAGGCTTCGGGATCGGCATTCCGCAAAAGATGCGGATACTGCGTCTGCGTCCGCTGCCGCGGCCCGTCCGGCATGCCGGCTATATAAAGCGGCAGCCCCTCCACGTTGCGGCCGTTTTCCGACAGCCAGACAAAACCGGCTTTTTGCAGATACCACTGTATTTCGACCAGGCCGTTGTAAAATTCATGGTTCCCGGGCGAAAAATAAACGCCGTAACGGCTTTTCAGCCGTTTCAGCTCACCGGCCTGCGGCAGCACCGCCTCCATCCGGTCATCAATGATGTCACCCGGCAGCACGATCAGATCAGCTTCCTGAGCGTTGGCCAGATCCACCATATCGGCGAACCATTTGACCGGTTTACTGCGGTCTATGTGCATGTCGTTGATTTGCAGGATTTTGATTTCCCGGTCTGTTTTGGACGTTTCGATAACGATTTCGCGCACGCGCGGGGTTTTCACGCCTTCGTACAGGGCATAAAGCGACAGCAGCAAAGCCAGCGCCAAAGTAATCAGGTTGGCCTTGGTCAGAGCCGCCGTATTCACCGGACTCCAGCCGGCCGAAGCATGCCCCGACAACTTGGCCAGTCCGTAAGAAACGGCCCAGACGAAATCACGAAACAAAAGCAGCATCAGCAGCAAAAAGGCAAAGCCGAAAAGAAAATAGCCGCCGAGAGCCAACGTATTGTAAACCGGCCCTTCCAGCCATCCTTTGGTACGGAGGCCGCCCAAAACCGCCGGCATTGCCCAAACGGTCCACAACAGCAGGAATACCGCGACTTTCCACCACGGCGAAATGTCGTTGTAGCCGCACAGCGTCCGCGCGCTGATCAGCGCGCCGACAAAGGTGACGGTAAAAAAAGCGATGACGAAATACACGGACGCCCTCTCTGTCGGTTTTAGGACGCAGTGGCGGTTTTACGACGGCGGTAAACCCGCTTGGGCGCAGCTTCCGCCGCCGGCGCTTCAGCGGCAGAGGGAACGACGGCAGCCGCTTCGTCCGCTTTGGTATGACTGATTTCGATGATTTTAAATGATTTTCTGGTTTCCTTCGCCGGAACCCGTTCTTCTTCGGCCGCTTTTTTCTCTGCAGCCGGAGCGGCGGCTTCTGCCGTTTCTTTACCCGGTCGTGTGCCGGAAGCGCGTTTTTTCTCTGTCGCCGGCGCAGCCTTTTCTGCCGCCGTATTCTCTTCTTTGCGGTCGCTGTTTTCAATTCCCGCACTTTCCGCATCCGGCTGCCGTTCTTCCGCCGCCGGCCGGTTTTCCGCCTCATTGCGAAGTTCGCCGTTTTCCGCGGCAAAGGCCTGACGCTGCTGGTTCTTGCGTTCATTTATTTCGGTCACGATTTTGCGGTAGTGTTCGGCATACTGGCGAAAAATTTCCGCATTGACATAATCGTTGTTGCTTTGGGCGTCTTTGGCAAAGTCGTTATAGCGTTTGATCAGGTCAAGCGCGGTGCCGCTGATTTTGCCGGCAATGGAATTGCTGTCAAATTTATAATTGAGGGAGTAGATCGTACTGTTGCTGCTGTTATTGCCGCCGCTGCGGTATTTGTTGTTTGTTTTTTTCATATTTATACCATAAAACATCAGGTTAAAGAGCGCCTGCACGGACAGGAACACCCCGGAACAAATTTATTTTCTTTTCAAGTTGGTTTGGAAACAAAAACGCCGATTTTCCTAAAAATTCAATAAGCGTTTACGGGTGAATAATACAAAAATTTTTGCAAAATGCAAATTATTTTTTCAATATTACACAGCGTTTAATCCCGTTTAAGTCTTCCCGCATGCCAACCGTCTGCCAGCCGGAACCGGCAAAAACGGAAGCGATGTCGCCGGCCTGCCCTGCCCCCGCTTCCAACACCAGATATCCGCCGTCGTTCAGCCAGCCGCCGGCAACCGACGCAATCTGCCGGTAATGATCCAGACCGTCGGCACCGCCGTCCAGAGCGGATAACGGGTCATAATCCTTCACCTCCGGCGCCAAAAAAGCGACGTCGGCGCTCGGAATATAAGGAGGATTGCTGACAATGAGATCAAAACGTTCGCTGAAAACATCTTTGAAATAGTCAAACTCAACCAGCCGCAAACGGTCTTCCACCTTCAGCCGGCGGGCATTTTCCGCCGCCACCGCCAATGCCGCCGGCGAAATGTCCGCACCGACGCCCCGCGTTCCCGGACAGTCGGCCAGCAGCGACAGCAGCAGACAGCCCGAACCGACCCCGAGTTCAAGCAGAGAGCTCAAACGGTGTTCGGCAATCAGCTCTGCCGCGGCTTCCACCAGCGTTTCACTGTCCGGACGCGGACTGAGCACTTCGCGGTTAACGACAAAACGATATTTGTAAAAATCGCGGCGGCCGATTACCTTGTCCAAAGGTTCATGCGCCAGGCGGCGTTCAAGCAGCCGGCCAGCCTCGCTCATCTGCCGGGGAGAAAGTTTCCGCCCGGGATCGTAAACATTGCTTTCCATGCCCGTAACGTGCGCCAGCAGTATCCGCGCTTCCAGACGCGGAGAATCGATCCCCGCCGCCGCCAGAGCGGCCACTGTCCGATTAAAAAACTCATCCGCCATGAAAAATCAGTTTTCCGAACTTTTGAAAGGATTGACAAAGATGTTGTTCTTTTTGATTTTCCGCACTTTTTTGATCCGCTCCTCCATCCGTTCCAGCATTCCGTCCAAAGATTCGGAAGGAGAAAAGCTGTCCCGGAATTCCAGACCGGTAACGGCGGCGGCAGACATCTCGCCGGTAAATTCAAACTCGCCTGATTTCTCTTTTTTCTTCGCCATTTCCTATCGCCTCACCGCTTCCGTTTCTCAGCAGCTTAAACAGTTTCAGCCGTTTTCGCGGCAGCTTCCTTAACCAGGGCGGACAAATGTTCAAACGCCTTTTTTTCGATCTGGCGAACCCGCTCGCGGCTGACTTCAAACCTGGCGCCGATTTCCTCCAACGTCTGCGGCGTTTCCGTCAGCATCCGGTGACGGATGATGTAAGCTTCCCTTTCGGGCAGCCGGCTCAGACATTTTTGCAGCATCCGGTGTTTTTGCGCCGCTTCCTGTTTGCAGGCCAGGGCAGCTTCCAGATTTTGCCGCTTGTCGACCAGCATGTCGATTTTTTCGCGTTCGTCTTCTTCGTCGCCGACGGTAACGTTCAGCGAAGAATCGCCGCCCAGACGACGGTTCATTTCCACCACGTCTTTTTCGTCAACCACCAGCTCGCCGGCAATCTGCTTAACAACGGAGGGTTCCAGCTCCTTGTTTTCGTAAATGCCGAGTTTGGCCTTGATGCGGCCGAGATTGTAAAACAGCTTTTTCTGCGCCGCTACGGTGCCGATCTTGACCAGCGACCACGAACGCAGGATAAAGTCGTTGATCGCCGCCTTGATCCACCAGATTGCATAAGTCGAAAGGCGCACTTTCTTTTCCAGATCAAATTTTTTGACCGCCTGCATCAACCCGATGTTGGCTTCCGAAATCAGATCGGCCAACGGCAGACCGTAATGACGGTATGTCAGGGCGATTTTGGCGGCCAGGCGCAAATGCGAAACCACCAGCCGGTGCGCGGCCTCAAGGTTATGATTTTGTTTAAAGTCGAGGATCAGCGCCTGCTCTTCCTCTTCGCTTAACACCGGAAAGCTCTTAATTCTTTCAAAATAGGACAACAGGCCGCCCGCGTCCGGCAAAGCCGGCAGCTGCGCCGCCTTGTTGATCACCATTACCGAAGAACCTTTACTCATTCCGACATCACCATCCTTTTCTTTTCACACGAAGTGTGATTATATCCTTTTTTTCTATTTTTTCAACCGCTCATTTGAAAAAAACGTAATCGGAAACTCATTTTTCCGCCGCTGCGGACGCGTCGCCGGCCGGCAATTCTTTTGGCTCCGCCGCATTTTCCGCCGCCGCGGAAGCGCCGTCCGGTTCCTGTCCGGAAGCGGTGTCCGCATCCGGTGTCCGCGCCGGTTCAGACGCTTTTTCTTCCGTCGGCGTTTCCCCGTCTGCCGGCGGTTCAAAATAAATCGAAAACTCGTTGCCGCTGTCCGGCGCCGGAACAAAATTCAGTATCTGCACGCGGGTGCCGCTTCCTTCCGGATACATCAAAAGATAAATACCGCTGACGGCGCCGCCCCGGCACAAACACAGATTATCTTCGGCAATCCGGTAATTTATTTTGGTCATCACCAGTTCGCGAGCCACTTCATAATTGGACGCGTTGTCAAATTCCGCCGCCGGAATCTCCTCAAATTCCTTCAGGTTTTTGACAATCAGTGCCTGCTTGCGGCGGCTGATGACGCTGGAAGCGGGATTTTCGTCCTGATATTCCTTCACTTTTTCGGCAACGGCCTTCAACATTGCGGGATCATTGCAGGAAGGCAGCCGAGCCGCGGCGCTTTCCGCCTGCGGCTTGGGGGCAAAAATGACGACGTTGATTTCGCTGTCCGCATTCTCCGCCCGGGCGGAGAATGCCAAAAAGGCCAAAGCCGGAATAAGGAAATATCTGTTCACCTGCTTCTCCTAAAAGTTAACCGATTTCGGCGTTCTCGGGAAAGGAATGACGTCACGGATGTTGCCGATGCCGGTAAGCAACAGCATCATACGTTCGAAACCGAGCCCGAATCCGGCATGAGGAACGGTGCCGAAGCGGCGGGAATCGAGATACCACTCGTAGTCGGCTTCCGTCATGCCGATTTCTTCAATGCGCTTCAACAAGACGTCATAGCGTTCCTCACGCTGGGAACCGCCGATCAGCTCGCCGATGCCCGGCACCAGAACGTCCATTGCCGCAACCGTTCTGCCGTCATCGTTCAGACGCATGTAAAAGGCTTTGATCTCCTTCGGGTAATCGCGGACGATTACCGGACGCTTGAAATGTTTTTCGGCCAGAAAACGCTCATGTTCGGTTTGCAGGTCAATGCCGTACTCCGGTTTGTACTCAAAACGTTCGCCGGAATTTTTCATGATCTCGATCGCTTCGCCGTAGGTAATGCGGGCAAAATCGTTGTTGACGATCGTATCGAGCGTGTCTTTCAGACCGGGAGCGACAAATTTTTCAAACAATTCCATGTCTTCGGCGCAATGTTCCATAACATGTTTAACGCAGTATCTGACCATGTCTTCCGCCAGATTCATGTCGTCGGTGAGGTCGGCAAAAGCCATTTCCGGCTCAATCATCCAAAATTCCGCCGCATGCCGGGTGGTGTTGGAGTTTTCCGCCCGAAACGTGGGGCCGAAAGTATAAATGTCGCCGAGCGCCGTCGCATACATTTCGCCGTTTAACTGGCCGGAAACCGTCAGCCGCGCCTCTTTGCCGAAAAAGTCCTGAGAATAGTCGACTTTGCCGTCGGGCGTTTTCGGCAGGTTGTTCAGGTCAAGCGTGGTCACCTGAAACATTTCGCCGGCGCCTTCGCAGTCGGAAGCGGTGATGATCGGCGTATGGACGTAGCGGAATCCGCGTTCATGGAAAAAAGTGTGAATCGCGTATGAGAGTTCGGACCGAATCCGGAATGCGGCACCGTACTTGTTGGTGCGCGGACGCAGATGGGCAATGGTACGCAGATATTCGTCGGTATGTTTCTTCTTCTGCAGCGGATAAGTGTCGTCCGCCCAGCCGTAAACCTCGATTTTTTCGGCCTTGATCTCATATTTCTGGTTGCCGCCCTGAGAGGGAACCAGCGCGCCGCTGACGGCAACCGAAGAACCGGTGGTCAGTTTTTTGACGTCCTCGTAGTTGGGAAGAGCGCTGCCGGCGATCACCTGAATATTTTTCAGGCAGGAACCGTCGTTTACTTCGATAAAAGAAAAATCTTTCGCGTCGCGGCGCGTTCTCACCCAGCCCTTGACCAACACGTCGGCCAAAGGTTTGTCCGAAGACAGCAATTTTACAACCTTGGTTCTTTCTGACATTTTAGTTTTCCCGTTAAATTAGTTTTTCCGTTTAAGTTAATTTTGTCCGTCAATATATAACAGTTAACTTCATTTGGCAAGAGTCCGGCATTGACAAAAAGCAATCTGTAGATAATATAAAAAGCAGATAACAACAGAACAACTTTATCATGCGGAGGAAGAAGGATGAAAAAATTTGTTATTGCCCTGATACTGCCGGTAATGGCGGTTTTGGCGGGGTGCGCTTCCCAGATCGGCGCCAACCAGTATGATTCGGCGGCGGTCGGGTCGGTCAACCGCGCCCGGGCAGGAACCATCGTTTCCGTTCGTGCGATCACCGTCGCCGACAGCGACAATTCGCTCGGTACGGCAATCGGCGGCATCGCCGGCGGCGTGGCCGGTTCGCAGATCGGCAAAGGCAGCACCGC
>OIGD01000576.1_pt1 | contig 42286 bp, 32 predicted proteins | sample 1582211 | NCBI WGS metagenome assembly OIGD01 (sample SAMN04414078, study PRJEB24778) | human gut metagenome | material: faecal | host: Homo sapiens
ACTCAATTCTATCACTATATCTTTCCGCATTTCACTTTTTTGTAGTAACTTTGCAGCATCAAACATCAATAATAAGAAAAAGGTATTATGAAATTAAAAAATGTAGTGGCAACCACTTTGGCCATGCTGATTCTTGTGGCTTGTGCTTCTAAAACAGAGGAGGTGAAAGACAGCGCTTATGCGCCTTCCTTCGAAATCAAGGATTGTGATGTGATGCTGGGAGGCATACATTTTACCAAAATGATAAACAATGCCGTGACCCAAGTGAGCCAGTCAGACTCTGTGATACGCTTCGTAGCACCGGAAGGCACAGATATCTTCATAGATCCCAATGGAAAACTAACCAAATCGACTGCACAGATCCTGCTGACGGAGATTGATAACTCCAAGCCATTCACATTCAAAGGCCGCCTGAAACCGGGATTCACGAAAGAAGGACGATACAATGCCGCCAACCTTATGGTTGTCGCCAACGACACGCTATGGCAGAAAATATGCTTCGAACAGGACGAGCGCGGGAAGCACCGTGTCGTAACGGTAAGGACTGTAGGTACGTCTGACGACAATAATCATGAAGTTATCGAGCAGGATAATATTTATTATAAAATCTCATCCGATACCCATACAATAGCCAGTTATTATTCTCTTGACGGTAATGAATGGCAGATGGTTAGACTGTACAGGAACGACTATCCGCAGAAACTGTATCTCGGTATATGCTCGCAGGCTCCGGTTAAAGGAGAATGTGTAAGTGAGTTCAGTGATCTTTCGCTGACAACAGACAATGTCGGAGATTTCCGGTTAGGGAATTAATCCCATGGCTCGGGCAACCTTGCATGCTTCAATGGCATTGCCTACCTTAAGTTTCGTCAGTATGTTCTGACGGTGCCTGTGAACGGTATTGACGCTGATAAATAGCTGATCGGCTATTTCCTTGCTCTGCAGGCCGTTGTCTATAAGTCTGAGCACGGATATTTCACGAGAAGAAAGAAATTTGGTATAATTGTTGGTCGTCAGTACGCCACTCTCTCCGGTGAGCGTATTGACGATTTTTGGTGTGTCCTGACTGTTATTCTTTATGGTATACACACACATATTCAGCCAATAACTGCCGTCTTTAGTTCCAGCCAGGGAAAACATGCGGTGTTGTATGCGACGCCATTTCCCGGCAATGTCCTGTAAACGTATGGTATCATGCAAAACATAATTTCTTCTTTCTTCCGGGGTGTATTTCTGAGTCATGTGTAAGTATGCAAGCTCATGGGCATGTCTGTAAATCAAATCGTCAGGATCCGTACGATTGAAAATGAAATCTTCATAGAGTGACGGTATTGTGGCGCGACGTTCCGATGCCGGCAATCCAATAATATCTGCCAGGCCGCCAAAATAACAATAACTACAGTTTCTTATCGAATCGCCCATCGATACGATGGCATTTTCTGCCAATGCATACGCCTCGGCTATATGCAATGCTTCTTCCAGTTTGCTTGTATCCGCCTTTTCGGTAAAAGGTTGTGACAGGTATAGCTTATTTATCGGTTCAAAATATTTGTCCATATACAATTGTAAAAGTCCTTGTCGTGTGGTATCCTCTTATTGGGATGACAAATATAATACATTAAAGCCGTTAAAACTAATTTGCGTTACAAATCAGTTTTAACGGTTTCTGTCAGGAATCGATGGAACTGATTACCGGACTATGATCTCGCGAGAAGAGAGCAACTCCCGGTATTTTACAGGTCAAGCACCCAGTTGATAGACTTCTGGTCGGCTTATTTTACAAGCACTTTCTTGTGGTTTATGATGTAGATGCCACCGGGGAGGCCATCAGTTGCATTCACGATATCAACGTTATTGCGAATCATACGACCTGAAATGTCATACACATTAGTTTTGCGGGAATTGTCTATGATATATAAGGCTGCGCCTGTCATAGCGTCTGGATAGTAGACCTTTACTACAGGTACAGGGGTGTGAATCAAGAATTCCTTGTTTTCATTAATGGCAGAAATGGCAGCATTGGTTAGAGTGAATGTGCGCACATTGCCATCGCCTTCAGACGCGAGTTCAAGATTCGTCCAGTCGCCCTTGCAGATATTTACCCATTCGGGCGCTGTCTCGAATTCAACAGCGATTTTCGTTTTGGCTTCCGGGATCTGCGTATAGACATTTACGTTAGGGGAGCGCGAGCTTCCATAGGCGATTATGCCTTGAGGGTTGAATGTCTCGGAACTTTTCGTAACCTTGACTATAGTAGCCCCTCCTGCGCCTTGAACATAGATGCCATCGCCGCAATTCTCGATCATTTCATCGGTGACTCCTACGGAAACCTCTCCCTTGGCTATATCTGCGGCGTTTATATTGGTTGTGCCCAGAAGAATGCCCCATCCGCTGTTCTTGACAAGGCACTGGCCGTTGCTGGCATCTCCTCCTGTGAAGTGGAATACAAGGATGTCGCCTGCTTTCACCTTGCTTTTGTCGATGCCGACTCCGAGGCCATCCCAGTTGTCAAGTTTGAATTCTCCCTGCCAAAGTACATCGGCATCACTTTCATTTACAATCTTCTGACAGTCGAGGACTGTTCCGGACTCCAGGCTTTCCGACATCGTGGCGGTCCTGGTGGCGTTGATGGCTGTGACCGGCGCAACTGCTGCCGCGATTAGTAATAACTGTTTGATCATAACTTTTAAATTTGTTTAAGGTTATTGTTTGATATTATTCAGATGCAGTGGGATTATGAGAATTACAGTCCTTCCGCTTCAAGTATGAAAGACTGATGATATGGTTGATTACCGGGTATACTGTATTTATCGAGGGGCCATGCACCCCAGGAATTGATACCGCCTACTCCCATTATGTTGAGGTCGATGTTGACGTTTATGAAGTTGCCTCGGTCCATTTCATCGGGATGACGAGCGTCAAGAGATTCCTCGCCGTAATCCCAAAGGCGGATACAGAGGGGCTGCAAGCCCTTTATGTTTATTTTCCTGTCTGCAGATGACAGTTTCATCCATCTTATATCGCATCGGTTGCCGTTGTCCTGCGGACGTACATAATCATGCATGTACTCCTTTACAGGCAGCCTGTAACGTCCGATGAACTGCGAGGTCTTTCTGTCCGGATAATTTTCGTACGGGCCTCGGCCATACCATTCCACGTTGTTGAATTCGACCGGCACCTGCATCTGAAATCCGAATTTGGGCATTTGCGGGATGTAGGAGGAAACAGGATTGTAATCGGCATCGACCTGTATGTCGCCATTACCATTGAATCGATATGTCAGGCAGTAGTCGGCGACTGAGGGGAGTGAACACTTTATCCTGATTTCCGCCACTCCGTTTTCAATCTTCGAAGATATGTGTCGCACCTCGCGCCTTTCCGCAATGTCCTTCCATACAGCCAGGCTGTCGGAATAGTTGGTGGCTCTGAGATTGTCGTTGACCGGTCGCCAGAAGTATGGAACCAACGGGGAATACAGCAAATCATTCCCATTGACATTCCATTGCGTCAAGGCTCCGTTCTTATTGATACGTACATAAGCATCGGTGGCCTTGACAATAAGGCCGTCTGTAGTTTCAGTTATTACAGGTGTCTTGGAGGAGGTGACGATTTTTTCAGGATATCTGTAAGGGGACAGTTCAAATTGCTTTCGGGCTATTACAAATCCCTTCTTGGCCCAGGGCTTGTCGTCCTTCAAGGTGGCATATACATTCAACAGGTGCTCGCCTCCTTCTCCGGCTTCCTGTATAGAATAATCATATTCGTCCAGCGAAGTGAAGGAATCACGGTTTATAGGCGTGACATGGCGCAGGCTGTCCATACTGAAGTCAAGAGGCTGGTACACATGCTGCACTTCGTAATAATGAGGATGCGGAGTGCGGTCGGGAGCCAAAAGGCCATTGATGCAGAAATTGCTGTCATTGGGTAAATCACCATAATCTCCACCGTAAGCCCAATGGCCGTCCTGTTCAAGACCCTGATCTACCCAATCCCGAATAGCAGCGCATGCAATGGTGGAATCGTTGTATATGATGTCCCAGTATTCCTTGAAGTTTCCCATCGAATTGCCCATGGCATGAGCGTATTCACGGGTGCTGACCGGTTTGTCCTTCACTCCGTGGTTGGCGAACCATTCGGGGGAAACATAGCCGAAATCATGCATTGACGACACGCCTGGATCTGTTTCATAGAACGGCAATGCCAGAGTGTCGAGGCTTAACACTTCGTCATACATAGCACGGATATTAGTGCCGACGGCTCCTTCGTTGCCGAGCGACCAGAATGTGACGCATGGATGATTATAATCCCTGCGGACAAGGGAACGGGCGCGGTCCACATGGGGCTTCAGCCATAAAGGATCCTCGCCGAGTATGGTGTTGCCATATCCGTATCCATGGCTCTCCTGATTGGCTTCGTCCATGACATATATTCCCCATCGGTCGCATAATTCATATAGATATGGCGACTGAGGATAATGGGAAGTACGCAACATATTGATGTTGCATTGCTTCATCAGGCGTATGTCAGTCTCGATTGTCTTATTATCTACGTAATGGCCTGTGCGTGGATGGAAATCATGTCTGTTGACACCTCGTAACTTGACATTCCGGCCGTTTATTTTCAATACGCTGCCGATAGTTTCCACCCGTTTTATTCCAACATGATAATCAAAGTGCTCCAGCACTTTGCCATGTCTGTCCACCAGCTCGATGGAGTAGGGATAAAGGTTGGGTTTTTCGGCCGACCACAGCTGAGGGTCGTGTATGGAATGCTTAAGGATGATGTCCGTCGTATCGCCATGCGCCAGGCCCGGAACTTTCCCGGATATTCTACGGCCGTCAATGTTCAGCACGACTGACATGTCGCGAGTCTTCCCTTTACCGGTGTTGCATAGAGACACTTTCATCTCAAGGTCAGCCCTTCTGAAATCATGAGTTGTGCGGTATTGTATATGATAGTCGCTGATGTGGGCTAATGGACGAACCCACAATTGCACGGACCGGAATATTCCGCTGAGCCGCCACATATCCTGGTCTTCAAGATAGCTGCCGTCCGACCAGCGGTATACTTCCACTGCAAGTCTGTTTTTGCCCGGGTGCATGTATGAGGTGACATCGAATTCCGCCGGTGAAAAGGAATTCTGGCTATAACCCACTCGTTTTCCGTTAACATAGACATAAAACGCGGATTCCACGCCCTCGAATCGGAGAATAAGATTCTTGTGCCTCATGTCGGGAGTCATCACGACATCGGTGACGTATGATCCCACCGGATTCCTATGGTCGTATGAATACCAGTCGGAGGGTGGTGGCGAAGTGACACTGGGGCGGTCCATCTTAAACGGGTAAAGGATATTTACGTATATCGGCTTTCCGAAACCTTGCGTCTGCCAGTTGCCGGGCACGTTAATTCTGTCCCATTTGGACACATCATACTCCGGAAGATAGAAGTCGACGGGTCGGGATTGGGGGTTCTTCGACCAATGGAAAGCCCACTTGCCGTCAAGCGACACAATCTCCTTGCACTCGTCTTGTCTTGACGGCAGTTGCAGGGTGCAATGATAGGGGAGTTTGTTTATACCTATTACTTCAGGATTCTCCCAATCCGGCAATTCCTTAGCTCCGGCCATCATTGCAATGCCGGAGAGTATAAGGAATTGAAGTATGTAGGGGATAGTTCTACTCATAATCTTAAGGAACGATGCTTTAATGTGCGGAAATGTATTTGAAGTTCTGAAAACGCGCCCTGCTACCACCAATGGAGCATAAAGCCGGACGTAAAGCGAGGAATTCCCCCAGACTGTTATGATGGAAATCAGCTACGTTTATTCCGGATGCAACAGTGAGCCAGTGGATGCCGTCTGCACTGACTGAAACCGTAAGAGAACTGCTGTCGGTTGCCAGCCGTAAATGGAATCTATGCCCTAAGGGGTTGGGCATAAGCTGCTTTTGGGTGGCATTTGTATGAATGGTAAAGTTCTTTCCATCGCTTGTCAATCCTGCAAAGGCAGTTTCATTATAGAACAGTAGCATACCAGCCTCGTTACGATGCTTCCCTACGTCGACAATAGTTTCGATAATATAGTTCGTGTCGGTAGCCGGCACGGTGATCAATCTCCCGTCAGCGGGCGTTGAGCCCTTGCCTGGAATCGCTACCGTTCCGGACTTTTGGGAAACAATACCGGTGAGGTCTTCTTTCCATCCTGTCCAAAGAATCGGGTTTGATTTATCGACAGACGACACCGCCTTTCGATTGACAGTATCGTTCGTGGCCCGGAACCAACCGTCATTGGTCCATTCGATGGGTTCCATGAGGGTGTGGCGCCCGAGGGAATATGCATCCTTGTTATATGCATGATATACGATGTACCATTGGTGGTCGGGCCCTTCGACAATGGTCCCGTGACCTTTTGACCACCATTGTTCACTGTCGGAATATGTATGGACAATAGGATTATAGGGAGAGTTTTCCCATGGTCCGTCAATATGGCGCGAGCGAGCGCTGACGGCCATGTGGCTTGTAGCCGGGCCGGCAGTTCCACCCTCGGCCGAGGTCATGTAATACCATCCGTTCCGGAAGGTGATTTTAGGAGATTCCAGACACATGCATTCTGTTTCCCAATCCACAGGGTATTGCCATCCGTGATATACAGTCCGGGTAGGCCCATCGCGGTGCAGTCCGTCGGCAGTAAGGGGTGTCACCTGGCCTCCGTTGGTGAATAGATACCGGTGGCCGTCGGGTGTGACTGCCAGTCCGGGATCTATACCTTCAATTTCCAGGTTCACCGGATTTGACCAGGGTCCACGTATGTCGTGAGCCGTAATCACCCAGTTGCTGCCCTCTGCAGGGTAATAGATATAATAGGTGTCGTCCACCTTCTGCAGATCAGGAGCCCATGCCGAGCCCTCCCAGGTGGTGTTGGTCCGGCATATCGGTTCCCAGTTTACAAGGTCTTTGGAATGCCAGATCAGGAATCCCGGTTTATAGTGGAACGGAGAGTGCGTCATATAGTAGTCATTGCCGTCTTTCAATATTGTCGGATCGGCGTAGTCGCCCGCCTGCAATACCGTCTGAGCGTCGGCAGTGTATGAACAACAATATGACAATACTATGGCGAATAGTATTTTTTTCATTATTTATCAGCAGTATGGTAATATAATGGCTGGATATTCCGGGGTAAGCGGGTGTCATTAGGACATGTCCGACCGATAGGAGAGATCTTAAGATTGTCGAAATATGGAGTCGAGACGTGTTTGTCGTCAACTGTACCCATCAGGCCGGCCATTCCTTTATTGTATTTGGAGTCGGTGACACTTACGGTCTTCACACCGTCGACAAATCCCGTGATGGTGTCGCCGTCGAACCGAAGTTTCAGGTTATGCCATTGCAGAGGGGCGATGCCTTCGACTTTAGACTGAGCCAGCGTGTATTCACCGCCGATTTCCGAGTCCTGTCGGGCGAGTATCAAAGCCTGTTGCTCGGCATCTCCAATCAGTTCCTTCTGATCGAGTTTCCCTCGAGTAATTACCAACGAGCACATGCCTTGATCGTCAAGTTTAAGATAGTAGCCTTTTGCCCATACGCCATAACCGGAACCGACATCGCAAAGCCTGCCCATCACGGCAGCCTGATCCTGCGGATTCAGATATACGTCGGCACTGATTTCATAGTCGGTCCAGGCGGAATCGCCGATTATGGTGTAATGATGCCATTCCGGCGCCCAGCTGAGAGTATGTTCGCCTACGGTCTGACGTACACACCGCCCGCTATGATCCGGACGGTCTACGATCTCGAAGCATCCTATGAGGTCGGCCGTATAGTGGGGGAGATATCCCCATTGTGACGGGTCATTGTAATAGTCGAAGCATTCCTCGTAAGGCATCGGGAACGGTTTGGACTCCGGAATGTCGGAATACGATCCTTTTTGCTGTCCGGTAGTGGTTGAAACCGAATACACCGTATTCGGTTTCAATGAGATCTTAAATTTCCCGTCATGGGGGATTATATCCTTCAGACGGATGAACTGGTGTTTGGCATCACTGTACCATACGCATAACTTGTCCAGGTTTAATCCTTTGCCGACAACGATGTCGACAGTCTGGCTTTTCGTCGCACCTTTGGTTTCGGCTATGATACTGTAGTCTCCGGTCTCAGGATTCCTGAGGGTGACTATGGAGCCTCCGTGATCAAGAATCATACAGCCGTCGTTGATATAACGCCATCCTATATTGGTGAACTGGCCATAATGAGCGTATCCCCATATAGCCTCGCGAACCTCGTAATTTCCGCTCCAAGGCTCGTGTGCGACGAGCATGGCGGGATCACAGCTGTATGGCTCAAGTGGATATACACCGGCGATGTCGTACCAGTTTATGATTTTGGTCGCTCCGCTGACGATATAGTTTTCATTGAAAGCTTTGACAATGCTGATGAGGCAGTCAAACCCTTTCTTGTAAATGTGGTCTTCTGAATTCCATATCGGCTTACCCATTGCCTCCGCAATGGCACGCTGCTCGGCGGTGAGTGGAATCTCGCTAAAAGTATGAGCACTGACAGCATACAGGGCGTCGCGGAGTTCCGTATCTTCACGCATATCGTTGAGGAAATCCATTTTGGACTCGCCCCAGTTGTCGAACCCATGCAGTTTGATATCCTTGAATCCACGTTCATTAAGAGTGCGACGCAGTGTCTTTGCGAAATCATAGCTATACCCCTTTTCATTGTGACATCCCAATGCATCCAGTTCCAGACCATGGATTTCACGTAATCCAGTGAGCCACGATGCATAATAGTCGGCCATTTCCTGAGACCAAAAATGTTTCACCCAGGCAGGTGCACTCCACGCTGTGGCGTCAAGCGAGATAATGGGATTCCGTTTCTTTGCCTCGTTAAGAATCCACCATGTATATCCGCGTCGAAAATTGGCGTCCCACTTGTAGTGACTATGTGACGGCATCGAGCCTTGCGTAGAGTTGCCATCTCCGGGAACTTCCACGAGTAAGGAACTTACGGACGCCCCGAACATAGGTTTGTACACTAAATCCAGGATTTGCGAACGTTGAGGTTCGGGATAGTCCTTAAGCAATACGGAAGTGGCTCCTCCTCCGTTTACTATTCCGATGCCATCGAATTGTTTTCCGGGAGAGTCATTGCTGATTCTGACGGTTCTGGCATGGGATGCGTCGACTGCGAGCATCATCAACATGATGACGCTTATGATTGATTTTGTCATTGTCTTAGTTGCAGGTTATTTCAAATCTGGCACTTCATCACGTGTTATTATCATCTCTGAATTATACTGAGAGATGTAAAATTCAAGGGTATTGTCACCGGAGTCGGGGTCAGAGCCACCTACCCAGGGGGTTATCCAGCTCCATATATCACCATTGTCGCGCATGTTTTCAATGGAAGGTATGGATCCGCATTCCGTGATGGCGCATATCTTATGACTTGTGACGGAACGCAGCAAATCCATTTTCTCCGGGACGGACTGATGATCCTTGACGCCTATGTCTACGCCCAGAACATCCACGTACGTGTCGCCGGGATACCATTCCGGTTCTTCACCTGTCCATACCCATATAAGATTCCTGAGCCCTTTCTGAGTGAAATATTCAAACATGAATTTCCATAAATCCTTGTATGTGTCGGGTCCTTCCTTACCCCACCAGAACCATCTGCCGGCGGCTTCGTGCAGGGGCCTCCACAACACCGGAACATTCTTTGACTGTAGGTCAAGAAGATAACCTGAAATCACATCAAGGTCCCTGATCAGGATGTCATGTTCCCAAGTGCCTTCCAGCAACGCACGCGAGGGGCTGAAAGAATTGTTTTCCGAATAGAAGGCACAGTCATCGAAACTGTCTTTGACCGACTCGTTTTTCGGAACTGACCAGTGCCAGTCGAACAGAACGATTCCACCGTCGTTCCACCATTTTTGCGGTACAGACATATCCGTATAGTTCTCGGCCCAGTCGGTGGGATTTAAAGGCGCGCTGTGAACATGATGCATGAAGTCGAAATAGTTAATGACAGGATATTTACCGGTCTTGTCGTGCAGATATTCGGCATTCCGGATGTCAAGAGTGCCGTAAGACACCACACCGGAGATCACCTTCTTTCCGTAGTTGTCGCGCAGGAAATCATACACGTTCACAGTCTGTGGGGTGGCATCGGCCATTACGGGAGACTCGGCGACGTCATATTCGGTCCCTGCCGCATTCTGTGTCACCGTTAAGTCTCGGGTCAGTCCTCCTGCTTCGACTGTCAGGACAGTGCTGCGTTCCTCATCAGCATCATTGGAGCTCACCTCGACACGGAAAAATGATTCCCTGTTAATAGCGTCATCAGCACTGAAATTCCAGCCATTGCCGCTATGAGGCGACACTTTTATCCATGCTGTGTCGGAATCCGTAACGCCTATGTGCCAGGGGATGTCGGTCTCGACACCGAAAATCCGGGCTGAGGCACGAGAACCGAATCTGACATAATCTATGGGGGTCCCCTCGGCTGTAACAGTCAGGCCTGACGCCCGGTCAGCCCTTGCATCGGAGCACGATGTCGCCGAGATGTTGACTAAGCAGATAGCCATGCATGTGCAAATCCGATTTATTGTTTTGGTTCTGATCATGATTATAATATTTATCTCAGGTGAACTTTACAGATTCAGTCTTATTTCGGGAGGTAGATGATGCGGAGGTTATCGATTTTTAAATCAACTTTGCCGGCTTTGTCACCCATGCTGTTGGCCTGGATGAGGATCATGAAAAGGCCGGTCTGTTTGATCTGTGCCAAATTCTTTCCGGCATAATTCCCGAACTTGCTCAGAGGAATTACTGCCCTGTACCATTTGTTTTTATGGAACTGTCCGTTTATGTCCGCATTGACGGGGACACCGTCGTCCAGATTTCCGTCATGGTACGAATCCCATCCGTCGGAGTTCACGGTGGTGGTGGCTACACGTAGATATCCTAAATAGCCGTCCAGATTATAGTCTCCCGCGTCATATACCTCATAAGCGATGTACAATTGGTCGGCTGTCGCGGAGTCCGGCACATAATCAGGCATGCTGAACGGCCGTCCCAGCTGCCATGCGATTATCGGTCCCCATCCCGTTCCGGCAGGCTGTTCCGGATCATTGAACCAGCCATAATTCCCGTCATTGTTGCCGGCGTCGATGTATTGCGCTCCGCCGCTGTATCCATCCTGTATTCCGACACCGTCAAAGTCGGTGACAAGCGTTGACATATCGTAAAAATGCTTGGCCGAGGAAGTACCCCCGATAGTGGTCACTGACAGTTCCGCGCCTTGAATGTTTTTGGGACGATCCTTGAAATTGAGGAATATCGTGTCCTGCGTTTCCGACACTTTCAGCTCGGAGGCGTTCCATTCAACATTTCCGAAATTAACTTTGGCGACATTCACGAAATCGCGTCCGGTTATAAATATGTCTTCGCCGATCTGTGGCATGTCGGACGAGAAATTCAGAATGGTGGGTTTGTCGGGTAATACGGAGAATGCCATATATGCCGGACCGGCCGCTGTCTCAATGATCAAGGTTCCCGTTTCCGGGACATCGGAAGGCAATGTGACTTCTATCTCAGATTCAGTCTCATAGGCTAAGGTAGAAGCGTTCATGTGATGGTCCTGGAGTATGTTTCGGTATTCCATGTCTGCAGTGTGATTGCCGGGGATATCCTTGGATTCGTTGTTTTCCAGTTCCTCAACCGAAATGTCGGTTATGTATATCCGGTTGATGTCCACAAGATTCATTCCATAGATCATCATCTTGTCACCCGAGCGGCGTGGATAGATGGCGGCTATACGCCGGAGTTGAGGGTAGGGGGCTGTGATCTTGAATGCATATTCAGCCGTCCCATGGCTGGTGGAGACCTGTATCTCATCGGGTACGTCATCATAGAACGCCGACAGACGGAACCCTTTCTCTTCAGTAGGCACTGTCACGATTATACTGTGGTCGGTGTTGAACGTGGAGTTAAAGCTGACGTCCTGTCCGTTGATGAGCACCTGTCTGGCTCCTCCAAGACTGTGGCCTTCAATCACAAGAGTCGTGCCCGGGGTGGCGGTGGTGTGATATTCATTGAATGTATCGTCATTGGTCAGATATTTTACGCCCGTAATCTCAGGGGCATCGGCTCCCATGTCTTTGTCGCACGAGGACAGATACATCATTGACGCAGTCGTTACAAGTATTATGTGCAGTCCTGCGATGATTCGTTTATAAAGTATGTCGCTGAACATGATGTTGATATTTTATTATTTATATTCGTTGAAATCGAAATCCACGGGCTCTTTGTTAAAGGCGGGATTCTGTATGACGTCGGTTTCGGGATACGGCATCATGATGTTTGTTTCGGTCAGTACAATGGGCATATAGTCTGAAGATACACTGACCAGGCTGTTGAAGTCGTAGGTATAGGGAATGTCCGTACCACGGCCGGCCACTGGCGTATTGTCGGTTTCGGAAGTGGCGAGGAAATCATTCCAATACACGTTGCCCTTTTCATTGGTGAGATACCACATTCCCGAAGGCCTGCAGCGATACGAAAGAGTTCCGTCGCTGTTTTTTATTACGTCTCCAGAATCGATCTGACTTGCGCGATGTTGCTGGTGATTGAAGAAATAGAGCATAGTCTGGGGTTTCCATCTGTACCAAGTGACCATATCCCACCAGTTGCAATATTCAAAACAGAATTCAATACGCCGTTCGCGCACAATATCCATGAATGTGAACGATGTCAGTGGTTTGGCTTGAGCCCTTAAGCGTACGGCGTTAATCGCCGCCAACGCCTCGGGATTGCTGGTCGAGGCATTGTCGCCCAGCAGGGCTTCCGCCTTGATAAGGTAAACGTCTGCAAGACGCTGTATGTAAGTGTAAAGAGGAGAGTTGGAATCAAGGCCATAAGGAGCTACATCCGATTTTTTGCCGAGAACACCTTTCTTCAATTGCATGTACTTGCTTTTATAGGTATATCCGCCTTCATCGGCGCGGATGTAACTATAATTGCTGTTCTGCGTGAAAAATGACGCACGACGGCGTATCGAGTCTCCCGGTTCCTGATTATAATAGTCAATCATGTCGGTGGAGGCAACGATAGAACCACCCCATACGCTGACGTCAGTTACTTCGGGAAAGCAAAGAGTTGAATAAATATAGTTGCATGCTCCCCAGGTGTTCGTGTTCGGATCAGCCCAGCGTAAGGCCAATATGGTTTCGCTGTTGTCGTTGTTCTGAGCCCGGAACAATTGCTCGTAATCTCCCATAAGGTTATACTGCCCGCAATTGATCACCTCGTCGCATAATTGTACTGTCTCCTCAAGTATTTTAGGGTCCCGGACATGGTCGACGGATGTTTCGGCATCCCATCCGCTCTTAGCCAGTAATGCTTTGGCCAAAGCGGCTTTGGCAGCGTACTTCGACGGGTGATGGTCATATCCTTCTTCCGGCAGATAACTCTCTGCGTTGCGAAAATCACGTATTATAAACTCCAGTACGCTGGATTCCTTGTTTAAGGATCGTCTGGGATTGTCAATCATCTGTTGGTTGTCGGCATAAAGAATATTCGCACCCCAACCGCGCAACAGGTAGAAATATGCCCATCCACGCATCAGGTAGCATTCGCCTATCGCAGCGTTCTTCACACTTTCAGTCACGTCGTCGGTACAGTAACTCTTAATGTTGCTCATGGTGGCATTGCACAGAGTCACTACATTGTATAATGACGACCAAGAGGATACAAGTTCCGGCGTGAGTCCTGTGACAGTGAATCGGGCGTATTCAGGACTGAGATACGGACTCCAGCCATCGTTGGCGCGGAAGGACCCCATGCCCATCAGACTGTTTCTGTTGAATCCGAACCATGCCCGGTTGTACAGAGGTTCCACTCCTTTGCGTACAGCCTCGTCGGAGGCGTAATATGTCTCTGTGGTATACTGGTCTTTGGGCGTTTGGTCCAGAAAGTCGTCGCTGCAGCCGGACAATGTCGCAATCGCCAGGACCAGCGTGATAATGTATTGATATTTTTTCATTGTGTCGTGGGCTTAAAACTTAATTCTTAATCCTAAGGTATATATTCTGGGAGAGGGATAACGGTAATTGTCTATGCTCTGCGCTATCACGCTCTGTCCCTGCGTTCCGACTTCAGGGTCGTATCCGTTATATTTGGTTATGGTGAATAAGTTGGAGATGTTGGCATACACCTGCAACTGCTCGATTTTAATACGATTAAGCCACTTTTGAGGAAGATTATAGGCCAGGGATAGAGTCTTGAGTCTGAGATAAGAACCATCCGACACATGCAGGTTGCTGACGCGGTTGTTATCGTTGCGTGTCGTACCGGCTGCGCTTACCCGAGCTATTTTTGTACCGGGATTGGTTACATAAACGTTGGAGAGGTCGGAGGACAAGCCATTAGGATCATGTAATCCCAGGCGCGCGAAATCGAACACTTCAGCCAGCTTGTTCCCATAGCCTTCGGTGTTGACGTGTTCCATTCGGACAAAATTGTAGACATCGCCGCCAACACTGCCGTTAAAGAATAGATTAAGCTCGAAGCCTTTGTATCTCAATGTATTGCTCAGTCCGAACGTGAAGTCGGGATTAGGATCTCCTATATACTTGCGGTCGGCTTCCGTTATCTGGCCGTCATTGTTGACATCTTCATATATATAGTCGCCTACCCACACGGAGTTCGGGGCGATTGCCAACAATTCACCGTTGGAATCAACCGGGCGTGCCACAGGCACCCGATTGCCGTTTCCGTCTATGATAAATTCCCCTTGGTCGTTCCTTTTATAAAAGTCAGCTTCGCTGTTGAACATGCCAATGACATTATAGCCGTAGAATCTGCCTATCGGTTGTCCTGTCTGGCTCATGGTAAACAGATAGGAACCCCATGTATACGGTATCTGTCCATCCTCGTTGTTCAGCTTTACAAGTTTGTTACGGTTTATCGATAAGGTTGCCGAGGTGCTCCATTCAAAATCCCTGTTTGAAATATTCACGGAATTCAGGGTGAACTCAATACCTGTATTGCGTATCGTACCGGCGTTGACCCATGGCGATGACATACCCATGCCCTCGTTATTGATGACATACGACGGCAACACGGCTCTCATCAGCAGATCCTTCGTGTCTTTATAATACCAGTCCACGATGAAATCCAGACGGTTGTTCAGCACAGAGAAATCCAAACCGATATTCCATGCGGTGGTGCTTTCCCACTTCAGGTTGGCATTTGCAAAATTATTGGGATAGTAACCTGTGCCCCATGCAGTGGCTATATTCGCCATCGTGGCGCCATAGGCGTATGCGGCCGAACTTTGATTTCCGACCATACCCCATCCAAGACGTAACTTGAGATTGTTGATCCAACTTATGTCTTTCATGAAATTCTCGTTATTGATGCGCCATGCCAGGGCTGCGGAGGGAAACCACCCCCATCTGTTGTTCTTTCCGAAGCTACTGCTGCCGTCGGCACGTACGGTGGCTGTCAGCAGGTAACGGTCCTTGAAGTTATAGTTCAGACGGGCGTAAAACGACTCGATGCTCCATTGCGAAGCGTCGCTGCCGGAATTGACTGATGTACTCTGGTCACCGACATTGATGGAGTGCAGATTGTTGGATATATAGTCGTAACGTGAGGCCGACAGACTCTCCCAAGTTCCCCACTGCCGTTCGTGGCCCGCCATAACTTGCAAACGGTGGGCATCAGCGATGTTGAAATCATAGGTAAGGTATTCCTTGCAGGATGAGTACGAGCTGTTGTTCTTGCTCCGTTCGCTGTGCGAACGAACTATATTGTTGCCATACGTATATGACGGCTGGAAATAATAGTTGTTATACCAGCCTTTGTCTCCCGCATATTCTATAAATAGATCAAGACCCTTGATAGGCTTGATATCGGCATATATGCTGTATGTCAGCTTTTGGTTTTTTGACAGATTCTCCCGCATTGTGGCTTCAAAGAGGGGGTTGCTGTAGTAAACATTGAATTGATTCTCCGTGGGGAATCCGAAAGTTCCATCCGGATTGCGTGGCGCCACATCTGGGAACTGGTTGAGAGCTGTCGATATGACGCTGCCTTCCTGGAAAGCTGTCTGCTGTTTGGTGTCGGCATAGGACATGTTGAATCCCACCTTAAGCCACTTTGTTATGTTCGTGTCGAAGTTGGCGCGCATGGTGAAACGCTTGAATCCGGATCCGAGCGATATGCCGTCCTGGTCGAGGTATCCCCCCGAAATATAGTAATGAAGGTTTTTGCTGCCTCCAGATACGCTTAGGTTGTGGTTGTGCATGAAGGCTGTTCCGAACAGCTCGTGCTGCCAGTCTGTTCCGTTCGTAAGCAATTCGGGATGAGCAAATTCCAGTCTTTCGCCATAACCTTGGATGGCTGCCCGTTCGTTATAGAACTCCGCATATTGCTTTAAATTGAGCATATCGAGATATTTAGGCATCTGCTGCCAATTGACCGAGCCGTCATATTGTACGGTCGGTTTCCCTTCCTTTCCGCGTTTGGTGGTGACGATCACCACACCGTTTGATGCCCGGCTGCCATATATAGCTGTAGCCGAGGCATCCTTAAGCACCTCGATATTAGTGATGTCGCTTGGATTGATCGATGCGAGAGCCGTTTGTTCTCCTGACGCCGAACCGCTCACGGCAATGCCGTCTATGATGTAAAGAGGCTCATTGCCATTCAGTGAATTAATGCCTCGAATCTGTACGGATATTCCACCTCCAGGGGCTCCGGAATTCTGTGTCACCTGAACTCCTGCAACTCGTCCTTGCAGAGTCTGTTCAAGGGATGTCGTGACACTTTGTCTGATTGCGTCTTCGTCTATGCTCCCGACTGCTCCGGTAAGATCGCTGCGTTTCATGGATCCATACCCAACTACCACGACTTCATCCAGCGAGGATGCTTCGGGCTTCAGAATAATCTTAATTTCGCGTTTGTCGCCGACATTCACTGTGGTGGTCTTGTAGCCGATATAAGATACCGTGATGTTCGATTTATCGGTCGGCAAGGTTAGAATGAATTTTCCCTCCAGGTCGGTAACTGTGCCTATGGTCGTGCCGGAGACCTTGACTGTGGCGCCTATGACCGGATCCTCATTATTATCACCGTCCACTACCGTCCCGGTCAATGTCTTTTGAGCCGACAGCGGCAGACTGATGCTAATGAAAAGTGATAGGATGATGAGCTTTTTCATTATAGATAGATAATTTTAAGTTGTATCTGTTGTTTTTATTTTGCGCAAAATTATTTATAAATAGGCCGGAGTCCAAGTGACAGGAATGGATAAATGCTTCTCGTTTGGGTAATTAGACGGTGGGGGATGAATTTAAACATTCGGGAACATCGAAATCAACAAATGGGATATTACTTGTAAGGGGTATGTTGAATTCATTCAGGCGTGCAATTGCGTATGATAGGGTTACGTCCCTCGAAAATAAGTGCGATAAGAAAACTAACTTCAATTTCATTTTGCCATATTATTCGGTTTTGCTAACTTTGTAAAGTCTGAATCGGTCTCTTTTTAACTAAATACCATGGCAATCCCAACATCTATGATTTCCTTAAAATATAAAAAATGTATCGTGACGTTAGCCTTTGCTATATTGGCGTATTATTCCGTCATGTGGGCTGTCAATAGTTCGCAGGTCGTTATTCCACGCGGTTTGACAGAACTGAGCAACAGCCATATTGATGACATAGCGCAAGATAGCATAGGCTTTATGTGGTTTGCAACCCCTACAGGGTTGTTCCGTTACGACGGTTATGCATTAAAGTCATACCACACTTCTGATGGAGATGTTGCATACCAAGGCTTCAAGAAGCTTGATAAAGATGGAGCTGGTAATCTATGGATACAGACATACGACAGAATATTTCTATATGATTATACCCGGGATTGTCTTGTTCCGCAAACCGACACTTTATTATTAAAGATTGGAATAAGATCTAACGCCGGGAAATTATCGGTGGATCAAGACGGAGGAGTATGGATGGTGGGAAATGGAGTGCTGACATATATCGACTATAAGAAAGGGAAGTCGAGGTCAAGGGAATTCAAGAGTAAACACAACATTGTCAGTGTGGCGGCAAGAGGCAAATGGAAGATAGCGCTGTCGCAACAGGGATATCTGTTCAATATGGGGAATAATGGTATTCCGGCATTAATGGCATTCAAATACAAGGCCTCGAACAGTGATTCAGATGTGTCCATGTTTATTGACAAACAGCAACGGCTATGGATAATTGATGCTGCAGGCAGTGTTCCATACACCTGTATATCCTTGGTAACCGGGAATCCGGTGGACATATCTCCGGTCAGACGGTTAATCGGTTCGGACCATATCAACGCCATCAATGAGGATGAAGCAGGCAATATGTGGATTGGTACTGATCAGAAAGGAGTAATAGTCATGGATAAGGGAGGTGAGTGTAAGCATCTCACCAAAATACATGGTAACAATTCGTCGTTACCGTCCGTACATATAGAATGTCTGTATGCATCATCCAACGGCATATGGGTCGGATCAAGCACCGGTGGAATTGCCCTGTTACCTGAGCGTTCGGGGCAAGCGGAATGCTGCCTGACGAATGAAACTTCAAAAATCCAGATGATTGCCGAGGATAAATTTCATAATATCTGGGTTGCCCATGATAGACAAGGGTTGCGCTGTTATGAGCCAGGCAATACGAGTCGTTATTTCACACCTGTAAACAGTGGGCTGCCGAATGAAACCGTCCTGTCATCGGCTATTGATAATAAAGGCCGGATGTGGTTTTGCAGTTATGGAGGAGGTGTATTCTTTTATGAGAATGGACAGTTCGTAGTGCCGGAAGCAATTAAGCGTTGCGAGGAACTTTCGTTAACCCGTGACATAGCGTTTGATGACAATGGTATCCTATGGATTGCTTCTGAAAAAAACGGCCTATTCTCATTAGACCGGGATGGATTGTTGACAAAATACAGGGACAGACATCAAATAAACACAGATTATCTTACTGCATTGGGATATAATCACGTTACGAGACGGTTGTACATCGGAACATCCATAGGTCTGTATGTATGTGATGTAAATACCGGCAATACGAAGCTTGTAAATCTGTACGACCCTCGTTTGTCAAAAATCAGGGCATATCCATGCATATATGACATATATTCCGATAAACGCGGCAATACCTGGATATGCAGTGATAGAGGTGTGGATATCATAAGTGTCAATGGTAAGGTAATGCGTCATGTGGGTTATGCCGACGGCTTGGGGTCGGACAATGCAAAAAGCATAACCGGCGATGCATCGGGGCGGATATGGATAGGAGGTGAAGGTTGTTATTCCTGCATAACGACAGACAACAAAGGGCTCCCGCAATCTGTGAGAAGTTTTAAGGGCTATGATGGAGACCGTCCGGTCAATCCTGTAAAAGGTGCGATATCCATGAGCCATGACAACCATATCCTGATGGGATGTGAAGGCCTTTATCTGAAGATCGATCCCTCGTCGTTGACTGGCATGGATAAGAAAAAATACAATGTTATCTTTACCGACCTAGTTGTCGGGGGAGAGTTCAGAAGGTCGTTGCATGAATGCAGTGAGGTGCAATTGCAATACAACGATTATTTTACTATTCAAATGTCTGCGCTGACGTTCGATTCTTCGCATTCGGAACGTTTCCGGTACCGTTTGTCGAAACAGGACGATTGGGTTTATCTTGGCGACAACACTATGCAGTTCAATAAATTGCATTATGGTACTTACCATCTTGAAGCGCAGGTGCTTCAGCCTGACGGTACCTATAGCCGTTCATCGTGTCTGAAGCTTGTGATCACTCCGCCATGGTGGTACTCTTACTGGGCAAAATTTTGTTATATTGTAGTGCTTGTGGTCGGCTTAGTATTAATCATAATGTTTTTGCGTAAGCGACATATAACCGAGATGGAAAGACAAAGGATAGAAATGGAGGATAAAAGCAAACAGGATATCGAGGAGGCCCAGATACGCATCCTTACTAATGTCATAGATGACACGTTGCTTAATAAATTCAGCGGCCTTGTCACTGAGCATCTTGATGACATGAATTATTCCGTAGACCAACTTAGCCAGGATTTAGGTATGAGTCGCAGTGGCTTGTATAAAAAACTTATGAGTATTACTCAAAAATCGCCCTTGGAGTTGATGCGATTCATACGGTTGAAGCGCGGTAAGGAAATACTTGACGGAGGTGAAAACAGCATTTCTCAAGTATCTTACCAGGTAGGCCTTTCGCCTAAGCAATTCGCCAAATACTTTAAACAAGTATATGGCCAATTGCCGTCCGAATACATTAGACAGCGGAATCCTGCCATTTCGGTTTCCGTGAATGAGGCGAGTCCCGAAGACATGAAAATATTATCCGAAACCGGCCAGAATCTCACTCAGGAAAAAGTCATCCGATAATCAAGTTACGCGCACGTTCTGACCAATGGTCAGAGGGCGAGCATCTGGTTGAGGGCCTCGAGGTCGGCGAGGTTGCGGGCGCGGTCCTCGGCCACCATCTTGTCGAAGGCCTGGGCGTATTCGCGTATCACGGGCGCGGACTTGCGCCAGCGGGAGGGGGTGCGCGCCACGATCCATTCGCGCTCAAGGCGGGGAAATCTGTTGAAGGCTTCGGTAAAAATAGCTTCCATATCGGTGATAGACTCGCATTCCAGCACGCGGTTCAGGTCCTGACGGCGCATCAGCAGTCCGGCCACGTCCACCCATTCGGCATACTCCTTGTCCGGCTCACGGCCGATGAATCCATTGGGCATCTTGATGCTCAGGTATTTGTAGATGCCGAGCTCGTACAGGTATATGGCGCGTTCCAGAGCGGCGCGGGTGAATTTCATGCCTCGGTACCGGATAACTCGGTCGTCGTCGGCGGGACGTGCCAGCAGGTCGAGAATCACCTGATGGGCGGTCATCATGCTGTCGACGGTCATGGGATTGAGCACGTCGAATATCACGCGGTCGCGAAGGGGCATCCTGCGTTTCACACGCTTGTCGCGCGAGGGCCATTTCTGTTCGTCGCGCAGCAGTCCGCAGCTGCGCAGCATCATGGCCGGTACCACGACCGTACTGCCGCGTTCGTCGCCGAACAGGTAGGAGAAGGGGAACTGCGACGAGTCTGGGTGCGTCTTGTGCTGGCCCATCAGCAGCGAGAAGGCGCCGATCTTTGCTCCGAGCATCAGGTAGGAGAGGGAGCTGGTCTTGACGCCGCGCTCCAGCACGCCCCAGTGCACGGGACCCATCTTGTACATGTGGTTGCTCTGGTTGGTGCCCGATCCGGCGTTCATGAACGATGTCTGACAGCCTATCAGCAGCGACGACTTGTGCATCGACACGGTGTAAGGCCCGGCGAATACGGCGCAGGCCTCGCCGTTCTCCAGATGGCAGTTGGCGAAGAAAAGGGAGTCGTGTGCGGTAAATCCGTTGGCAAGGGTGACGCCCTGGCCGACGAAGCAGTTGTGGACGATGGCGCCCGAGTCTACGCAGCCGTCCTCGATCACGAAGTTCTCGGCTTGTACGCCGTGGCCTATGTATGCCAGTTCCTTGCCGGTAGCGGCATTGTTGACGATGGTGCCGTTGCTCAGCGATGCCGCGCCCTCGATACGGACGTTATCGTCGACGTGCACGTTTACGATGGGACCGCAGCCGATGATGCGCACGTTCCTGCCGATGATCTGCGGGGCTGAGAAATTCAGCAGCGGAGTGCTGAGCAGCGGCTGGAGATGATTGGCCGACCATTTGGGCATACGCGCCATAAGCACGGCTAACTGAGCCGACATGCCGGGGAAGATGGTGACGGGGCGCGACCCCGTCTCGTCCAATACGCTGACCAGGGTGCCGATGCCGCAGCGTGTCTCCGGCTCGAAGTCGATCAGCTCGGTGTCGATGATCTGCGTGTTGTCGCCGATGGCACAGTTGCGCAGAGCGTTGCCTATGTTGCGTATCAGCACGTGGTTGCCCACGGTGCAATCCTGCAGGCAGGCGCTGAATATGCCCTCGTCGGCCGTAGCGTCGACGGCGCCTATCGATACGTCGCCGATGAAGCGCGTCCGGCGTATGGCGCCCAGGGCCGTGGCGTCACAAATTGAAACGCGGCTCCAGTCCGTAGCACTGCAGCCGTTGTGTTCCAGTTCCCGTTGTTCCCACCATTCCAGCGGGCGGAGTGTCTTGTCTGTGTCTGTCTGACTCATGTAGTTTCCTCTAAGTCCTCGTTATCACCATCTTCCGCTTTATCACCATCTTCCGCCTGATCCTCCAGATCCTCGTATTTCTGATACAGGAAGTCGTTGTACGGGAAGCGTTCGGTATGGATCTCGCGGGCCTTCTCGTAGAGTTTCTGCTTCAGCTCCTCGATGTTGAGTTTGTCCTTAGCCGAGATGAACACGCAGTTATTGTCCATTCGCGACATCCAGGTGCGCTGCAGTTCGGGAAGCGATACGTTCTCGCGGGTGGCCGGCGTCAGGTCGTCGGGATCCTTGGGCATATAGCTGAAGGCGTCGATCTTGTTGAACACCATTATGACCGGTTTGTCGGACTTGCCGCACACGTCGGCCAGCGTCTTGTTGACCACCTCGATCTGTTCCTCGAAATTGGGGTGGCTTATGTCCACCACATGCACCAGGACATCGGCCTCGCGCACTTCGTCGAGGGTGGATTTGAACGATTCCACCAGGTGCGAGGGGAGTTTGCGTATGAATCCGACGGTGTCGGTGAGCAGGAAGGGGAGGTTTTCGACCACCACTTTGCGTACGGTGGTGTCGAGGGTGGCGAAAAGCTTGTTTTCGGCAAATACCTCCGACTTGCTGAGCAGGTTCATCAGCGTGGACTTGCCGACATTGGTGTAGCCGACCAGCGCCACGCGGGTGAGTTTGCCTCGGTTCTTACGCTGCACGGTCTTCTGTCGGTCGATGGCCTGCAGTTCCTCCTTTAGTCGCGAGATACGGTCCAGGATGATACGGCGGTCGGTCTCGATCTGCGTTTCGCCGGGTCCGCGCATACCGATACCGCCCCGCTGGCGCTCGAGGTGTGTCCACATCCGCGTGAGTCGCGGCAGCAGGTACTGGTACTGGGCCAGCTCCACCTGGGTACGCGCCGTGGCGGTCTGTGCGCGCTTGGCAAAGATGTCCAGAATCAGGCTGGTACGGTCCAGAATCTTGACCTTCAGCTCCTTCTCGATGTTGGCCACCTGTTTGGGACTGAGTTCGTCGTCGAAGATGACCAGTTCGATGTCGTTCTCCTCGATGTACAGGCGCAGCTCCTCGAGCTTACCGGTGCCTACGTATGTGCGCGGGTTGGGGTAATCGAGGCGTTGCGTGAAACGAGCGACGGGCTCGGCTCCGGCCGTATCGGCCAGGAACGCAAGCTCGTCGAGATATTCTTCGGTCTTGCGCTCGTCCTGCAATCGTGTGACAAGACCCACAAGGACCGTACGTTCGCTCATTTTTTCAGTTTGTTATAACGTGCGTTAAGACCCTCTACCACCTCGTCGGTCACGTCAAGAGCGGGATTGATGTAGAGTGTGGCTGCCTTGAAGAATATGGCGTCGTAGCCGCGGCTCTTGTTGTACTCGGCTATGAAGGCGTTGATCGAGTCGTTTACGTTTTTCTGAGCCTGGAGGGCCTGCTGTTCGAAATTGCTCTGGAGCGTTGCGGCCTGCTTCTGTGCCTCGGCCTGCATGCTGTTCAGGCTGTTCTGGTCCTGCTCGTAGCTCTCGCGTGTCAGATAGCCGTTGTTGTTCATCTTGTTCTGCATCACGGCTGCCTGCGACTGCAGTCGTTTCTCATGCGTGCGCATGGTGCTTTCCATCGACGACTGCATGCGCATCATCTCCTCGTTGTAGTCCTTTGCGAGCGCATACTTCGCCAATACTGTGTCCAAGTCTACATAACGGTAGTTGGGAAGTTCACCTTTGGCTGCGACTTTACTGGTCTTGGCAGCGGGTTTGCTTTCCTGCTTGCTGTCGTTGCATGATGCCAGTGTGCCTCCCCCTATCAGCAGCACTGCGGCTGCAATCGCTATGGGTCTGTATAGTTTTTTCATTATGTATGGTTATGTTTTTTTCTTGGCTTGTTTGCGCGGAGCCGCATGACGGTGCATGGTTTTGGCCCCGTACAGGTTTATCGAGAGCAAAAGTAACGATATTCCTACGATTATGATAACAAGAAACGTTAATTTCACTTTTTTTAAGGTTTATATATCCTTGTCAGAGCGCAAAATTAACAAAAAAATGTGAAATTATGCAGATTTCGCAATTATTTTGCTAACTTTGGAGATAAATAAGAGAATATATAATCCCAAAGCACTATAAATTATGGAAGTAAAAGACTTGAAGCCCGAGTTGCTGTGGAAGTGTTTCGACGAGGTTACGAAGATACCCCGTCCGTCATGCCACGAGGAGAAGATCCGCGAATTCCTGGTGGACTTCGCCAAGAAGCACGGTATCGAAGTGAAGACCGACAAGACCGGAAACGTGGTGATGAGCAAGCCTGCCACACCGGGCCACGAGAATGCGCCTACAGTCGTGCTGCAGGCCCACATGGACATGGTGGCCGAGAAGAACAACGGCGTGGAGCATGATTTCCTGACGGATCCCATCGAGACATACGTTGACGGCGACTGGGTAAAGGCGAAGGGCACCACTCTGGGAGCCGACAACGGCATCGGTGTGGCCGCAGGCATGGCCGTGATGATCGACAACGATCTGGTGCACGGACCGCTGCAGGCACTGTTCACCGTAAACGAGGAAATAGGCCTTGAGGGCGCGCAGAACATCAGCGCCGACATGATAAAGGGCGACATCCTGCTGAACCTCGACTCCGAGGACGACGGCGAGATATTTGTGGGTTGCGCCGGCGGCATCGACACTACGGCCGACTTTACCTACAAGCGCAGCTACACCCCCGAGAACTTCGAATACATGAAGGTGTCGGTTACCGGCCTGTTGGGCGGACACTCCGGCTCGGACATCAACCTGGGCCGCGCCAACGCCAACAAGGTGATAGCCCGCTTCATCTGGGAATGCTCCAAGCAATGGGACATCACCGTGTGCAGCATCGAGGGCGGAAACCTGCGCAACGCCATTCCGCGCGAGGCATACGCCGTGTTCGGCGTACACTCCGACCACAAGGAGGAACTGAAGCGCAAGCTGAAGAAGTATTATCAGGACATCCTTGAGGAATACAAGGGCGTCGAGCCGTCGATGGACCTGCGCGTGGAGAAAGCCGAGCGTCCCGAATACTGCATCGACAGCGAGACGTCGATAGCCTTGATACGCGCAATATACAGCGCGCCTCACGGAGTCATCTCGATGAGCCGTGACATCGAGGGCCTGGTGGAGACATCCACCAACTTGGCCGCCGTCAAGGTGATAGACGAGAAGACCATCCGCATCACCACCTCGCAGCGCAGCAGCGTGGAGAGCCGCAAGAACGACATAGCCGGACAGGTGGAGGCTCACTTCGAGCTGGCCGGAGCCAAGGTATATCACAGTGACGGATACCCCGGCTGGGCTCCCAACATGGATTCGAAGATAATGAAGATCACCGCCGACGCCTACGAGGAGCTGTTCGGCGTGAAGCCGGCCATCAAGGCCATACATGCCGGACTGGAGTGCGGACTGTTCCTCGACAAGTTTCCGCATCTGGACATGGTGAGCTTCGGCCCGACCATGACCGGCGTCCATTCGCCCGACGAGCAACTCCTGATCCCGACCGTCGACAAGTTCTGGCGTCACCTGTGCAGGGTGCTGGAAAAAGTGGCCGAGTCATGAAAGGCGTTGCTGCGTTGCTGATGATGCTCCTCGTGACGGCAACAGCCGTGGCTGGAGCATCGTGCGACAACGACAGCACGGGGAACGTGACGGGACACCGTGAGATGCGAGTGCGCGTCGACACGGTGCCCGCAACGGATTCCCTGTCGCGCTATACCGGACTGACGGACGCAGACTTCGAGTCGGTGGCCAGGGAGCTGGACGTGGAGGTCGCGGCCATCAAGGCTGTGGTGCTTATAGAGGCCGGCAAGCAGATGAAGGGTTTCTGGGCGCCCGGCGTGCCGGTGGTGAACTTTGACCGCAGCATGTACAACTCACACCGCCACAAGGCCGTGAACAAGAAAGGCGACAAGAACGCCAAGGTGCCGGCCGGACTGACTGGATATGCCCTGAAGGAATGGACGCAGCTCACCAACGCCCGTCGGCAGAACGAGGACGGCGCCAACATGGGTACGTTCTGGGGAATGTTCCAGATAGGGGGCTTCAATTACAAGCTGTGCGGTTGCGAGACTGTAGGGGAGTTCGTGAAGCTGATGAGCGAATCGGAACTGGAGCAGTTAGAGCTGTTCGCCGCCTTCATCACCAACACGGGAATGCTTCCCGACCTCAAGGCCAAGAATTGGGCAGCGTTCGCCCGCAAATACAATGGCGCGAGCTATGCCCGCCGCGGATACCACACCCGTATGGCCAACGCCTACGCCAAGTTCAAGAAATAGTGACGGGCCATTGACATCATGATGACGGTCTCAATCTTATAAATAGTAAGGACTATGAAAATTACAGAATTGCAGCCTGCCCTGGTGTGGCAGGCGTTTGACGAGATTACGAAAGTACCGCGTCCCACGCATCACCTTGACAAGATGAAGGCGTTTCTGCTGGACTGGGCCAAGCGTCACGGCATCGAGGCCGAGGCCGACGAGGTAGGTAACGTGGTGATGCGCGTTCCGGCCACTCCCGGCCATGAGAATGCTCCGGTTGTGGTGCTTCAGGGACATCAGGACATGGTGGCCGAGAAGCTGCCGGAAGTGAAGCATGACTTCCTGGAGGATCCCATTACTACGGTGGTGGACGGCGACTGGGTGCGCGCCGAGGGCACGACATTGGGCGCCGACAACGGAATGGGCTGCGCTTCGGCCATGGCCTGTCTTACGGATCCCGATTTAGTACACGGCCCGCTCGAGGCACTCTTTACTGTGGACGAGGAGCAGGGTCTGATCGGAGCCAACGGCTTGCAGGCCGGCTTCATCACAGGCGACATCCTGCTGAACCTCGACTCCGAGGAGATGGGCCAGCTGGTGATAGGCTGCGCCGGCGGCAAGGTGACGGAATGCCGTCTGCCTTACACCCTGGAGGAGACTCCGTCCAACTATGAGAGCCTGAAGGTCAGCCTGAGCGGACTTAAGGGAGGTCACTCCGGCATGGAAATAGGACTGGGCCGCGCCAACGCCAACCAGCAGCTGGCCCGCGTGCTGTGGGAAGCCGATGCATACGTCACCAACGTAGAGGTGTCGGAGATAGACGGAGGCAACTTAGCTAACGCCATCCCGCGCGACGCCCATGCCGTGGTGGCCGTTAGCCGCGACGCCGTGGCCGACTTCGAGCGTTTCATCAACGACTTCAACCGTCAGCTGCACGCGGAGTTCGACATGGCCGAGAACCATGACTTCCAGCTGAAGGTAGAGAAAGTGGAGCGTCGCCCCAAGGTGATTGAATCCTCCGTGTCGCACCGTCTGATAGCCGCATTGTACTGCTGCCCCAACGGTGTGCAGGGGATGTCGCTGGCCATCGAGGGCCTGATAGAGACATCGTGCAACCTGGCATCGGTCAAGATGGTGGAGAACGACACGATATTAGTGACTGTGCATCAGCGCAGCTCCGTGGATTCACGCCGCGACGAGATAGCCGACCGCATCAGCGCGCTGTTCGGCATGATAGGCGCAGACGTCACGTTTGACGACGCATACGTGGGCTGGAGCCCCAATCCGCAGTCGAAGGTGCTGAAAGTGGCCGAGGCATCGTACCGCGACCTGTTCGGCAAGGAGGCGAAGGTGGAAGCCCTGCATGCCGGCCTGGAGACGGGACTGTTCCTGGAGAAGATGCCCCATCTGGACATGATCAGTTTCGGCCCGACGCTGAAGAACATCCACTCGCCGAGCGAGCGCGCCAACATCCAGTCGGTGGCCGAGTTCTACCGCCTGCTGAAGGAAATTATCACCCGTCTGGCAAACTGATGTAAACAGACATTATATAATGAGGGCGTGCCGAAATGCAATATCCGGCACGCCCTTGTTGCGTTGTGACATATACATTATAAATTAAGTAGTACGTAGTAAACAATTCGGGGGCACGCGAGGTTAATAAATACAGAGAAACACGAAAAGATGGTAGATTTTTTATCCATAGGAGTATTTATCGACGGAGGCTATTACGCCAAGATCAACCGTGCGCTGAAGGCCCGCGATCGCAGCATCATCAAGGTCAGCGCGCTGTTCGAATACATCTGTTCGGAGATATCGATGCAGGAGGGCATCAATATATCGGACTGTCAGATTACGGAGGCCCACTATTTCCGCGGACGTTTCCGCGTGAAGGAGGCGTACGACAAGCATCTGCTGTACAACGAGCGGAAATTCGAGGATACGTTGATAGAGAATGACGTGGTGTTCCACTACAAACATCTGCGCGAGGTGGAACGTGACGGCCAGACCGAGGTGATAGAGAAGGGCGTGGACGTATGGTTTGCCCTGGAGGCATACGAGCTGGCACGGTTCCGTCATTTCGACTACGTAGTGCTGATTACGGGCGACGCCGATCATGAAATGCTGGTGCGCAAGCTGAAGGCGCTGAAAATCAAGACCGTATTGCTGACATGGAATCTGACCGACGTGGACATGACATCGTCGCTGCTGCGCGACGAAGCCGGCCAGCACTGGGAGCTCTCGCAGATGGTGGACGGCGATCCGCAGCTGCGCAAGATGATTCTGTACAGGCTGCGCGAGCCGGCGGTGAACTATCTTGGCGATAATTTCTGATAGTGTCTCGCGCATTGGCGAATTACTAATTGCTCATTATTAATTATAAATAAGTTCGGGTTATGAAAACAGGAAAAATCAAAGGTCTGCTTATGACTATGGCCGTCATGGCCTTGACGATGATGGCATCGTGCGGCGGTGGCGTGAAGCCGGAAGAAGTAGCCGCCAAGATTGACGCGCAGGAAGAACTGTCGCAGAAGGACTATGCCGCAGTGCTGGACTATTGCGGCGACTATGCCAAGAAGGCGCAGCAATACTTCGAGATCATCAACTCGCAGCCTAACGATTCGACCGCGGAATACATCCGCGCAGCCGAGGATATGGCCGCGCTGGTGCAGGAATATCCTTATCTGGACATGTTCCGCAACGTGGTGTATAATCTGAAGGACTCGGATCTTGACAAGGAGAATCAGAAGAAGGTGGAGGAATACACCAAATATCAGGCATTCCCGTTGCCGGAAGGGGCAGGTCCCGACCTGTCGACGCCCGGCGTGGCGGGTGATATAGAAGACATGCCCTCGCAGGCCGGCACGGACAGCACCGGCGTCATATCGCAGGGCGACGGCGTAGTGGTTGACGAAACTGTCGGCAAATAACATACATTATTGACCGGTGCCGACCCATACGGCCGGCACTGTGTCAGACCTCGTTACGACCCCGGCAGAAGTCCGGCCAATATCCCGTATCCAGGCTCCGCATGGTTCCCATGCCGGGGCCTTGTCGTGTTATGCTTTCTGGTATTCGCTTGGGGTCATGCCGGTTCCGCGTTTGAAGAAGTATCCGAAAGCGGACTGGCTGGGAAAGTTCAGGCGGTCGGCAACTTCGCTGACAAGCATATCCTTGTTTTTAAGCAGTACCTTAGCCTGTATCAGAGTGGCGCGGTTAATCCAATACATCACGCTCTGGCCGCTTATCTTGGCGATCAGACTTGACAGATAATGCGGAGTCAGGGCAAGTTCATTCGCATAGAACGGTATGGTTCTATGCTGACAGCAGTGCTCATTGACAAGGCGTTTGAATTTGCTGAACACAAGCTCCTGTCTGCTCTTCCTATTCTTGGGAACCAGCTCCTGTTCAGCGCGGTTTATGTCCTGTATGTCGCTTATTATGGCCGATACAATGTGACTCACCGTTTCGCGCCTGAAAGGGGTATGGCGTGCTATGTCCCATAGGATATTGGCAAGCCTGACGGTTTCGTGCCAGTCATTTTCTGCGGCGTGAATGATAAGATTCTTACTCACGGGAATGTTTTCCTTATATATAATGCCCATCATGGTGTAATCATCACTGCATGATTTCAATTCCATTATGGATTCCGGAGTCAGCAATATGATATCACCTTTCTCGATGTGATATTCCTCCAGTGTCAATTCAAAATCGGCGCTTCCCTCCGTGACCCATAATATACGGCCTTCCACAAAACGGTAAGGCTGTCCGACCATTATGAAATTGTCGCGGTACGGTCCTATATTCAGTAACATACCGAAATACTCATTCACAAAAGCCAGATCCGGCAGATTTTCAAGACTGCTGAAATCGGTTGTCTGCAATGAGAAGTCGTTTAATATGCCTGCTTTCATGATGATTTCTATTTTGTTAGGCAAAGTTAGGTATAAAATTCCAAACAATTCAAATAAAAAACATACTTTCGTACAAATTCTACAAATTATATAAATATTTTGATATAAAGACGTGGATTATTCATCATAATTTTGCAATACAACAAAATAGATTACGGTAGGCCAACTCTAATCAGTAATATAATCTCATAGGAAGTTGCTTAGATTCATTTATATGTATGTTATGAAATTCACTGTGGAATTGACGACATTATTTATTTGTATGATGTGTCAAGGATGTGATATGCTTGAAAGCCATCCTTATGATGTGAATGTAGGTGGGGACAAGCACCTTACCGATAAGAATATATCCAGTATAGAGAATTCTCTGGCAGGGAAACATTCGTTTGCTTTTGCCATGATTTCCGACACGCAGCGTGGATATGAAGAGACGGCTGACGTTGTCAAGGCAATTAACGCTCATGGTGATATCGATTTCGTAGTGCATGGCGGGGACTTAACGGAATATGGCGCGACTCGCGAATTTGAATGGCAGCGGGATATTATGGCACGGCTCGACATCCCATATGTCAGTGTCATCGGTAATCATGATTGTATAGCCACTGGAATCGATGTCTACAGGATAATATTCGGGCCGTTAAACTATTCGTTTTCAGCCGGCGATGTCAAATTCATATGTCTGAATACCAATGCACTTGAATTTGATTATTCATCAGCGGTACCTGATTTCGGTTTTTTGAGGCATGAACTCGACATAATAGAACCTGGCATCAGGCGTACCATAGTCTTGATGCATGCAGGACCTTTCAGCGATCAGTTTAATAATAATGTAGCAAGTGACTTTCACCGAATTCTTAAGGATTTCCCAAATCTTCAGTTCTGTATTTACGGACATGACCATGGCCTGATGGCTTCAGACATGTTTGATGACGGAATAATCTATTATGAATGTGCTGATATCAAGAAACGTTCGTTCTTGCTATTCACTATTAGTGAGGAGGGTTACGATTATGAGGTTGTGGAATTTTAAATATATAATCAGCCTGATTGTAATATTAACAGTTATTGCATATGCTGAGGCGATTGACATTTGTCCAAAGTATGTGTCTTGCCAGTCTGGCGGTGGGATGGGCGCGGTGTCGATCGGTACCGGATGGAAATATGGTGGACATTGTCAATGGGAAACTGAATTATTTGCAGGTCTTGTTCCGAAATATGATTCTGGTTCAACCAAGGTATCATTTGCGTTGAAAGAGAATTTCATTCCATGGCGCATTCGGTTGACTCGCAAATTGTCATTAGCACCCCTGACAACAAGTATTTATTTTACAACGCTGTTATGCGACAGAGTCTGGATTCGTTTGCCCCCAAGATACCCACATGGTTATTATAAACTTCCCACCAAAATCCGGGCCAATATTTCATTGGGGCAACGTATTATGTGGAGTCTACCAATGACGTCATGTGTGGTGGAATCCATCTCACTGTATTATGAAATCGGAACTTGTGATATTTATGTATTGAGCGCGGCCGGTAATAAAAATATCAAACCTCATGATTTATTACAATTGTGCATAGGTGTAAGAATTGACTTTAAAAGATAAATGGATTACCGGTTATTCATGTTTTGCAGTATCAATTTTGCTGAAAATTCATACATCAATTCCGATAATTCAACAAATAATCGTATTATCGTACAATATTGATAATTAAAATGCAAATCTTGAAACAATAATGCATGAAAGTAGTGCAATCTTTGCAGTGTGAAACTAAAACATATAATAATATGAAACTAAAACATATAATAATATGAAACATATCACAGCATTTTTCATTCTGATGCTCCTGCCGATACTGGCGCAGGCACAGACGGTCACGCTGGACGAGTGTCAGCGGCTGGCTCAAGAGAATTATCCTCTCATAAAACAGTATGACCTGATAAGGCAGACCACCGACTACACGGTGAGCAATATCTCGAAAGGATGGCTCCCGCAGATTTCAGCAATGGCGCAGGCAACATACCAGAGCGACGTAATGACATTGCCCGACCCGTTGCAGAAAATGCTCGGACAGCAGGGCTACGATGTAAAAGGATTGCGGAAAGACCAATACCGAATCGGCATCGACATCAACCAGACTGTCTATGACGGCGCCCTGATAAGCGGGCAGAAGAACGTGGCTCGACTTGAAGGAGAAGTGCAGACCGCACAGACCGCCACTGACCTCTACGCAATCCGTCAGCGGATAAACGACCTTTATTTCGGTATCCTTCTCCTTGATGAGAAGATACAGCTGAACAAGGATCTGCAAGTGCTGCTCCAGTCCAATCTCGACAAGCTGACATCAATGCTCTCACATGGCATCGCCATGCAAAGCGATGTAAATACGGTTATGGCGGAAAAAGTAAAGGCTGAACAACAGGCTACTGAACTCACATCGTCAAGAAAAAGCCTTATGGACATGCTTGCCGTGTTCATAGGCAAGGAGGTTACAGGTATTACGATGCCGCAGGACTTCATAATTCCGGGACAAGGCAACAATCGCCCGGAGCTACACCTATTCGATAGCAGAATAGAATTGTCCAAGGCTCAGGAAAGGCTATTGGATGCCCGTGTGATGCCCCGGATAAGTGTCTTCGCACAAGGGTTTTATGGTTATCCGGGTTATGATCAGTTCGATGCGATGTTCAGTCGTTCATGGAAACTCGGCGGGATGGTCGGTGCCAGAATTACGTGGAATATCGGAGCATTATATACCCGCAAGAACGACCGTGCGAAACTCCATACAGGACGGCAGATGGTGGAATCGGCACGCGAAACGTTCCTTTTCAATACGCATCTGCTTGAGCTGCAGCAGGCCGATGGAATCTTAAAATATCGAGAACTGATTAAAGAAGACGGCAAAATAATATCCTTGCGCACCGATGTGCGCCGTGCCGCCGAATCAAAACTTGAACATGGCATCATCGACACCAACAATCTTCTTCAGGAAATTACCCGCGAGAATCAGTCGCGCATAGACCTCTCCACGCATACCATATTGATGCTCAAAGAGAATTATGACCTTAAATACACTACGAACAATTAAAAATACAAACGATATGAAAAAGTCAATAATCCTTATGTCGGCAGTTTCGGCAATGGTGCTTACTGCCTGTGGAAACAAAGATGTCGATTACGACGCATCAGGAGTGTTTGAAACGACCGAAGTCATAGTTTCCTCCAGAGGAACCGGCGAAATAGTGTCGCTCAATGTAGAGGAAGGTCAGACCGTCGCCGCCAACCAGCCTCTCGGAGAACTCGACATAACACAGTTGATGCTCAAAAAGCAACAACTATATGCCGGCAAGGATGCAGCCACAAGCCGCCGCCTCAATACTGCCACACAGGTTGCCGCATTGCGTCAGCAAATCGCCAACCTCCAGTCTGAACAGGCACGTTTCAAGGCACTGCTTAGAGATGGAGCAGCCACTCAGAAACAGGTGGATGACATAGGCTATCAGATTGCCACCCTGCAACAGCAACTGTCGGCGGCAAACGAGCAGGTATCCACCGCAAACCAGAGCATAGACGGTCAGTCCGCAGGGTTTGACGCCCAGATAGGACAGGTGAACGACATGATGCAGCAGGCAGTGATAACATCGCCTATCAACGGCATCATTCTGTCAAAATATGCCGAGGCCGGAGAATTTGCCGTACCGGGACGCGCCTTGTTCAAAGTGGCCGATGTGTCGGACATGAAACTGAGGGCTTACGTTACCGCAGACCAGTTGACCGGTCTTAAAATCGGACAGAAGGTAAAAGTCTATGCCGATCAGGGCGAGAACGGAAGAAAGGAATATGACGGAACTGTGTCATGGATAAGCAGCGAGGCGGAATTCACCCCCAAGACCATCCAGACACGCGATGAACGCTCCAACCTCGTCTATGCCATAAAGATAACAGTCCACAACGACGGTCTTATCAAACGTGGAATGTATGGCGATGTAAAATTATAAATCTCCCGGTTATGGCAATAGTAAGCGTGGATAACCTCAAGATGTCCTACGACAAAGGAAGGGTACAGGCTCTGAAAGGAGTAACCTTCGATGTCGGAGAAGGTGAGATATTCGGACTGATAGGCCCCGACGGAGCCGGAAAGACCTCGCTGTTCCGAATTCTCACGACCCTGCTCCTTGCAGACTCCGGTACTGCCGTGGTCGATGGTCTTGATGTGGTGAAGGATTACAAGAAGATACGGCAGCACATCGGATATATGCCGGGACGCTTCTCTCTGTATCAGGATCTGACGGTAGAGGAAAACCTGTCGTTCTTTGCCACTGTATTCAACACCACCATAGAAGAAAACTACCATCTGGTAGAAGATATATACCGTCAGATTGAACCGTTCAAGAAACGCAAGGCCGGCAAACTGTCGGGCGGCATGAAACAGAAACTCGCTCTTTCGTGCGCCCTGATACACGCTCCCCATGTGCTTTTTCTTGACGAGCCTACAACAGGTGTCGATCCCGTGAGCCGCAAGGAATTCTGGGAGATGTTGCAGAAACTGAAAAAGAATTTCAAACTGAGCATAATCGTTTCAACCCCTTATATGGACGAGGCCGTACAGTGCGACCGCATCGCTCTTATACAGGAGGGTCAGTTTCTGACTATCGACACGCCTGATAATATCATCAAGGCGTACACTCAGACACTCTGGGCGGTGCGCTCCGACAAGATGCACCGGCTCCTTACTGATCTGCGCGGTATCAATGGAGTAAAGACTGCTTTCGCTTTCGGCGAGAACCATCATGCCACCGTTGACCCATCGGTGCTGACAATAGACTCACTCCGCGAACAGCTTGACGCACTCGGACATCGGAATATAGTGATTGAGGCCGTAGAGCCAACAATCGAGGACTGTTTTATGAACCTTCAGGAATAAAGCCATGACAGATGAAATCGTAATCAAGGCCGAAGGGCTGACTAAGAGATTCGGCAACTTCACGGCTACCGACCATGTGACTTTCGAGGTGCATAAAGGAGAAATCTTCGGTTTCCTCGGAGCCAACGGCGCCGGAAAAACAACCGCCATGCGTATGCTGTGCGGGCTTTCGCAGCCAAGCGACGGCAAAGCTACGGTAGCCGGGTATGATGTCGCAACCCAATACGAGGATGTAAAAAGGCATATCGGATATATGTCGCAGAAATTCTCCCTGTATGATGACCTTACAGTAGAGGAAAATCTCGTGCTTTTCGGAGGCATCTACGGTATGCCGAGAAAGAAAGTGCGTGAGAAAATAACCGAACTGCTGAAAGAACTCGGTTTCGAGACGGAGCGTAAGACAATGGTAAAAAGTCTGCCTCTGGGCTGGAAACAGAAGCTGGCCTTTTCTCTCGCTATCTTTCACGAGCCGAGTATCGTATTTCTCGACGAGCCGACGGGCGGTGTGGATCCCGTGACGCGCCGCCAGTTCTGGGAACTGATTTATAAGGCTGCCGACAACGGCATAACCGTGTTTGTAACAACTCACTATATGGACGAGGCCGAATACTGCGACCGTGTCAGCATCATGGTTGACGGACGCATCGACGCTCTTGGCTCACCTGCGCAGCTCAAAAAGCAGTTCCACGGAAATTCGATGTATGATGTATTCTATGCTTTGGCACGAACCGCCAAACGTGGAGATTGACAATCAAAATGAATAAGTTATGAAACAGTTTTTAAGTTTCGTCCGTAAGGAATTCATACATATCCTGCGCGACCCGCGTTCATTGCTTATATTGCTGGTGATGCCGCAGATTATGGTGATGTTGCCCGGCTATGTCATCAAGAACGAGGTAAAGGACATTCGTGTCGCCGTGCTTGACCAAAGCCGCGACATATATACCGAACAACTTACACAAAGGCTGTATGCCAACGACTATTTTATCGGCAAGGGGGAAGTCCGCACCGAGGAAGAAGCCACGGAGCTGTTCCGAAAGGGAGAGATAGACCTTGTGGTGATTTTCGGGCCGGAATTTGCCGACCGCATAATGCACTCGCAGGATGCCTCCATACAGATTCTTTCTGACGGTAGCGAGCCTAATCAGGCAAGTGTGAGGGTGGCTTATGCCCAACAGGTTGTAGCAGGTTTCCAGAAGGAACTGGCACAGCAGATGGCACAGGCGGGGAAAGGCGGCCAACAGTTCAATATAAGGGTAAATTCCCGGATGTTGTATAATCCCCAGCAGCGGTCGGAGGTAAACTTCGTGCCCGGTGTTGTCGGCATGGTCATATTGCTGATATGCTGCATGATGACTTCCATTGCCATAGTCCGGGAGCGTGAAAGCGGCACAATGGAGATTCTGCTCGCCTCACCGCTGCCCTCAATCGACATAGTGCTGGCAAAGCTGGTTCCGTACATGATAATCTCCCTCATAGATATGGCGACTATACTCGGTATATCGTATTTCATCATGCACGTTCCTATGTCCGGCTCACTCCTTGTCTATGTCGTTACCGCAGTTATCTACATTTTCACCTCCCTGATGCTCGGACTGCTTATATCAACGGTAGTGAACACCCAGCTTGCGGCAATGCTTATCTCGCTGTTGCTGATTGTTCCAACAATCTATCTGTCAGGAATGGTGTTCGCTATCGAGTCGATGCCCGTTCCGGCACAGATCATCTCCAATATCGTTCCTGCCAAATGGTTCATATCTGCCTCACGCAAGATTATGGTCGAGGGAGTGGGAATAGAATATGTGATGACGGAGATAAGGGCCCTTGCAATCGAAGGCATAGTATTCATGCTGCTTGCATGGAAGTTCTTTAAGACAAGACTTGCCTGACACTTAAAAATAAGAATGTTATGAAAGCATTACCATATCTTCTTACGAAAGAATACAAGCAGATGTTCCGCAACTGGCTTTTGCCTGTCGTGTTCATCCTTCTGCCGATTGCCATGATGAATGTCGTGCCGCGCATAGCGACACAGGAGGTCAAAAACCTTAATATCGCGGTGATTGACAACGACCACTCGACGCTTTCAAGCCGGTTGACGCAGAAATTGCAGGCGTCGGAGTTTTTCAACCTGTATGCCACCTGCCCTAATTATCAGACCGCATACGATCTGCTTCAGGAGGGTAGCGTCGATTTCATCGTCACTATCGAAAATGAATTCGAGCATAACCTTTACCGTACAGGGGGTGCCGATGTCATGGTGACTGTCAATGCCGTAAACGGCATGAAAGGCGGTCTGGGCAATTCATACCTTACCCAGATAGTGATGCAGTATGCGCAAGAGCTGGGATATGAAAACGGGGCAATCTCGCGGCGTCCCGTAACAGTCGAGCCCCGTTATCTTTTCAATGCGGCCCTTGACTACAAGCCTTATATGATTCCGGCTCTTTTGGCAATGACACTTATATTGCTTGTCGGGTTTCTTCCGGCTCTGAATGTGGTCGGCGAAAAGGAACGTGGCACGATAGAACAGATAAATGTTACGCCGGTATCAAGGATAGAGTTCATTCTGTCAAAGATGATACCTTATTGGACAGTAGGTATATTCATAGTCGGTTTCTCCATGCTCCTTGCATGGAAGATACATGGCGTGACGCCTGCCGGATCCGTGTGGCTCGTGTTCCTGTTCAACATCGTGTATATCTTTACGATATCCTCCCTCGGACTGACAATCTCCAATTACAGCGACAATATGCGTCAGGCTGCCATCGTGATGTTCTTCTTCATCGTGATATTTATTCTCACCAGCGGACTTATATCGCCAATCGCCTCCATGCCACACTGGGCGCAGGAAGCGACGCGCCTCAATCCGTTACGATATATAATAACCGCCATGCGTGAGATTTATCTAAAGGGCAGCACGTTCCACCAGCTTCTTCCCCAATTCATACCTCTCTGCATCTACGGTGCATTGGCAAGTGTCTGGGCAGTCGTAAGTTTCCAGAAAAACAACTAAAAGTATTGCAATATGGATAGAAATGTAATAAAGATCTGGGCGTCTATCATAGTGAAAGCACTTGGAGACAAGGGTAAACTCTCCGTCGATGAAATTCATCAAACCACCGGTCTTCACGTGCCTCATATATGTGCCGCAATCGGATGGCTCGCCTGGGAAAACAAAATTGTCTTTATCGACAACAACCACATATCGTTATCCCATTATAACGAACGCTATTATTGACATGTCGGTCCCGGAATGCCGATGTCGTTCCGGGATCGTTGATTCTTTCTGTCGCTCATACATAATTACCACCATACATACGCAATACCATGATCCCGTTTCTGATTCTAACGTTTGCCGTTCTTCTGTTCATGGCTCCTCCTCGTTGTCTGGGACAGATTCTTCCCATGTCGCCAGCTTCAATATCCCTGACAGACAGCATTCGAAGCGAATTGCATAGACCTGTCTGCTTTGGACTGTTCAAGGATAATTATATAACGATCGGGACTACGCTATTTGAGAAACCATCCCAATATAATTCCGATACCAAGTTTCAGATTTCAGTATCTTTCCGGCTTACCAAAGCTACTCTCCCCTGGGACTCATATCTGTCGCTGACATATACTCAACTGGCTTTCTGGAATGTATTTCAGAAGTCACTTCCGATGCGGGACATCAATTTCAATCCGGGCATAGCCTGGACTAAGCCATGGTATTACCATAACCGATACATTGGCACCACATCTTTGATTCTGGAACATGAAAGCAATGGCCGTGACGGTGAAGCGAGTCGAAGCTGGAACAGGATTTCTTTGTCCGGCAATGTATATGTAACTGAAGACCTGAGGATCTTCGGCAAAATTTGGATTCCTATCGTGGATAGCAAATACAACAGGGATCTTGCCGAATATAAGGGACTTTTCTATATCGGCGCGGAATTACAGGCTATCGATGACAGACTCACGGTGGGGCTTACACTGGAGAAACGAAAGGGGTTCCGGCAGTTCAACACTATTGCGGAGATAAGCTGGCGCGTACACAAAAAAGCCAATATGTCGCTGTTCGCACAGTTCTACAACGGTTGCGCGGAAGGTCTGATTGACTATCAACATCATAATACTATGTTCCGTGCCGGAATAGTATTCAAACCCAAATTTTTCTCACCGAGGATATAGGCGCCGTTCTACGGTCTTTGCCTTAATAAATCCCGTTCGGCATTTACAATGCATCGGCATGAATGCGGGGTAGTAGTAAATATAAAGGAAAATAATTTGAATTGATATGATTATGGATAATGAAAAGATTAAACACTGGGCAGAGATTGTCCTTGTCACGTTGAGCCTGAAAGGCAGACTGACTGTTTCGGAATTGCAAGAGATGTCGGGACTTGACCTTCAATCCGTATGCGCGGCCGTAGGTTGGCTGACATGGAAAAACAGAATTACGTTCAATGATAACGGCCAATTGACATTAAATGGATATCATGAACGTCATTACTGACTCCATAGATACTAAGAACGGAATAGGCAGTATGATAAATAACGTACGGATAAATAGCGTAAACTGGCAAAATGAAGGGAGGATGCCGGGGCCTTGTTGTGTTAAATTTTGTAATGTGGAGAAAAAATGGTAATTTTGTCGGCTGAAATTACGTTTAACAATCATTGATCCGAATTTTTTTCTCTCCCAGACGTTGAGTGGCTGCATGGAACGATAGGCCTTATAGCGCTTTGTACTAACGGGAAAGATAAACGAAAGAAAAACAACTGAAGGCATCGCATTACATAACGTGTAGATTGTCTGGCACTATATCGATGATAAAATTGTCTGACGCTATGATAATAATGAATGACGATGTCCGACAGCTTATATTGAACTTATGTGTGGAATAGTAGGATATATCGGAGACGGTAACGTCTACGACATCTTGATCAAGGGCTTGCACAGGCTGGAATACAGAGGCTATGACAGTGCCGGTGTGGCGCTGGTTGGCCGTGACGGCAAGCTGAACGTGTATAAGGCCAAGGGAAAAGTGGCGAATCTGGAAGCTTATTGCGAGCAGAAGGATCTGGATGCCGTGGCCGGCATCGCCCACACGCGCTGGGCAACCCACGGCGAGCCTTCGGATACTAACGCGCACCCTCATTACAGCGAGGACGGCAACATCGCATTAGTGCACAACGGCACCATCGAGAACTACAAGGTGCTGAAGGACGCACTGAAACAGCATGGCTGCGAATTCAAGTCCGAAACCGATACGGAGGTGCTGGTACAGCTTATAGAGTATATACGCCTCACCAACAAATGCTCGCTGCTCAAGGCGGTGCGCAAGGCGCTGAAGCAGGTGGTGGGAGCATACGCCATCGCAGTGGTGGACAAGACCAATCCCGATGTCATAATAGCTGCACGACAGAGCTCGCCGCTGGTGATAGGTATCGGCGAAAACGAGTTTTTCCTTGCTTCGGACGCCACGCCGTTCGTGGAATACACCAAGGAGGCCGTGTATCTGAAGGACGGCGAGATTGCCGAGATACGCCGCGGAATGCCCCTTAAGATCACCGACCTGGACAACAAGGAGGCCGACATCGACATCAAGAAGCTGGAGATGTCCATATCCCAGCTGGAGAAGGGTGGCTACCCGCACTTCATGCTGAAGGAGATATTCGAGCAGCCCAACACCCTGCGCGACTGCATACGCGGCCGTGTTGTGGAAGGCGGAAAGCGCATCATCATTAACGGAGTGCTCGACAATAAGGAAAAATTCCAGAACTGCAAGCGCATCGTGATTGTGGCATGCGGCACGTCGTGGCATGCCGGCCTGTTAGGCAAATACCTGATGCAGGACATGTGCAAGATTCCCGTGGAAGTGGAGTATGCCAGCGAGTTCCGTTATTCGAATCCGGTGCTTGACGACCGCGACATCGTGATAGCGATATCGCAGAGCGGCGAGACCGCCGACACGCTTGCAGCAGTGAAGATAGCCCGCGAGAAGGGAGCCTTCGTGTTCGGCGTCAGCAACTCGGTGGGATCGTCAATACCGCGAGAGACCGACAGCGGCTGTTATATCCACGTCGGACCGGAGATAGGCGTGGCTTCGACAAAGGCGTTCACCGGCCAGGTGATGGTGCTTACGCTCGTGGCACTGGCAGTGGCACAGCTGCGTGGCACTATGGACGCCGACACCATCGGCAAGATAGGCGCTAAGATACTGGACATCCCCGGCAAGGTGGAGGAAGTGCTGAAATCGGCCGAATTCATCGAGCGCCTGTCGCTGACGTATACGTATGCGCGCAACTTCCTGTATCTGGGACGCGGCTACAGCTATCCTGTAGCCTTGGAGGGTGCGTTGAAGCTGAAGGAAATTTCGTATATCCACGCCGAGGGTTATCCGGCCGCCGAGATGAAGCACGGCCCGATCGCGCTGATCGACCAGGAGATGCCGTCGGTTATAATCGCGCCCAACGACCACCTGTACGAGAAGATAGTGAGCAATGTGCAGCAGGTCAAGGCCCGCGGGGGCAACATCCTGGCCATCGTGAGCCAGGGTGATACCGAGATATGCAAGATAGCCGACCATGTGGTGGAGGTGCCCGAAATGCCCGAGTGTCTGACGCCCATCATCACCAGCATCCCGCTGCAGCTGCTGAGCTATTATGTGGCCATCAACAAGGGGAAGAACGTGGACATGCCGCGCAACCTTGCGAAATCGGTCACTGTGGAGTAATTTTGTGATGACTGAAATACAGAGGGTTGCTAAATTTTTTCAAAAAATTAACGGATAATATTTGCACAAGAATAAAATTCGTTATAACTTTGCACTCGGATTCGCGAAAAGTGGTCAAGTAAAGACCTCGTGAGGGAATCCGGAAGGGTGGATACCAGAGTGGCCAAATGGGGCAGACTGTAAATCTGCTGGCTTACGCC
>OIGD01000587.1_pt1 | contig 41542 bp, 44 predicted proteins | sample 1582211 | NCBI WGS metagenome assembly OIGD01 (sample SAMN04414078, study PRJEB24778) | human gut metagenome | material: faecal | host: Homo sapiens
TCGGCTTCCTGCATCTGCCGGACGGTCAATGCAAGCTGTTCTTCGGCCTGTTTGTCCAGCTTGGCAAGGTAGCCGCCCAGCTCACCGGACAGGAGCAGTTGATTGTACCGGATGGGATGCTGTTCCTTCAGGTACATCTTATGTAGGCGACCCCACCGCCCGGTGGGGTGCTCTGCCGGGGCTGCTGCAGTCAGGTTCGGCAGATAGTGGTCGTTGACAAGGGTGTAGTCCAGACCGTTAGCGTTGTCATGGATGGATTTCTTCAGTTCGTTCATGCGGATTCTCCTTTCATTTCTTCAGATGGTTCAAATTGAATGGGGACTGTATCAGCAGACTCCTGTTGAGCCAGCTTTTTATTTTGGGCATACTTGCGGCATCGTTCACGGCCTTTCTGCAAGAGGGCTTCATACTCTGCTGCCGCCTGTGGATCAGTTTTAGCAGCTTCACGCAGAGCGGCACGTTTCTTTTTGCGGTTTTCCCCGGCAGTTTTCTGATATTTCTTACGCTTGGCAAGTTGCTGTTCTGTAAGATTTTTCTTGTCGCCGCGACTAATCTCAATTTGACTAGGGAACGTATCACCGATAAAATTGAAGTAGATGTCGATTTGCTGCTGACGGTAAATCGTCCGTCCGCCAGATGCGGAATGAATCACCACTTTTTCTACCAGTTCGTACAGCATTTCATCTGTCAGCGTTTCACAGTCCTTGTATTTCCGAATCAGTTTGATAAAGCGTTTCAGATCAACTTTCGTTGTTTCAACGACGTCCAGTTCTTTCTTCAACTCAGCAATGCGAGCTTCGCAGACAGCTTGTTCCTCATCATATTGCGCCATCAACCGCTGATACTGTCGTTCTGGGATTTTTCCTAAGACGCTGTTTTCATATAGGCTCCGAATCAAAGCATCCAACTCGTCTATTCTTTTTTGAACTGAATGCAGTTCTTTTTTACTCTCGGAAGATACCTGTGTGTTTTGGTTTTCCCATGCAACTTGAAGCTGCTCGGCAAATTCATCCTCATTTTCAATAATTTCTTTTGTCATCGCTTTGATTGCATTGAGAATAGCGGCTTCAATGGTTGAGGTCTTGATAAAATGGGATGTGCAGGAAACGTACATATTACGGTATTTGCTGCACTGCCATGAAGAATCCGAATCATACACCACATCAGAATCCCGATGTTTGGATTCGGGGCTGGAAAAGCTCATTCGGGAGCCACAGTCGGCGCAGAATACCATTCCGGCTAACCGGTGCGAGTATGTTCCACTCGGAAGTTTTTTCGGATTCCTCTTGCGCAGCCTCTGTGCTTTATCCCATGTTTCTTGGTCGATGATAGCCTCATGAGTGTTTTTGAATATAATCCTTTCTTCCGGGGTTGCAGCACGGCGCTTTTTCAACTTGAAGTTCTCACGGATACTTTTACATAGCACTGTATAGCCGAGGTATTCCTGCCGGTCAAGAATATAGGTCAAGGTGGTCGTATTCCACCGATAGGGGTCGTGGTACGAATGGTGCCGAGCAGATTCAGGATGATACCGTTCTTCATATGCAGACGGAATCAGCACTTTTTCATCCGAAAGCGTCTGGCCGATTTGTGCAAGACTGGCACCGCTGGCTGCCATATCGAAGATCCTGCGGACAACGGAAGCTGCTTCCTCATCTACATGAAGGGTTTGCTTATCGCCGGGAACCCGCTTATAACCGTAGGGAATACTGCCGCTGCACCGTTTGCCATCCTGCATCCGTGATTTGAAAACGGCACGGATTTTATTGCTGGTATCCTTGGCGTACCACTCGTTCATGATGTTCAGGAACGGAGTAAAGTCATTGTCCGTGGGATTGGCACTGTCAACATTGTTGTTGATAGCGATGAACCGAACACTCTTTGAAGGAAACTGAATTTCTGTATAAAATCCAACTTCCAGATAATTGCGTCCGAAACGGCTCATGTCCTTTACAATGACAGTTGCAATGTGCCCGGCTTCAATTTCGGCAATCATGGACTGGAAGCCGGGACGATTGAAATTCGTTCCGCTGTATCCATCGTCCGTAAAATGCTGGATGTTGTTAAAGCCGTTTTTGCGAGCGTAATCTTCCAGATACTTTTTCTGATTCAGAATGCTGTTAGATTCACCTTGCAGCTCATCATCTCTGGAAAGCCTTTCGTACAGTGCCGTGATTTTTCCTTGGTTGGATTTTGCCATAGTTTCACCTTCTTTTATTTTTAGTGGGAATACGATATGTAACAAAGATACGATACTTTTCTGATTTTGTAAACGCATCTTTGCTTTGTCCTCGATAATTATAACCCTTGGGGTCAGTCACGACATAGCTGACCTTTTCGGGCATCTGCATGAGGTTCGGCTTGACGTAAAATCGTGTCTTACCGCTGCCGCTGCCGCCGATCACGATGACGTTTTTGTTCCGAGCATACTTCGGATGCTTTGGTCTACCACTCATCATCAGCCGTTCGGTCTGTGTGAGGATGACGTTGTTCTCGAATACCGGGTCAATAAAAGGTTCGATGTCCTTCTGGTTGCCCCACCGGGCAGAGCCGTACTCCTCGCCTTGCCGATACTTCTTCGCGTTCTTCCCTTTGAAGTAGATCACTGCTTTCAGCGCAGCTGCGCCGACCAGCCCCACCATCAGGTCGAATGGGTGAAAACTGGGCAAGACACTTTTGTAGGCCAGGCCAAAGTTCATAAAAAGAACCATCAGCCTGTCCACCACAGAATCGCCATTGCAATGACGGTATAGCCATGCGGCTTTCTCCACCATGTAAAAGGCGATGATGTACGGAAAATTCAGCAGGATCAGCTTTTTCATATCAGCTGACTGCATCATCCTACTGAACTCTGCAGCCAGTTTTTTGCCCCATGCCGTGCCGCCCGTCTGGTTGGATGGTGCTTTGCGCGGACGTTGGGCAGGCGTTTTCAGATTCTTCATCGTATCGGCTCCTGCTCCCTCTTCTTTTCTCTCTTGAGCTGACGGTGATTGGAAAGTTCCTCTTTCACCTTTTCCAGCTTCTGGCGTACCGATTCACGCTTCTGTTTTTTCAGCGTTTCGCTGGTGTACTCCTTAAAGGCGGCGGTCATAACATCCACATCCTTGGCCTTAAAAAAGACCAGATATTCGCTTTTCCCCTCCTGTTCCACCTTTTTCAGACTATAATCAATGCCATATTTCCGGGCTACCCGGTCAAACGACTTGATGTTATTGTCCGTGACAACGATGTTCGTGATCTGCGCGCCGCTCTTTTGCAGGCTCTTGATGCTCTGCCGCCCCGTTTTCTTACATTGGCTTTTTTCTCCTTTCCCCCGCTGCTTTTTCTTGTCCATCTCTGCCAGCAGCTTTATCAAAGCCGCTTTCAAAATCTGTGCCGTGATTTTTCCTCCTTTGATGCACAGCGAGATGGTTTTCTCGTTGACTTCTTCCTGCACGATTGCTCACCTCCCATCTATCGCCGCTGCATCAGGGGCGGACTGCCCTGGCTGCAGGCGGTGCGGTATCGCCCAGCACCGAGCGGAACTTCTTGCGGCACTGGTGCAGCAGATAGCCGCACTCCCATTTGTGCCGGCAGTGCTTGCAGGGATGGCCGCTGTCCGTTCCCGGACGCTGGCGCATCATGCGTTCAAACGGATTGTCGGTAAAATTCATAGGCTTAACCTCCCTGTTCAGCCAGCGGCAGCACACCGCGCCGCTTCAAAGTGTGGTAAAGGAACTTCCGGCCTTTCTGCGTCCATGCTGTATGCAGCTTTTCCACCTCGGAACCATCGCTGCGCTGGAGCCGGAATGTCAGGCTGGACGTATAGCCCTTACCGTGGTGTTCCGAGTACAGCACCCACTGACCGTTGGCACGGTACTGAATACCGTGCAGATGCAGCAGCCGATTGAACACCTTGGCTCCGCAGCCGTACTCTTTGGCGATCTGCGTAGTTGTAACCAGCGAATCGGAATCGCTCAGTTGCGCTTCGTAGCTGCTCCTGCGCGGCGGCTTCTTATGCAGCAGGCCCAGCAGCGCATCCCAGTCAAACGGCTGTGGATGATACGCCGCACCGACTGCCGTATGGTGCAGCTTGCAGAGCTTCTTTGCCATGTCCTGCGTGATGCGGTAGTCTTTCACATACCGCTGGACCGTGCGCCCGCCCTCGTCCTGCAGCCGGACACGGGGCATATACTCGTAGTCGCGGCCCTCGATGAAACCATACTGGCACATACGCGGGAACCACTTGCGAAAATCACTGCGAATGTGCATCTGGTCATACAGATCACGCGCCCACAGCGTAGAGGGCAGCGTGTCAAGACTCATGAATACGATGTTCATGGGGTTGTCCTCCTAGTTCTTATCTACTCTGCCGCCCCACCCAAATTCATGCCGAACCTGTGCGGAATAATAGCTATCCACGGTCACAGGTGCGTTATAGAGTGTTGCCAGCAAGTATTGCTTGATGTTCCGAATCTGAGTGCTGTTTTCTTTTAAGCACTCCAATATGTACTGGATATGCGAGGAATCCAGCTTCATCAGGCGGCTTTTCACCACCTCCTTCGGCTTTTCCTCCCCGCAAATGCGCAGGAACTTCTTTCTGCTTGTGACGGTTTCCACCAGCAGTTCCAGAATCTCATACAGGACCGCTTTATCTGCCGGATAGCCCTGTTCCAGAATTTCCAATTCCAGAGCCTCCTTGAAATAGCGGCGGTACTGTTCTTCTTCCTGCAATTCAGCCGGATAGATAAGATCAGTTTCACTATTATCTGTCTTATTTATCTTCTCAGTATTACTTCCGTTTGATTTTGGAACTGCCGGAAGTTCGTTTTTCAAACTGCCGGAAGTATGATTTTCATACTTCCAGTAGTTCGATTGTGAAAGCCCCGCATAAAGGTCTTTCACATACAGCAGATTGGGTTTGCCAAGTCCCTGCCTGCGCCGCTCGATGAGTCGGAACTCCTGTTCCAGTTCATCCAGCAGTTTGACTGCCTTTTGTCTGGCACAATGAATAGAGTCCATGACTTCCTCTATCGTGCAGATAATGTAGGCGTTGCCGTGCTTGTCCTGCCAGCCGTTCTTGATGGAAAGGCTCATACGATCCAGTAGCACAGCATACAGCAGCTTGGCATCCCCGGACATCTTCTGGAACAGATCAGCCTTGACCAGTGCCTTCGGCACACGGTAAAAGCTGTATCGGTCTGCTTCCAGACCTTTGAAATACGGGTACTCCATGTAAATTCATCACCCCCTGTCGGATTGGATTTGCACTATTGGAAATAACAGTACATTCCTACGGTGGAACACGTTTCCTTGCTCCACCGCAGTGTATCTGCTGTTATTTGAGCTTTGCCATTCTGCCCCAGCCCGTTCCTGCCCCATATTTCAGCGGCGTTTTCTCTGGTAAGACGCGCAGGATGCACATTCAGTGCCAGAAGTATCTCTCTGGGATGGCTTATTCAGTTTTCAAGGAGCTTCGTAAGGTTCTCTTCTCTAACCCTTACACTAATATGAATTTGAAAGGTCTTTGGGGGATACAGTTCCCAAAGATTTTTTGAAATTTTTTATCCCGCATTCATTTTTAACGGATTATCGAAGCATTCATCTTTATTCAATTTGATATTTTTCATTGAGATAAGCTGCAATGCAGCTTTCCAACGAACTACTGCCTGCAAATTCGGCCTCGATGGTATATTCACTGCACCTATTGATATAATGAGAACCGCTTGCCACTTTTTCTGTTTGCCGGGTATTCTTGCTCATCTGCTGTTTCCTTTTCATGTAAAGTCTCCCACTGCCAATTCATAATGTGCTTCAAAATCAAATTTGCGGCGAATCCGTTCAAGTGCCTGATTGACAGACCTTGTAACCGACCCGCGTGCAATTCCCATACCATCTGCAATTTCCTGATGGGTCTTGTCAAGAACATAATTCTGGTAGATCAGGTTACGCTGCTTTTTCGTCAGAACCGCCATCATTGCATGAAGTGCTTCCTTCTCAATATATTTATCCAGAACATTGATTTCAGAGTCTGCCATCTCTCCCCAATCTTCCGCCACGGCATGATATGACACACTCACTTTGGTCTGACCTACGCCCTCGCACTTCAGCTGTGATTCCTCCACTCTCTGTTCGCCCTCAAACAGTGCGCGAATATGCCACTCGCAGTTTTCAAAGTATTCTTCCTTAATCACTTCGCCCTTTCCTTTTGATGCACCGTAGGCATAGTCCCCACGGCAGTCATGGATATGGAACACAGTATTGCGCTTTCCAGCAGAAAACCAAACATAGCCGTTGTGATAGAGTGTCAGATGACTGCCATGCTCAAATTCTTTACGCAGAAAAATCCGACCTTCTTCCAAAAGCACCTTTGGAGAGGGTACGCGCTTGGTATGTGCAGGTGCGTTTACCAGTTCCTTGACCTTTTTCAATGTAAGCATTTTGTCCACCTTTCTGCCTTCCGGCTCTGGGTGAACTGAAAAAAAGCAGCAAAAATCGTCTCAGATTCACCCGTTTTTTTTAACGGGAATCTAAGATTCCTCTTGCTGCTTTCTATTTTTTTGAAGTCCCTATACTAACATGAATCCGTAGAGCCACCTGGGAATACAGATTTTCGAGAAAATAAAAAAAGCCGGAACAGGATGAACTACTTGCAGGCGCACTACTGCGCTGCATTCGCTCATTCTGTCCCGGCCTATATCACATATTGCTACGGTATCGCTCTAACAAACAGATATTATATTGTAGACCCAAAAGAACGTCTGGTGGAGCTGGTCGGCTAACTACGTGCCGCCTAAGATTCCACCTCTGCGCTTTCAGTGTCCGATGAAGCTCCCTGCTTCAGGCTTCTTTCCGATGATTCTCTGCTGTGAAAAATTCGATACTCTTCACGGGAAGGCCGTGAATACACTCCACCAGAGATTCAGCAGAAATATAATCTTCACAGCCACCACGCTTGATCTGAAGCATATTCTTTCCATCAACGACACTGCGATTCCCGATCCGCAGCCCCTTTGGGGTGCGGATTTCATGTTCTCCGTTGCTCATCTTCTCACGGCCTCCTTTGTGTTGGTTTAAGTTTCTTCTTTTCTTCTATTCAATTTCACCTTTTGAACTTCCGCTCTTTTTTCACCTTTTTCAGCTTGCATATTTGCGCTTTTTACGGTATAATAATCCAAAAGATGATAGAATATAGCATATATTATAAGCAAGTCATATCGCCGTGTCAAGAGGAAAATGTGAAAATTCGTTGCATCTTTCGGATTGAATATTTACAAATTCCATTGCACATTGTTACAGCACGATAACTACTCCATAGAAAGGTTACAAACATGAAATTTGGAGAGAAAGTTCGCGATCTACGAAAGAAACATTCTTTAACACAGGACGAATTGGCACAATGTCTGGGTATCAACAAACGAACGATCATCGGATGGGAGCGTGATGGCCGCTACCCTCGCAGTATTGAAATGCTTGAAAAGATGGCCGATATATTCCATGTACCTTTGACCTATTTGCAACCGGATCAGTCTTTTTTTATCGAACGTGCCGCTGAAGCCTACGGAAAAAAGGGCAAAATAGAAGCCCAGCATCTCGCATTTGAGCTTACTGAGCTATTTGCCAGCGGAGAGTTGACCCCGCAGGATATGGACGGCATCATGTATGAAATGCACAAAGCCTATTTTAAGTACCGAGAACAAAAACGAGAAAAGGAACGAATAATGAACCTGTGAACCACTGTTCTATTCACTATGCCATCCCCGGAAGGAGATTACATTATGGATTCTGCGTTTATTCACCAAGCTGCCAACGAACTTGTCCAAAATGCCGGAACTCGCAACATCAAACAGATCGCGCGTAGTTGCAGTCTGGACATCAGTGAAACATCTCGCATTAAAGATATGTTGGGTTTGCTTTCACTCTATTTTGATAAGCCACTGATCCTTATCAATCGCCAGCTGGACAAACAGACAAAGCAGATGGTGTGCGGCTATGCGCTCGGTCATTATCTGGAGCATCAGCTTCTTATGGACTTGCATACACTGAACAAGTTTCTGACCATTAAGGATAAGCACATCCTTCTTTATGAGCACAACGCTTTCACATCCCACCTGATGCTGGACAGTGATGAAGTCTATCAAATGACGAAGCGTGGGTTAGATGGTAAGCGCTCAGTGTTAGCTGAGCGCGCTAACTGACTACCGTGAGATTTTTGGATTTCCATCCTTGTCTTCGATAGTTGCCTTCGTGTCTATGGCACAGAGTTTCTTCATCTTATCTGACCATGGCATCAGCTCTTCAATGCCCTCGGGCTCATGAACGTAGTCCGGCATGTAAAGGAGTACTGCCTGCAGATACTTGAAGACACTCAGGTTGTTAAGTTTCGCTGTCAGTGCCAGGCTGTAGATGATGGCACTGGCTTCGGCACCGGCCGGCGTATCATGGAAGTAGAAGTTTTTCCGTCCCACGGCATACGGTCTTGCACCACAGCTCTCGGTGAAGTTGTTTGAAATCGGGATGTTGCCGTCCAGGAAATAGTTCTCCATGTACGGTTTCTGATTCTGGGCATACGTCACCGCTTTCCCCAGCAGGCTGGTTTTGCTTGCTGAGATCTGATCCAGGGATTCCCAGATCTGATTCCAGATCTCGTGTTCCCTGGATGCTTCTCGTTTGATTTTACGTTCCTCCGCGCTGAGATCGATGAAGCCTCGCTCGATTTCAAACAGCTTCGAGCAGAGATTTACGATCTTTGCGGCAGGTGACTTGGACTTACCACTCTTGCGGTCCTCTGACGGTATCGCGTCATAGAACTTACGCCGGAAATGTGCCAGGCAGCCACATCGGAGGACGCCCTTCGGCAGATGATTGTATCCCTGATACCCATCTGCCAGGAAGTACTTGCCGCTGAACGACTGATAGAAGTTCTGCGGTACCGATCCTGCCCGTGAAGGATTGTACTCATAGAGCATGATCGGAGGCAGGCCATCGAGATTCGCTGAGCAGTGGATCCACATGTAGGATTTCTGCTGAGCCGTCCGACCATCTTCCTTGAGCACCTGACATGGCGTTTCATCTGCGCAGGTGACCGTTCGCTCGAGAAGGTGCTTAACCAGCGCCTCGTACAGAGGCTTCATGTACTTTTGGCCGCAGTAGATGCACCAGTTCGCCAGCGTTGCACGCTGGATCGATACGCCCATCTGCTTCCATTCCTTTTCCTGACGGTACAGAGGCATGGAGTTGATGTACTTTTGGTACATCACATACGCAACGGTCGTCGGCGATGCCGGACTGTGCGGGATCAACGGGGATGGGACCTCGGCGCGTGCAAATCTCGCGTATCCGGTCTCTTCGTAGCATTTCTGACAGCGGACCGTCTCCTGATAGATGTTCACGAGACGGATCTGCGCCGGAATGACCTCCAGTTCGGTACGGACTTTCTCCCAGCCGACACGCTCCATGGTGCTGCCACATCGTGGGCATATCTTCGCATCCGGATCCAGGTGGCACAGAAGATCTCTCGATGGGAGCTTGTCATAAAGCTCTTCATAGGAAGCTTTCTTCTTTTTCTCGCCTTCCTGCTTGCGGATATAGCCTTTGACGATGGTCTCGGTCGTAGGTTCTTCTACAGATGGATCCGCTGCAAGCTCTGCTTCGTTGAAAAGGTCCATCAGCGTCAGCTGCTCCGGATTCTCGTAACCGACATGCTTCTTTTCGGATCTCGAGGCAAAGATCATCCGCTTGAACTCTTCGATGGTCTCTCTGGCTTCTGCAAGCTCCTGACGGAGCTGGGCTGTCTCGCGTTCCGTGGCGTTGTGCTCGTCTATGAGGTATTCGATTATTTCGTCTTTGCTTCGATTGCCGAAATCCGTAATGCTCATGGTGTTGTACGTCCTTTCAAAACTGCTCTGATTATACCGCCGAAAGCACGTATTTCCTAGGCTGCACGGGCCTTCCCGAAGGATAGCTTTATGTAATTTTTGAAAGTTTGTGCAACATCACCAAGGTTCAAAAGTCGTACTTTCCACGACTCTGCTGAATGGCGTTCGGCTGGTCGATAGAAAGTCCTTCGAGCAGCCAGCGGAATTCTCGCTTCGTAAGGTTACGAACTTCGGATGCGTGGCGTGGCCACTGAAACCGGAAGTGATCATTCGTTCCTTTCTCAAGGCGCTTGTACAGTAGGCAGAACCCATCCCTTTCGTAGTGGAGAGCCTTGATGCGATCGGCACGTCTTCCGCAGAAGAGAAAGACAGAGTTGCTGTACGGATCCAGCTCGTAGGTATCGCGTACGATCGCCATCAGACCATCAATGCTCTTTCGCATGTCTGTATAGCCCGTCACCAGGTAGATGTGGTTTGCACTGGAGATGTCGCCTAGCATCGACTGTTCAGCATGCTCAGGATACTGGCAACCAGTGCAGTATCCGCCTGATTGGTCAGTTCCAGCGTGCCGCCTCCAAGTGTGATGCGCATCGTTGCTTCAAATGAAGCAGGTGATGCTTCATCGACCACGTGTGAGACCGGATGCATCCGATCCTCGCTGCTGATCGGGAGATCTGCTATATTTATAGGCACAACCTCCTGCTTGCAATCGGGCCTTTCAGATCTGGCCGGAAGCTCACAGGCCTGCTGTCTCAATCGAGCGAGTGCCCGGTAAAATGTACTGGTCGGGATGCTGTTATCTCTACAGTATTCAAAGTCGCTTAAGCCGGATGCTCTGGCAGCGAGTATGATCTGATGCCACTCTTCATCAGAGCGGCGAGGTGCACGTTTATTCATCATGGGACTTCCTCTCTTCTTAAGTAGAGTAAAATAGTCCCATAGTGGAAGCGGCAGTGTAGTGAAATGATCCACCACTGTGAATGCCAGTGGGAAGACTGAGACTAAAATACTCTCGTTTTCCATGATTATGGCACTTTCAAAAGTATCAAACTAGCCGCACTGACACTGAGCGCTTACGTTAGATGCTGCTCAGATTGCCGCTGCCAAGGGAATCCACCTCAATCTGGTGCTGGTGAAGCTGCTGGAACTGCATCATCTGGGATACGATCTACAGCACTATCACGCCCAGCACCACGCGTTTATCAAACATCTCAGACTTCCGGCATATTTCCGGTTTGATACACCACAGATAGTTTAAGAATACCCTAAAAAAGATTGCCCACGATATGCAGACGTTTTGTCTGCTTATCGTGGGCATTGCTATTATTTCAGTTTTGCGAGGATTTCATCGGCATTCATACCTTCGGCCAGCAGCTTTTTCAGAACAGCTTCGGCTTCTGCCTTTTTCGCTTCTTCTGCGGCTTTGGCATCTGCCTTTTCCTTCTTTGCTTCCAACTTGACAATCTCTTTGTCGATAGCTTTCAGCGATGCTTTCTTCTCTTTCAGGTCAGCTTTCAAAGTGTCAATGTTTGCGGTGATGGATGCGATTTCCGCTGTGAGTGCTTCCTTCGCTGACTGCTTTTCCGCAATCTGCGTTGCAAAATCAGCAGTCACAGTTTTGGGCCTATTCTTGCTGCCTTTGGTTCTGGGCATAAAACACATACCTCATTTTCTTTATAAAAATTCAAAAATGATTTTAGTATAGCACTATGCTACTTTTCAATCAATATCAATGGCATAACTTCCTAGTACATATTTGAGGGCTCGTAAAAGACTTTACGACATACCTAAACTGCTTGCCATCTTTTGGGGCAGGATCTTGTTCATTACAAAAGCCATCAAATAGGAACCTGTTACTACAACCGCAAAATTAAGTACACAGTATACCTATAACTGACAAAATACAAATGCCTCTTACTCTTTGCCAATACAATTCTTTTTTCATAGTAAATTTTGGGGTTATAAGTTCTTTCATTTATCGTTGATTTAACTTTATATTCTAATTTTCACTTTATTAACACCCTTTATCTAATTCTCGTTTTATTTCAGATGAGCAAATACCCGGGGTTCTCTTTAGTCGCACCACATTTTTGCCATGCGCAACGCACCATCGCTCTACATCATCAAAACGGCCACCTTTATGATCTTCTCCTAGCGCAAGAATATCAAAATCCACTTTTTCAAGAAATTCAGGGCTTACCGTCTCATACACAAGTACTTTATCAACGATTCGCAATGCTTCCAGCATTTCAACACGTTCTTCCGTTGTGTACATTACTACTGCATCCGGCTTATATTTTTTAATATAATTTCCATCTTGAACAGCAACAACCAGATAATCCGCATATTTTTTGCACTGCTTAAACAGCCGCAAATGCCCCAAGTGAAAATAATCATATACTCCAAATGTCAAAATTTTACTCATAATCATACTCCTTCTTTAACAGTCTTAACGCAATCTGTAACGGATCATATACTGCCCCTTCAATGTTATTTCTATATTTTTCATAAAGGATGGGCAACTCCGTACATCCCAAAATAACAGGCATCTCGTACTCGCCTACAAGTTTTTCAAATATACTTTCAACTTCATCTGTATATTTGTTTTGTTTTACAGCCTCAATACACTCTCGCAGAAGTACATATTGCTCTTTTTCAGGCACCTGACATTTAATACCTTTCTGCGCAAGTGCCTTTTGGTATACTTCGGATTCAATTGTTCCTTCTGAGCCTAGTAAATAAATTTGCTTTATATTATCGTTGGCAATTTGATCTACACAGGAATCTATGATATTTACGACTGCTTTCTTTGCTTCCGGAATTCTTTCAAATATCTTTGGCAAGAAGAGGTGAGAAGTATTACAAGCAAGAATAATTCTCGCTGTCCCCCCCCGATTTTCAAAAGACAATCAATAGAATCTGTCATCTCATCAAGCAATTTGTCCACATTTTCATGATAGAGAAACGCCCTAACTCGGCTTGGCATCGTACATCTATTGTCGATAACGATTCGAGGTCTTTCCCATTCTTTTTCTGCCGGGAAAACTTCTGCATACTGCTTAAAAAGGTTGATTGTTGCATATGTTCCCATTCCACCTAGAACGCAAATGACTAAATCCTTCATTGTTTTATTCCCCTCTCATCCCTGCAGAAACCCAATCTATCGCACTTTCATAGTCCTTCGGAATATTGATTTCTTTTAATCGCATAGAAAAAGCTGTCATTGGAAGATACGGTGCTAATACTTCATACAAATGCGAAGAGTCCCCGTATAGCTTAGACTTATGTACTTTTGCAATTCCAGACCATTGCATATTTCCTGCTTTTTTTGAGAGTGCTATTACTTTGCCATCCTGCACGCTGGAACCAATCGTTTCATCTGATGCGTTTTCTGTCACTGCTATACATTCACCCGAAAAATCAACAAAACGTTTAAAATCATCTGGATTTATGACCGTATCGCCATCTAGCGTAATAACATATTTTCGCGCACCTAATAAAGCTTTCTTTACGCTATCTGCCGGACCATTATGTTCATATTCATAGTTGCAAACAAACATAATATCACTACGAAACTGTTTTACCACACTGATAACACGCTCCGCATCAAAGCCAACCACAACACGAATATCGTCAAATTCTCTCAACAGTTTTAATTCTCGAATAATCAAAGGCTCTCCCGCAATGTCCACAAGAGCTTTCGTTGTCCCTATTCCAAGCCTTGTTCCCATTCCTGCGCAGCAAATGATGACTGTAATATCCTTTTTGTCAAAACTCATAGATTGTCCTCCTACAGCAATTTCCACAGAAATTCCGCACATCTCTTATCTTCATAAAATGCAAAGTCAGCATTTCTAAGAAGGGACTGTGCAATTGGCCTTACGCCACCAAATCCAATCGCAATATCTGCCATTCGCGCCATTCCAGAATCATTGTCTCCATCGCCAATGACAACCATAGGCTGCACAAATTGTCTAACCATCAGCTCTTTATCCGCAACGCTGACGACCTTTGAGATTCGGTCATTTATAACATCTGCTTTGGAACAATAACAATGGTTCTCCATCTTCAGTTTTTTCATGAGTCCACTAATCCAAACATCCAAATTGCCAGTAACAACGTAGCAACGGTCTCTATTCTGTTCTATAAACTCTGCAATGTATGGATTTAACGGAATTTCTGAAACTGCTTGATTAACTTCAGCTACAGATATATCGCTCAATATCTTTACTCGATTCAGGAAACTCGTTCTGAATGGAATTTCTCCACGCATTGTAGCTTCTGTAAGTTTTCTCATTTCGTCTAGTCTTCCGATTCGCTTTGATACCTCTGGCAGTACTTCTTTCTGCGTAATTGTTGAATCCATATCAAATAAGAAAATATACTCCGACATTCTATTATTCCTCACCTATTACAATCCCAACAGTTCTACCAGCCTTTTTGAAGAGTTTGCATCATGATATTCATAAATATAGTTCCTAATCTTTTCTCTTCTTTCCTTAAAGGTATCATTTTCAGAAACAACATTAACAATAAACGATTCCAGTTGCTCGAAATTATATATTTCAGCTCCTGCAATTAACGTATGAATATCCTCAACCACAAAACCTGCGATATAATCATTCACGTCATCCAAGACATATCCAATGGGCCGATCTAATTGCAAATACTCATATGCCGCACCAGAATAATCGCTGATCAAAGCATCCGCGCACTTCATTAAGGCATAGTTATCAATTTCTAATTTCTTTACTGTCTCTCCAGTTAAGACTTTTATATTCGATTCATCCTTAATTTTCAGGTTTTCCAAATCTTGTTTTGGATGGATTTTTATAATCAAGAAAACATCATTTTCGGCCAGATAATTGTTTAATTTCAAGTACTGCTCTTGTGTTTCAATCAGCGGGATACCAAGCTTTTGTTCTTTTCTGCTGTCGTTTCTGTGATAGCCGCCACCTTTACGGAACGTGGGCATCCAGAGAATCACTTTTTTATATTTCCGTGATGTTATCTTTCGTATCTCATCCGATTTACTTTCATCAAAGAAAATATCCTGTGCAGGATAGCCGATTGCTATAATTCTCTTATCCGGATAGGTCACAGACCATTGATTCGCCTGAATCGGCGCATACGCTTTGGATTGAACCAAAATATAGTCTACATATGGAGGGACATGAAGTTTACCTTTCGCATTTTTAAGTCCACCTGCGCCATGAGAACAATAAACCATACATTGATCTTTACGCTTTTTCTGGACATTTTCGCAATCATATGTAAAATACTTTGCGGTGCAAACGTAATATGCCTTTTTCAAACTAGGACCATATAACGGCACAGTTTCAACGTTCGTAGGAAACTTAGATTTCGCTTTTTTTCGAACCAGCCAAACAATTTTATATTTCTTATTATAGCCATTTTTTATCAAATAGTTGTAAAAAGCCCCACCATTACAATCAAAATCGTTATGACTCTCTATCATAATGACGTCATTTAAATTTTTGTGTTTTGTAAAAACGAACACAATTTTTTCCAATAAAAGTTCCAGTTTATAATCATAAAGGACTTTCATTGCTCGTTTCACACCATTTTCTTGTAAATACTTTATTGGATTCATATCTTACTTTCTCAATGCCGAAATCGCTTCAAGAATCTTGTTTTTAAAAATAATCGAAACACATACAATAGCAATCAACAGGCCATATCGAATCCATGTTTGGCTGTACGTTAAAGCCATAATTATCATTATAGCTATTACAATAGCTGACAATGATACTATGAGTTTTACATCATACATGTTTTTCTCATTTCCTACTTCTTTCAAAGCCTTTTTATAAAAGATATAATGAAAAAATGCCAAACAGACATAGCATATCAATGTTGTATATCCCGCAGCATAATACCCATACATTTTGATACCAAAATAATTCAGAACCAAATTCAGTACCGCACAGACGCACGTTGCTATCGCTATAAAACCCGTTTTTTGATAATAATATTCAATCGTGCTGAAAAGGGAATATAAAAATATAAAAAATACAGACGCTGCAACTGGCGGTATAACGTAAATTGCATCCATATACTTCTTTCCAGCAAATACCCGAATAACTTCAGGTGCAAAAGCCATTGTCACAACACACAATCCTGCCACAAGAATAACAAGTGGCCGCGTTGCTTTTTTTATTTTTCCTTTTTCATCAGAAGCAATTGATTTATAAATATATGGCGTCAGTGAACTATTGATAGCATTTGTTATTAGCACCATAACTGTGGATATGGTATATGCAACACTGTAATAGGCAGCTTGTGAATTTCCGACCATCCGACCTATCATGACTCGATCCGACTGGTTCAAAATATAGTTTGACAGATAGTGCGGAATCAACGGCAGATTAAACGCAATTGAATATTTCCAATATTCTTTACTGTAAAAGCATTTTCCAGTAATAAAAATCAGTACAAAAACAATTCCTGAAAAAATGGCCTTTATTCCAACATCGGAAAACACACGAGCTTCAACTTTATAGGATGCAGTTACAACAGCAATAACACCCACAAGAATCGAAACAACACTCATGGCCATTGTTAATGCAACGAACTTCTTATATTTATAATCAAAACGTTGCTGTGCAGACCAAAGTTCCAACGCCGGCATGAGCAAAAGCTCTATAAACATTGCACACATCAAAACATGGGGCAAATCAAATACATTCGTCCAAAATGGAACATTCAAAATATACAGGGCAAAAGCGAATACTGTAATGGTCGTTGTCAATCCAAGTTGTGCTGATGTAAAACGCCGTATGTCGTTCTTGTATAAGATAAGCCCTTTCTGATATCCACTAAGAAAAACATTCAATGAAGTAAATATAATCAGAATCGAATACCACGACTGAAAAACAGAAAATGTGCCATATTGCTCCTCCGTCATAATTCTGGTAAAAATCGGCGTTGACAGCAATGCGAGTCCCTTATTTATCACATTGCACACCGTATACCATAAGGATGCCTTTACTGGTAATGATAAGGCTCCATATTTTTCTTTTATGGTCGTAATATTCATCCGTATACTAATTGCTCCTTAATGATACTTATTCTGAAGTTCCATATTTTTATAATGTTCTTCACTTCTATATTTAAATGGGATAGCTGGATGTCCACCAGCAATTGCATATGGCGGAATGTCCTTACACACAACAGAGCCCGCCTGAATTATCGCTCCATCGCCAATTTTAACCCCCCCAAGAATGATTACATTATTACCAAGCCAAACGCATTTTCCAATTTCAACATCTTTGTCAATAAATGTATCATCATACGGAATAGCATCGCCTTCATAATTATGGAATGATGTTATAATTTGACATCCTGGACCAGAGTGGAAATAGTCACCGATTTTTATAACGCCATTTCCCGACATACTCATGCCATTAAAGCAACAATGTTTTCCTAGATGCGTTTTATGTGTCACATATGATTTTCCTCCAACATAAACATTTTCCCCACATTCTGCTGCAACGCTTTTAATTCTCCATGGATAATATACTCTTGCAAACGCTGCCTTTGCTCTACTAATCAATCCCATTTTATCGTTTCCTTTCTTGTAAAAATTCAATTCTGCCACATTTTTCTTTTATTGATTTTTCTGTGCGAAGAAAAGGCACAGCGTGTATAATTGTCAAAACAACATACATATAACTGTACAATGTCGTACTATCGAAAATCATTACAAATAAGAGAGCAATTATAGACGAATTAACAAACACACGATATTTTACTTCCGGAATTTTCTTTGCAGGTTTAATAAATGCGAAGATCATTATCCAAAAGGAAATCGTTAGCATTACACCTCCATCAAGAAGATTTTGTAAAATTTGGTTATGGGCGTAGTTAAATCCTCCGCCAGACCACTCTGTCCAAAATGTATGTAGAAGTATTCCATCAATGCCATATCCAAATATTGGATGAGCTTTAATATTCAAAAGAGCATCCTGCCAAACAAATCTTCTACCAGAAAAATCTAGCCCTGGAATGATAGTCCTATTTACCGCCGTAAGATAAACAATTGCTATGTTCATAGCTATCATTCCAAACATATAGATTTCTGTTTTGAAGAAGAATACTCGGTAAAGTTTAAACTTATATACGATAAAGCCAATTATAATTATCAATGCCGAGAACACTGCTGAGTCAGCATCTGTTGTTAACATCGTAAATACCGTCAATAGAACTAAGCCACACATTTTAATTTTCTTATCTTTGTACGTCATATAGTACAGAACTGAAACGACTAATGCTGCCAGTCCATATTGTGAAACCATTTGAACATGTCCAAGAAAAATAATATGGCTATTTGGCACAAATGCAATTCGTGTTATTACGATATTTAAGGATAAATTCATTATAAAAACCGTGGCCAAAGTATCCAACAATTTTTGTGGGTGCTTTTTGATATTTTGTATCAAGAAGACGCAAAATATGGGGGTTGCAATCATCTGCTGTAGTCCACTTTGCATTCCTTTCTGAAGCACAATTGTAATAATAATTGCCATAAGGAAATACACCGCAATCATCTTGCTATTAGAACTAACTCTTTTTGAATGTTTTATAATCTTTGGAATTTCAGTAATTGTAATCAACATTACTGCAGACCATACCAATAAGGTCATGATTAGATGATAAATTTCACTGTATTCTCCATAACCTCTCGGAAACAAAAATGCTATTTCAACAAATAAATAATATAGTGTTAATAGTGATATTTTCATTTTAATTAGCCCATCTTTAATCTCTGGCAGAATTGTTTGATCTTGCTTACATTTTCCTGTCCAATAATTCTAATGATTCTACGCTTTAGTCTTGTTTTATTTCCCATCCAAGAAGCACTGTAATGGTGGATTGAGATCGTATCCTCGCAGCGGAGCAACTTCATTCCCTCACCCGGTGCAATGGGATCTAAATACTTTGGTGGCAGCACAAGCGTTCTGCCAAGGTTGACGGGTTCATTCTCATTGTAAATGTATCCAAGTTCTTCCAAAACCGCATTGTTGAGATACGGACAAGCAAATTCTTTTTTTCTTTCTTCTGAAAATACGATTTCATCGTATTTTCTCAACATCTGTTGTACCACTGGATTAGATTTTGTAGCACCAAAACCTAATCCAGTGGTACATAGGTGTCCAGCTTGCTGGACACCTATGTAACACTGGTACTCCCGAAGGGAGTCCAGATTTTTTAAAAGTTCAACATCTGTATCTAAGTAGATTCCACCGTTATCGCATACCACTTTCAATCTAGCATAGTCCGAAACGAAAGCCCATGCTTTTGCCTCGTATGCGGCTTTGGTAAATGGGTGAGCATTGACATCAAAATTGGATTCGTCCCAGCGTTTTATCTCATAATCCGGACACATCTTCTTCCATGACTCAATGCACCGCTTAACATCCGTCGGCAACGGATTGCCGCCAAACCAGCAGTAGTGAATAATTTTAGGAATCATCGCTTTTCTCCTTGTTTATCAGCTTTCCGACAAATTTCTTATTTTCTTTGCCGGAATTCCACCCCATATTTCGTGGGCAGGAATGTCATGGTTCACAACTGCTCCCGCAGCAATTATGGCTCCATCTCCAATAGAAACGCCTCTTAAAATCACCGCATTTGCGCCGATCCACACGTTTCTTCCAATATGCACAGGGGTACTTTCCAAACCATTTTCCACACCGACTTTGCCAAGCCGATGGTCATGGTCAACGATCACAACATTGTTGGCAATGTTGCAAGCATCGCCAATCGTTATTTCTTCCGCACAGGTGATGGAACAATTATGGTTCATAAAAACCTTTTCACCAATTCTACACCGTGCTTTTTCGGTACATTTTATATAGCAGGGACCCGCACTCATCAAAAATGTTCCTACCTGTAAACTACTCTTTGGAAGAAGTTCAACGGTAAATTTCCCTTTGATTGAATTTATTGCACTCATTTCAATGTTCGTGCCATAACGGATATGCAACGTCACATAAATCCATACAGATTTTGCTGCCAGAAATGCTCTCTTACAGTTTTTCTCTACAGAGTCCCTTAATGAAGCAGAGGCGGTGCTCCAATTTTGTACCTGAGATCGTCTGTTCTTTTCCTTATGCACTTAGCGGGGACCCCCCCCCAGATTTCATAAGGAGGAATATCCTTTGTAACAACCGCCCCTGCTGCTACAACAGCCCCATTGCCTATATTTACGCCTTGCAAAATCGTAGCACCCGTTCCGATCCAGCAATGATGCCCTACATGAATGGGCTTAAAGTCCGCAGTAAAGTCCGGGTCATCAATATCATGACTTCCTGTAATCATCTTCACATGGCTGGAAATATTAGTATCGTGGTCTACCGTAATACCACCACGCGCGTCCAGTTCCGCAAACCAGCCCACAGCAACGCCGTCACCCAATTTCAGTCCCTGCGGCAAAAGAATTTCCACGCGACGGCATGGAAATGTGTTTTTACCCATCTTTGCGCCAAGAAGCTGGTAAAACCACTTCCTTAGATGGCGACTTGGAATTTTATTCCAGATTGCGTTGCCAAATAATGTCACGGCATAGTAAATACACTTAACCGGCTTAGACATTTGATTTCCTAAGCTTTTTGTATGCTCCATCTTATAGTCCCTCATAAAAAGCGATATATCTTTCGGACAATTTCTCAAAAGAGAATTCATCCCGATACCGTTTCATTGCTTGTATTCCCATACTCTCCCGCATTTCAGGATTTTCAATTAGCTCATTCATCTTTTCGGCCAGTTGCATCGGGTTGCGCGGTTCCACCAGATAGCCGTCTACGCCATCACGAATAATTTCCGGTGTTCCGTCTACTGCCGTTCCGATCACTGTTTTACCAACAGAATAGGCTTCAATCGGCGTAAGCGGAAGCCCTTCCCAAAGCGAACTCAGAACAACAAAATCCAGCTGGCTCATTACATTTTGAATATCATTCCTGTATCCAAGAATCAGAATCTTATTCTGCAGTTTCTTTTTTTCTATCTGTGCATGAAGCTGCTCTCTTTCTTCACCATCTCCCACGATAATAAACCGTGCCTCCGGATGCGTTCTTGTTGTAATTTCAGCCGCTTCAATAAAATAGGTCATGCCCTTTTGTTCAGACAATCTTCCAATATTTCCAATCAACACATTTCCTTTTGCGTGTTCCTTATAAAGCATTTCAACCGGAACATTTTTGCCGTCAAATGGCTTAACGGCATTATGGATAACACTAACCTGCTCTTTAGGAATTTCAAAATACTCTGTCAGGTTTTTCTTGACCATTTCTCCCACAGCAATAACTTTTGTATTTCGATATGCCAGTTGAGTCAATTTCTTCTTGTCAGTGAATGTGTTGTGTGCATTCGCAACTTTTACGACACTCTTTGGTGCAACAAGTTCCGCATAGAAAGCAGCCATCCGATGATGGGAGTGGACAATGGTAATCTGTTCATTATCTATAATTCTTTTTATTGAACGACAGCTTTTCAGCATATCCATCGGATTTTTGCTTGCAATGTCTGGGATCAGATAATGCTTGATTCCCATTTCTTGCAACTTTTTCTCGTGGACACCGCCGGACGAACACACAACAATCTTATTCACTTTTCTTGAGAGTATCTCGCATAATTGAAGCACAACATTTTCTGTTCCGCCTAGGCCCATTGTGCGAACAATAAAGAGGATATTTTGCTTTTCAAGTTCCATTATCGTTTCCTTAAAACGTTATTTATAGCACTTAAACTCAGCTGAAAAATCGGGTATGGAAGCATAATTATAAAGTTTGCCAGCTTCACTCGCTTGTCCATCGTGTTTTTTGTATAGGGAAGCAGTTCTTTGCGGTAAAGTTTCTGTTCACTTCTTATCTGGTCGTTGTCTTTACTTTTATTCTCAGCAGAAAGTGCAAGCATATATTTTAGTTCCCATACTGCTTGAAAGTCTTTATAAATTCTCAAATTTTCTTCTGTCTGCCCAATCAAATCAAACAACATAATCTTCTTACTGACTTCGATTGCCTGCTTATACTTTTGAGCATTTGCTAAATGTGATGCCCCTTGCGGATTTTCCCTATAATAATATAAGATACTTTTTGTTGCACAGCAGCTCTGTATTTTATTTAATACCGTGCTCACAAACAAAGCATCTTCACACATGGATATCGTTTCATCAAATTCACTATTCAAGAAAATAGATTTATCATACATTTTTGTAACACAGTATCCTGTATTTACATTCTGCCAAATATCTGCACCACAAAAATTTTTAAAAGTGATTTGCTCTTCTGGCTCTCTTTTTTGAGATAAACTCCTTACTTTTTCCAATCGACAAGCCGACATTAAAGTTTGATTTTCTTTGATTCCCTTATAGAGGCTTTCCACAAACTTCTCGCTAATCAGGTCATCCGCATCCACAAAGCAAATGTAGTTTCCTTTTGCACACCGCACTCCATAATTTCGCGCAGAGCTAACTCCCCCCTATTTTTATGTGCTATGACGATATTTTTTTCTTTCAGTGTATCAAGATAGCTTGCTGTTTCATGCTTACTACCATCATCCACAATAATAACCTCTATATTTTTATAGCGCTGTTTTCTTATAGATTCCAAGCACTCTTCCAAGAATTGTTTCGGCGTATTGTAAACGGGAATAATGATGCTAACAAGCTCTTCTTTGCATTCTTTGCTCATCAAATCACCTATACTTTTTAATTAACCCAACAATTTTCACATCGTCTACAAAATATCTCTTAAACATTCGCTTGGGTTCCTGCAAAAAGCGATAGAACCACTCCAGCCCATGCTCGCTCATCCATCTTGGTGCGCGGTTGACATTACCCGCAAGAAAATCAACGGTTGCACCCGCACAAACGGATACCTTAGCATCATACTTTGAGATGTTTTCGTAAATCCACTTCTCCTGTTTCGGGCAGCCAAAGCAGGCAATCAACAAATCCGGGTGAACCCCTGAAATCATTTGGTTGATCTTGTCCAATTCCTTTTCATCCTTTTCAAATCCAAGCGGCGGCGCATATGTTCCCACAATCTGGATTCCCGGCAGCTTTTCTTCTAGTTTTCGCTTTGCCTGTTCCGCGATGCCATCTTTTCCGCCAATGATAAAAATCGAATATCCTTTTTTGGCTGCGACATCACAAAGGAGTGGAACAAGATCAGACCCGGAAATCTTCGCTTTCAGCGGTTTACCATGCAGCTTTGAAATCCAAACCAAAGGTTTTCCGTCTACCAAGACCATATCTGCATTATCAACTACCTGCTTAAGATATGGGTCATTTTCGATTTTCATCACTACATCGACATTGATTGCAACAACGTAGGATTTCTTATTGTCCGCAATCATTTTTTCAATGGCCGCAATCGTTTCGGGCATCGTTACATTATTGATATAGGTGTTTAGCAACGCCTGCTTTTCCATTTCAACCGTTCTCCCCAAAAAATCTCTCTTCCAACATCAGACACAAGCAATGATACACAGGAAGGTGTAGTTCCTGAATCATATACGTTTCTATCTGCGGAACCTTGATGCAAATATCGCTCATCTGTTCAAGTTTGCCGCTTTTGGCTCCTGTAAGCCCGATAACCTTCATACCTTTTGCATGAGCTGTCGTTGCCGCATAAAGCACATTTTTACTGTTTCCGCTTGTGGAGATTCCTAAAAACACATCTCCCGTTTTGCCATAGCCATTGACTTGCTGTGCAAAGCAAAGCAACGGTTCACAATCGTTCATATATGCGGTCGAAAGAGCCGGATGCCCGTCCAAAGCAATGGCCGGAAGTGCCCCCTGCAGATTTTCTGCCAGAATAGAACCAAGTTCCTGATTTTCCGCAACCAGCTTTTCTGCGAAATCCGTGTCAGGCTTACGAGGCAACTTAAAGCCCTTCATCAGTTCTCCTACAATATGCTCCGCATCCGCAGCAGAACCACCATTTCCGGCAACCAACAGCTTTCCGCCGTGTGCATAGCAGTTTTCCAAAATCTGATATGCGTTGAAAACTTCATTTTCTATAGCTTTTAATACTGGATATCTTTCAACTAGTAATTTAATCTGTTTGTTCTTCATTCTTTCCTCACAGTTTCTTAATCGTCGCTGGAACCCCCAACGCAAGTGAGTTTGCTGGTACACTGTGTGTGACAACTGCATTTGCTCCGATAATGGAATTGTCTCCGATTGAGATGGTCCCTAAAATCACAGCTCCTGCTCCTATCATCACATTATCACCAATGCGGGGAGCTTCCCCCAAGCAGTTAGCTTTTGACCATTTGCTTCCAATCGTTACACTTTGAAAAATTTTACAATTTTTTCCTATAACAGCTTTCGGATGTACCACACATCCAATCCCTCTATGATAGAAAATCGTTCCATCGCCAATTTCGGCATCAATGGATACCGAACAGGCGCAAATCAAATGATTCATCAATTCAAGAAGTCTTGAAATTTTGCGTGGTACCCCCCCCATTTTTGACAGGCGATTTCCAAGCCTCCATAATTTATTCATTCATTTTTCTCCTTACACCAAGGAATGTGTAAATTCAGCTAATGAAGTGACTCTCACGGTCTGTCCATAACTTTCATTACCGTTGCTTAAAAGCACAGTCTTACACCCAGCATTGATTCCAGCCTGGATATCATTTTCGCCATCGCCCACCATCCACGACCTAGAAAGGTCAATGTTGAAATCCGTTGCTGCCTTTAACAGCATTCCGGGCTTAGGTTTACGACAGTCGCAGTCAATTTTTAGTTCTGGACGCTCGCCCTCGTATCCCTTATGTGGATGATGCGGACAATAATAGATTGCATCCAGATAGGCTCCTTCTTTTCCAAGAAGTGTTTCCATCTTATTATGAATTTCTTCCAACTCTTCAAAGGAAACTTCCCCACGGGCAATAACAGGCTGATTTGTCACAACAATAGCAAGATAGCCGGATTCATTGATTTTACGAATTGCTTCAGCAACACCATCAATCAATTCAAAGTCATCTATATTTCTAAGGAACCCAACATATTTATTGATCGTTCCATCCCTGTCAAGGAAGATTGCTTTTTGCTTGTTTTTCAGATTTTTAGCCGAAATTCTGCCTTCTTCGCAGTCTTTACAAACGGAATGATAGCGTTCCGGTGTTCCCATGTCTTTAACATACTCCGGGCTGTCATAGCAGAACATTTTTCCTGTTCCAGCCAATGGTTTTAACAACTGACGATCCAAATCGACCTTTACAGGCTTACCATCCACGCCAACCTTACCTACCGAATCGGCATTTATACCGACAAGTTCCAGCACTTTAGGATTGATAACATGTAAGCCTGCATTCACTCGGTTCTTATAATATGTAGGTCGTTCATCTTCCTTTGTCAGCCATTTTTCAACCACCCCATTTTTATTTGCAATAATCAATCCGCTGTCATAGGGGTGGCTGTTTGGGTGCGTAAAAAGCGTAACCAATCCGCCATGCTTCCGGTGAAAAGCAACAAAACGATTGAAATCCACATCAAACATCGCGTCTGCATTTAACAGAAGAAAATCTGATGTCAGCTTATCTTTAATTTTGAACAGTGCCCCCGCATTGCCGAGAGGCTCTTCTTCAAAATAGTAGTCAATATGTACGCCAAACGGCTCGCCCGTTACCGGAGAGTTTCCAGAGCCATCACCAAAGTAATCCATGATAATATTTCCCAGATGGCTTACCGTTAGAATAATGTCATCAAATCCTTGATTCTTCAGACACTCGATCTCTCGTTCCAGAACGGGGATGCCTTCAACTTTTATCATGGGTTTTGGAATATCACTTGCTACGGAGGAAATGCGAGTTCCCTTTCCTCCGGCCATAATCACAACTTTCATACGCTTAATCCTTTGGCACATAGTCTTCCGGTGTGTAATGTATTACCCGTGTGCCGCTATTTTCAAACTGAAACGGAATATACAAGAGATCACGCATTGCCCAGCGAACAGCATCCTGTCGTTCCGGCTGCACATAGAACACAAGGAAACCGCCGCCGCCAGCACCAAGAAGTTTTCCACCCAGCGCCCCTGCTGCAATACCTTTGGCATAGAGTTCATCAATGCTGTTAGTCGAAACTGCTGAACCCGTCTGGCGTTTCAATTTCCATGTATGGTCGAGCATTCTTCCGAAATCATCCAAATCCCGTTCTTTGTTTACCAGCACTTTCTCTGCTTCATCAACCAACGTCAGCATTTCTTTCAGTTGTGCCGTTTTATCCGTTTTTCCTGCGGCGTTTGCCTTCTGGACATCTGAGGAAAACCGAGTGAATCCAGTAAAGAACATCATCAGGTTTTTGTTCAGTTGCTTCTTTCGCTCTGGAGCGATAATTACTGGAAGTACTTCATATCCATCTGCATTGAAGTTGATACGGTTAAAGCCGCCAAAGGATGCTGCGATCTGATCCTGCCAACCGCCCGCTTCCTGGCATAGATTCCGTTCAAGATAAATCGCTTCATCTGCCAGTTTTTTCTTATCAGCATATTTTCCTTTCAGCGCATAAAAAGCATTCAACATTCCAACTGCGAAGGAACTTGAAGTACCCAGACCAGAGCGCGCCGGAAGGTCTGCCTCATATGTAAGCCGAATTTCGTGCATATCCAACATCTTCATTGCATTACGAATTGCAGGATGCTGAATATCTTCAATGCAGGTCACGCGCTCCGTTTTTGAATAGGATAATTCCGTGGAATAGTCAAAAAAGCGTGGCAGATGACGTACATTTACATAGCAATATTTATCAAACGTTGTAGAGAGAACTGCTCCGCCATTCTCTCTAAAAAAACTTTCCATGTCTGTTCCGCCACCAAAGAAAGACATGCGAAACGGTGTTTGTGTAATAATCATAATAATTCCCCTTGCCTACATCACAATTTCTTGTTGAATCCCCTGCTTACTTCATTGCACGACAACAAGCCTGTATACAGATTGCAGTAGCAATCTATACGCAGGCTCGCCTTCGTACCTCCTTATTCTGTTTTCTGCTCTATCAGCTTTCGCTGTGGTGGGTTAAGTATAGAGCGCAACCAGAAGCCATTAACCCCTGAAAACACGCTAGCCGTAACGCACCATGACAAGCAGAAACAAGTTGAGGTGAAAAGGTCAAGCCGCGTAAACCCGCATGAAATCAGGCTTTTCTCTGGTTGTCCATATTATTTCACACTCCCCTTTACTTGTAACAACGTCCAATCCCCATACATTCGATTTTTGGGTCATTCCAGCCAACACAAATAGCGGATAGGCTCGCTCGCCTGTCCGCTGGCTGTCACCCCACCCTCATGGTCGAGATTTCTTTCTGGATGGCACTGCTGCCACCCAAAAAGATCATTCGTTCATTCTTCGGGTAAGAAAATATGAACTTCGGATTGCGGAGCCTTTCATTCTCTGCCGTACCCTTGTCCCTATTATGACAGCCGCGTATTATTTCACACTCCCCATCCGGGTTCAGATACACAGTTCCACCCAGTTTATGTATTTTTCTGTAAAAATGACCAGCAAAAGGCCCAATGCGGCAAGCCATGATGTAAACAATCGGATGCGGGATATGTTTTTTCTTGATATGTTCGCAACAAGCCTTTAGTGCAGCAACATCATAATAAATTGCCTGTGCAGAGCCAATCTGAGGTACATCTATTTTAAAGCAGTGGGCATTGTGAAGTTCAAACTCGTGATCATTGATCTTTGTCACGCCCTCAAACTTGCTCTCATCCATACAACCATCGCCATTGGCTTTGCAGGCAACATGATATTTGATGTTTTCTTTATTCTGGTGATACTCCGTGAGCTTGTATACAAAGGTTTCATAACCTCCGTAAGCCACCAATGACTTCGCGCCCACAAGATATATGTGCTGTATTTCTTCCCTTAAATTCATTCCTCTATTCCATCCTCACATTTTATCGCTAATGTTACATCTATTCCCTTATGGACAAAAATAAACAAACCCACGGCGGGTCGCACAAAGGCAATCCACCGTAGGCTTGAACTCTCCTTCAATCTTTATTTGCTGCTCCTTTTTGTGGGTCAAAACAGAGCTTCCAAAAGCCACCTACATATAACCCTCAGGATTTTCCGCATCTTGCAGTTTTTCAGCAAATAAAACATTTGAAGGACAACTCAAGCCGTCAAAACCCTTTAGTTATCGTAGTTTTCCTTGGTTGACTCTATTACGTCTCTAGCCCCAGTGCCCACAACGGCATCATTGCAATTCTTCATAATATCAGTTTCTCCGATTCTTATTGCGCGCATCTTATGAAATTTGTTTATGTCTATGTAATTATCCTAAAAGACCCCATCCAGTCATTTACTCGCCATGCCCCAGCAAACACACCTTGAACGTTTTAAAAATAATCTTCCAATCCACCCAGAAACTGCGCTCCTTGACATACTTCACATCCAGATCCATCCACTCTTCAAAAGACAAATCATTGCGGTGTGGAGCAATTTGCCAATAGCAGCTCAGGCCGGGAGTCACATATAGACGCTGCTTTTCGTAGTCTCCGTACTGCTCTACCTCACGGGGAAGCGCCGGGCGAGGACCAACAATGCTCATATCGCCTTTCAGGATGTTCCACAGCTGCGGTAGTTCATCAATGCTGGTCTTGCGGATAAACTTGCCCACACGGGTAATGCGCGGGTCGTCCTTGATCTTGAACACAGGGCCATCCATCTCGTTCTGGTCCAGCAAATCATTCAGTTTTGCCTCTGCATTGGGGCACATGGAGCGGAATTTGTAAAACTTGAACGGTTTGCCGTCTCGTCCAATGCGCTCCTGCGAGAAAATTGGGCCAGCGGACGGATCATCCACCACAATTGCAACGGCCGTGCCCAGCATCAACGGTGACAGCACCACCAAAGCAGCAGTGGACAAAATCACATCCTGCGCACGGCGGACGAACCAATACAGCCGATGGTCGTGCAGATTTTCTTTTCGGTCAATTTCAACTTTCTTCTCAATTCCAGTCGTATTCGTAGCCATTTTTTCCTCACATAAGTTCGTGTTCGTTTCTAAATTTCTTGTTTCAACCCGCTTTTGCCGCAACTATTTCGACTCGTACCGCTTGCTGAGATAGGTGCTTCAGATTGCTTTTCTCCCACCGCATCCCGATGGCATCCAGCTTTCCAATCCGCTCCTCTGTCAGAACCGCGCAGCTTTTTTCAGGATTCTGGCGGGTATACCGCTGCCGCTTGACCCAATTTCCGAGGTTGTAACCGCCCGGTGACACATAATCAGCCGGGACATTCAGGTCTCCGTGGGCATCAAAATAGCGCTTTGCTTCCTGATATCCTTCGTTCCACTGGCGATCATTGCGGTTGCCCCAGTACATCCCTATTCTGTTAAGTCGTTCGACCTGCTCGTCCGTCAGCTTTCCTTTCGGGTACGCCCATTGCTGGCTTGCGACCCACTGTCCCAACCGTTCACCAGCCGCTGTTACATAGGAACGCGGGATATTCAGGTTGCCGTTTTCCTCGTAATAAGCCGCAGCCAGCGCATAAGCCTTTTCCCACTTGGCATCAAAAACGCTCCACACCATGCCAATCTCTTCAAGCTGTGTGATGCGTTCTTCCTTCAAACGGCCATTCAGCTTCTGCTGCCGGGTCTTGATGATCCACTGCCCTAAGGGATAGCCGTCCGGGTCGGTGTATTTGCCAGGCACCATCAGATTTCCGTAGGTGTCGTGGTATTTCTTCGCAATCTCAAATCCATGCTGCCACGCAATTTCCTTCCGATTGCCCCAGACCATGCCGATGCTGTCCAGCCGCGCGATCTGCTGTTCGGTCAGATTGCCTTGGATCTGTCCCTCACGCACACGACGCTGCGTGACCAACCACACGCCGAGACTCAGACCGCCGGGCGTCGTATACAGTTTCGGGACATTCAGGTTGCCGTGCTCCGCGTAGTAGATGCTGGCTTCGGAGAAGTAATGCTCCCAACTGGACGAAAGACTTGCTTGTAACTGCTCAAACAGCACCCGGCAGTCATGCACCTGTTCGATGACCTCGAACCGCTCAGTGACGATTTTGTCACCCTCGCCGTTGGCATAGAGCCGATGAACAGCCTCCTGCATCTCGCTTTGCAGACCGGAAATGCTGGTCAAGCCCTCGAAGTTATTGACCACATCCAAAATCAGCGGGGTTGCGGTATCTCCGGCGGTCAGGGCGCGTCCGATCTGCTGCTTGTAGATGATGGGCGAAATCGTTGGTCGGAACAGAATGACCCCAGAAACGCCCTCCACATGGACGCCTTCGTTGAGCATGTCGATACAAAACAGCAGTTTCAGCCGGTTGCTGGTGTCCGTTTTGAAGTTCGCAAAGGCTTTGTCGGTGTTCGGATCATCTGAGTAAGCCTCATACACCACCACATCCGTGTTCACTCCCGCGAACCACTCCGGCACATGGGACACCATCTCGTCCATGTGTTCCTTGTTGGCGCAGAACACGATGTACTTACCGGATCTGTTTGTGATATGATGGGCAAAGACCCTGTCCAGACCGTCCGCCTGCTCTAATGCCCGGCGGAGCGCGTCCAGATACTTTTGGTTTGCGTCTTGAATTCCCGGTGTCCGCAGGTTGTCCACCCGCGCCTGATACTTTGCAAGCGCTTTCTGGTACTGGTAGACAGTGGTCACATACTTCGGGGCAGGCAAAATACCCCTGACGACTGCTTCGCCAAGGGTCATATCGCTCGCGACACGGCTGTCAAAAAGCTCTTCAGCCATGTCGCGGCTATTATCCAGATATCGGATGTTTGTCGCTGTCAGCCCAAGCAGTTTTGCGTCCGGGCATAACTTTAATAGAGCCACCGTGCTTTCGCCCCAGCACTCTGCACCGGCACGGTGGAATTCATCGAGTATAATATAGGCGGGCTTCTGCGCCGCAATTTTCTCCAGCTGTGCCTGCGTACAGCACATCAGTTTTGCGTAGGTGTAAAAGTGAACGTTTGCCAGCGGAAATTCCGGGTCATTCCTTTTCAGGCTCTCCAGCTGGGTCTTGAAGATGTATTCACTGGGAGAAAGCCAGATCACGATCTTCTCCGGGTTGTCCTCGATCAGCTTGAACGCAATATAGCTTTTTCCGGTACCGGTCGGGTGGACAATAGCAGCCTTGCCGTACTGCTCCATCATCCGGACTGCCGCATGATATGCTTTTTCATTGTGCTCAAACAGACGCAATGCCACTCTGCTCACCCCTTCCCGCGATAAAGGGGTATCCTCTACAGTGAAAATGGAGGATACCGATCTTTTGACGTTGTTGTCTGAATTCTCTTCTTATTTTATCATGGTTATATCTGGGATTCAATAGGTATCTCAACAAATATATCCAATTTGACCTTAGAAAAAACACCTCATAAGCCAAAACTTTATTGCACCTTTCCCAGTTCTGCATGAAAAATCCAGCCAAAAAAGAGGGTGGACAAAATAAGTGGTCAGATGGGTGTCTAAGCTATAAGGAGGAGACAGCAATGGCACGACGTGGAGAAAATATTCGCAAACGCAAGGATAGCCGGTGGGAAGGCCGGTACATAAAAGCGCGTACATCGGAAGGCAAAATTCAGTGGGGCTATGTCTACGGAACGGTCTATGCAGAGGTCAAACGAGTGCTGATTCAGAAGAAAGCAGAGGCTGGTTTCTACAAGCTGAAAAGAATCGACCTGACCTTTGAAGCACTGGCCGAGGTGTGGCTGCATTCCCTGCGGAACAGCATAAAAGAATCCACCTATGCGCATTATTCGTACACACTGCATAAATATCTTCTCCCGGTTTTGAGCAAAGTGCCCGTTGTATCCCTTGAGGAGAGCTTTTTGGAGCAGGCCATGCAGCAGATCATTGCTCCTGCAGATGCCGCGCATAAACCGCTGGGAAACTCTTCTGCACGGGAATGTCTCTCGATGCTACGCCGTATCTGCAAGTATGCCACGCATTTACGCTTAATCCGTCCAATGGAGCTGGAAGTAGCGCTGCCAAAAGCCACCGATAAAATTTCTTCGCTTCTCTCCCCGGCGGAGCAACAGCGGCTTTATCAGTATGTACAGGCGAACCCCACGCCTCGAAAAATCGGCTTACTATTAGGGCTGGAATTGGGACTCCGCATTGGTGAGATCTGCGGCCTGCAATGGGGCGATTTCGACCTGAAACTTGGAACACTGAAGATCAGCCGGACAGTCTGCCGAATTTCCTGCGGAAACGGGCATACAAAGGTGGTCATCCAAACGCCTAAAACCCGCACCTCCCGCCGGGAAATTCCAATCCCGAAACAGCTGCTTATGATGCTGAAAAAGCTGCACGGAAATGCCAGCTATTCTACATGGTTTCTATCTGGCAACGAGTCCAAACCCACAGAGCCACGATGCTATCGGAAAAGTATCAAGGCATATCTGAAACAGGCGGCTGTCCGGCAAGTACGCCCGCACGCACTGCGTCATACTTTTGCTACCACCTGTCTGCAAGCGGGGTGCGATGTAAAGACCCTCAGCGAATTGTTGGGACACGCTAATGCAAACATTACCTTGCAGCGCTATGTGCACTCTGACCTGATCCGAAAGCGCCGGGAGATGAACCGGATATTCTCCCATCAGGTGTCTATAAATGGTAGAAGGGCGCTGAATCTGATGGAATAACGCATGATTTTGGCCGCTGTCTTTCATTTTCACTGTGGGGGATACTTTTTTGTTTTTCGGGCATCATTTTCTTAACGCAAAAAGGCCCCCGCCGATCACATTTCTGTGAAAGACAGAGGCCTTCTACTGCTAGATTCAATTCGGTCTGGGGAGATGGAATAACGATCTCATTCTACCGGGTCAGCGTCCCCTTCCAAATTTTTAACCACCCCCGGTGTCAGGTGTTCGCCCATGTCTGCCTGAATCAAGGCGTTGATATAGGCGTTCAGGCTCATCCCCTTCTCTTTGGCATACTCCTGAATCTGCTCCTTCTGACCTTTACGGACAACAAGGTTTATCCTGTCGTATGTTTTTTCGTTCCACTTATTTTTACTCGCCGCGCTCGTTTTGCCGCCCATCTGAAGCACCATCTTTCTGTTTACTCTTATAGGTATTATATCATATTTGCTTTTCTGTCTTTTGCAGTGCATAGTTGCTCAAGTACGCAAATTGCATAGTTTTACCCACTTTTCTTTGTGCAACATTCCATCTTGCGTACTTGCGCAAGTAGGAGTATACTCATGCCATCGGGAACACCGGTTCTCACATCCGACCATTCACCCAACGATTTGAAGAGAGGTACACACATGAGCATCAACATTTTACTGACCCTTGTCGAACAGTACAAGGAGGCCGCCCAACTGATCGAGGCCGCACAGGCTGAGCAGGAACAGCTGAAGATCCAGATCCGCGAGGCACTGGCTGAGCGCTCCACCAACTATCTGGAAGTAGGCTGCCACAAAGTCCGCCTGTCCGATTTCTCCAGCACCCGACTGGACAGCAAAGCCATCAAGGCCGTAGCTCCAGACCTGTATGACCAGTACAGCAAAACGGTCACCGGCACCCGCCTGAGCATCACCTGAAAAGAGCCCCATACAACGACCACCGACCAAAGTTGACGTTGTACAGAGCCCAACACACCCGCCGGGGCGGGCTACACCAATATTATACCTGTCCCGGCCTTTTTTATCAATAGAAAGGTTCGAAAAATCATGAAACAGACTGTCAAAACCTCCCGCGCTGCTGGTCAGCTGGAAAAGATGTTCCGCGAGCTCAACAAGCACTACTTCGCAGGCAAGCTGCCTGAGCCCATCATCAGCCTGAAAAAGAACCCGTCCGCCTATGGTCACATCACCTGTTCCAAGGTCTGGCAGGCAGGCGGCGAGAACAAGTACGAGATCAATATTTCGTCGGCAACGCTCGACCGTCCCATTGAAGAGACCTCTTCCACCCTGCTGCATGAGATGGTTCACGAATACTGCATGGAGACCGGCATCAAGGACACCAGCAACAACGGGGTCTACCACAACCGGCGCTTTAAGGAGCAGGCAGAGACACACGGGCTGACCGTCGACCACCACGAAAAGTATGGCTGGACCATCACGAGTCCGTCCGAAGAGCTGCTGGACTTCATCATCTTTCAAGGCTGGCAGGATATCCAGATGGGCGAGCGGCTGGCATGGTCAGATATGGCAGGCACCGGAGCAGGCAGCAAGGCACCCGGCAGCAGTCAGACCGGAGCACCGAAACCTCCCAAAGCCAAGAGCAGCACCCGGCGGTGGATATGCCCCAAGTGCGGTACCATCATCCGGAGCACCAAGGAAGTGCGGGTCATCTGCGCGGACTGCATGGAGCTGTTCGTGAAGGCCGACTAAATCATAGCACGACAGAGAGCGAGGGCACGAGTGAGAGTAGTGCCGGTTTTAAAAGTGCACTCGTAAAGACAGAGATTCGCTGGGCTGTGAGAGGACGCCCATTATATCAAAGGAGAGCAGCCATGACTATCATATCAGAACGCCTGCAGCACCTGCGCCTGACACACGGCTATACCCAGACCGATCTTGCACGAACTATGGGTGTGACCCGCCGGGCAGTCTACGCATGGGAGCACGACAAATGCCCCGAAATCCCCCATCTGATCCAACTTGCCCAATTCTATCAAGTGTCGACCGATTATCTGCTTGGGCTGACTGAGTGAGAGGTTTGCCCCGCCACCGGAGGCCTTACCGGAGATTCTTTGCCTGCGACAGTGCGGTCATCCATCAGTTCGCGCAACAGCAGCAAAAAACTCCACATTTTTAAAAATTTACTTGTAAATCCACTTTATTGGACACATTGTTTGGTAGACTTCAGGTACAGCAAAGGCAAACACACTTCAAAATACAGGAGGAAACTGTTATGGCAGGCGCTTTTTCATTTGTTTTAGGTATGTTGGGTCTTGGTGCGGCTGGTGCAGTCAGCGCGGGACAGAACGCAAAAATCAAGAAGGCAGACTATCAGTATGGCGAGGAGCACGGCCTCCATGGCACCTCTGAGGTCCTACAAATGCGTGAGCGAGTACGTAAAGAGTGGTGGAGCATCTGCGGCAAGACCTACAACGCATGTGAGCGGCCTGCATCGAGTTACGGTGACCTCAGCAGAACCCCATGGTGCTATCTGAAAAAACGCTGGTTCATTGACCACCTGAACAAAAAGGGCATCCCCTATGATGATTTGGTCGTGAACGATGTTACCGGCGTTACCTTTTACGAGAGTCAGAAAAGAACGTCCGAAGCGTATATGAGAAAGCTGCGGTAATAGACATCGCGCCCCATCGTCACCATTTCTATCAACAGGAGGCAAACTTATGGCTGAAAATAAAATCTTGGTGCAAATTATCGATCATGAGAACGGAGATTCCGTGCTGGGACAAGATTACTTTGCATCAAGAGAAAAAGCAGAGGAGTTCAAGCGGATCTCAGACCGCGCATATGGCAAGCTGCTTGGTGAAGATCAAACCAGAATCACCACTGAGATTATTGAGCGCTGACACCAATCATCATTTCCTATAGCAGCAACAGAGCTCTGCCGCTCAGACACGAGTAGCAGGGTTCCTTCTATTTTATACAGTATTCAGTCAGAAAGTGAACTTAAAGAGCCGCGTTTAATATCAGCCAGCACACATCCCGGCGGATTTTCGATTTGATTATGAGGCTCCCCGAAATTGTGGGGGAAAAGTTTCATTCAACCACTTTTGGTCAAACATTATTGGTTTTATAGAACACGGAGGACAGCTCGTTTTTGAGCATACCCACTTGTGTGCACAGAGAACATTTTTGTCCACCATCTACATCTCCCCAAAATTGGGGACACCCTTCTTGATGGGGTCAGTCTAAGCGACCTCATCTGAATTTAGGTCGTGACCGGTGCATACTGTTTGGCACAGGGTCGTGTATGGCGATTCTATCAGTGCGGAAAATTGCGCCTTGATCCGTTGAATTCGTTTACCAATTTGGTAAATGAGGTTGGAAGTCACACGTAGATACGTCTTGACCCACTTTCAAGGGTACTCAAATCGAGTACGGTTGATGGTAAAAGAACGGTAGCACGTGAAGTTATCTGATACAGTTTGCGTGGTGTCATCGAAATCTGCCGCTACAACACCAATCCCAAGACCAACGCCTTTATAGACTGTATACCATAGACAAGCACCCTGCCGCCACTCTCCTATCCCCTACTATACCCCTGCCAATTCACGCCGCCGTGCCGTTGTGACACATTTCAGCACTTAACGACGTATTTGGACGCTTTTCGCCAGGTTTGGCATATTTTGCGTTACATTTATTTCGAACAGAATGAAACTGATCCAAATATATGTAATAGGAATGGTGTCAAAATGGTTACTTCCGATTTGTCCGCCCGTATCAATGATGTACTGCGCTATGTCGGGATCACCCGCAACATGAACGCCTACATGATTCTATCACAGGCTCTGACGTTGATTGCCGAGGATGAAGACCGCCTGCGAGCCGTAGAGAAAGAGATCTACACGCCCATTGCCGACAAAACTCTGCGCGGGCCCAGAGCAGTCCAAAGCACGGTCCGCCGGGCATCCAAGGTCGCATGGGATTTCTTCCCCGATCGCGTTCAGGAACTGGCTGGCTATCCTTTGAATGGTCGTCCCTCTGCCGTGGCTATGCTTGAGCTGCTCTATAATGGTGTCGCCCGCTATGACGATCTCTCTATTCTGAAATAAGCGCCCTTCAACAGCAACACCCCGCTACTCTATGTCGAGCAGTGAGGTATTTTTGCGTCTTGATTCGATTCCAACTAGTGTCAAATTGTCATCAGTTGAGCGAAATATAACGACAGAACGATAAATTGCATGTTGCAATCTGTGCAGATCATAGAAAGCCGTCATGTACTATGCGGAGTTTTGTGCACCCCTCAAATCGAGGGCTACTGCGAAATTCCGACGCCTTTATCAGAGCGCTGTTGAACTTTTACCGATTTGGATAATGTTCATTGATCGTATCATCGATAGAATATGAACCTTGGCAGTCGTTTTGACTACTGAGCTTCTGAACCCGCATCAATTTGAGGCTAGTTGCAGGGTGGTCGTGGAATGTAACTCCCTTTTGGCAGCTCAAATTTCAGCCATCAAACGGTGTCCACAGTGTAGACGCCCTTGTATTATACTGTAACGCGATACATTCCATTTGAGGTATACTTTTTAATGGTATCAATCCAGATAGAATCACACTGCAGCAGATGTTTTTCTCAATTATTGGGGATATATTACTCTGATCGAATCAATGCCCCTTTCTGATATGCATCCTATTAGTGAAGGATTGATAAAGAGGAAAGTATTCGCTGGCGCTCATACCATTTAGATCAACTCCAATCTTGAAAAAGCTCACAGGTTCGCTTAGTCAAGATTTCCGTTGGCGTGATCATGTTAACCGAGCGTTTCTGTCCCGTCCTCATGCTTCGGCCGTTCAAGAAGCACTCGGCTAACACAACCACGCAAAAAAACAAATAAGGAAGTCGAATGCAGAGCGACATCAGTGCCTATATTTTTCACTATTTTATATATTATAGTGAATTTCGTGGGCATCAATTCTCTAATTTTGTCACCCACCAGACCATTTTCTTTTGTCCTGCTTCAAATCGCTTCTGCTTACTTCCAAGATCATATCCATAGTGCTGCAGCCATTGACGTGCAAAGGTATAGCTTGGCAACGATTTTTCAGCGTGTCTATCTGCCTTGTTGTAGATATGCCCCAGCTCAAAGAAGATCTTCTGCCAATCTTGATAGTAGCGTTCCTCATTCAGATGGGCATCCAGATACTCAAGCAGCGGCGGTTCAAGGCGCTCTACTTTTGCAAGCAGGCTTTCATCGATCTTTTTCAGCAGCTCTGTCTGATACCCCTGTTCAAGCATTTGCAGCAGGAAAACACGTTCTACACGAGCCTGTAAGTTCGCACGTTTCCGCCAGCAGTATTCACCTTCCCGTGGGTCCAGAACGACTGTATGGCTTTTTTTCAGTATTTCCAGTGTTTCAGGCTGATGCAAATATGCCTTCCATGCCTTCTTGTCATCAAACCATTCTTTGTACGCCTCGACCGGTTCCAGCTGATACTTCTGGATTTTTTTAACTTCCCCTTCCAGACGTTCTTTGGGGTAATGCAGCAAATACACCGCACAGGTATCCCCCTCATCCAAGGGACGTTTGCGGCCAAGGATCTGCGCATTGAGGAGCGGATTCCACAGTTCACTGACGACATATTTCAGCGCACGGTCTTTCATATCCACACCATTATAGAGGGTCGTTGTGGTCAGTGTGACCTGATGCTGCAGAACATTGCCCTTGAGTACATCATCCAGTTTGTCAAATTCCTCCGCTTCCTGACGGTATTTGGAGCACAGGCACGCCACATCCTCTATGCCTTCTGCCTTCAGAGTGTCCCGCAGTTTTCGCAGCTTGGCGATGGTATTCACAAAAACGAGGATCTTTTCTCCCGGCTGTACCCGGCGGATGATATCCAGCTCGTCATCGTCACGGTAGAAGAACTTCACGCTTGACACAAACCGATAATCCATCGGCAGACGATAATGCTGTCCCTCCGGGATCATTTTCCGCAACTCCCAATAATCAAAGAAGGGGCGGGCGGTTGCGCTCATAAAGATGCAGGTCTTCGTCGTCCAAAGCTCTTTAATCGCCTCATAGCTTGCATCCACATGATCGTTGAAGCTGGCATCCGTTACCATATAGTGATACTCGTCTGACACGATATAATCAAACGATCTCAGATAAGTTTTGGCGGCATCTTCATTCCTTTGCAGGAAGGTTTCCAGCCACTGGTATGTTTCAACACGGATGGTGTGCTCATACTTGTTTTCTGTAGCGGTTTTGTTGACATTCTCTCCAAGCGCGGGATCATAGTCCTCGTAGGGCACTTCTATACTCCCCAAACGGTTCACATCGCGCGCGATCTGGTTGCGCAGCGCTTCACGATTGCACAGGATCAGGATACGCTTACGATTTTCATATGCCCATGGCAGCAATGTCTTCAGAATAAAATAGGTCTTGCCGGAATTCGTGCCCGCATCAAGCACCACGATCCCATGCCAGTTCTTGTAATCCTCACCAACAAGATCTGTGATGTACTGCTTTGCAGGCTGTGGAGTTGCCCCGGCGGTTTCCGGTTCTTCCTCCGGCACGATGGGGTCAAGCTGTTCGTCGGCCTCCTTTTTCTTTTTGCGAGAGGCAGTAATATAATCCAGAATCTCCTGCAGTTTTTGCTGTCGTTCTTCTTCCGTCAACGAGACAGGGTCAATGTGCTGCTCCTGCTCATACTCCTGTTGTGCCTCAGCCAGCTTCAGGAAAAAACCACCGAATGGCCAGCGCTTCTCTTCATCACTCATGTTGATCCACGTCTCCTTTTTGATCTCACTATACCATATCATCTCGTTTTGCTCAAGGGATATTGGTCCATTTTTACTTTCACTTCCCCATCTTGATCTTATCTCCATGGCGATTTTGACGGGTCAGCTGCTCTAGCGGGTTCAGGGCGTCATAGTTGGCCTTGAGGTCGTCGGCATACAGCGCCACATACCGTCGGGTCATCGTAAGGTCTGCGTGTCCCAGCAGCTTTTGCAGACGGAACGGGTCGCCGCCTGCTTGGATATACAGCTTGGCGTAGGTATGGCGGAACAGATGCATCGATGTTTTCTCCACGCCTCTGCTATGATTATAATTCCACACTGCATTACCGAGCGAATTCAGGGTCATCTGGTTGCCATACTCTGATACAAACAACGGGGCTGCGGGGTCGCCGCTGCGGTGCTCCAGATAGTCCTCCATGATCCTGACCAATGCCTTTGAGAGGGGTACGATCTGCTGATTGCGCGCTTTCATGTGGCGGAAAAACACTGTCCCGGCGGAAAGGTCCAAATCTCCGATCTGCAGGTTGAGCAGCGTGGACGCACGGCAGCCGGTACCAAGCAGGAAGTTGACAATGACCCAGTTGCGGTATTCAGCAAAGGAGCACGTCTTGCAGTCCGGTTCCTTCAGCAACCTCTGTAGCTCGTCGGTAGTGTAGGGTTCTTTGATTGGATCATCTGCCCGCACCAGCTTGATAGAGAATTGCTCCAGATACCCTTTCTCCATACACCAGTATAAAAATGCCCGGATCATGCGCAAGTTGGTGTTGATGGTAGTATCGTGGAGCTGCTGGTCCTTCATATAGAAGATATAGTCCTCCACCGTTTCCTCTGTGATGGTATGGATGGGCTGTTCTGTGTCCCCCAGAAACCGAAAGAAGCTTCTGCCCTTAGCGGCGTAGAAGTCGAGTGAGCCTTGGGAAAGATTCTTGAGCCGGTTGTACTTTTGGAACCTTTCAAAGGCCTGTTGGATGGTGGGGTTTGCCTTGGCAACGGGTCTTAAATCACGGTTACGCACGAGAGAGACTCCTCCTTTTTTCGCGAAAAATCCCTCTCGCCCCTCCAATGCTTCCAAAAAATGGAACAAAAAGAAAAAAGCCCAGAATCATTCGAATCAACGAACAATTCTGAGCTTTCTCATGCCACCGGCGGGGCTTGAACCCGCACTCTGTCGCCAGAAAGGGATTTTAAGTCCCTCGTGTCTGCCAATTTCACCACAGTGGCTTCTAAATGAACTGCCGCTGCAAGAGCTGCAAACGGCAATTCATATCATACAATAGAAATCCCGATTTGTCAAGTTATACCTTGCCGCCATGCAGCTCGGCATACATGCGGGAGCGGCACTCGGCGACGGCGGGGGTCATGTTGACGTAGTGCTTGTGGGGGCACTCCAGGCGCAGCTCGCTCTCCCAGGTCTCATCGGTCAGTTGGCGGGCGATGTAGGCCTTTTTCTCTGCGATGGAGGGCAGCTCCATGGCCAGCTCGCCGTGGAGGATGTGCGGCACCAGCAGCTTTTTCACCTTGGTGGGGGTGATGGTCACGGTGCGCTCGATGGCGTCAGAATCCAGATTGACCATCGTGACAGGCTTGCCTGCCTCGATCTTCTCGCCGTCCATGGCGATCAGGTCGCACTGTGCCTGGCCGTTTTCATCGTAAAGACGCCACGGCATCTTTTTGCCAGGGATGATGGCCTTGCTGGCAGAATCCGAACACTTCATCTTGGGCTGATAGGTTCCATCCGGGCGCTTGACGGCCACCAGTTTGTACACGCCGCCGAAGACGGGGTCGGAAGCGGAGGTGATGAGGTTCTCGCCGACACCGTAGGAATCGAAGTGGGCATGCTCATACAGCTCCATGTTGGCGATCTTCTTTTCGTCCAGACCGTTGGACGCCACCAGCTTGATGTAAGGCTTCCCTGCTGCGTCCAGCGCCTTGCGCAGGCGCTTGGAGCCGCGGGCCAGGTCGCCGGAGTCGATACGGGCGCTCTTGACGCGGCGGTTCGGGTCGTTGGGGTATTTTTCGATGAGGTAATCGTCCAGTTTAATGAGGTTGGGCAGACCGCTCTCCATGATATTATAGGTGTCCAGCAGCAGACTGACCGAATCCGGGTAGGTATCGGCAAAGGCCTTGAAGGCATCAAACTCCGTGGGGAAGAACTCGATGAAGCTGTGCGCTACGGTGCCCACAGCCTTGACCTCCGCGCCGAACTTCATCTCGGCCAAACAGTTGGCAGTGCCCACGCAGCCGCCCAGAACAGCAGCATATGCACCATCGTTGCCAGCGC
>OIGD01000599.1_pt1 | contig 41319 bp, 35 predicted proteins | sample 1582211 | NCBI WGS metagenome assembly OIGD01 (sample SAMN04414078, study PRJEB24778) | human gut metagenome | material: faecal | host: Homo sapiens
GATTTTGCAACAGCCCTATTAATAATTTCTTGTTCTATATCCTCAACTTTTAAATCTAATTTATTAATATATTTGCTCTTCAAATCCTCAATTAATTCGTTAGCATCTTCTTTAAATATTCCAATAACATTATAACATCTTACAATTTCATTTTTAATTTTATTTAAAATATATGCTTTTTCATCTATTTCAATTTTATTATTTTTTAATAGATTATTGACATATTTAAAATCTGTAAATAAATTTGCAATAGCAACAGGTGTGTTAAAGTCATCATCCATAGCTTGTTTAAACTTGTTTTCTATTTCATCTGCTACTTCATTTGGTACTTCTTTCATTTTAGTGTTTTCTTCAAGAAATTTGTTTATTGCATTTATAGTATTATAAAAATAATATAGATGCTTTTCAGCCATAGCAAATTCTGATTCTCCTAAATCTATATCAGATGAATAATTTTTTGAAACAATTGCATATCTTATTACTTCTGGATTATATAATTCTAAAGCATGTTTTATTGTTAATGAGTTTCCAAGAGATTTACTCATTTTTTGACCATTTATTTTAATTAATCCATTATGCATCCAATAATTTGCAAGTGGTTTTCCTGTTAAAGCTTCACTTTGTGCAATTTCATTTTCATGATGTGGGAATATTAAATCTTTTCCTCCGCCATGAATATCTATTGTCTCCCCTAAATTATGCAAAACCATGCATGAACATTCAATATGCCATCCTGGTCTTCCATTTCCCCAAGGTGATTTCCATGAAATTTCTCCTGGTTTTGCAGATTTCCATACTGCAAAATCTAATGGATCTTTTTTCCCTTCTTCAACATCTTTTCTTACACCATTTAATAAGTCTTCTGTATTTATATTTGACAATTTTCCATAATCTTTAAATTTTTTAACACTATAATATACATCACCTTTTTCAGTTGGATATGCATACCCTTTTTCAATTAATTTGCTTACAAAGTCTATTATATTTTCAATGTTTTCTGATGCCTTACATTTTACATCTGGAAAATCTGCCCCAAGTTTTTTGAATACATCTTCAGCTGCTTTAATTCTATCTTCTGAATAATCTAAAGCATTCATATTTAAAGCATTTGCCCTTGCTATTATTTTGTCATCAACATCTGTATAATTTCTAACATATTTTACTTTATATCCTAAAAATCTTAAATAACAACATACCATATCATATGTAACTGATGCTCTTGCATGACCAATATGTGAATCATCATATACTGTAATTCCACATGCATACATTTTTACATTATCCTTTTCTATTGGTACAAATTCTTCTTTTTTCTTTGTTAATGAATTGTAAATTTTCATTAAGATTCCTCCTTTTTATATTGTTATTTAAGCTTTTAGCTATTTATGTTACATTATACAACATCTCTATATTAAAATCAAGACGCTTTCAATTTAGTATCACTACAAATTGCGTTTACTTTACAATTTGCACTTAACTTTTTACTTGACGTACTTTTTCACATATCAGTTAGTTTATGTAAACTATTGACTATTTTTCCAAAATATGCTACAATAAAAGAGTCATAACAAAACAAATAAAAAAATATAAATAAACCAAAGGAATGAAAAACAAAAGATTTTCATTCTTCTTAAATTAAAGGAGAGATTAAAATGGAAAATATAATGAACAAAACTTATGTATTTGGACATAAAAATCCAGACACAGACTCAATTATGTCATCTATGGTAATGGCTAATTTAGAAAATCAATTAGGAAATAAGGCAGTTGCAGTTCGCCTTGGAAATATAAACAAAGAAACAGAATATGTTTTCAAATATTTAGGAATTGAAGAACCAGAATTTATATCAGATATTGAAGATGGTCAAAATGTAATATTAGTAGACCACAATGAATCAACACAAAGTGCTAATAACTTAGCAAATGCTAATATTCAAAAAGTTGTAGACCACCACACAATGAATTTTATTGCTCCATATCAATTATATTATAGAGCTGAACCTGTTGGATGTACAGCAACTGTATTATATAAAATGTACAAAGAATATGATGTAGAAATTACAAAAAATATTGCAACAATGATGCTTAGTGCTATTATTTCAGACACATTATTATTCAAATCACCAACATGTACTCCTGAAGATAAAGCAATAGCTGAAAAATTAGCTAAAATTGCTGATGTTGATTGTGAAATTTATGGTACAGCTTTATTAAAAGCAGGAACAGATTTAAGTGATTATACACCAGAACAAGTTATTAATATAGATAGTAAATTATTTGAAAAAGGTGGAAAAAAATTTAAAATTGCTCAAGTAAACACTGCAGATTTAGACAGTGTATTTAAAAATAAAGTATATTTTGAAGCTGCCATTAGCAATGAAATTAAAAATGAAAACTTAGATTTATATGTATTTGCTGCTACAGATATTCTAAATTCTAATTCTAAAATCATTTCTTTAGGAAATGATTCAGGAATAGTTGAAAAAGCTTATGGTGTTACTCTTAACGACAACACAGCTTTATTGGAAAATGTTGTTTCTAGAAAGAAACAAATGTTACCTAAAATATTAGAAAACTTAGATTAATTATAAATTATAATATTTACTTATATATTTTTTCTATAAAAATGTGTAGTTTGATATATCCAACTTTATCAAACTACACTTTTTATATTATTTTTTTAATATTCATTAATATATTATTCAATTTCTATTTTTCCAATTATTGCTTTTACATTTTGTTATACTAATTATCATTACCTATCTTTTTCATTTCCTCAAATCTCTTGACTTTCGCAGTTGTAGTTTTAATCATTGGCTCATCTGTAATAATCAAGTTTTTAATATGTTTATAATTAGTTAATCCATTATTAATTTCTTTAATATCATTCCAAATAATATTATATAACTCATCTTCACTAATTTTGCCAAATTTTTGCTCAACAAATTTTTCATCATAAACTATTTTTACAGAAACCACTAAATCATCATCTTTAGGCATTCCAAATACCATGCTTTCTGCTACATAAGGTAAATTATTTATTAAAACTTCTAATTCCTCTGGATACACATTTTTTCCATTTTTTAAAACTATAACATTTTTCTTTCTACCAGTTATAAAAATAAACCCATCTTTATCAATATATCCTAAATCTCCTGTATGAAACCAACCATTTTCTAAAACTTCCTTAGTAGCTTCTTCATTATCATAATACCCTAACATTACATTTGGTCCCTTTGCAACTAATTCACCTATTCCATCTTCATTTGGGTTATCTATTCTTATCTCAATATCTTCTAATGCTAAGCCTATAGAACCATATTTAATTGCCTTTATATTTTCTGCACTTAATACTGGAGATGTTTCTGTTAAACCATATCCTTGAACAGTTAAAATCCCCATATCATTAAATCCTTGTGCTACTTTCTTATCTATTGCAGATGCACCACTTATTATAAATCTTAAATTTCCACCTAAATTATTTATAATTTCTTTGAAAAGTTTTCTTCTAATATCAATACCAAATTTTAATAAAAATCTACTTATTTTTATAGCTTTTTCAACAGTTTTAGTTTTCCCTTGTTTTTCAATTTGTAACATTATTTTTTTATACATTGATTCTATCAATAATGGTACACAAACAAAAACAGAAACTTTATATTCTTTCAAATTTTCTTGTATATGCCTTAATCCATCACAAAATACATTAGTTGCACCAAATGATAGGAAAAACAATAACCCAGTTGAACCAAATGTATGATGAAATGGTAAAAAAGCCATATTCACATCTGTAGGATACATTTTTTCAACGCATTGCATACTATATATATTACTTGCTATATTATAATGTGAAAGCATTACTGCTTTTGATAATGAAGTTGTTCCTGATGTATAAATTATTGTTGCCATTTTTTTATTATCTATTTCTAAATCTAAATAACTTGTATTACCCTTTTCTAATTCTTCTTTTCCAATTTTTTTCACTTCATCTAAAGTTTTAAATTTTTCATATTTAGACTTTTCCATACAAATTGCATCTTTTAAGCTTGTTGATTTATTTTCTAAAAATTTATTAATTGAATATTCATAAGATTTATCAAACACTATTAAATCAGCCTTACTTCTTAATAATAAAGACTCAATTTCATTTTCTGGAAGTCCTTTATCTAATGGAATTATTACACCTAATCCATTAATAACAGAATAATAAGTAATAGCCCATTCATAACTATTTTTTCCTATTACTGCTACCCTTTTATTTGTATATCCTAATTTTTGTAATCCCGCTCCTAATTGATTTATATCATTTTGAAAATCAGTATATGTTATATTTTGATAAGTTACTTCTTTTGATTTCTTCTCTTCAGATTTATGTTTTACTATAAAAGCAACATTATTAGGATATAGTTTTACTGAGTTCGAGATTATATCTCTTATATTTTCAAACCTTGTTGAATTATATAATATTTTACTTTTTTTAGATTTTGTAATTCTGTTTTTCATCACATTATTTTTTTCATTCATATTAATTATAAATCTCCTTTTGTTTAATATATTGAGATTATCTCATATTATTATAATTTTAACAAGTAATTAGACTAATTGTTCGAAAGGCCTATTGGAGATTTTTAAACTATATACACTATCGTATTATCAGCAAAATACTTTCCAAGAATTTCTTTAAAAAATTTTTCTCCTTCTTCCTTAACTTCTTTTCTATACATATATTTTCCCCTTCCACGCACTGTCATAATATCTTTATTATACAGATTAATAGAATTAGGAAAAGCCTCTTCATTTATAACTTTATGAATATAACTATATGTCATAAAAATAATTTCAAAAAATACATCTTTTTTTACTTCATCGCTTAAATTATCATATAAATATTTAACTAATTCTTCATATTTTTCTCTCCAATTTTCTACTAATACGACTGGTGCAATTAGAATTCCAACTGGATACCCTGCCTTTTTTAATTTGTTAATTGCTTCTACCCTATTTTTTAATGGTGAAGTTCCTATTTCAATTTCACGTATTATTTCTTGTGGATTTACACTCATTCTTACTATAATTTTTCCTTTATGATTTAAATTTAAAATCGGATCAACCATATCAAATTTTGTTGGAAAAGTTATTTTTCCCTTTTCTGCTTTTTCGACGAAATTTTCTATTGTCCAAACTAAGTTTCCAGTTATTGTATTTTCTAATACTAAATCACTATTACTTCCTATTTCAAAAACTAATTCTCTTTCAGATTTATTTGCAGTTTTAATAATTTTTTCTAACATCTCTTCTCTATTCACAAATAATCTTAAATATGAGCATTTATTAAAGTTACAAACTAAATAACAATATAAACACATAGCTATACAACCTGATGATGTATATGGAACTAAATAATCTGATATTTTATGGTTTTCAACAAATTTATGTGTTTTTCGAACCCCTAATATTATATTTTGTTTCATATTTCTAAATTCAGAATTTTCTTTTTTGCGCATTTCTTCTATATTATTATGATTTTCTATTTCTATACATGGAACATTATTATCTTTATACTGTTTTAACAATTTTTTGCCTAATTCATATTGTTCAACATCTTTTTCATAAAATACTTGTTTTGGTAAAAACATATTTTTTCCTCCTTTTATAATATATTTTTTCCTTTTAAAAATTAAATTATTCAAATAAGAAAAAGCATATATTTTAAAAGCAAACATAAGGTATTGATTTTTAATGATTTCATTGACATTTATTGATTTTTCAATAAAAATCATTTACCTTTTCTTCTTTTACTAAACAATGTAGCAAAATAAAAAAAATATCATATTATGTATTATACATTAAAAAAAGGAGGAAAAAGTAATGTATAGTAGAAGATGTAATAAATGTTGTTGTAAAGCAGGAAATGCTTGTAATAACAACAATTTGAATATTTCTGAAGATGTATTAGAAAATACTTGTGATGATTATGCTACATTATCTAATTTTGATGAAGATGAATGTGGTTGTGGATTTAATCAAGGAATGCAAGTATTCCCAGATAATGCTGTTTTAGCTCAAAGCTATGTTCCATTTCAATTTATGGATAAAACATTTAAGCCTTGTGTTGGATTAAAAATGGGAACTATATTCCCTGAATTAGTAAGTCCTTATGTTCCTTGTCAAAGTATTGAAGAAATTGAATTTATAAAGGCTACTAATGAAATTGGAAAGGGGTGTAATTATTAATGGACTGTAAAGACTGTAATGAAATCTGCTCATGTGGTTGTGGAAACAAAAAACCTCAATGTGCATGTACTTGTAAATATGAATTTGATTTAAAAAATTGTAATAATACAGTAACTGAGCCTACTAGAGAAGAATTATTAGAGCAATTAAAATGCTATAGATTTGCTATAATTGAACTTGGTTTATATTTGGATACTCATCCAGATGATGAAAAAGCTCTTTGCTTGCATAATGAATATACTAAAAGATTTAAAGTATTAGAAGATCAATATCAAAGAATGTATGGACCATTAAGTATAATGTTCCCTTGTAGAAAATGGAGATGGCTAGAAGAACCTTGGCCTTGGGAAGGAGAGTGTAATTAATATGTGGACTTATAATAAAGTATTAGAATATCCTATAAAAATTAAATGTAAAAATCCTCAATTAGCTAAGTTTATAATTAGTCAATATGGTGGTCCTGATGGTGAACTTGCAGCTTCACTTAGATATTTATCTCAGAGATTTGGTATGCCTGATGAAAAAGCTAAAGCTATTTTAAATGATATAGGTACAGAAGAATTAGCCCATTTAGAAATGGTTGGAACTATAGTTCACCAATTAACAGATGGAGTATGCCCTGAAGAATTGAAAAGGGCTGGTTTAGGTGATTATTATACAGACCATGGTTGGGGTGTATATCCACAATCAGCATCAGGAATGCCATTTACAGCATCAGTTTTAGCTGTAAAAGGTGACCCAATAGCAGATTTACAAGAAGATTTAGCCGCAGAGCAAAAAGCAAGAGCAACTTATGAGAAATTAATAGATTTATGTGCTGATAGCCCAGATGTAATTGATCCACTTCGTTTCTTAAGAGAAAGAGAAGTTGTTCACTTCCAAAGATTTGGTGAAGCTTTAAGAAATGTTCAAGATAAATTAGCTCAAAAGAAATTTTATACTGCAAATAAATTCTGTGATAATGATCCTTGCAAATGTATGAAAAGTGAAGTTTTAGACGAGTCTGAAAACAATTGTGGTTGTAATAATTTATTAAGTACAAATGCAAATTGTGGTTGTAATATGATGAATAATATGAATACAATTAACACTATGACTAATATGAATACTAATGTTTTAAATACTAACTCTATGAATTCTAATTGCAGTTGCAATATGAATTAATCAAAATAAAAAAGTTGGAAAAGATACCTACTTCTGTTCCAACTTTTTTATTTAATATAATTAATTTTCACTCTTCTCAAATAAAACTTTATAATAATCATTTTCCAAAATTAATCTTGACATTTGATACTTATTAAAAATAATTTTAGAAATATTATCTACATATTCTTCAGTATTAAATTCATCACTTTCTTTAGTATTTTCATTCTTTTGAAATGTTTTAGTTAATGAATTATACCTTCCCTTTTCAGTTATAAAACTTCTATTTGAAAATATAACTAATCCTTCAGAATTTGAAAGTAAATCTGTTCCCATTAATAGTCTTGAATCAAATTCTATTCCGAACAAATTCAAAACTGTTGGTAAAACATCTAAGCTACATCCAACTTTATCAACTTTAATAGGATTACTCATACCAGAATTCCATATTAAGAATGGCATTCTATGTTTTTCAAAATTATCATCTTTTTGATAGTCAGATAATTCATTTAATTCATCTAAAGATAAGCCATATGGATAATGGTCTCCACTAATTATTATAACAGTATCTTCTAATCTTCCTTTTTCTTCCAATTTTCTAATTAAAGCCTCTATTGCTTTATCTAATTCCATTTGTGTTGCCATATAACATTTAGCTTTGTTAGAATATGGCAAATCCTTTACTAAATCCCAGTTTTTGTTTGCTATGTAATTTCCGCCTGTATTATACTCTAAATGTCCACTAACAGTCATATAATATGCTAAAAAATGGGGATCATTTATATAATCATCAACTGTTGCATTTATCATATCTAGATCTGAATTTGGCCAATGACTACAATCCATTCTTTGCTCAAGTCCTGTTCCTCTTGCTAAATATGAATCATACCCCATTCCTTTTAAATAATTATCTCTATCATAGTAAGTTGCTGAATGATCATGATATGCATGTGATGTATATTTTTCAAACACATTTGCATATGAATATGGCATATAATTGTTTGAAACTTTAGATATACTCCAAACATTTTCTTTTGGAATTAATGAAGTATCTGTTATATATTCTCCATCTGCCGTACTTACTGGGAATAATGGTGTATAGAAATTGTCAAATTGAAATCCTTGTGAATACAATTTATATAATGTTGGTGTTAATTTTTCATCAATTGCAACTTCATTAAAGGCTTCTGCAACAAATACTACAACATTTTTTCCTTTAAACATTCCTGTGTACTCATTTTTTTGTGTTGGTTGTTGAACTGAGAAATATTCATGCATTTGTTTTATAGTTGCATTAGATTCACTTTCTATTAAATTATTCCAATTTATATCTATCATATTATATTCTGGAATTTTTTCAGTTTCTATTTCTTTAAAATTGTTACTAATTGTAAGAATTGTATTATCTGTATAATTTGTAATTAATCTCTGCAAATCTAACCTCATTGTTGTTAAAACACCAAATTTATCTGCCATAAGTGTTGGAACATGTGATTTTGTGTATAAATTTATTGTAGAATATATCTCACTATTTTCTTCTGAAATATCTTCTAAACTCATTGCTGATAATGCGACTATATGTAATACTACAATTATCAATATTGCTTTTACTTTTGGTTTTAATTTACTTGTTATTTTCATCAGTTTTAATTTAAATTTAGAAACTTTTTTAGGCTTTCTTATAATAGTTAAACTTAGTATTGGCTCATTATTATCATTTGATGTTTTTGTATTATTAGCAGTGTTTATTTTGTCTTTATTTTTTTCTGTTTCAACTAATTTTTCTAATTCTTCTAGCTTTTCCTTTGCATTAACTATTCTAATAACAAACTTTCCTTTAATTAATTTTCCTGCTCTTATGGCTCCAATCCTTACTACAATTGGATATAATAATAATGCTATTTTATTAAAATTATTTTTTATAACATTTAAAATTGTTTGCCAAAATTGTAAAACTTGTCCACCATTTGAAAAAGAGTAAAAAGAAATTATTGATTTATATATTTGATAATATACAAATTGTGCTAAAAAAATAAATGCAATAATAAATACTGTTATGTTTTTCAAAACATTTGAAACTTTTTTAGGAACACTATTTATTATCAAACTTAGTATAATAGCAAATATTACAGAAAATATTATTTTGTAAAAAATATTTGAAATATCATTAAATATAAAATATGAAAATAATATTTCTTCATATATTATCATTAAAGAAAATAATATTGTGTTTTTTAAATATTTCATACAATTTACTCCTTTCAAAATTCATAATACAGTTTATTAACAAAAATCATTTTAGCAAAAAAACATTTTAACAAAAAACTAACTTTGCATGAAGAAAAAATATTGTTTTGATTTTTTTCTTCTGTAAAGTTAGTTTGAAAATTATATTCTACAGTTAATCTAAGTTAATTTGCAAAGCAATTCGCAAGATTTATTCAAAAATTATACTCTTACAACTCCACCAATAGTTCTGTTCATATCACTAGAATTATAATTAACTAAAGCTTTTTCTCCACCTGCAATAGCTACAGTATCTCCATTTGTAATATAACCTTTTTGTTTTGCTATTTCGATTCCTTTAAGTATTGTATCTTGTGCATTTGATGTATCTGTAACTAAAATTGGAGTTACATTATTAACTAAAGCTAATTGTCTAAATGTTTTTTCATTTTTTGTTACAGCAATTATTGGACAACATGGCATAAAACTTGATAATAAACGTGGTGTATCACCAGCTTCTGTATAAGCAAATATACATTTAGCATTCATTTTCTTTGCTGTTGTACATATAGCACTGTCTAAATAGAATTCATAATTCTCATATTCATAGTCTGAATTTCTTAAACCTAATCTTTTTTCATAATTAATATCATTTTCTGTTGCTACAGCAATCTTACTCATTGTTTCAACACATACTACTGGATATTTTCCCATAGCACTTTCTCCTGATAACATTATTGCACCTGTTATATCAAATATAGCATTTGCAACATCTGAAACTTCAGCTCTTGTTGGACGTGGATTGCTTGTCATTGATTCTAACATTTGTGTTGCTGTTATAACTATTTTTCCTGCTTTATTACATTTTTTTATAAGTTCTTTTTGTACTATAGGCACTTGTTCCATTGGTATTTCAACACCCATATCTCCACGTGCGACCATAATTCCATCTGATACTTCTAGAATAGAATCAAAATTATCTATACCTTCTTGGCTTTCAATTTTTGATATAATTTTGATGTTTTCTCCACCATTTTCTTTTAATACTTTACGTATTGCTAAAACATCATCTGCACTTCTTATAAATGAAGCAGCTATGTAATCAAAATCGTGTTTACATCCTTCTATTAAATCATTTATATCTTTTTCTTTTAATGCTGGTAAATTAATATGTGTTCCAGGGATATTAATACTTTTTCTATTTCCTAGTTCTCCACCATTCATTACTTTACAAACAACATCTTTTCCTTCTATTCTAATTACTTCTATTTCTATTTTCCCATCATCTATCAATATTGTTGTTCCTGGTTTTACATCTTTATATAAATCTTTATATGTAACTGAAACTTTAGTTGAATCTCCTACTATCTCTTCGTTTACTAATGTAAATTCTTCTTCTGCATTTAATACTACTGGATTTTCTATTAATTTCCCAGTTCTTATTTCTGGACCTTGTGTATCTAATAATGTTGCAACAGGTAATCCTAATTCTTTTCTGGCTTCTATAAATGGTGTAAAGTATTTTTCTTGATCTTCAAATGAACCATGTGAAAAATTAAATCTTCCTACATTCATTCCTGCTTTCATCATTCTTTTTAATATCTCTTTGTTTGCTGTTGCTGGACCAATAGTACATACAATTTTTGTTCTTTTCATATAAATTCCTCCCATTACTAATATATATATAACTATGTTTTTTAGTTACATATATTTTTTATCAACGAGATTTATTATATCATTGTTTTATTGAATTTACAAGGATTTTTCGACATTTTTTTGCATTATAAACTCTTTACAAAATTGCATCTAATTTTTTACTTTATTCATAATTCAAACTTGAATTTGACATAAAAAAGCGGTGAGCAAAAAAAACATTTTTTATATGTTTTATTTTGCCAACTAATAAAAGCTGTGAAGTTTAATACAACTCACAGCTTTTAAATTAATATTATTTCTCAATCCATTTAACTAAATCCAAATTTTCCGCATCCAAAATCATCTCATGTTTTGGCATAACTCTAAAAGTATATCCATAATTTCCACCTGTTGTTAATTCCACATCTGTTTCAAATCTATAAGTTCTATTTTCCTCATCTGATTCAATTAGTTTCATTGGTATTACTACTGCATTGCTTACAACTCCTGTATCTTCAATTTGACCATAATAAACCTGAACTTGAATTTTGTCTACAGAAATATTTGGTAGTTTCACTTTGCATCTAACTTTAATTGATTTTCCTGCGTCAATTGTTTCATTATCTGCATTAGTATCCTCCTGCGTTATTACAATTTTGTCAAAACTTTCATTTATTTTTCTTTTCCATTCATTAAATTCAGTAACATCTGCCAAATTTGAATAATATTTATTTGTTAAGTTACACAATGGCATATATAATTTCTGAACATAGTCTACTAACATTCTGGCTGTACTAAATTTTCCACCTGTAGTAATTATAGATTCTTTCATCATATTTACCCAACTGTTTGAGAATCCTTTGTCATTTTGATTATAATAACTTGGTATAATCTTTTTTTCTAAAGTATTGTAAATACTTTCGCTATCATCATTATCTTGTATTTCATAATTATCATAGTCAGCATTAGTTCCTATTTTCCAACCATTATTTGCATTATATCCTTCTGCCCACCATCCATCTAAAATACTAAAGTTTATTACACCATTTACAGAAGCTTTTTGTCCACTTGTTCCAGATGCTTCCATTGGACGTCTTGGATTATTTAACCACACATCAACACCACTTATTAAATATCTAGACATTCCTATACTATAATCTTCTAATAAGAAAACTTTTCCTTTAAACTGTGGTTTCATTGATATTTCATGTATAAATTTTATTAGTTCTTGTCCTTCTTTATCTGCCGGATGTGCTTTTCCTGCAAAAATTAATTGAACTGGTCTATTTTTATCATTTAATATTTGAGTAATTCTTTCTAAATCTCTAAATATTAATGTAGCTCTTTTATATGTAGCAAATCTTCTTGCAAATCCTATAGTCAAAGCATTTGGATTTAATCCTGAAACAATTTTTGCAATTTGGTCATATGTATATCCATTTCTTTTTAATCTTTCAGCTGTATTATCTTTTACTAATGCTAACAATTTTCTTTTTCTATCTATATGAGCATCCCATAAATCTTTATCTGGAATATTTTTTACATTTTTCCATACATTATCATCATAAATCATATCTTGCCAAAACGGAATTAGATACTTATTATATAATTTTTTCAGATTTGGAGCAAGCCAACTACATGTATGAATACCATTAGTAACATATGTTATAGGTGATTCATGTGCTATTATATTAGGCCAAACTTCTGCAAACAATTCTCTTGAAACTGCTCCATGAAGCTTACTTACACCATTTTTCTTTCCTGCAACTTTTAATGCTAGTATACCCATATTAAATTCTGAATTTTCAACTTCTGAATTAGGTGCCATTCCCATTTTTAAAAATTCATTTTTTGAAATTCCATATTTTTCCCATATTCCATCAAAATATGTTTCTACAAGACTTAATGGAAATATATCATTTCCAGCTGGAACTGGTGTATGTGTTGTAAATACTGTTTTTGAAGATACAATATCTTTTGCAATATTAAAAGACACCTTTTTTTCTTGCATAATTTGATTTATTAATTCTAATATTAGGAAAGATGAATGTCCTTCATTCATATGATAAATTGTTGGATTTAACCCTAATATCTTTAAAACTTTTACTCCACCCATTCCCAAAACTATCTCTTGTTGAATTCTCGTTTCTTGATTTCCTCCATATAAAGTTGATGTAATTCCTCTATATTCTTCAATATTCTCCTCAACATCTGAATCTAATAAATATAATTTTACTCTTCCAACATTAACTTGCCAAATTTTCAAATACAAAGTACCTTTTGGCATATTAACACTTACCAAAATATTATCTTTTTTGGCATCTTTTACTTCTGTTATCGGAAGATTTGAAACATCTATGTTTTTAAATTCTGTTTCTTGCTCACCATAAGCATTAATTTTTTGGTGAAAATATCCATTTTTGTATAATAATCCTACTGCAACTAATGGAATACCTAAATCACTTGCAGATTTCAAATGGTCACCTGATAAAATACCAAGACCACCTGAATATATCTGCATTATTTCATCTAGACCATATTCAGCAGAAAAATATGCAATTAAATCATTTTTATTATTAGGATATTTTTTTGAAAACCATGTATTTTTACTTGACATATAATTTGCATGGTTTTCTAATAATTCATCATACTTTTTTAAAAATTCACTATTTTGCAAAATTTCATTTAGTTTATCTTGAGAAACTAATCTTAAAAATTTAACAGGATTTTTTTCTACTCTTTCCCATAAATCTATATCTATTTCCTTAAATAATCTTAAAAATTCCGAATTCCAAGACCACCATAAATTATTTGCAATTGTTGAAAGTCCTTTTATTCTTTCTGGTAATTGTGGTGTTACAGTTATTTTATTAAAAACGTACATTTTACTACATTTCCTCCTTCTTTTCTTTGGTAACTTACTATTTTTTCATATGCTAAATTCTCTCATTTTTATATTATTATTATCTATTAATATATGTTTTTTGTCAACGCTTTTTAAAATTTTACACTAGTATTTGTATTTTTAAAATTAACATTTTCTCTTTCACTACTAATATTTCAATCGAAAAAATTTAAATCCAATCCCCATATTTCTTAACATATACCTTTTTTACACCTAAAGCCACAAAGCAATACAATAAAGGCACTACTATTATTAAAATAATATATTTGAATGGCAAAGCCACAAGACCTATAAATTTGCCAATAACTGTAAAAGGTACAATCAATGCAACTATACTTAAAATTAAAGAACTTATATATACATATTTAGAAGCATGACTTTGTACTAAAGGAATTTTAGCAGTTCTTATAACATGAAGTCCAACTAAATTAGATACTATTCCATATGAAAACCAAATTGTTTGAAATAATGCTACATCATTTTCACGCAATTTAAACCCAAACCATAAAATTCCAAAAACTAATAAGTCAAAAATTGAACTAGTAGGTCCCATATACAACATAAATCTCTGTATACTCTGTAAATTCCATTTCTTAGGTTTTTTTAAATACTCTTTATCAACATTATCTAAAGGAATTGACAATTGTCCACAATCATATAATAAACTTTGCACTAATAATTGAATTGGAGTAATTGGAAAAAACGGCAAAAATACACTTGCAATTACTACTGATAATACTTCTCCAAAATTAAAACTAACAGCAAGTTTTATATATTTCATTAAATTACCAAAAGTCTTTCTTCCTTCCATAACACCGTCAACTAAAACATTTAAATCTTTTTCAAGTAATATAATATCTGCTGTTTCTTTTGCAATATCAACAGCTGTATCTACTGAAATACCAACTTCAGAATTTACAAGAGAAGGACTATCATTTATTCCGTCACCCATATATCCTACTATATTTCCACTTTCCTTTAGCAACCTTATAATTCTAGCTTTTTGAATAGGTGATAATTTTACGAAAATGTTTGTATTTCTTAAGAGTCTTAATACTGCTGAATCTTCCATTGTATCCAAATTACTCCCTGAAACAATTCTTTTTGTATTTATTCCAACCCTTTCACAAATATTTTTTGTAACATATTCATTATCACCAGTTAAAACAATAACTCTAATTCCTGCATCATTTAATCTTGAAATTGATTGCTTTGCAGATTCTTTTGGTGGGTCCAAAAATCCCACAAATCCTATAAAAGTCATATTTGATTCATCTTTTTGTGAAAATTCTACTGTAGCAGAATCTAGTGTTTTAGTACAAACTCCTATAACTCTCATTCCTCCTTGATTAAGAGTTTTTGATATATTTTTAATATTATTTTTTAATTGATTAGTAATTGGAATAGTTTTTCCATTATCTTCAGCTGTTGTACACATATTTAATATTTCTTCTATTGCACCTTTAGTAATTATTTGTAATCCACTATTATTTGAGATAATTACTGATAAACATCTTCTAACAAAATCAAATGGGATTTCATTTATTTTTATATATTCATCTTTTATATTTTCAATGTTTTCTTTTGATGCCATTTTTAAAACAGCTTCATCAATACTACCTTTTAAACCTGTTTGAAAAACTGCATTTAAATATACATAATTTAATACTTTTATATCTTCTTTTCCGTATACATCTAAATATTTTTCTAGTACTATATTATCTTGTGTTAATGTTCCTGTTTTATCTGTACATAAAATATTCATAGCGCCAAAACTTTGAATACTGTCTAATCTTTTTACAATTGTTTTTTTCTTAGACATTCTAATAGCACCTTTGCCTAAACTTGATGACAAAATAACTGGTAACAATAAAGGTGTTATGCCTATTGCAATTGCAACAGAAAACGTAAATGCTATTAATATATCGTGCTTATTTGCGTTTAGTGCAAATGTTATTGGTATCATAATTAACATGAATTTTATTAGTAATTTACTTAAATTTTCTGTTCCTTTTTGAAATGTAGTTTTAGGCTTTCCTGAAGTAATTGTATTTGATATTTTTCCAAAATAAGTATTTTTAGCAATTTTAAATATTACACCTTTTCCAGAACCACTTGTTACATTTGTTCCCATAAAGCAAATATTATCTAAATCTGTTATATTTTCTATATCCTCTTCTGACTCTAACTGTGTATTTGAAAACTTTTCTATAGCTTCTGACTCACCTGTTAGTGATGATTGGCTAACATGCAAATTATTAGACTCTATCAAACGTAAATCGCCAGGAATAAGGTCGCCTGCAGATAATAAAACAATATCTCCTATTGTTAAATTTTCTATTGGTAATTTAACTTGTTTTCCATTTCTTATTACTGTAGCCGTAGTTGCTATAAGTTTTTTCAAATTTGCTGCATCTTTATTAGATTTATAAACAACAACAAAATCTAACAATGTACTTAATAAAATTAAAACAATTATAACTATTATATTTGCGTAATTTGGTGGAGTTGTTAAGATTATATCTGTATAAATTAGAACTAAAATTATTCCGATTAATATTAAATTAAATGGACTCATTAAGCTATTAAAGAAATATTGGTACCATTTTTTTGGTTTGGCATTATTTAATTCATTTCTGCCATATTTAATAATATTTTCATCTACTTGATTATCATTTAATCCATGTTCAATATCCAATTTCATGTTGGAAATAAATTCTTCTGTATTTGAAATACATTCTTTACCATATAATTTTTTTATATCTATTTTATCATTCTTATCATTTTTCTCTTGTCTACCATTTTGTTGATTTTTCATAATCAAACACACCTCTTGTTTTTCTTTACTAAAGAAGCAAATATTAAAGGTAAATATTTGTTTCTTTTATTATCTTTATTTATTGTTATTTTATTCATCTTTCATAATACTCATTTAGATTGATTGCATCTGCCTCATCTTGTGTTAAATATCCATATTCCACCATTGATTTTATAACTTTCTCTTGTCTTTTTTTAGATAATGTTGGATTAACATTTGGAGAATATACACTTGGGGCATTAGGAATTCCTGCTAATAATGTACATTCATATAAATTCATTTCAGATGGTAACTTTTTAAAATAACCTTCACATGCATCTTTTATACAGTAATATCCATCTCCGTAATATATATCATTTATGTATAATTCCAAAATTTCATCTTTTGAATAACTTTTTTCTAATTTTATGCTTATTAATATTTCAGCTATTTTTCTATCAATTGAATCATTTAGATTTTCCATAAAATATAAATTTTTTGCAACTTGTTGTGTTATAGTGCTTCCCCCTTCAACCAGCTCTTTATTTTTTGCATTTGACACCAATGCTCTTCCTATTGCTATTACATCTATAGCACCATGTTCTTTATATCTGTGATCTTCTACTGCTATGACTGCATTTTTATATGTTTCAGGAATTTCATTTATTGAAACAAATTTCTCAGATTGTCGTATTTGTTCTACCTTATCTGATATGCTTACTTCTTTAATTGTTTGCTTGTATAATATATATCCATTTGCAAATATATATGTACATATTGTTACTATAATTGCAATTATTATTACTACTAATTTCTTTACTACTTTTTTCATTATCATCACCTTCTTTTGTTTATATTATATTTCAATTTATTAAAATGTCAACATATCCATTGGCAGAAAAATAAGCTATTGCTATTCCTAATCCTGCATTTCCTTTTTGTTTGTTTGTGGAAAATTGCATACATTATCCTTTCTGAACTTTTGTTCGCACATTCTTTAAAAAATAAAACACAAGGAGCACTTGTATTTTATGGTGGGCAGGGATGGATTCGAACCATCGTACTCGTATGAGAACAGATTTCTTACTACTATAGTTTTCACTACCAATTTCATGTTTGTAGTCTGGACTTTCTCTTTATCTGTGACCAGATACCAGGTATAAAGTCTCTACACTCGGAAATTTCTTTCCTAGCTCGGGATTGTCATCAGCATTATCTGTTAAGAGTTCCCCGAATTAGCCCGGATTTCATCATACAATCACTTGTATGAGCTGCAAGTTTAGGTTTTTGAAAAACCAAAGACCACAGTCTGCCGCCTTTAGCCACTCGGCCACCTACCCAAATATTAAATTGTTAAGAGTGAATAGTGAAAAATATTTTTGCACTTATTAAATTGTATATTCTTCACTATTCACTCTTAATTGGTGCGCCCTCTAGGATTCGAACCTAGGACCAACCGGTTATGAGCCGGTTGCTCTGACCAACTGAGCTAAGGGCGCGTGTTTGTTTCAACAATAGTAAGTATATACTATAATGCATTACCTTGTCAAGTAATTTTTTAAATTTTTTTATTTTTTATTTAATTTTTTTATATATTCAAATATTTTACTTTTTATAATTCATTTTCATTTTTTCAGAAGTAAAATGCTTAGCATATTTATTTATCATATGCCAAGCATTTACTAATTTTAAAATTCAAATGCTATAGTTATTCCAATTAATATATTAATGTTGATGTTCTTCGACTTTTCCTTCTGGAAGTGCAGGTAATTCTAAAACAACCTTTATTTTCATAACATACCTTATACTTCTTATAAGTTTCATATTTTTTATTCTATCCCATAAAGATGGTTTTACGTTTATTCTAGTGTCTTCTATATATTGTGTATTATCATCTATATCTTCAACTGTATTTGTGTTTGGTTCTGTAGTGTTTTGTTCAATTTCTATTTCTTCAGTTTTTTCTTGTGGTGCTGGTACTTCTTTTAATGCATCTGCAATTTCAATTCCAATATAACTTAATGCTTTTGATCTATCTTCTATTCTTTCCATATCAATTTCTATGTGTAAATTTGACTCAAGATTTGAGATTTTAGTATTTATTATTTTTAAAGCTTCTAAATAGTTTGGAGTTTTATTGCTTTTGGCTCTTCCCATCTGACCTAATGTATCTAATATATCTTCTGAAAAATCTCCAGATAGTTCTTGAACTTTTCTTTTCCATTCTGGTTCTTTACTTTCTACTGCTTCTAATGTTTCTCTTAATGTTACGGCTAACGATATATTTTTTTCTCTTTGTCGTATTAAATCTTCAATTAATTTAGTATTTTCTTCAAATTGTGATGTTGCAAATTCAACTAATTCATATGCTGCATCATATACATCTTTAGGGAAATTATCTTTTTCTGGATATTCAATTAAATATGTTTTTATTGATTCTATTAAGTCCTTAAAATAGCTATCTTCTTCTAACTGTATAATTTGCTTTTTGCTATTTGGATTAATCATCTTTTGCACTTTTTCTATATTTGCTAAGATTTTTTCTTCTGTTATTACCATTTTTACGTTTACCATGTCAGACTTAGACATTGTAAATTTCCCTCCTTTTATCATAAGTATATTTCTTAATAATATTATTATACATCATTCTACCGTTTTCTACAATATTATTTATTTTTCTTTTTTGTGTCAATTTTATTACAAAAATGTTACAAAAGTCTATTTTATCCCTCTTTTTGTATTTCAACATAACGTTTTATTTTCATTGTTGTTGTTTTTTCAAATTCGCCTTTTTTGATTTCTAATCTTTTTATTGCTTTATATGATGTTAATTTTCTATTTACTTCTTTTATTTTTTCCCAAATCATGTCATGTATTTGTTCATCTGTAAGATTTTTTCCATGTATCTTCTCTATTTCTTCATAGTTTGGAATTACTTTTGCAGTTATAACTAATTCCTTCTCATTTTTCTTTTCTTTGTCTTGTTTTCCATAAACCATAGACTCTTTTATTTCTGGTACATCTGCTAATAATAATTCTATTTCCTCTGGATATATATTTTTTCCGTTTTGAGTTACTATAACATTTTTGCATCTTCCTGTTATAAATAAATATCCTTCATCATCTAAATATCCTATATCTCCTGAATGAAAATATCCATCTTTAATAACTTCTTTTGTTGTTTCTTCATCTTCATAATATCCTAACATTAAAGTTTCACTTTTTATTAAGATTTCACCTTCTCCTTTTTCATTAGGATTATCTATTTTTATATCTGCACATATTACAGCTTTGCCTGCTGAACCAACTTTAGTTTTATATTCTGGTGTCAATGCTGCTATTGGAGCAGTTTCTGTTAATCCATAACCTTGTAAAAATGTTATTCCAATATCTTCAATCCATTTTCCTATTTTAGCATCAATTGGTGCAGCTGCAGAAACTATAATTCGTAAATTTCCTCCTAAATTTTCATATATTTCACTAAAAACTTTACGCTTTATATCGATTCCAACACCTTTTAATGCATTTGTAATATGAATCATTGAATTAACCATACCATCTTTTTTACTTTTCTTAATGTTAGCATTTATTTTTTTGTATAAGTTTTCTACTAGTAATGGTACTGTTAATATTGCTGTTGGTTTTGTTTCTTGTAAGTCTGCCACTATATATCTTAAGCCTTGACACACACTTATTGATGAACCTGTTGCTAGTGGTAATAAATATCCTATTGTTGATTCATATGTATGATGTAATGGCAATATTGACATCAATCTATCGGTAGGATACAATTTTACATATGCAGATACAGCATTAATATTTTGTGCTAAATTTCTATTGCATAGCATTACTCCTTTTGAATTTGATGTTGTTCCTGATGTAAATATTAACACTTTAAATTCCTCTGGATCTATTTCTATGTTCATAAAAGAATTGTTTCCACTATTGATTAATATATTTCCTTGTTTAATCAAATAATCTAATCCAACTGTATTATTATTCAATTCTTCATCAGAATTCATTTGAATAAAATACTTTACATTTGTTGAATTTGAATCTATTATTTTTTTAATAACTTCTTTTTTCTTGGTTGAATATATAACAGCTGTTGCTTTAGCTCTATTTATTACATTTATAATTTCATTTTCAGGAAGTTCTTTATCTACTGGTACAGCAATTCCGCTTCCACACAATAATGCCATATATGAAACATACCAATGATATGTGTTTTCTCCTATTATTACAACACGTGTATCTTTTATTTTTAAATAATCATTTAATGCTGTTCCTAAAGATATTACATCACTTCTATATTCTTTATATTTAATTTCTTTAAAAGGTTCTTTATTATTAAATTTTTCTAATATAAAGGTATTTTCAGCATATTTTGTTGTTGAACTATTAAAAATATCTTTTACTGTTTTATATTTTGTTATTTCGTATAGTTTTAAATTTTTTTTGCTTTTTGTTTCTTGATCTTTTTTTAATGATTCATAATCTACATTCATTTCTTCTATATCAGATAATCCCTTCATTTTAAATTTAGGGAATTTAAAATCTGGAACTTTAAAATCTCTTAATATTCTCACTTTTAATCCTCCGTTTTTTTTATTTATAACATATTATATACTTACTAAAATTTTTATGCAATATCTTTGTGTTTTATATTTATATAAATGTTTTTGGATAATTTTTTAACATATATTTAATACTATTTTAGTGAATCTAAATTATCTAATGCTTTTCCTGTTCCAAGAGCAACACATGATACTGTATCTTGAGCAATCATTACATTTATTCCTGTCTTTTCTTGAAGTAATTTATCTAAACCATCTACCAAACATCCTCCACCTGTCATATAAATTCCTCTATCACTTATATCTGCTGCTAATTCTGGTGGTGTTTTTTCTAATACAGAATGAACTGCATCAACAATCATTAAAGCTGGTTCAATCATAGCTTCTAACATTTCACTTGAATGGATTGTAATTGTTTTTGGTAAACCATCTATCAAATCTCTTCCTCTTATATCCATTTCTACATCTTGCATTTTTGGGTATACACAACCAATATTTACTTTTAAATCTTCTGCTGTTCTTTCACCTATTATAATGTTGTGTTTTTTCTTTATATATTTAATTATATACTCATCAAATTTATCTCCTGCAACTTTTAAAGATGTACTTGTAACTGAACCGCCTAATGATATAACAGCAATATCTGTAGTTCCTCCTCCTATATCTACTACCATATTACCGCATGGTTTTGATATATCTATTCCTGCTCCTATAGCTGCTGCAATTGGTTCTTCAATTAAATATACTTTTCTAGCTCCTGCTTGTGTTGCAGCATCTATTACTGCTTTTTTTTCTACTTCTGTAACTCTTGAAGGTATACAAATCATTATTCTAGGGGCGAAAACAAATCTGCCACATACTTTATTTATAAAATATTTTAACATTTTTTCAGTAACTGTATAATTAGATATTACTCCTTCACGTAAAGGTCTTGTTGCTACAATATTACCAGGAGTTCTACCAAGCATTCTTCTCGCTTCTTTTCCAACTGCTAATACTTCTCCTGTATTACTATCAACAGCAACTACAGAAGGCTCTCTTAATACAATTCCTTTCCCTTTTACATATGCTATGACAGTAGCAGTTCCTAAATCAATTCCTATATCTTGCCCCCAATTAAACATCTTTATATCTATCCTTTCTTAAAAATATTCCTTTATCACTTCTTTTACCTTGCAATTATATTACATTTTATTTAAAATATCAATGTTTTGGAATAAAAAAATATATTAGCAATATCTTATATTATACTACTAATACATTTTTTACTTTTTTATATTTCAACTATTATTACTTTTTATATTTATTCCATTTTTTCTTAATATTTATTCCATATTTTAATTATATTTTTATTATTTTATATTGTTTGATACTAAATCGTTTACATTGTTTTTTACTAATTCAAGAAAATCAATTTCTTCTGGCTTTGTATCTGTCATTTCAATTTTAAATGATTTTACATTATCATAATCAAACTTCACTTCAAAATTTCTTATTTGATTTATTTCTAATTTATCTATTCTAACATATTTTTCTCCAAGTACATTTCCATTTTTAGATAACATACTAAATTTTAAATATCTATTTTCTATAATTTTATCAGTATTATTTTTTATAATACCATTTATATACCCATTTCTTTTAGAAACCTTTGCTTCTGTAACATCAACAAATGCTTCTGTGACATTTATATCATAATTTGTTATATTAGTATAAGATACTTTAAAAAATGCATTTATCATCACATTACTAAAGATATAAAACAATATTACCACTAATGCATATTTAAAAAAAGTTTTCATTCTACTCATATTCAACTTCCCCTTTTCTTTTCAGATTTATTGTTTTATTACAATATTTCATTTACTATTATAATTTTCTGAAAACACCTACAACTCTACCTAAAACTTGGCAATCAGGAACTATGATTGGTTCCATTGTACTATTTTCTGGTTGTAATCTTATATGATTATTTTCCATATAAAATGTTTTTACTGTAGCTTCATCATCTATCATAGCTACAACAATTTCGCCATTTCTAGCAACATTTTGTCTTTTTACCAAAATATAATCTCCATCTAATATTCCTGCTTCTATCATACTTTCTCCACTAACTGTTAACATAAATGCTTCTGAATTTCCAACAAAGTCTACTGGTATTAAAAAATTATCTGTTACATTTTCTACTGCCAAAATAGGAGCTCCTGCAGTTATTTTTCCAACTACTGGAACATCTACTAATTCTCTTCCACTATAAAATGGTTTTTGCTCTTCTCCATTATCACTTTTTTTGTTAAGACCTTTTAAAAGTCTTAATGTTCTTCCTTTTTGTGTTTCTTTTTTTATATAACCTTTTTCTTCTAATTTAGCTAAATATGCATGAACAGTAGCTGTTGAGCTTAATCCAACAGACTTTCCTATTTCTCTTACTGAAGGTGCATACCCAAATTCATTTATTTGTTTTTCTATAAATTTTAATATATCTCTTTCTCTTTTATTTAATTCTTTTGAACCTTTGCCTCTACGCATTTTTTCCATTAATCTTCCCTCCTAAAAATCAACTTATAATAATGATAACATACAAACAAAAAAATGTCAAACATAAGTTTGACATTTTTCAATACTTTTAATCATACCATTCTAGTTCCCAATCAACTACTTTAACAGTATCTCCTTCTTGAACTCCCGCTTCTTTTAATTTCTTGTTAACTCCTAACTGTTCTAAGCACTTTTGAAAATAATACATAGATTCATTATCTTCTAAATTAACTTTTCTCATTATTCTTTGAACTCCAGGTCCATCAACAACAAACATTCCATCTTCTCTAGTAATAGTAAATTCATCTTTGTCTTCTAATTCATATACTTTTCTATCTTCTATTTCAACTAATTCTTCTTTTGGCAATGTTTTTAATGTTTTTGATACATAATCTAGTAATTTTTTTACTCCTTGCCCAGTTACACCTGAAATTTTAAATATTGCTAAACCTTTTTCTTTAGCCAATTTTTCAAGTTTTTTATATTCTGTTTCATCTTGTATTAAATCAGCTTTATTAGCAACTATTATTTGAGTTCTTTTGCTTAATTTTTCACTATAATTTTTTAATTCATTATTTATAGTATTAAAATCTTCTACTGGATTTCTGCCTTCAACTCCAGATGCGTCAATAACATGAAGAAGTAATCTAGTTCTTTCAATATGTCTTAAAAATTGAAGTCCTAAACCTGTACCATCGCTTGCACCTTCTATAATTCCTGGAATATCTGCAATTACAAAACTATCACCATATTCACTTTTTACTACACCTAAATTTGGCTCTAATGTTGTAAAATGATAATCTGCTATTTTAGGTGTTGCAGATGTTACAGCAGATAAAAATGTTGATTTTCCAACATTTGGGAATCCTATTAATCCAACATCTGCTAATAATTTTAATTCCAATATTATTTCTTTTTCAATTCCTTTTTCTCCACCTTGTGAAAAATGTGGAGCTTGTCTTGTAGAAGTAGCAAAATGTGAATTACCTTTTCCGCCTCTACCACCTGGAAATACCTTTTCTGTTTGTCCTTTTTCACATAAATCAGCTAGAACTTTTCCAGATTCAGCATCTTTTATAACTGTTCCTAATGGAACCTTTATATATAAATCATCTCCACTTTTTCCATAACGATGATTGCCTTCACCATTTTTTCCACTTTCAGCTTTAAATTTTTTCTTAAATCTAAAATCTATAAGAGTATTAGCATCTGGATCAACAGTAAAATAAACGTCTCCGCCTTTTCCACCATCTCCACCATCTGGTCCACCAGCAGCCACATATTTTTCTCTTCTAAATGATATTGCACCATCTCCGCCATCTCCAGATTTTACAATTATTTTTACATAGTCTGTAAACATTATTTCCTCCTCTTTGTATAAATCTATTAATTATCTTATAATTCCAATTTTTTCATATACCTCTTCTAATGTTTTACTAGCAACTTTTCTTGCTTTTTGAGCCCCTTTGGTATAAATTTTTTCTAAATATTCTGGATTTTCCATTAATTCATTATACTTATCATGGAATGGTTTTAATTCATTAATTATTGCTTCTGCTATAACCGTTTTGAAAAATCCATAACCTTTACCTTCAAATTCTTTTTCTATTTCACTCATTGATTTATTTGTAATAATTCCGTAAATTTCCATCAAATTACTTACGCCTGGTTTATTTTCTTCATCATATTTTACTACACCTTCAGAATCTGTAACAGCTTTTTTAACTTTTTTCATAATTTCTTCTGGAGTATCTACTAATAGAATAGTATCATTAGGAATTGTACTACTTTTGCTCATTTTACTTTTTGGATCCTGCAATCCCATAATTCTTGCTCCAACTTTTGAAATATATGGGCTAGGAATTTTAAATGTATCTCCATATAATTTATTAAATCTTTCAGCTAAATCTCTTGTAATTTCAATATGCTGTTTTTGATCTTCTCCTGTAGGTACTAAATCTGCTTGATATAATAAAATATCTCCTGCCATAAGACTAGGATATGTAAATAAGCCTGCATTAATATTATCTGCGTGTTTCTCAGATTTATCCTTAAATTGTGTCATTCTAGATAATTCTCCCATATATGTATAACAATCTAAAACCCAAGCTAATTCTGCGTGTTCTGGTACTTGTGATTGTAAAAACACTGTACTTTTTTCTGGATCTATTCCTGCTGCAATATATGATGCTAATATTTTTAATGTGTTTTGTTTTAGTATTTTTGGATCTCTTCTAACTGTTAATGCATGTAAATTTGCTATCATATAATAACATTCATATTCATCTTGCATTTTAACAAAATTTTTTAATGCTCCTACATAATTTCCTAATGTTAAATCTCCTGTTGCTTGAATTCCACTTAATATAACTTTTTTACCCATAATAAATCTCTCCTATCATTTTTATTTTTATATATTATTATTTAAAAAGCTATATTGCCATCGTTTTCCTACCATATTATTTATTATTAATTTCATCCAATCCACCTCTTATACAAGATTATAAAGTACTACACACACTTTTGCAAGATTTTTTTAACTTTACTTTGCAAAACTCACATAAAAATAAAACTTCTATCCTAAGCTTTTAAAATTTCAAATAAGCTTAAGACAGAAGTCATGTTTCTTGTATAGTTATTAGTTATTTGTTTCCTCTACTGGATACACACTAACTTTTTTCTTATCTCTTCCTAATCTTTCAAATTTAACTTTACCAGTTACTTTTGCGTATAAAGTATCATCACTACCTATACCAACGTTTGTTCCTGGATGGATTTTTGTTCCTCTTTGTCTTACTAGGATATTTCCTGCTGGAACCACTTGTCCGTCAGCTCTTTTTAAACCAAGACGTTTAGACTCACTGTCTCTACCGTTCTTAACACTACCTTGACCTTTCTTATGAGCCATGTTTTTTCACTCCTTTCAGTATTTGAATTTTTTATAGTTTCTCACTATTTTTTTATAATTTCATACAATAGTTTTTATTATTTGAAATAAGTATTGACTATAAATTATAATTAAGCCATTTTAATACTTGTTATTTCAACTTTTGTGTATGGTTGTCTATGACCTTGTGTTCTTCTGTAGTTTTTCTTTGCTTTGTATTTGTAAACTAATATTTTTTTAGCTTTACCATGTGAAACTACTTTTCCTTCAACCTTTACACCTTTTACATAAGGAGCTCCTACTTCTACTTTGTCTTCATTAGATACTAAAACAACATTGTTAAAAGATATTTTTTTACCTTCTTCTTTATCTAATTTTTCAAAATATACTACATCTCCTTCTGAAACCTTGTATTGTTTTCCACAACTTTCGATTATTGCGTACATTTAAGTACACCTCCCTTTATATGTATACTCGCTAAGCATAAAATACTAGGTAGCTAAAATTAAATTAGCCTTTCAAACCCGACTCAGGCGGCTTACAAGTACTTATTTTATCATATTTTTCAAGTAGTGTCAACCACTTTTTACATATTTTTATTTGCGTTTTTCTTAAATCTTAGTATTCAACGCTTGCATTTTATGTAAAACTATGGTACTATATATACACATTCTGTATGTTTCCTCTAATACATCATTATAAATACAGACTGATTATTTATTAAAAGGAGGAATTCCTAATGGAAAGTTTTGAATTCAAGTACAATAAGAAAGATGGTAGTATATCTTCTATTCGTGTTGATTTTGGAGGGATTGATGATTCAGTTATAATCAAAAATCACTTCATACGGCAATTAGAACGACACAATCTTTTGTTTGAATACAACAAAGATGTGTTTTTTATAATTGCTAAGGCAATTACTTTAAAAAGAGAAAATTCCAGGACCGTTTCAGGTTGTCGCTCTCCTTATAATCTAGGAAACAATGAAGAATTTTCCGAATTGTTTGTGAAACGACTTTACCAAATATTATTTTACTATAATATTTCGATTGAAACTGTTGTTTCTTTTTTCAAAGAGTATAAAATTGAAGATTTAAACAACTTTATTAATCAACCTTCTATGCTAGAATTTTTAACATTTGAAAAAAATTTCAATTAAAACTAAGAAAGGAAGTTGTATTGTATGTTTGAAACTGTGGAAAATATTTCTAAAACCCTTGCCAACCTAGAGCATGAACGTAAAGCTCACCTTGCTGAACTTGAAGAAATCAACAAAAAAATCGCAAGTCTTAAAGAAACTGCTAAATTTTTCGAAACAGATCTTAATTATTGTTTCGAAATTCCTGAACGCTTAAAAACATATTTAAGATACCATTTTCATTCAAAAGGTATTAAATCCTTAAAAGTTTATAATATCTATGAAATGGGAAGAAAAAAAACTCGGTCAATTTACGGTGTTGGTAAATGGTCAATAATTGACCTTGATAATTTTTTTGTTTCTCACGGTCTCAATTGGTTTGATTAAAATTTCCAGTAAAAATCTAGAGCTGGCTAATTGCCAGCTCCTTTTATTTTATTACATTTTCTTTCCCTACAATTTTTATAAATTCTTTAAAAATTTCTTCATTCATTAAAACTCCTCCTGCAGAATCAATTCTATCATTATTTTGAATATCAATTCTACAATTATTTCTATCTCCTGCAAAAAACCTTATTGCACCACGGAGTTTTTCTTTTTGTTCATTATTTAAATTAGTAATGTTAATTTTTATAGACTTCACACCTAAATCTTTTAGTATTCCATTTTTGACTATACTACATTCAACTTCATTGCCTAACAAATTAGAATTAGTATTTTCAGTTTTATCATCAACTGTAAAAGGAATAATTTTATTTGCAACAATTTTCAAATCTTCATCTTCACGAATACTTAATCTCCCTTCTACTAACACAATACTCTCATCTATTAATATATCTGTACACATTTGATAACAATTTTCAAAAACAATTATTTCACATTGTCCAAATAAATCCTCGACAGTTACAAATGCCATAATTTTATTTGTTTTAGTATATTTTTTCTTCACATTATTAATTATTCCAGCGAATCTTACTGTTTGCCCATCTCTATATTTTGGTACATCATCAATTATATGATTTTCCGTTTCTTGTAGTTGTTTAATTTTTAAAGTATCGATATTAGTTTTTAAAACAATTTGATTTCTAAACTGTTCTAGCGGATGACCAGAAATATATAATCCTAACATTTCTTTTTCCATTGATAAAAGTTCTTTTTCTGTATATTCTTTTAAAGTAGTATATTTATATTTCATTTTTTCAAGTTGATTTTCAACATTATTATTTGAATTATCATTTTCAGTTTTTTCAATATTATCTGTACCACCAAAAGCTAAATCAAACATTGTAACTTGACCTTTAAAACTTTTTTTATTAGTATCAGCAATACTATCCAAAATATCTTCAAAAGATGCCATTAAAGTGCTTCTTGTTTGTTCAAATTCATCAAAAGCTCCTGCTTTTATTAGACTTTCTATACATTTTTTATTAACAGATTCACCTTGCATTCTTTCACAAAAATCTGAAAAATCCTTGAATCTACCATTTTCTTCACGATTTTTCACAATAGCATCTACAACTGCTGTTCCAACATTTTTTATACTTCCTAATCCAAATCTTATTTTTCCTTCATCAACTGTAAAACGAGTAAAACTTTTATTTATATCTGGTTTTAAAATTTGAATTCCCATTTTTCTACATTCATCTATATATAGTGGAACTTTATCTAAATTTCCTAAAAAGCTATTTAATGTTGCAGCCATAAATTCCTCTTTATAGTATGCTTTCAAATATGCTGTTCTATATGATACAACTGCATAAGCAGCAGCATGCGATTTATTAAAAGCATATTTAGCAAATTCAGCCATTTCATCAAATATTGTATTTGCAGATTTTTCGTCTATCCCGTTTCTGATGCAACCAGGAATTATAACATTTCCATTTTCATCTGTTTGTCCATGTATAAAATATTCTCTTTCTTTTGCCATTACATCTAGTTTTTTCTTACCCATAGCACGACGAACTAAATCAGCTCTACCTAAAGAATATCCTGCCAAATCTCTAACTATTTGCATAACTTGTTCTTGATATACCATACAACCATATGTTACTTCTAATATTGGTTTTAAAGCTGGATGAGTATACACGGCATGTTCTGGGTCTTGTTTATTTGCAATATATCTTGGAATTTGATCCATTGGACCAGGACGATATAATGAAACCCCTGCTATTATATCTTCTAAGCAATCTGGTTTTAATTCTTTCATAAAGTTTGTCATACCTTGGCTTTCAAATTGGAATATTCCCATACTATCTCCATTTTGCCAAAGTTTATATACTTTAGGGTCATTCATTTCTCTATCAAAAACAACATCTATTCCTCTATTTTGTTTTACTAAATTAATTGTATCTTGTATTACTGTTAATGTACGTAATCCTAAAAAATCCATTTTTAGTAAACCTAGTTCTTCTAGTGTTGTCATTATAAATTGTGTAGATATTAAACCATCACGAACATATAATGGAACATATGTATCAACTGGTTCTTTTGTTATAACTATTCCACATGCATGTGTTGAAGCTTGTCTTGGTAGCCCCTCTAACCCTATAGCTATTTCTAATAATTTATTTATTTCAGGGTCATTTTCATAAAGTTCACTTAATTCTCTATTTTGTTCTAAAGCCTTTTTTATTGTGATATGTAATTCATTTGGTATCATTTTTGCAAGTTTATCTGTTTCAGCATATGGAATATCTAAAGCTCTTCCAACATCGCGAATTACCATCCTTGCAGACATTGTTCCAAAAGTTATAATTTGCGAAACATGGTCTTGTCCATATTTTCTTCCAACATAATCTATTACCTCTTGTCTTCTTTCATAGCAAAAATCGACATCAAAGTCAGGCATACTAATTCTTTCTGGATTTAAAAATCTTTCAAAAATCAAGCTGTATTTTATCGGATCTATATCTGTAATTCCTATTGCATATGCAACAATTGAGCCTGCACCAGAACCACGTCCTGGTCCAACTGGTATTCCTTGTGATTTGGCATAATTTATATAATCCCAAACTATTAAGAAATAATCAACATATCCCATCTTTTTTATTACTGATAATTCATATTCTGCTCTATCTAAAATTTCTTTTGTTACATTTTCTGCATACTTTATTTTAATACCATCATCACATAATTTTTTTAGATAATCAAAATGTGTTTCAAATTCTTCTGGTACATCATAATTTGGCAAAATTGTATGACCAAATTCAAAATCTACATTACATTTATTGGCTATTTCTACTGTGTTCTCTATTGCTTCTGGAATATTTTTGAAATATTCAGACATTTCTTCAGGTGATTTTACATAAAAATCATCTGTTTCAAATTTCATTCTATCTTCATCAGTCATTCTTTTACCTGTTTGAATACATAGTAAAACTTCATGATTATAACTATCTTCTTTTTTTAAATAATGTGCATCATTTGTTGCAACTAGCTTAATTCCTAGTTTACGAGATAATTGTACTAATTTTTGATTAACTATAATCTGCTCTCTTAACGTATTAGCTTGAACTTCTAAATAGTAATCATCACCAAATAAGTTTTTATGCCATAATGCTACTTCTTCAGCTTTTTCAAGATTATCATGTAATAAATTTTGAGCTACTTCTCCTCCTAAACAGGCACTACAACAAATTAAACCTTCATGATATTTTTCTAAAATTTCTTTATCTATACGAGGTTTATAATAATATCCATCTACAAAACCTAATGAAACCAATTTTGATAAATTTTTATATCCTTCATTATTTTTAGCTAATAGTATTAAATGGTAATATTTATTATCAATATTAGGTTCTTTATCAAACCTTGTACGAGGTGCAACATATACCTCACATCCTATAATAGGCTTAACTCCATTTGCCTTACATGCTTTGTAAAAATCTATTACACCAAACATAACACCATGATCTGTAATTGCTATTGAATCCATTCCTAATTCTTTTGCCCTTACTGGTAAATCTTTTATTCTATTTGCTCCATCTAGTAAACTGAATTCACTATGTACGTGTAAATGTACAAAATTTGGCATTATTTTCTACTTCCTTTCTATTTCTATTAACGCATATCTTATAAATTTCTAGCCATTTGCACTCCTGAAGCAGAAGCCATCATTAATCCTCTTGTCATTCCTCCACCATCACCAATGCAAAATAATCCCTTAACACTAGTTTCAAAATTATTATTAATTATTACTTTATTACTATAAAATTTGATTTCAGGTCCATATAATAAATTGTCTGGATTAGCAAATCCTTCAACAACTTTATCCATTTCTTTTATAAATTGCAAAATATCAGTCATTGTTCTATAACCTATTGCAAAAGTTATATCACCTGGCACAGCAGATTTAAGTGTTGGCACAACTGAATTTGAATCAAGTTCATCTTGCCATGTTCTTTTTCCTCTATTAATATCTCCTAATCTTTGAACTACTACATTACCTTGACCTAATTCATTTAAATTTTTAGCAACATTTCTTCCATATTCAATTGGTTTATTAAATGGATATGTAAAATTATGTGATACTAATATTGCTAAATTTGTATTAGTACTCTTTTTATCTTTATAAGAATGACCATTTACTAATGTTAAATTGTTGTCATAAACTTCTGAAGATACAAAACCACTAGGATTTTGGCAAAAAGTTCTTACTTTATCTTTAAATGGATATGGATATGCTATGAATTTTCCTTCATACATATATTTATTAATTTTTTCCATAACTTTATCTGGTAATTCATATCTTACACCTATATCAACAACCCCAGCTCTTGATTCGATTTTGTGTTTATTACACATTTCAGATAACCAATTTGCTCCTTTTCTTCCAACTGCAATTACAACTTTATCTGAATAAAATTCTTCAATACCATCATTATCTAATTTTTGTTCACTTTTCAAATCTTTTTTGTTTAATAATTTTTTTGCTTGTTTTGTTCGTACACCTTTTACTTTATTTTCTTCTATAATTAAATCTTCAACTACTGTTTCAAATTTCATATTTATATTATTGTCTTCTAAATATTTTTCTAATTTGGCATATAATTCATGTGCTTTCTCTGTTCCTAGATGTCTTATTGGAATATCTATTAAAGTAATTCCCTCTTTTTTAGACTTATTCCTAATTTTACTTACTTCTTCTTTATATTTAACACCTTCTAATTTAGTATCTGCACCAAATTTCAAATATATTTCATCTGCATAATCTATAACTTCTTTTGTTTTTTCAACTCCTATATATTTATGTAAATATCCACCAACATAAATATCGTCATCTTCTTTATTATATAATGAAAGTTTTCCATCTGAAAAAGCTCCAGCTCCTGAAAAACCTGTTGTTATATTGCAAAATGGCTTGCATTTTGTACATTTTCCAACTTTTTCTATCGGACAAATTCTGTCTTCTACTCTCTTACCTTGTTCTATTAATAAAACATTTTTAGCTTTTCCTAATTGAATTAATTCATAAGCACAAAATATAGAACTTGGTCCCATTCCTATTAAAATAACATCATACTTTTTTGATAAATTTGACATATCATTTACCTCCTTGTACAAAATTGGCACATATTTCAATTTTGTATTTTTCACATTGAAAATACAATAACAATTATGCAATTACAAAATTTTTATTAATTCTCCCATACCTTTTCCTTGAACTTCTGGAATTTTAACTATCTCAAATTTTGAAATTTTATCACCAAACTTTATTTCAACAATATCTCCAACTTTAACATCATAGCTTGGCTTTACAATTTTTCCATTTACCATAACTCTACCATTATCAGCAGCTTCATTAGCTACAGTTCTTCTTTTTATTACTCTTGAAATTTTTAAAAATTTATCTAAACGCAATTTTAATTAACCTCCTTGTTTTTCTAAAGAATATATATCATATATTTGGCTTAATTTCAACCCAAATAAATATTTAACTTGAATTGAATAATGTTTAATCTTTGCATAATTTACAAAAATTTGCTCAAACTATAAATAATTACAATTTAAAAGGAGGAATTATTTTGGAACATATTGGAGAACAAACTATAAAATTTAATAATCCACCAACTCTTTTAGAAACTGCCTGTATAGTTGGTCCAAAAGAATCTCAAGGTCCTATGGCTAAATATTTTGATCAATGTATAGATGATGAATTTTGGGGTGAAAAAAGTTGGGAAAAAGCCGAAAGTAAATTTGTTAAAGAAACTGTTAGTACTGTTATATCAAAATCCGGAATTGCAGTTTCAGATATAGATTACTGTTTTGCAGGAGATTTACTTAATCAATGTATTTCTTCAAGTTTTGGCTTGCGTGAATTAAATATACCATTTTTTGGTGTATTTGGTGCATGTTCTACATTTGTTGAAAGTATGTGTTTAGGTAGCGTTTTTGTTGCATCTGGTGCTGCTAAAAATGTTTTATGTGCTACATCTAGCCACTTCTGTAGTGCAGAAAAACAATTTAGATTTCCTTTAGAGCTTGGTAATCAAAGACCACCTACATCTCAATGGACTGTAACAGGGTCTGGTGCTGTCATCTTATCTAGTTCTGGTAGTGGTCCATACATTACACATATTACACCTGGTAAAATTGTTGATATGGGAATTAAAGATGCAAATAATATGGGAGCAGCAATGGCACCTGCAGCTTTATCAACACTTGTAACACATTTTAGAGATACTGGTAGAAAACCTAGTTATTATGATGCAATTATTACAGGTGATTTAGGTCATATTGGAAAAGATATTTTAACAGAACTTGCTGAAACTAAAGGATATAATATTAAATCAAATTATAATGATTGTGGTGTATTAATATATGATAAAGAAACACAAGATACCCATTCAGGTGGATCTGGTTGTGCATGTTTAGGTAGTGTTTTTTCAGGATACTTTTTCAAGCAATTAAAAGATAAAAAAATAAAAAGAATTTTAGTTATTGCAACTGGTGCATTAATGAATTCTACAAGTACTCAACAAGGTGAAACGATTCCAGGTATTGCACATGCTATTAGTATCGAAGTTTAATGTTTTATTATGAATAATAATGTTTTTATAAATTTTATTAAAACACAGTTTATATATTAATTAGTAGGTTTATAGGTAAAACCTTTAATTAAAAACCTAAATATTTTATATAAGGAGCTAACTATGGATTTTATTCAAAGTATAGATTGGTTACAATTATTAAAATGTTTTGTTGTTGGTGGAGCAATTTGTATTATTGGACAAATTTTAATTGATAAAACCAAATTAACACCTGCTCGTATATTAGTTATATTTGTTACTGCTGGTGCAATTTTAGGTGGTCTTGGTATTTACAAATATATTATAGATTTCGCAGGAGCTGGCGCAACTGTGCCTCTAACTGGGTTTGGAGCAAATCTTGCTAAAGGAGCTATTGAAGGTGTTAAAGAACATGGATTATTGGGTGCATTTATAGGTGGAGTTAAAGCATCAAGTGGTGGAATTGCTGCTGCTGTTTTCTTTGGATATATTGCTTCTTTAATTGCTAAGCCTAAAATTAAGAAACAATAAATTATTATATTCAGGTTATTAACAAATTTTATAAAAATTTTTGTCAACAGTCTAAAAAAATCATTAAGCAATTAACTTAATGATTTTTTTATTGTAAGACAAATTATTAATATACAATACTTTCTTTTTAATTATTAATAATAACCTCATTACTATTATCTTTTTTCTCATCTACAAGATGCTCATAAAATTTAACAGTTGTTACTTGAATATATGGTTCTAACCATAATAATCCTATTCCTAATGTAAGTATTGATAACAAAGCCCATCCTATAAATGATAAACTTAATACAAAATACTCCCATCTATGCCCTTTCATTATCATTTGACTTTTTTCAACTACTTGTTTCCCAGACAATTCTGGATTATCGTTTCCTATATAATTTGTTAATACATATAAATAACTTTTTGCAATCAGCATTATATATGTAAGTATAAAAACTACAACTAATAAAGGAATAAGAATAATTAACGCATGTGTATCTTCAACAACAGCTGCAATAAAAGTTAGTATTGCCATACCAACTACAGAAACAATGTATACAATAATAACAGGCAATAATTTTAATAATGTATTTCCATAAATTGACCATGATTTAGCAAAATTTCCAAATCCTATTGAAAAATAATCACATATTCCTACTTCCTCTTTTCTACTAAACTTTATCATTTGTCCAATTAATCCAAATGATAGTGGTACTGTAATTAAAAACATTGCTATAGAACCTATACCAGGAAGAACACTAGTTACTAATGATATTCCTGCTATTATTAATTGATATAATAATATCATTGCAATTGCAGTTCCCCATCTTCCTTTTAATGTTTCTTTTGCTTCTTTTTTTAATTCTGCTCTTGTCATTTATATTTCCCCCTCTCATATATAATTTTATAATATTATATCATTTTTTTCAATACAACTGACCAATTTTTCCACATTACCTTTTCAATATCTTCAACAGAAAAATTATTTTTTTCAAGTTCTTTTACTATATTATTTATTTTACTAATATTTTCAACCCCAATCGCAGTTTTATCATAATCCATTCCATCAAAATCACTTCCTAGACCAATATAATCTATGCCAACTAAATCTCGTATATATTTAATGTGTTTGACTATATCTTTAACATTTGCTTTTCTATTAGAATTTAAAAAATCTGTATAATAACATACACCTATAATTCCTCCAGTAGTTGCAATAGCTTTTATCTGCTCATCTTTTAAATTTCTAGGATTATTACAAATTCCAAAAGCATTTGAATGTGTTGCCACAACTGGTTTTGAAGATATATTAATTACATCCCAAAAACTCTTTTCAGATAAATGTGATACATCAACAATAACATCTAAATCATTAAGTTTTTTTATATACTCAAAACCTAATTTTGTTAATCCACTATCTATTTTACTTTTACAACCACACCCCAACTCATTATCATCATTCCAAGTAACAGACATTATTCTAACACCCTGATTATAAAAATAATCAACATTTGCTAAATTTCCACTAATTGCACTACCATTTTCAATGCTCAATATAACTTTAGTTTCCTTATTATCTATTGCTTTATCTAAATCATCCCTATTTTTAATTATAATCTCAACATCATTATCCATTTCATATTTTTTAATCTTTTTAATAATATTATCACACCTACAAAATCCACCATTTTCTTCTTTCAAAAAGGCCGAATCTACAAAACTAGCCATTACCTGTATTCCTCCGTCCTAACTTACTTGCCCTCTCAAAAGAAAACTGCAAATCATTTTTATCTAGCTCTTTTCCCTCATCTAAAGCCTTACTTAATGTATCACAATGTCCATCAACAAAAAACATATATCCTCCTCTTTTTGTTATAAAACAATATCAAGTATCTTGACAAACCCTAAATAACTTGATACTATACTTTAAAACTTATGTAGAAAGAAGATGAAATATGATAACAAAAGCACAAGAATTACTAAAAAAACACTTTGGATATGAAAATTTTCGCCCAGGTCAAAAAGAAATCATATCTCATATTTTAAATAAAGAGGACTGTTTGGCAATAATGCCTACTGGTGCTGGAAAGTCTATATGTTACCAAATACCAGCATTAACATTTGAGCGGAACTACAATTGTTATTTCTCCATTAATTTCTTTAATGAAAGATCAAGTCGATTCTTTAATTCAAAATGGAATTTCAGCCACTTATATCAATAGTTCTTTAACACAAAATGAATATTTTCAAGCTTTGGAAAATGCACGTCTTGGAATGTACAAAATTATTTATGTTGCACCAGAACGTTTGAATTCTGATAATTTCATAAATTTATTAAATCAAATAGATATTTCTATGTTTGCAATAGATGAAGCACATTGTGTATCTCAATGGGGACATGACTTTAGACCAAGCTATACTGAAATTGCAAATATTATTTTAAATTTAAAAAAGCGTCCTATTGTCACTGCCTTTACTGCAACTGCAACAGAAATTGTAAAAAATGATATTATAAATTTACTAAAATTATCAAATCCTTTTACATTAACAACTGGATTTGATAGACAAAATCTTTATTTTAGTGTTGAAACTCCTAGTGATAGAAAAAAATATTTATTAGATTATTTAGAAAATCACAAAAATTCTTCTGGAATAATCTATTGTTTATCCAGAAAAAATGTAGATGGCTTATATGAAATTCTGAAAGAAAAAGGATATTCTGTTTCAAAATATCATGGTGGTATGTCTGATTCTGCAAGAGTCAAAAATCAGAATGATTATGTATTTGATAAAACTTCGATAATGGTTGCAACAAATGCTTTTGGAATGGGGATAGATAAATCTAATATAAGATATGTAATTCACTTTAATATGCCAAAAGATTTAGAAAGTTATTACCAAGAAGCTGGACGTGCTGGTAGAGATGGTTCTAATTCAGAATGTATTTTATTATTCAACAGATCTGATATTGTTTCTAATAAATTTTTAATTGAACAGACTAATTCTACTAATAATGATGATTATTTTGGAAATAGTTTTTCAAATACGTCAAATCATTTAGTTGAATATCAAAAACTTAATGATATGGTAGATTATTGTAATACAGATAAATGTCTTCGTAAATATATTCTGGAATATTTTGGTGAAAAAACCGATTATGATAATTGTAATAATTGTGGTAATTGTAACAGCGAAATTGAATCTACAGATATTACTACAGATGCTAAAAAAATAATGTCTTGTATTAAAAGAATGAAAGAGCGCTTTGGAATTGGTTTAGTTACTGATGTTTTAAAAGGCTCAAAAACAGCTAAAATAAAATCTTTTGGTTTTGATAATTTATCAACATATGGAATAATGAGTGACTATTCCAAGGAAACTATAAAAGAACTAATTTCATTTTTAGTTTCCGAAAATTACATTAATTGTGTTGGAGATAAATACCCAATTTTGACTTTATCTGCAGAATGTAATGATGTATTGTTTAAAGATAAATCTATATTTATAAAAAGAAAATTTGAAAAAGTTAAATCAAAAAATCTTGATATTTCATATGATGTTAATTTATTTAATATTTTATCAGAAATTCGCAAAAATTTAGCTACTGAACTAAATGTTCCGCCATTTGTAGTTTTTTCAGATGCCACATTAATACAAATGTGTATATTGTACCCTACAACGACTAAAGAATTATATAATGTATCAGGAGTTGGAAATTATAAGGCTGAAAATTATGGTAAATACTTTTTAAATGAAATACAAAAATATGTTGAAGCACATAATATAGACAAATCCTCAATTTTAACTGTAAATTCACCAAGTTCGCTAAAAAAATTAAAATTGCCAAAAGAAAAAAGACCTACTAAAGAAGACACAAAACTTATAACATATAATTTATATATTTCTGAAAAAACAATATCTGAAATAGTTAATTTAAGAGGGCTTACACAGGTAACAATTGAAAAACATTTAATAGATTGCTATAAAGAAGGTATGGAAATAAATTTGGAAAAAGATATACATACGCAATATGAGAAAGAAATTTGCAATATGATACACTTTATGAAAGGTGCAAGACTTCGTGATATAAAAGCTAATCTTCCTTTTGAAGTCACATATTTAGACATAAACTATTATATTGCAAAATTGTCCATTGGGGACGTTTATTAGTAGGACAAAAATGTCCTATTGGGGACAGATATTTTTACAATAGAGAAAAGCACAAAAGTTAATTAATTAACTTCTGTGCTTTTAATTCTATATATTCTTATATTCTATATAAACTTAAAATTAAGCATTTTTTGCTATTTCAGCAACTTTTGCGAATGCAGCACTATCATTTACTGCTAATTCAGCTAACATTTTTCTATTTACGACAACATTAGCCTTCTTTAATCCAGCTATCATTTTGCTATATGTTAAACCATTTTGTCTAGCAGCAGCATTAATTCTAGCTATCCATAATTTTCTAAAATTACTCTTTTTATCTTTTCTTCCTGCATATGCATACGCACCAGATTTCATAACAGCTTGTTTAGCCATTCTAAATCTATAGTGTTTTGCACCATAATATCCTTTTGCTCTTTTTAATATTTTTTTATGTTTTTTACGAGTAATTATTGCTGTTTTTACTCTTGCCATTTGACTTTCACTCCTATCTTTTTTCTTTAATATTTTTTCTTTATATTAGTTACCATATGGTAATAATCTTTTTACTCCTGCTTCACATGTTTTATCAGCATAAGCATTCATCATTTTTCCTGTTTTCTTTTGTCTTTTTGTTTTATTAGCTAAAAGATGTCTTCTATTTGATTTTGTTCTTTTTACCTTTCCTGTAGCTGTATAAGAATATCTTTTTTTAGCTGCTTTGTTTGTTTTTAGTTTTGGCATAACCATTATCTCCTCTCTATAATTATTTGTCTGCTTTTTTAGCTAAGATTATAAACATATTTTTACCTTCTAATACAGGTTTCTTTTCTGGAGTTGCAACATCTGATAAACTTTCAATAAATTTATTTAATGTCTCTTCTCCTAATTTAACATAATTTAATTCTCTACCTCTAAATCTAACAGTTATTTTAACTTTGTTTCCGTCTTCAATAAACTTTCTAGTATTTTTAGCTTTGAATTCAAAATCATGTTGTTCAATATTAGGCGTAATTCTTATTTCCTTAACTTCAAAAGTCTTTTGTTTTTTTCTAGCCTCTTTTTCTTTTTTTGCCTGCTCAAATTTGTATTTACCATAATTCATTATTTTGCAAACTGGTGGCTCACTATTTGGTGCAACTAGCACTAAGTCTAATTTTTTCTCATATGCAATGTCTAATGCTTCATTTAAAGAGACTGTACCTCTTTTTTGACCTTCGTCATCAATTAATTGAACTTCTTTTGCTCTAATTTGTTCATTAATAGGTAATTCTTGTTTTATAATAAAACACCTCCTAAAATCTAAAAAAGATTGACTTTATAAGCCAACCCACCTTCTAAATAAAGTTCTTATATATATTTTATAAATAAATACAAGAATTACAATATTTATTAACCTTTTTCTATACGATAAGGTGAGAAGTGGATTGCTTCTTCTTTTTTGCTTTATTATAATACTACATTTTGTATTATTTGTCAATAGCTTTTCATTGATTTTTATCATTTTTGCATTAAAGTAGATTGTAAAAGTAAAATAAACTTAAATATATAAATAATATATTTAAGTTTT
>OIGD01000609.1_pt1 | contig 40964 bp, 43 predicted proteins | sample 1582211 | NCBI WGS metagenome assembly OIGD01 (sample SAMN04414078, study PRJEB24778) | human gut metagenome | material: faecal | host: Homo sapiens
TAATTCTGTAACCCACACTTGATCTTATGTGGAAAATCAATGGATATTCTTTTTTCAAAGGAATGCTGACGGTTCAATTTAAAAACATTTTAATATTGTAATATTTTAAAATTAAAATATTACAATATTAATACGGACAGGTATGGAGTTGCTATAAGCCTCTCATGGGGAAGGCGGGAAATCCGGATTTCCGGAGAAGGGACCACCCTGTATGTGAATGGTGTCCCCCATGACATGACCATGATGCTGGAGGCTATCCGTGGAGCCGGCGCGAGACCGGAAAGGATGTCCCCGGCCAGATGCATCTCCCTGTTGAGGGGACGGCCTACCGTGCTGCCGGGATGTGAAAGCCCCCTGGTCATGGTACGGGTCCCTTCCGGATATACGGTCAGGTGTCTGTTTCCGGCCGGGGAAAAGGAACACTCCTTCCAGGCGGAAATGCAGTAATTGGACCGGATTACTTATAAAGTATGATATTAGTAAAGTAAATAGTGGTAAAAACTAAAAAAGTACAATGGAACATTACATTTTTTATTGCAAGCTGTCGCTTCTGGCAGTCCTGTCACTGATAACGGCCTGCTGCATGCTGAGCCGGAGATGGTATGTCAACCTGGCCGCATTTCTTGCATGCCTCTCGGGCGAGACCTTTCTGGCCTACCTGTTCTTCCCCGGATACATACTGTGTCCGGCGGCCGCCTCGTTCATAATCCTCTTCCTTTCCCGGATATGGGACCTGTCCAGAACCCCGGCAAAGGGGAATGGGGCTGATCCCATCCGGCTGCCGGTCAGGTCAGGAATCCGGGAGTCCCGGCTCGAATTCCATTACCACTACTCCAACTTCCTGGTTTACGGAGGGGCCGGTTCCGGAAAGACGAAAAGTATCGGAAAATGGCTTCTGAGTGAATACATGCGGCTGGGATTCGCCGGATTCATCTATGACTTCAAGGATACGGACTATACCCGTACCGCCTACAACCTCATTAAAAGGCACAGGTATCCGCACAAGTTCTACTATGTCAGTTTCGACAGGCCTGAACGGTCGTACCGGTTCAACCCGCTCAAGGTGGTGAGGGACCGCACGGAACTGATCCAGCTGATGGAGGACGTGCTGCTCGCGCTGCTTCCCAAGAAGGAACAGCAGAACGAATGGGTCGCCGGAGGTCTGGGCATCCTCCGCGGCGTGGCGTTCCGGTTCTGGGATGAGTTCCCCGAGCATTGCACACTGCCGCATATACTGGCCTTCATCATGACCGCCTCGGCAAGGCAGCTCTCCCTGTTCCTGCAGCAGAACCTCGTGTCGGAAATGCTGGCCGGCGCCTATCTGAAGGCGGAAGGTTCCGAGAAGACCCAGGCATCCTATCTCTCCACGCTCTGCAACAATCTGGCGACCATATCTCAGAACGAGGAGATCGCCTATGTCCTTTCAGGGGATGACTTTGATTTCAACCTGATCGATCCGGAGACCCCCAAGCTGTTCGCCGTCAGCAACAACTTTTCCAAGAATTCGGTCTATGCCCCGGTCATCAGCATGCTCATGACCATATCCGCCAGGCAGTTCTCCATGCAGAACAGGGTTCCCTTCGTCTATTTCCTTGATGAGATGACCACGGTGAACATCAAGAACTTCGAGACGCTGCCTTCAGTCCTGCGTGAGTATAAGGCGGCATTCATATTGCTGACCCAGTCCGGCGCCAAACTGGAGAACCTGTACGGGAAACTGGACCGTTCTTCCGTAGAAGCCAATTTCGGAAATATGTTCCTGGGAAGGACGAAAGATGTGGAAGCCCTGAAGTATTACCCCTTATTCTTCGGCAAGGAAGAAAAGGAAAGACGCTCACGAAGTTCCGGAAAATCAGGCGCATCGTCCAGCAGCAGCGTGACCGTTTCTTCCCAAAAGGAGGACATCTACCAGGGAAAGGATTTTGCCGATCTAGAACCGGGAGAATTTATCGGCTCCGCCACGCGTGCCAACGTCAGCTACTTCAAGGTAAAGCTGGAAATGTATGACGACAGGAACGAGGAGCCCCTGCCCGATGTTCGGGTCCTTGAGCCGGGAGAGCTGGGCAGGAACTTCGCAAGGATTCTTGAGGAGGTACGGGAGCTGTTCCCGTGTGAATGACGGAACGGGGTGTATTGTAGCGCCCCACCCGTTAGAGAATGGCTTTGGGACACTTTTTTAGAAATCAAGCGCTTACAAAAGCGAGAAAAATAGCATTACCCTCAAAATGACCTTTTTCGATTGTAAATGCAATTGTAACCAATAATGACAAACATTAAATACCCCACAACACCTTAAGTTCTCATCCAAAGCACAAATATTCCAACTTATACGAGAATATCCATCTCAAATGTTTAGTATGAGAATAACACAGTTTTTTTGATATACAGCAATAATTAAAACTATTTTTCAATTTTGAAAAGAGCTTCTTACTACTTCATTCCATTAAAATTTAGCGACATTGAAACTGTGCTATTCCTTTACAATTTCTATTCTTGCTCCCAAAGTATTGCATATTTTAGTAAGTATGTCTATCCCCACGGAAAATTTACCGTTTTCCACATTTGAGATTGTAGCCGGACGAAGGTCTACCAATTCAGCCAACTGCCGAACTGTATAACCTTTTTCACTCCTTATTTCAGCCAATTTCTTGCCGATACGTTCCCGGTCATTCATCATAATTTCCATATAATTCCTCTTCTTTTTCTTCTTGTTCTGCTGAAAAATTCCAAAGTATTCTTAATACTTCCTCTTGTTCTTCTCTTGTTCCTTTATTGGATGGGTCAAGCCAGTTTACTTTGCACAGTCCGTTCAAAAATTCCTCGTAAGTGGAGAAATAAAAATCTCCAATGCTAGGAATCAACACAAAACACCTCGGAAATCCAAGGTATAAAAGTCCTACCTGTTCGGGATGGTCTATGATGTTATCACAGTACCAACAACCCGGATATTTCTGATCTGCCATAATATATGTGTTATTTAAGATATTTATTTCTCATTTCTTCTATACCTTCATAGGACATTCCGATATTAAATCCTTTGTCAAGTAGCCTTTTTTTTTGGTCGGCATAAAAATTAGTAATCAAGTTTGATTCTGTAATCAATGATTTTTTCATTTTCTGATATTCGTTATATGATATCTGCTTCACAGATGATAGGCATATTTCATTGTCGCTGCCAATGCCGGATACAACACCCTCGTAATAATATTTCTTTTCACCGTTGGCCGCAAAACTTCCTACTGGCTTGTAATAGCACACTTGAGCCATTGATACTCCATCTTCATAATGGTTCTCTCTATAATTATAGCTACGTCCGCATTTCGGAGCCTTACCATATCTGTATCCAACTACCTTAATGCCTATAATATCATTTTCATATATCATATTATTCACCCGTCATGCCGATAGCTCAGCATTTAATCAGTAGATTACAGCTTTTATTTTCATGTCAGTTATACAAACACTCTCTTGTCTCTGCACGGAATAGTAGGTAACGTGATTGTTCGATACTTCAAACATCGGATAAATCGATTCGGGATCATCTTTAATACCTTCAATTGTGAATTTTACAATACCTTGTTTTGCTGCCTGTTTGAATGCTCTGCGAAAATCTGCATCTAATGAATCGAAAGTTCTCATAATCTTGTTGCTGAATTGTTACTGTTGCCACCAGCCCTATTATTGTATTGCAAATATAAGCATTTAATTTATTGTTACCAAATATCGTAACAATCTAATTAATTGAATTAGCATTTCTTTGCAGTTGGATATTAATTATGGCAATATTATATGCTAAATAATAATACATGGCTATTTTTTTATAACTTTAGATTCTTTCATACTCTATAAAAGAGTACGTAACGTTCGAATCGGACGAAAACACTTTAATGGAAAAGAACTTGTAATAAACAGAGAAAACTTTTGCCATTAATGGGGATTCTTTTTTCAAAGGAATGCCGACGGTTCGATTTGAAAACATATTATATCAAAATATTTAAATTTTAAAATTGTTTGATATTTTAAAATTTAAATATCACAACATTAAAATATTGACACGGACCGGTATGGAATATGAAGGAGTGGGAACGGCAGCTGAAACTCCGTTATGACGAACAGCATCCCGAATACTTGGGTCTGGTAATGACGGACAAGAACCGTTGGGAATACCAGAAGGTCGTGGATGCCCAGTCCAAAGGACGTGCCATCCACTTAAAACCTTCCCGTGAAGAAAAAACGACCAACGGTCTTAAACGCTGACGGTTATGGCAAAGAAATCTGATAAAGAACAGGAAGCCGGATTGCCCAAAGAGTTCAGCAATCTGAAGGAAAAGCATCCCGATGCGCTACTTCTCTTTCGGGAGGGTGATTTCTACCGGCTTTATAAGGAGGATGCCGTCAAAGCCGCCATGATTCTCGGTATCGCCACAACAGACAAGCTGACTTCGAGCATTGAGAAGAAGATAAAGACAGCCGAGTTTCCAAGAACCGCATTGGACACCTATCTTCCCAAGCTCATTCGTGCCGGAGCACGGGTCGCCATCTGTGACAGGCTTGAATTAGTCGAGAAAGTAAGGAAGAATGAGGAACCAACCCTATCAAACAATACCGATATGGCAAAGAAGAGTAAAGAGAAGGCTGTGCAGGAAGAGCCTGCCAAGACTGTGAAGAACGCAGCCGGGGAGAAACCTGCCAAGAAGAAGGTGGAAACACAAGCGGAAGCCAAGAGCGAACAGAAAGCCGAGACGAAACAGGAACGCAAGCCACGCGAGCCTCAGATGGTAACTGCCGCCGGTGAGAAAGTAACCCACGGCCATGCTTACCAGAGCAAAGCCAATCCCGAAGAGTGGTACTTTACCGCCAAGATGGATGGCAAGCAGTTGAAGCCACAACGGATGGACGCTGCCGACTTTGCCGCTTACCAGAAGAAGGAAATGACCGTACCCCAGTTAATGGAACGCTATTATCCCACCAAACTGATGCCTAAGGTGTCGGAAGAATCCTTCAAGATGCCCAAGTCCATCGCCGGACCGGAAGGCAATATCTCCGTGGAGAAGTTCAATGTTTATAAGGAGAAGGACGAGCAGCGTGCCGATTATGGCAAGTATAAGTTCTATGCGCAAATCGGTGACTCCAAGATGTCGGCAGTCGCTTCCCGTCAAGACTTGAACGCTTACTTCGACCGGGTGATGACTCCTGCCCAGTTAGTGGAGAAAAACTTCGGGGAACGTCTGCACCTGAAATCAGCCTACGAGAAATACCAGCTTCCTGAAGGTATTGACCCGAAAGGTGTGCGTGTGGCGAAAGACCGGGGTGACAACAAGTGGAAGGTGTCCGTGGATATGGGCGACAAGGGCCGCACCACCAAGCATGAAATCTCCTTTGATGACGGCTACTCGCTTTTCAAGGCAAAGATCGCCACACGGGAACAGATTGCGGCTAAGTATCTCAATACGGAAATCAGCGGTATGCTTGCCGCAAAGAGTGTCAAGGTGGAGAAATCCGCATCCATGAAAATGTAACGTAATCAGACAACAGTTTAACGATAAAAGGAAAACAAGATATGAGTAAAAAGATGAGATATGAGGAGTTGGTGGAACTCCTTCAGGAGGGCAAAATCGGTTATCTCCGTTTTGTCCTGGAGGGTGAGAACGAACAGGATTATCTGGAGTGGTGCCGTACCCACGGCACAGACCCTTCGGATGAATCCGCAGAGTTTTATATCGAGCAGACGGACATCAAGCAGATGGACCGTCAGGTAATGGATGACGAGGACTATGGCATCTGGAACTAATTACAACCCGTCAACTTCGGGCAATGCGGGCCAGGTCGCTCTGGATAAGTTCGCGGCGATGATGATTGACCGCATGGAGCAGATGAAGGCCTCCGACTGGAAGAAAGGCTGGATTGGCGGTGCATCGGGATATGCCGGCTTGCCGCAGAACGTGGGCGGCAGGAACTATTCCGGCTCCAATTCGCTGTTCCTGCAACTGCATACGGCGGCGAATGGCTACGACTTACCTGTATATCTGACTTTCAAGCAGGCGCATAACCTTAAAGCCCATGTGCTGAAAGGCGAAAAGGCGTTTCCCGTGGTCTATTGGGACATGCTGGTGAAGGACAAGAACGGGCAGAAAATCAGTTCGGATGAATACCGTGCCATGAGCCGGGAAGAACGGAAAGATTTGGAAGCGATTCCTTTCATCAAGGCTTTTCCAGTTTATAATATAACGCAGACCAATCTGGCAGAGGTACAGCCGGAGCGTATGCAAAAACTATTGGAGAAGTTCAAAGTGCCGGAACTTAGGGATACCGAGGGTATGTATGCCCATGCCGCCCTTGACCGTATGGTGCAGACCCAAGGCTGGCTCTGCCCGATACAGGCAGACAAGCGTGTGGACGGTGCCTTCTATTCTCCTTCTGCTGACCGGATTGTTGTTCCCTTGAAGGAGCAGTTCAATATCGGTCACACTCCGGATGAAATTTACCGTGGCGGTATGGAGTATTATTCGACCATGCTCCACGAAATGACACACTCGACCATGACGGCTGACCGACTGAACCGTGAGATGGGCGGCAAGTTCGGAGACCCCAAGTATGCGAAAGAGGAACTTGTGGCAGAACTGACGGCTGCCATGATCAGCCATTCGATGGGATTTGATTCCAAGATAACGGACAACTCCGCAGCCTATTTGGACTCGTGGATTGGTGTCCTGAAGAAGGAACCGAAGTTCATTGTTTCCATCATGGCTGATGTGAATAAGGCTTCTGACCTCATTCTTGACCACGTGGACAAGCAACGGTTGGCATTGGGCGAACAGCCTTATCTTGCCAAGAACGACCCTTTTGCTCCTATGGGTGCTGATGAGGAGGTTCCCTTCAAGAATGCCGCCATCATCAAGACCCGTTCCGGCGATTATGCCATCCGTGCTTCATACGATGGTGTGGAACTTGGATTGAAAAAAGTTACCAAGGACACAGCAAAAACGTTCTTCCAACTTACCGACCAGAAGGACAAAACGGCATTTCTGAATATGACAGCACGTAAGACATACGAGCCGGAGTTAACAGTTATGCGGAGAAGTCAGAAAGTGAGTTCCGGGATTAGTCTATAAGGAGAGTTACAGATGAGTGATTACAAAGTAAATTTCAAGGACATGAAATCCCGTGTGGGGGTGGATGACATCGCTTATGCGTTGGGGTATCGTCTGGACCGGAAAGCGGGTGTGGGTCGATATATCGAGCTTGTACTTGGTGAGGGTAATTACAGACGTGATATCATTATCGTCAGCCATCCGCATAACAAGGCGGCTCAGACTTTCTTCCGCCGGGATGGTTCCAAAGGTGATGTGGTCACTCTCATTCGTGAGAATCTGAATTCATTCCTGGTATCGGGTAAGGACGATTGGCAGAAGATTGCCAAGGTGATGGCACGCTTCGCCAATATGCCTGAACCCGAATACCGGGAAGATAGAGAATATATCAAGTCCATCAAACACGATGCTGTATTTGATGAATCGCGCTATGAGGTCAAACCGATTGACACCAACAGAATTCCTGGATTATTCTCCCAAAGAGGTATATCCGATGATACCGTGAAAGAACTATCGTCTTTCATTTCCCTTGTCAGGGACAAGCAGAATGGAAAGTTTGAAGGATATAATATCGGTTTCCCTTATACGAATGAACATAGTGACGAAGCCAACGGCTACGAGATTCGTGGGTATGGCGGTTACAAATCCAAGGCGGCAGGTACGGACTCTTCCTCTTCCGCTTGGGTGGCTGACTTGACGGGCGGCAATCGTGAGGTTGTCCGAAGCGTGTTCTTCTGTGAGTCGGCTTTTGATGCGATGGCTTTCTATCAGATGAACAAGATTCAATCAGGTACGGATGTGGCATTGGTATCATTGGGTGGCACTTTCTCTGACAAGCAGATAACCGGGACGATGGCTCGTTTCCCTAATGCGAGGGCATTTGACTGTTTCGACAATGATTTAGCCGGACGTATCTACGGATTGCGCATGATGGCAATACTGGAGGATATTCCGATGAAAATCAATAAAAAGGATGGTGCTCTTTCCATTGAAGCCAAAGGCAAGTCTTTTGAGTTAAATATGGAACGTTCCTTGACGGCACAGGTCAGTGAGAAACTATCCATCCGTTACAAGATGGGGCAATGGCTTCCTCCAAAGGCTTTCAAAGATTGGAATGACTGTCTGATGAATAAACCGATGGTGCCGATGCTCTCTCCGCATAAGGAGGAACGTGGACAAAACTTGACTGAACGCAGAAATGCGGGTCTTAAAATGTGAAGTATATGCAAGGAATAAAATCAAAAGCAGCGGCATTGGCCATTCTATCAGCTTTCCTGATGAATGGCTTTCCATCTTTCGCCCAACAGACGGATCCGGCTTTGACGGGTGCGGTGATTGCCCAGACTGTGGAGTTGAAGAATATCCACAAGCAACGTAAGAAAAGGCAGGAACAGATTATCGCTGCCGAGACTGCCGTAACCTTGGCACTTGACCGTGTTCACTCTGTGGAGAACAAGATGCTGGAATACCTCTCCAATGCACAGGGTGCGATGCAGAACCTCTATCAGATTAAACGTGTAGGGGAATTGGTTACGGTTGAGATACCAAAGAATTGTAGCTTATTAACGAAATCGGTGGGTCACAATCTGAAGGGTACAGCTATCGCAGCCATCGTCTCTGACGAACTGACGGATGCGGCTACACAGATGGCTGCACTCTATCCCTTTATGAAGCAGTTGGTGACTTCGGGCAGTTACAACGTGCCCGGTGGGGACGGGAAGAATGAGAAGCACAAGGTGAACTTGTTGAACTCTTCGGAGCGGTACTATATCGCCAACGAGGTAGTGACCCGACTGGAAGCCATCAATACGGATTTGTTTATCCTGGCATGGCAGGTTCGCACGTTATCTTGGAATGACCTCTGGTTCTCTCTTGACCCGGAAGGTTGGGCAAATGTGATGTCCGGCAAAAATATCATTAACGGCATCGTATCGGAATGGAATCAAGGCTACTTGCTAAAATGGTAAATAATTAATAAAACAATACTATAAAATGACAACGGAAAAGAAGATTATAGGTAGCTGCCCCCTCTGTGGCGGTAACGTGGTGAAGACCTGCAAGGGGTATCGCTGTGAGAATAATATGGGAGAACATCCCTCGTGTGTATTGAAAATCAATGCCATTCTTGGTAATCGGAAGATGAATGACAGCGAAGTTACTGAACTATTAGCTAACCGTTCTATCTTGTTGGACGGCTTTGCTACTAAGGAAGGAAAGACCTTCCCTACCGTGCTTGAACTGGCTGATGACGGCAACATCAATATGCAGGCGGTTGTCGGCAAATGTCCTCATTGTGGCGGCGAAATCCGTGTGGGAAGCCGGGCTTTCAACTGTTCCAACTATGGCAATCAGGAAGCCCCTTGTTCGTTTGCCATCTGGCGGAACATTGGCGGGCATCAGGTGACTTTGGTTGAAGCCAAGGAACTTTGCGAGAAAGGTATCACTTCTGCAGAACTGGAGATGTACCGTGAGGACGGTGCGGTGTACCGCAAGCGTTTGGGTGTCTCTCCTGACAAACTTCAAATCGTGAAGATATGAGACCGGGTACAAGATTAGCCATCATATTGGCTTCGATTATTCTGTTTTGGGGTGTCGTTGGGTATTTGGTATTCCGTGGCGATAATCCTAAGAAGCGTGCTGTAGAGGTTGCGGAACTTGCATTGAAGGCTTCGGTGGATAATCCGAAGTCTGTCAAGATTATCGGTATCAGCCAGCCGGATTCCGTGTTTGGCAGGGAGTATATCACGATGGACGAGAAGATGTCTATCTCTATGGCGATGATGAAAATCAATGAGAAAGTGATGAATCTTACTGACGGGTTGGAGAATTTCAATCCTGACGATAAGGAGATTTCCGTGCTGATGGAGCGTCAGATAGAGGCGATGTCTGTGCTTCGTTCCCTGACTCCGCAAGTAAATGATGGTGTTACAAAATCATTTACGGGTTGGAAGGTCAAGATTGAATATGAGGGTATAGATTCTGGCGGCAAGTCCTATCACTCTGAATATTGGTTCATTCTTGATAAGAAGGCTCAATGTGTCATCAAATCATTTGAGATTCCTCTGATGTAAATCCATACAGCAAATACTTTTTCTTTATCCCCGGCATCCGGGACCAATGTGGTCAAGGGTGTCGGGGATTTTTGTGCCTGTTATCTTCATTCGGTCATCCGCGCTCCCGGTTCTATTTTCCGATACAAAGCAACGGAGGGCGGTGCCGACAGCAAATGCCGTTGCACTTGGCTGCACGGAAAGCGGACGGCAGCCTTCCGCAATTTGTGCCCAATTGGGTATTCCGTCTCTTTCCGCTTGCCACATTTGCCTTACGTCCCTTGTTCCCTCCGTATTGTTGGCATCGTAAAAATCACCCGGGAGCGAGAAGCCAAAAGGCTTCAAACAAAAGGGAAAAAATTAGAACGTATGGCAATCACACTTAAAGACAGAAAGGAAACGCTAAACCACAGAGGGAATGTTTACGAACTGACTCTATTGTGGAATAGAGAGGACATCCGCAGATGTGCTTTCGGAATGGCTCCCGATTATGCCCATATCCGTAAGGACGGCAAGAATTTCGCTTGTATTACTTGCTACTCCAATGATACAGGTTTTTCGGTGGAGAGTTTCCACCGCTTGTTGGTTAAGCCGGAATGGAAAATGTTGTTCCGCAGTGAGGACATCAACACTATTCCATTGAAGGAACTTTTGGAGAGGCTGCCGATAGGATAGTAAATGTATAATATTTAAAACGAACAGATATGAAAGGAACAGAACAATTCAAGGAAATCATCAAGAACTATCTTGACAACAGGGCAAAGGAGGATGAACTCTTCCGTGTGAAGTATGAAGCTACAGCACGTAGCATAGACGATATTGTAAACTACATATTTTCAGAGGTGCAGAAGTCGGGATGTTGCGGTTTCGCTGACGAGGAAATATACTCAATGGCGGTTCACGTAGTGGATGAACCTACCTTGGAAATCGGTAAGCCGACATCTTGTAAGGTTGTCGTGAACCATCATATAGACTTGACCGAGGAGGAAAAGGCGGAGCAACGTGATTTGGCTTTGAAACGCTATCAAGAAGAGGAACTTCGTAAGATACAAGTGCGGAACTCCCGACCCAAGCCAAGTAAACCCCAAGTACCCCAACAAGCCGAGTTATCACTATTTGATTTTTAAGAATATGAAGCCGAGAAACAAATTTGAGAGATTGGTGGCAGCTTCCAACGGGGAGCTGACCGCCATCGGCTCTAAAGCCGTGAAGTGGGCAATCGGAAACGTAGTAAAACACATTACGTTCCGAACATCTGGACATAAATGCACGTGTGGCGATTGCGGGGAGAAGTTTGACTATAAGGGAAAAGGCAAGTATGTCCGTTGCCCTCATTGTGGACACCGCTTGCAAGTGACTGATACGTTAAAACGCAAGTGCCAAGAGAAAGGCTACTTTTCTACCCTTGAAGTGATTGGCGGCTTGCAAGTACAGAGGGTATTCCTTCTAACCGCCATTTACTGCAAAGGGAGACCTATGGATTTCTATTATGATGAAGTATGCCGTCTGTGGCTCAATGCAAAAGGGCAGGTGGCGGTCACTTCAAGATTGAGAGCCATGGGCTATTACCGGGACAGCTTCTGTTTTGCCAGCCCGATAGAGTTGAGAAACATGTCGGATGTGCATTTAGTCATATCCGATGCCTACACCTGTCCTTATTATTCAGTCCTACCCGAATTGAGACGGAACGGGATGAAAGGAAAATTGCCCGACTGCCATCCGTTTGAGTTGATGAAGGCTCTTTTGGCTGACCACCGGATGGAGACGATGATGAAAGCGAGAGATTACAAGGCGATTGAGTATTTTATCTACCACTCCTTAGACCTCAATACTTGTTGGCAGTCATACAAGGTGGCTGCAAGGCATCATTACCGGATTGAGGACTTCGGGACTTGGTGCGACACCATCCGCTTGCTTGACAAGTGTGGTAAAGACAGGCATAATACCAAGTATATCTGTCCGATAAACTTGAAAGCCGAACACGACCATTGGTTGAAGAAAGCCAATGCCATTGAACAGAAACGCAGGGATATGGAACGGATGGCGAAAGCCAAAATGCACGAAGCTGAGTTTTACAAGAACAAGTCCTGCTACTTCGGTATTGTCATCAGTGATGGCGATATTGAGATTTCCGTATTGGATTCGCTGGAGGCTTACAAGGAAGAGGGCAACAAGATGAAACATTGCGTCTTCCAATGTGAATACTATGCCAAGACCGATTCTGTTATCCTTTCGGCTCACGACCATTCGGGTAATCGTATTGAGACCGTTGAGTTCAGTTTGAGCCAAGGGAAAGTGGTTCAGAGCCGTGGGGTGTGCAATAGCAACACTGAGTTCCATGATAGGATTATCCGTTTAGTGAATGATAATGCCTACCGCTTCATGGAGGCAAAGGGGACCGCATAAGTTCTTAGCCTTTATAATACAGAACAAATCTCTATTTCTTATGAAACAAAAACTTTATTCGGTTTATTTTTAGTAATTTTGCACGTATGAAAATGAAGACAGATGATAGAATCGGTTACGCTCATGCTGACAAACTCTTGCTTCCCAACAACCTGCTATTGAGAGAGCTTGAGGAAATGTTGGCTGATGAACGGACGGTTATGCTGAAAACGAAGGGAGACAGCATGCTTCCCTTTATCGTTGGAGGTCGGGACAGTGTACTTATTCGGCGACCGTCCGGAATAAAGTCATTGCAAACAGGGCGGATTGTTCTGGCGCACTTGCCGGACAGCCGGTATGTGCTGCACCGTATCGTCCGTATCCGTGGAACGGAGGTCATTCTGATGGGAGATGGCAACTGCCGTGAAACGGAGAGTTGTCCGCTTTCCGATATAAAGGGAATAGTCACAAAAATCATCCGAAATGGCCGTTATGTGGACTGCAATACAAGAGCTGAACGGTATAAGGCAGAAATATGGAGCGCACTGCTCCCCATCCGCCGATATTTACTATACATATACAGACGGATATGGATATAATGGTTAGAATAAGTATAAAAGAGGGAACAAGATGGCTATGGAACGCCTCACAGGGGTACCGTGTCCCCATCTTAGCAAGTATTCTTGCCGGAACAACCCGTATCGGCATTTCCCTCACGTTCGTCTGGCAGTGCAAACACCTGATAGACATCGCCACGCATCAGGCAGATGGAAACATTGCCATAGGACTGGCAAGCATGACAGGGTGTATCGTCCTGCAACTGCTACTCTCCTCACTTGTCAACCGCCTTTATGCACACACGGAAATCAGCCTGCGCAACAGGTTGCGGCAAAATCTGTTTGAACATATTCTGAAAAGCCATTGGAGCGGTCGCGAAACCTTCCATTCCGGTGATATGCTCAACCGTATGGAGGAGGATGTCCGTACCGTAACAGACCTGCTGGCAGGTTCCATCCCTTCTGCCGGAATCACCTTGTTCCAACTGGCAGGTGCCGCATTGTTCCTGTTCTGCCTCGACCATCGGATGGCTGTTGTCATCCTGCTCATCATGCCGTTGGCGTTGCTGTTCAGTAAACTCTACATGAAACGGATGCGGCACCTGACACGTGAGATACGGGCTACGGACAGTCGGCTACAAAGCCATCTGCAGGAGAATCTACAGCACCGCACGCTGATTTCCACCTTGGAATACACCTCAATGGCGGCGGACATGATTTCCACCCTCCAATCGGGACTGAAACGGCTGGTGATGCGGCGCAACTCGTTTTCCATCTTTTCAGGTCTCATGGTGCAGGCGGGGTTCGCCCTTGGATATCTGACCGCTTTTGCATGGGGAATATACGGGTTGGACACAGGTACGGTGACATTCGGCACGTTGACCGCCTTCCTGCAGCTGGTGGCGCAGGTGCAACGCCCCGTTGTGGAGTTGGCCCGACAGATTCCGGCATTTATCAGCGCGCTGACTTCCGTGGAAAGGATAGACGAACTCACTTCCCTGCCGCTGGAAGAGCAGGGAGAACCGCTCATTTTGAAAGGCAAAGTCGGCATCCGTTTGGAGAATGTTACTTTTGCTTATCCCGACGGCAAGCGGAAAGTGATAGAACACTTCACGCACGATTTCGAACCGGGTAGCCTGACCGCCGTGCTTGGAGAAACCGGCAGCGGGAAAAGCACAATGGTACGACTGATGCTGGCACTATTGCGGCCTGACGGTGGAAACATCACTCTATACGATGAAAGGCAGTCTCTTCCCGCCTCTCCACTTACACGAAGAAACTTTGTCTATGTGCCACAAGGGAATACGCTCGTCAGCGGTACGCTACGCGACAACCTACTATTGGGCAATCCCGAAGCCACCGATGCACAGATGTGGAAAGCCCTGCATATGGCGGCGGCAGACTTTGTCCATGAGCTGCCGCAAGGCTTGGGCACCCCCTGTGGCGAGATGGGAACGGGGCTGAGCGAAGGACAGGCACAACGCATCGCCATCGCACGCGGGCTGCTCCGCCCCGGCAATATCGTCCTGTTGGACGAACCAACCTCCTCGCTCGATTCTGACACCGAGCAGACATTGCTGGAACGTCTTTCGCATACCATTCAGGGTAAAACCCTTATCATCATTACCCATCAAATGCAAACCGCACGACTTTGCGACAAAATAAAAAAAATGGCGACCACTTGATTGATGGCCGCCATTAAGTATCATTTATAACACTATATTAATTTGCCACAGACTTGTATTTGACAACTCCCGCTAAAAACCTTTTAGAATGAAACGAACAGTCTTTGCATTCTCCATTTTTTAGCAATCCTTCTTCCTCCGCCTTTCCACCAGTTCCGGATAGTGCCGTTTCAGGAAGTTGCGCAGGGAGCAGCTGTTCAATCCGCAGCGACGGGCAATGGAGTTCAAGGCTTCCGAAGTCGTTCCGTAGAGATGCACAGCCTCCTTGTATTTCTCAAGGCTATGGCAGGCCATTGACTTGCCGCCTGCTGTCTTCACCATCCCCAAGCGGGCGTGAAGCTCCGGCTCGTGCTCTTTCAAGTAACACCTGAATGTCTCTGGATGCAGCCCGAACTCGGCAGCGACGGCAGCCGTAGTCATATTACCCTCTTTCAGTTTCCTGATGGCATTGGCATACTTGGCGGCCGTTGCAGGGTTATATTTTCTTGTTTTCGACCAATCCACGGGCATACCTTCTTCGTAGGAAATACCTTTTCGCGCGCAAACCAAGTCTTTGTGCCAGGTTTGCAAATATTCGTAAAATCCCTTTCTCGACACCTTTGTTTCCGCAGCGATACGGGCGGCAGACATGGGAGTGGTGCGATATAGTTCCAAAGCAGCGGCATACTTCTCTTCTATGGCGGGCGAAGGGGCATGGACAGTTCCCCGGCCGGTTATCTTTCCCTTGCGTTGTTGCCTGAGGGCCTTCTCGCGTGTCCGGATACGCTTGCCCACCAGTCCCTTGTGATAGAACAGGAGATGTTACTCCAGTCCGGTATAAGAGACATCGCAACGTTTGGCGGCTTCCTGCACCGTAATGTACTGATCACCTTTCAGTAGTTCCACGGCAGCGGCATATTGTTCCTTGCAGGAACTTCGGCTGCCACGGGGCAGATTGTCATTGAGCCCCAACCGCATCCGTGCCCGTTCGCGAAACTCCAGGACTTCCGGGTAATGCGTACGCAACTGCCTTCCAAGGTTGGTGCCGTCCAGCCCGAACTTCCGGGCTATCTGCGACACGTTCAGCTCAATATAGTCCATGCTGTCGCACGCTTCGATGGCTTTCTTGTACTTGAGGCGGGTGGCAGGCTTCTGTCGGCGGAATGTGTTCAGCTTGATGCCGGCAGCCTCCTTGCTGTCGCACGTCATGCCGTTGCGTGCCAGCAGCAAGTGGCGGTGGTATTTGCCGATGTAGGCTTGCAATCCCGCCACGGTCACTCCACACGTGCGGCAAATCTCGATGCAGGGCATTGAAGTAGTGGCATACAATTCAATAGCCCGACAATATTTCTCCACTGTCTCAGGCTTCGCGCCTCTCGTGCACTTGCACTTATCCAATCCAGTATCGGAAGAAACAGGACTTAAAGTATTACACATTGATGGAAATTATAAATAGATAAAAACTTAGTTCTGATGCAATCCACTTCCCGCTATCAGGCATATTACAGACTTGCACCGGTTAGAGGATGGTTCGTACAGGGCGAACCGAAAAAAATAAGGAGGACAGACTCTTCCGCCCTCCTTACAGCTTCCTGTGCTTTTCACAAAGGACAAGAAGCATCTTCTTCTAACATATTTCTGTCCATCTTGCCAGGTTTCTCCAGCAGATGAACAGGAATGCTTCACATGCTTTTTTTATGTCCTATCAGAATTTGTAAGACACTCCCAACGTGAACGAGAGGTCTCCTTCTGCGCGGGCACCCTTCTCGCCGTCCAGGCCGTCACTCAGCAGTACGCCACGCAGGTCGGCATTCACAGCCCAAGTCTCGTTGATGTTGTAAGAGCCGAGCAAGCCGAAGTCGCCGCTCACACTACTTTTCTTTGGTGAATCGTACACATGCGCCCATCCGATGCCCACGTAGGGACTGAGATCCCATTTGCAATTCAAGTTATTGTCACCGAAGAGGTGAAGAACATTAAACATCACATCGGCATGCAGGTTGCCCATATTGAACTTGGAATATCGCAGGTACTGTCCCCATCCGTCTTTCCCGGGAACTGGCTCACCCGTGGAGTGTGCCGGAGTGGAAATGACATCCTGCGTGGCACCCTTTGATTTCAGGTAGTTGTACATCACGCGCACGCCGATGCCCGGAGTGAACCACTTACCCACAGCTATATCGAAAGCCGGGGCGAGGCGCTTACCGAAGTCCACCTGCTTATCGTGGTCACCAAAATATATGTTGCCGCCAACGCCGAGGCTGACGAAAGTGTTGTCCCAAAAGCTGTTGGTCTCCACTTTATACTTGTCCGTGCTGTACTCCACCTTCTCTTCCGTGCCGGAAGTCTGCGCGAAGGCCGGACAAAGAGCCAGGGCGCACAAGGCGGTCAAAAAGATTTTCTTAGTCATCTTGTTGTTATTAAAAAGATTAATTAGTTGTTTCTTGTCAGCCTTACGACGAAGGTGCCGTGTGCCGCAATTGTGCCGGTCAGTGAAGACGAAACGGAGAGGGTTCCGGCATCTTTCTGCCCGATAAGGTCTCTCGCCGAATAGGATGCATCCTTGTCGAGGGCATCGTAGTCAGAGAGGGAAATGGTGTAGTTGGCAGAATTGTCACTGAGGTTGACGGCGGCAATCGCCACATCACCGTTGGCAAGGTCCTTCTGATAGTAGTCAATGCCGTCGGCACTCTTGATGTACTCGGCGCCCTGTCCCAAGGGGTCTTGGTTGATGGCGATAAGCTCCTCGTTCTTGACAAGCGCGAGGTCGTGCGCCAAGTCGGTGGAGGTCATGTCCTTGGTCATGTCGAAGCCTAACAGGATGGGAGAGCTCCACATACACCACATGACAAACGATGTCTCGGCTTCGGTAGAGGTGAGGCCGGGGTTCTTTCTTGTTGGATTGGACAAAGAGAATTCAACATAGACACAATCGTTCGATGATTGGCCGGTGCCGCGGATACCTACGCAAATCATATCGGCATCGTTGTAGCGGTTGATACCTACATACGGCCAAAGGTTGCGCATCAGCACGATGGTGTTGTGCAGTCCCACGCCGTTGGCATTCTGATCGCTATTCTTGCTGCTTCCGACCTTGCCCCACCAGCCGTCGCGGCCGTCGTAGCTCATGCGCCAGCAGGTGGCACCGGTCTCGGCACCCCACTTCCAAGGTTCGTGGACACCCCATTCGCACATATAGAGCATCAGACCGCGGTTTTTGAGCGCCTGCCCCATCTTGGTGTAGAGTTCATGCGCCTTGCTTGGGGAGTTCCATTCGGTATGGAGGCCGGCATATCCATCCGTGAAGTTCGATGAGGTGGCACCTGTGGGAGCCATATCCGTGCTGTAATACCAGTCTTCCTTCACGAAGTCGTAGCCCCACTCCTGATAGTCTTGCGCATGGAGTTCCTCGTAGCCGTAGGATGCGAAGTACTGCTCGCAGGTCTTGGTGCCGCAGTCGGTGTAGATACCGGCTTTCAGGCCGTAGTTGTGAATCAGGTCCGCCATACGCTTCATGCCGTTCACGCCGTCTGCCGAGGGGAACTTGCTTGCATCGGGAATCTGGTGGCCGTTGTCGTTCTCGTTCTGCACCTGCCAGCAGTCGTCTATGCCGAAGTATTTGTAACCGGCATCGATGAGGCCCTTGTCCTTCATGCCTGCAAGCTGGCTGGCAAGGATGTCGTAACTGATTCCGGCCTTAAGCACATTCCAAGTCTGCCAGCCCATCATGGGGGTGGGCGACAGGAGTTCGTCGGCCGCGGCGGCCACGTGGAGTTTGATGCCCTCCTGATAGGTGGTGCCGTCCACGGTGAACTCTACCGAATAGACATAGTCGCCGGCTGCGGGTGCCGTACCCTGCACGAGGCAGCGTTCAGCGTTCCACGTCAAGCCTTCGGGCAGGTTGTAGGCGCGCTGCACGCCCGTCTTCACGGGGAGTGCCGCAATGCTAGTGGCAGAGGTCGTGAAGGAAGGATTGTCGGGCACGCGGATTTTGTGCATGAAGGGCTGCCCGGCAATGGCATAAACCGTGTTGGCGCAGGCCAGGCGGCTCTGTAGGCCTGACACCCATGCGGCGTTCTCCTCCTTGCCGTCGGGGTTCTCTTCCAGCGTCCAGCTGTCGGCATAGAGCGCCAGGGAGAGGGGCACGGTGTAGTAGTAGTTGGCCTCCAGCGCATCGGCCTTCATCGTGGCGGTGAAGGTGGCGATGTGCTTGTCGGTGGTGACGGTCACCGTGGCGGTCTTGCCTTGCAAGCCTGCGGCGGGGAAGCAGCTCATGTAGCCGTACACCGTGGAGCCGCCAGCCAGCTGGGGCTTGTCGCTCCATTCCATCACCACCTTGGCGGCATCGCTTGCCGGGGTACAGGTGGTGGCGCCGCCCCGGGTGAGGTCGCAGGTGAAGTCGCCATGCAGCCGCGCGCCCTCTATCTGGAGCGACACGCTGAGCAGTTGCTCGCTTGCCACATCCGTGCCCGTGGCGTTCACGGCGAAGCGCAGGAAGGGGAAGATATTCTTGAACCTGAACTTCCCGCTGTTGCCCGCCTGGGGAGTGCCCGCTTTCCAGTCGCCTTCAAGTTGGCGTGTGGCGGAGTTGTAGCGTTGCGTTCCCCCTAATGTGCCTTTCACCGCCGCGGGGTCGGTGCCCGCCGTGGAGGTGTAGGGGGAGTAGGCATAAAGTGGGCTTTCGCCGCTTGCCAGCGTGCCGGCAAAGGTGGCCTTGTCGCTTTCGGCGGTGTTCTGGTTGCCGAACGGGGCGTTGGCCGTGCCGTTGCTGCCATAGACGCCTATCCGGTCCGTGGGAAGCCAGTTGATGCCTATCTGCCCGGAGGTGTAGTCGGTGGGGTCTATCGCCGTGCGGCTTTCGGCCTCGCCGGATGCTGACGGTTGGGTGGTGACCTCTATGAGGGTATTCCCGCCGCCGGCAGAGAGGTCGTCCGCCGTACATCCGCTCATGGCAAACGTGCAGGCCAATGCCGATATGCCGTATAGGGTATTCTTAAGTTTCTTCATAAAGTGAAAATAGTATGTAATGGATTGTTTCAAAGAGGCGTAATCGCGGGCGGCGTCGGCCCGCCGCGATTACGCCGTGATTTACTTACCAAAGAGAGGCTCCGTCATTAGTGCCGGAAACGTCGCCGGTAGGCGTTGCCTTGGCAGCGGGGCGACGGGCAAGCGTGAAGTTCGGATCGGCGTTGTGCTCAATCACGGCTTGGATGCCTTGGGCGGTAGTGGGCACATTCTCTGCATCACCTACACGGTTGAACATAACCCAACCCCACGGCTTCTGTGCAGGCTTATTGGTGTTGTTAAGCCAAAGGGTGTTGAGAGTTTTAGCGACTTCAAAAGTGTAGTAATATTCATCGTAAGTTTGGAACCTTTCAAAATATGTTCCTTTTGCTCCACACCCTCCCAGATAGGTCATCGCAAAGTTCTTATGCTCACTTGAGTTGTAATTATCGGCGTATGCGGCAAGAACAGCCGTTGCGTTGCCTTGAACGCCGGATTTATAACTAAATCCTTTAAACAAATAGCCTTTATCTTCCACCGGATTAGCGCAATCAGAATAGATGATATTCATATTCCCGGTCAGAGCCGAAGCTGATGTGCCGCCGGCAGTGGTGGCAGGAAGCGTAGCGTAGAGCATGGGCGAATAATACGGGGCGGTTTCAGCAGCCTCTACATAGGTATTCGTCCATACATTGGCTCCGGCCAACTGATTCCATGCGCCGGTGTATTTACCGTTAAGCTGCACCTTGATAATCACTTTTCCTTTGACATCGCCGATGGTGGTGTTGGGAGTGATGCCGGTTGCAACCAGGCCTTGATTGGCGGCATTGGCAAGCACGACTTTCAAGCGGCTGTACAAAGTGGACAACTTATCTGCACTTACGGCATCAATCCAGTCGGAGATGGTGAGCACGCAGAACTCGTCCTTGTGGATTCCCGACATCTCCGTATGCAGGGCATTGAGCACATCGTTGATAGTCCAATAACCGCCGCCGGGTTTCGATACGCTTTGACCTTGAGAATCCGCGATACCCACCGAGGTGGAGCCGCCATCTATGAAAGATGTCTGATTGACGGTATTGACGTGGCACTGGAACACGCGCGAACCGGCATTGAACTGCTCGGTCAAGGTCTTTGTCTGGGTCTTCATGTAGTCGTCTGAATGCAGATAGTTGAACGCCAGCGCGGAGCCCGGCAACGAAAGCTCGGAGAGGTAGATGTTCTCGTCCAGCTGCGACAGCCAAATCGTGTAGTCAAGTTTCAAATTGTCAACATCAATCTTAGGGAGTTTCACGAAATGAATCTGCTTCGGCTGGAATTTACCCATCTCCAATGTCTTGGTCATGGTCTTGGCCTGTGATGTCACGACCTTTACCTTAAGCGACTTGACAGCCGGGTTGGGAATCATGAAGGCGCGCACCTTGAGCGTGCTACTGTTACCCATCAGGACGCCCACCTTATTGCCACTGGCATCATCGAACAGTGTCTCAACCGAAATGCTGTTCGAGGCGTTTGCGCCGAAGGTGAATGTTCCGCTGCTGTAATCATACGTGAAGTCGCCCGCAATGGGAGCGTCAGCCTCGATGATGACCGAAGTGACGCGCACATTCGCCTGCGTATTGGCGTTGGTACCGTTTACTGTGATGTCCATCATCGTGGCGAAAGGGTCGAACTGCAACTGCACTTTCCCTTCATTCCCGGCAGTGGGCGTATAACCAGTCTTCTTGGCAATCATCAGCGCGCAGTTCATATCGGCGGTCGTCTGGAGTTCTCCAACCGGGCTGTCAGTCATCGTTTCCGTAGTGGAAGACGTCTGGTTGACGGGCATCGTGGCGGAAAGCGCATTGCCCGTGCCGCTGCCTGCCTTGACAGCCGAAGCGGGATACATGGCGTAGAAGTTGTAACTTGTGGCTGCGCCCGTCCGTACCCCGGCTTCGCCATCCTTGGTGACAGGAGCAGGTTCAGACATATCCTGCGTTGCGTTGACGGTGTACGAAGCCTGTTTGAAGCCTTCGGCCGCCTCGGGAGAGTAGATGTAGATGTGGTCCAACGGAGCCTGGTAGTTCCAGAAAATCTTCCATTCAGTGGCATTCGAGTTAGCCTCATCCTTAGGATCATAATAAGTCCGCGTTTCAATGGACCTGGAATCAACCTCGGCACCGAAATTGAATTCCGTACCTTCGGGCAGGGGTTCGCTGCCCGACATATCGTCTTCTGTACATCCGGCAAGGCCTAAGGCCAGCAAGGGCAAAGCAAAGGCCGGAATTAAAAATCTCTTATTCATTTTCATTCAAATTTTGTTTGTATTCATTAATTGTTTACATCCCAACTATCGTTGGAAAAGTCATTGGCCGAATTAAAATCCTTATTTACATCTTGTGCCGTGGTCGTTACACCGGGCGACTTGGCTGTAGCATCGATAGATCCGGCGCATACGCCCTCCTCCAGTTCCACCTGGGTCTTCTTCGTGGAAGGAGACTCGTAGGGCTTCAAGCCCTTGTTGTTTTCATTTTTGTCCATATACTTTAATGTTTAAAAAGTTAATAAATCCGTTTTTATGCTTTGTCGCCGGGTGGCGACGCCTCGCCTTATCCGGGCAGATTAGTTTCTTGGCCTTTTATTTTTTTCCTGTTGTGCTTCCCATATCCGTAACCATATCCATAGCCGTATCCATACCCATACCCGTAGCCCCTGCGTTTCGGGTCAACGCCGTTGAGGATGAGCGACATGTTGCGGAGCTTGCCTTCGCGGTAAAGCTCCTCCATGTCGGGCAGCTGGCGGCGGTCGAGCTTGCCGGCGCGCGCCACGAAGATGGTGAGGTCGGAGATGCGGTTGCTGATGGTGGCGTCCGCCACGATGCCCACGGGCACGTTGTCCACGATGATGTAGTCGTAACGTTTCCTCAGCTCGTCTATCAGGGTGTCCAGGCGACCGTCCATCAGCAGCTCGGCGGGGTTGGGTGCCACGGTGCCCGAGGAGATGATGTCGAGGCCGCCGGACTTCTCGTCGGTGTGGATGATGTCGTCCAAGGCGATGGAGTCATCGGCCAGGTAGTTGGTCACGCCCACGGGATGCTTGCGGAAGTGGCGGCTCAGCGTACCCTTGCGGATGTCGAGGTCCACCAGCACCACGCGCTTCCGGGTGAGCATGAGGCTCATGGCAAGGTTGCGGGAAATGAATGTCTTTCCCGCACCTTCATTAAACGAAGTAAAGGTGATGACTTGCATCGGTTTATCTTTTTTTGCCATGAATGTCATGTTGGTGCGCAGGATGCGGAAGCTCTCGGAGAGCATGCTGTCTTCCTGATCGGCCGCGACATTCGTTTTGGCCGTTTTCTTGTCTTGCGGGATCTCCCCGAGGAACGGTATGCTGACCGCGCCTTTCAGGTCCTTGCGGCTGTGCACGCGCGTGTCCAGGAAAAGAATCATCAGGAACACTACGCCCGGCACGGCCAACCCGACCAGCACGCCGAGCAGCAGGATGCGGTTGCGGGCAGGCGAGATGGGACCGGCTGGACCGTCCACGCTGTCGATGGTCCGCGCGTTGTTGTCGGCCATCGCCTGCGAGAGGGCGTTCTCTTCGCGACGGTTGAGCAGGAACATATAGAGCGACTCCTTGATTTTCTGTTGGCGTTCGATGGTGAGCATCTGCCGTTCCTTGGTGGGGACGGTGGTGAAGCGCGTCTGTGCCTGCATTTGCCGGCTACGCGCGTCGTTGCGCTTCATGTTGATGCTGACGATCATGTTATCAACCGCCCGGATGATGCTCTGGCGCAGGGCATGAATGGTATTGTCCAGTTCCTCCACGACGGGATTGCTCTCGCTGCTGTCGGCGATCAGTTTGTCGCGTTTCAGCTTCATGGCGTTGTACTGGCTAATCTGGTTTTCCACGGTCGCATCGTTGATGCCCGTCCCCGAAGGAATCAGGTCGCGGCTCTTGGTGGGGTCAGTCAGGTACTCCTTGATGAATTGCGCGAGCTTCAACTGGGTTTCCTGTTCCAGTGCGTCGGCGTTGTAGGTCTGCGCCTCGCCCATGTATTGGCCTGCCAGCGAGCTGATGTCCATCACCTGGTTTTCCTGCTTGAACGATTCCAACTGGGTCTCTACGCCGCCCAATTCCTCTTCGATGATGATGAGCCGTTCGTTGATGAACTCCGACGTGTTGACGGCCACCTGATTCTTGTCGTTGATGGCCTCCTCGTTATAGACATTAATCAATGTGTTCAACACATCCTCCGCCCGCCGAGGAGAACTGTCTTTCAGCGAAAGGACCAGGATGGACGATTCGTCTTCCTCCTGCCGGATACCCATGCTACCCTGGAAACGTCCGGCGACGACATTCAGCGGATTCTTCCGGACACGGATGTCGCGGTCCTTCCACGATGTGCCCCAATGGTCCGTGCTTGTCACCAAGATCCGTTCGCCGCCGATGGTGAGCGTGTCGTTCAGTTGTACGTTGTAGGTCTCTGCTGCACTGGGAATCCCCTTGATGTCGGAGAGCTGCACCGTTTTGTCGCCTCGTGGTGTCACCGTGAACGAGATGTATCGTTCCGGCATCACGTTGATGAAAGAGACGTTCACCGGTGAGAGGTTGTACAGTTCGTTCATCCGCAATCCCTCTTCCAACTGATAGTCCACGTCGGCATGGAGGCGTTGCACAACCTCGCGCATGAGCCGTTTGGAACGGAATTGAAGGATTTCATTGGCCACATTCACCTTATTGATATAGTTGTCGTAGCGGTCCAGTCCTGTCGTAGAGGTCTTGTTCGACGGGTCTTTGATAATCACCGTGACGGAACGGAAGAACACCAGCGGCGATTGGGAGTAGTGATACCAAGCCATTCCTCCGAACAATAGGACGGATAGCACGAACCATTTCCATTTCGAGACTAAATAGACAAACAGGTCCACTAAGTTGATGCCCTGGTCGTTCTTGTTTGATAGATTATTCGTTTGCATAATTCCGTGAAAGAGATTTATTTAGTTACCCAAAGAATCGAGCAGACAGCCGTGACGAGCGAAAGGAAACCGGTAATGTACTTCCAGCTCTTGTCTTCACTGTCCTGTTTGCGATATTTCGGTTCTACATACACGATGTCGTTTTGTTGCAGGTAATAGCAGGGAGACAGAAACAGGTCCTTGCTACGCAGGTCGTGCATAAACATCACCCGCTCGCCGTCCTTTTCGCGGATCACCGCCACCCGGTTTACCCGGCCTTTGGCCGATACGTCGCCCGCCTTGGCGATGGCTTCCAGCAGGGTGATGCGGTCACCTTCGACCGAGAAGGTACCGGTGTTACCGACTGCTCCTAATACGGAGTACTTGAAGTTGAGGAACTCCAACGACACCTGCGGGTCTTTGATGTATTTCCCTTGGATGATCCGGTCGCGTATCAGGTCGGTGACTTCGCTCACCTTCAGCCCTTCCACATGCAGCTTGCCCAGGATGGGGAATTGGATATTCCCGTCCACATCCACTCGGTAGCCCTTCTCGGTAGTTACAGACGACCCCTTTATCGAGCCGGATGCATCCATCTGGAATGCGCCGCCGCCCGCATTGAAAGGGATGGCCAATTCAGGGCTTTTGCTGCTCACGGTAATGTCCAGGCGGTCGTTGGCGTGAACCACCGCTTCATACTTGGTGTCATACGGGTAGCCATGTCCCAACTCCATATCCTGCAGATAGACGAACTTCTTTGACGAGCCGCAGGAGGAGAGCAGCAGCAACGCCGCTGCCAGCACGCCCCATACATAGTCTTTTCTTTTCATTGCTTGTTATGATTTATGATTTTAGATTTATGATTTATGCTGTATCAGTTATCGATTGTCAATTGAAGAGGCGCATTCCCTTGCCGCCTCTTGATTCGGCAAGCACTCCATCCGTCCGACGAAAACCAGTTCGGACATCTGTATCAATGTGCAATACAACGCCTCCTGCAAGTGCGCATCCTGTCGGATGGCTGAGCAGGAAGGCAGCAGGGCGGCAAAAGCTTCCGGCCCCTCGAGCAGAGTGAACCGGTTCGTTCCGGCTTGTTGCAGACGGGCGATACCGGCTACCGGATAGCACTCATTCTTATAACAAGGTGTCTTTCCGCTCCAGGGCGTACCGTATGCCATCACCCTGCCGCCTTCTATCCGCAATACGGGATTGTCGTCATTCAGCAGGTGGCAATCCGGGAATGTTTCCAGCCATTGCCGGGCATGCGTGCTCTTGCCGGTTCCGCTCTTGCCCAGAAACAGGAAACTCCTGCCATCCTGGCTGACACAGGAAGCATGGACAGACACCCCGTCGTATTCAAGCACCGCCTGTGCATAAAGGATGCGAATCATAGATGAAAGCACCGTTCCCACAGACGGGTCTTCCGGACGGAGGTAGGCCATGGCATAGTCGAACATGGAGTCTGCGACCATTACATGCACCATGCCGTTCTCCACAGCACCATTATCTATTTCTACCCGATAGTTGTCGATATCACGCGACAGACGAACATGCCCCATGTCGTTGGACGATTCGCCTAACAACTCCGTGCGTTTTCCGTCATCCACAAAAGGTTGTGTGGTGACAATCAACCGGAAGATCCGCATACCTTTCGCCCACGAACCGCACCGGAACGGACGGAAGGAAGGCAGCAACGTTTCCACCTCCCAACTGCCGGGAAGAGTGACAGAGAACAGCAGTCCCGCCACTCTGAAAAAATATTCGTTTCTCATTTGAGGTTTCCTATCATTAGTTTTATCGAAGTCCAGAACGCTTCCTTGCGTGCGTAGGCGTTGGAGAAGTCACGATGCTTCCAAAAAGAGAAAAACGTCCGCAGCTTCCGCTCCCATCTTGCCTGGGAAGCCTTGCCCTTGGTATCGCCGTACTGCCCGAAATTCCCCCCTTCGAGCACGATATGCAACAACTCGGGAGAAGTACACACATCCATATCCATAAAAGGCAGTTCGGCGCGATGCAACCCGAGGTGCTCCGTCAGGAAGGTGTGAAGTTGCACGCTCCATTTCATCAGGCCCGTCCGCTTGTACACGGCTTTCAGCTCTTCAGGAGCATAGCAGCCCTGTAGGTTATGGTAAGCCCTTGCCATGTCACAAAACTGCCGGAGGCCGACACCATGCCCTATGATATGTTTCAGCAGATGGGCGTTCAGCAACAGCAGGTTCAGCAAGGGCGATGGCACGGAAACCGTCACCGGAGATTCAGTCGAAGGATTTCCGGTTAGAGTTTGGTCTATAAACCCATATTTCGCAACCAATGTGGAGAGGCAACCTTTCAACCACGGATTGCTAAAATCAAACAATCGCGTATGATGCTCTATCTCCACACCCTGCCAACGGTAACAATCACTTCCGTCAGGCAATCCCTCTAACCGGCATCCAGCTTGGTTCATTATTTCTGCGGCCTTCCGTACCTCCTCTTTCGAGGGGAAGTAAAGGTCGATATCCCCGCACTCGCGCAGCAACGGATGTTCATAGAAAGCAGCTGTCCCCTGCCCTTTCAGCAACACGGGATGCAGGCCGTAGCGGTCCATCCGCCGATACAACCGATTCACCACTACATTCATCCGCTTGTTCTTCTGCTCGATGCGATCCGCTTGCGCCACCCAGCGTATCATCAGACCATCGCCGGGCAGCAGCGTATCGGGCAGATGGTGCAACCCGCGATAGACTATGCCCACCACCGTCTGGCGCAACGCCATCCGATAGACATTCCACCAACCGACATCCGTCAGCGGGAAGGGCGACAGGTCATCCGGTTCCCTCTCCCACAATCCGGCACGCAGCAGGCTGAACAACGCCCTGTGTTCCGAAGAAAGCATCATAACAGCCCCATCTTTTCCCATTCCGTCAACTGACTTTCCACATCGTGCAAGGCCCGTTCGTATTCCACCTCATACGTTTTGCATAACTCCTCCGCCAGTTCTTCAGCCGTGTGCCCCTCTCTTCGGCACAGCATCTCCCAAAGCTGGGCGGCGGTCTCATTCAGGCTATATACGTTTGTCAGGTTCACACAACTGTCGGAAGTTTCCACAATCATATATTTGCTGCCTATTTTGCGGAGCTTCAGATTTGATTTCGGTATCATTTTATCTTTGTTTGCCATGATATGATGCATTAGAATTTCTTTCCTGACAGGATGGAGAACACCGTCTGGAAAATGATTTTTGTGTCAAGCCACAACGAACGGTTATGGAGGTAGTCCAAATCCATCCGCAGCCTCTCCAGCATTTTCTCCATGGTATCCGTATATCCGTTGTAAAGCGTAGCGGCGGAGAACAAACCGGGACGCAACTGGTACAGTAATTCATAATCGGGATTGATAGCCTTGATTTTATCCACGAAGAACTTACGCTCCGGACGTGGACCGACAAAACTCATCTCCCCCTTGCAAACATTCCATAGCTGTGGCAATTCGTCCAGATGGTGTTCACGCAAAAAACGTCCCACACGGGTCAGACGTTTGTCATCCTTCCCGCTGCACAATACCGGTTTTCCGTCCGACTCGGACGTGACGGCCATGGAGCGGAACTTGTAGAGTGTGAAGATTTTTCCACGGTAGCCCACACGCTCCTGCTTGAAAATGGCATTTCCCCCGTCCTCACACTTTATGGCGATATAAATAATCAGGAATAACGGTAAGAAAACAACCATGCCGATAGTACTTGTCACAAAGTCCAATACTCTCTTTATCCTGCTTTCAGCTGGAGACGCACCCCCTTGACGGTAAGTCCCGACACTTAAGGAATCTATTGATTTCCTTGAAGCAACTCTTATTTCATCCATAACTTGTTATAACTATCTAATACATTATTAATCATTTTATCCTTCGTGAACATATCCCGATAACGCTTCTCCGCACCTGCGGAAAATTTCCTATATGCCAGTTCGTCACCGGCTATCGTCCTGATGGCATCAGCCAATGCCTTCGCATCACGCGGCATCACGTTCAGCCCCGACACCCCGTGCTCGTTCACCCACGCCACACCCGAATGGGGAATGCGCGTGGCTACCACAGGTTTCCCGCACGACATCGCCTCTATCTGCACGATGCCGAACGCCTCCGTCTTCTGTATGGAAGAGAGGCAGAAGAGCGTGCAGGCATTGTAATAGGCGGGCAGCTCCTCATCGGAAATCCGCCCTAACAGTTTCACTTTCTCTTCTGCTCCTAAGGTCACTATCTCGTTTTGAAGTTCCTCCTTCAGCACCCCTTCGCCGCCTATCAGCACCACGTAGTCATCCCCCAAGTAGCGGGTAGCCTCTATGAGATACCGATATCCTTTGTACTCCACCAACCTTCCCAAGGCGAAGATGATTTTCTTCTCCGGATACCTTCCCAGTAGCTCCCCTGTCCGTTCGGGGCAGGCGGGAACCGGTTCTATGCCTATGGGCAAACACTTCACTTTCGGTTGCAGCCCGGTCAGGAAGGGCGACTCGGCCAAATAGACAGGGGTCGTGCCCACAATCACGTCGGCACGCCTCAGCAGCCACCTCTGCAGCGGCATATAGAACCTGAGCAGCACCTTCTGCTTCTCGATGTCGGCGTGCCAGTGCAGCACCACCTTTCCCTTGTAGCCCGAAAGCAGCAGTGCGAGGCAGGCCATCGGGTCGGGATGATGCACGTGGATAATGTCATACTCCCCGCACCTTTTCCGCAGAGAGAGAATCATGGCGGGCGAAATCATCGTAGCCGCCACCTTCATCCAGGTGTGGCAACCTATCAATCGTGCATGTGCGTTTATGTCCACCACCTGCGACCCGCCACGGGACAGGGCGCAGAGCATGTCACAGTCCACGCCCCGGGCGGAAAGACCCTGCATGAGGTCGTACATCACTTTCTCCACGCCGCCACGGACGGGGTGGAACTTGCCTAACTGGAGGATTTTCACGAAGTTAATGGTTTTGGGAAAGGTTCAATGTCCTATTTCAGAAACTAATATTTGGGCACTATACAACCAATCAAAAGCCGTACATCTTTTGCGACCTTTTATTATTAGCTCTTGACACAAGTTTTCATCATCAACCAATAAATTTATCTTATCAGCAATATCTTTTTCATCATGTGGATTTACATATAACGAGGCTTCTCCACAAACTTCCCTTAATGCTGGAATATCCGAAACAATAGTAGGAGTACCACAAGCCATCGCCTCCAAAGGAGGTATGCCAAATCCTTCATACAAAGATGGATATACAAAGCACAACGCATGAAGGTAATATTCTCTAAGCATAGTATCACTCACTCGCCCCAACCAATTGATTCTCTCCGAACCATTCTCTTCATGCAGTTCTGCAATGGAGGTGGAATAAATTCCATCTTGCCCACCTATAATATACAACTTCATGCTTTTATCTGTCACATGTTTAAAAGCTTTTAGCAACATGAAAAAATTTTTTCGAGGGTCAATAGAGGAAACAACCAAAATATATTTTTCACCAGAACAAAACTTCTTTCCATTGGCATATTCATCTTCTGAGCAATAAAACTTTGGAGAAATTGCATTATGAATGACACTGATTCTTTCACCGCTAACCGAAAGCCTACGCATAATCTCCGATTTGGAAAAATTGCTTACAGTAAGTATTTTTAAAGATGTAGCAGCACAAAGAGGAGTCATTAGCCTATACCATAATCTATATGTGAGGGAATACCAACTTGGATTAGCCATAAATGCTAAATCGTGAATCGTCATCACTTTTTTCCGTACCAATAACGGTCCCAATCCCGTGAAACAAACCAATAGTTTTTTCCCTTTGATTTTATTGAACCAAAAAGGTAAGAATAACTGTTCCCAAATGTGTGATTTTCCTTGACCACATACAACGATGCGAAAACCGGAAACATCATAATACTCCTTGACTTTGCCCGGTGGACAACATACGGTAAAGGGTATTCCTAATGACATCCATGCCCTGCAAAGTTCGTATGCAAAACGATTTACTCCTGTTAGATTCTGCAATAAGAATCTTCCGTTAACATAAATCATGATAGGATTAGCAGATTTTTGATTTGAGTAGATATAGGAAAAATTTCCAATAATGCTTTATTTTTGCAGGAAATGAAAACTTCACCCAACTGTTTTCACAATAGTGTATAGCGTATGAGGCCGAAGTAGCCTCGCGCCTGTTTCCTGCAAAAATTTCAGAGCGGTATATCATCATTCCATCTTTTAGTTTTTGATCTATATCCTTATAACGGAATCCATAATCTTCTGCAATACGGGCATATATCTGAGGTGCTATCACATCCAATCCCATACTACCATCAGGCTTGATAAAATGCTTATCTTGATACCAGTCTAATACATTTTTCGCAAACAGGCATCCTTTTTCCGCTCCCATGATAGCCGCCTGCATTTCAATACCTGAAATATATTTATCCACAATTCTGTGTCCCTCAACGTCAATGTTAGCCAAAGAATTGTCACGTTCCACCATAAAAGGATGATATTCCATGCTCGAAAAGAAAGAGTGATTCAAGAACTCATCAAATCGTTTCAACACTTTCACATCCGAATCCAAATAGATTCCCCCCTCGGTATAAAGTGCATACATGCGGATGTAATCTGCTACGAAAGCCCATTTTCGATTGGCAAACGCTTCTTTTACGTATGGAACACTATTTTCTATATTAAAAGTTTGCGTGTTCCATAACTTCAACTCATAATCAGGCATTATCTTTTTCCATGAATCAATACACATTTGTATCTTTTCGGGAAACGGGTCGTTACTTAACCAACAATAATGAATAATTTTGGGTATCATATAGTAGGCTTTTGAGAATAAGCATTATCAAGTGCAGTCTCATACTTATCTAACAGCAGAAGCAAAGCATACACTACAAATATGTCAGTTGAAATCTTTATCCAAACAATAAGTTCAAGTAAAAATAACATTAATAAGAAAAAACGGCCTTCTTTCCATTTTCGGAAAAGAATGAATGTGCAAAAAATAAAGAAAGACACAAACAGGCTTAATCCGATACAACCGCAATAAAAGATGAATCGCAGATAACCAATATCAATATATTTGTAGAACGCACCCGGCTCATAGGGGTTTGCAAACCACCCGTCACCAATGAGCCATGTTTTTAAGTTGTCCGGCAAGACAAACATATTTTGTAACCTGGTAGTAGAACTCGTAGTCCAGTCACCAGTCTTATACCAATTAAAGAATCCCTCAAAGCCGTATTGCAAATTGTTTCTAAATATGGGGAATTGATGGTAGCAATAGTACGTGATTCCTAACACTACAGTAATAAGCAAAATTGAATTGATGAAAAATTTCATTTTGGACGAATCAAGTCGAATATTCAACGAAAAATTGGAAAAGATCATATATAGAAGAGCTATAATCAATCCTGTAGTAGTCGTACGTGATACAATATTACCTAAAATACTAATAATAAGAAATAATACCCAATACCACATGTTTTGTTTATCCGATACTTTATGCGTCAACAGATAGCCAAGTCCCAACAAAGCGCATGAAAAACGGATACCAGCCGTATCAAAAGATGCACCGATGCCATACAAGCGTTTTGTCTTGTGAAGAAATTCTGCATCTTGCGAAATGTAAGCATCAACCCAATCTTGTAAAACTGGAACATTATCTATAAGAATGGCCAATAGCGATTGTATAGCACAAACCCATGCCATATAGTGAAAAACCAATCTGAAAGATACTTCCTCATGCATCTCCCGTATCAAATATAGAATAGTATAAGCTCCTGACAACCAAACCCACATTTTAATAATGTAGGATGCGTACACGTAATCAGTCGTGTTATTATAAGTAACAGAAAATAAAGAAGCCAAGGAAAAAACTGCTGCCCAAACAGAAATGGTCAGAAACATCGGGCTGATTCTGGCATCTCGTTCTTTTAACCATTGCAAAACCAGCAAGACCATGCCGACCACTGCCAATATCATTTTGGTATTGATTCCGGGCAAAAATGTAAACTCAAACGGGAAATAATACCCGCTGAACGCAATGCCGGTTAAAACGGCTTTCAACAAATCAATCATCACCGATATAGTATTCCGTACACGAATCTGAACAGCAGGCGATAGTAGCCTCTTACTATCCAATAATAGCGGTGCGAGGCAGACCATTGCAGCAGCTTGTTTCGGAACGGTTGTTTGGTGTTTTTCCAGATGGAACGGTTGGCTTCGGGGAAACTGGCGTTCCACACTTCGTAATTGGCGGTACTATCCGAAATCAGCAGCGGGAACTTCACGTTCAGTTTCAGAAAATCCAGTTCCCGTTCCAAGTCGTTTTGGTACCTGTTATGGATAAAACAGACCGTGGCATCCACATTCCGTTTCACAATCTCTATCTGCCTTTTGGAATCAATGGCGGTCATCGAAGCCGTATTGGACTTTACATAGTGGTAAAGGGCTTCCGAGATATGGCGGTACGACCGGGCAAAGCTGAAACATTGGATAAGCACGGCCATGTCCTCGCCGATATTAGCCCCGTCAAGGAAACAAATATTGTTTTTTACATAAATGTCGCGCCGTACAAGGAAAGCCCATAAGAACCAGCGCATTTCGCCAGATAACATAGCCTTCAGGCAGTCCGAAGGCTTTTCATAAACGGGTTGCCGCATATAGCGTCTGGATGTTTCAAACTCCAAGTGCCAGTCGCAACCCACGATGTCGAAATGCCCGGTTTCAGCTCTTTGATATAGTTTTTCAAACATATCTTCCTCTATCCAGTCGTCCGCATCGACAAATGCGATGTATTCGCCGGTAGCGGCTTCAATTCCAGTATTGCGGGCACAAGCAACTCCCCTGTTTTGGGAATGTGTCAACAATCTCACATGCGCTTTCCGGTGAGGGTATTCGTTCAAGACGCTTTCAATGACAGCGATGCTGCCGTCAGGGGTCGCATCGTCCACGAACAGGTATTCTACATCTTGAAACCGCATCCCGAACAGTGACTTACAACAGCGTGAGATATAGTTTTCCACCCGATATACCGGGATGATTATCGAAATTTTATAATTCATGGTTTACCAAAGGGCACCTTCTATCGGTTTGCCTCTCCATTTGTAATACAGGTTGTAGAATAATCGCTTGTATTGCCTTCCCAATACTACGGGTAACAGGTAATGCAAATCGCGCAACAGGTATTTTATCCCTATCGTCTTGTTTTTAAATGCAACCCAAGGGGAGATAGGCGACATTTCATGCAAATACGGATAATAGCGATTGTACAACCCGTATTCGTCTTTTTGCAACAAGGAAAATAACAAGGCACTTTTCCTCCCCTCTAAAAGTGTGTATTCATCCTGCGCTTGTTGCCTGCCTTCGCTTACGACAAACCGGGTTATCAACTTAAATACCTCTATATATTGCTTGGTATCTCGCTCTATATCCGTTCCTGTCATAATAGAGGCTGCACGTATGGTATATCGGTAGGTCGGTTCTTGAATTACATACATGGAACGAGCTTTACAAGCCATTTTGAAACTCCATATCACATCCTCATGCAACAGCCCTTCTTCAAAAAACAGCTTGTTGTCCAGCAGGAATTTCCGGTTACACAATTTGTTCCATGCCATCATATACCATCGTCCTTCAGCGTATGAGTGTAGAATCTCCTTGTTGCTACGGAGTGCTCCCGAGGGGAGGGTTAAGGCCGGATATTCCTTGTCGCTTCCTTCCACTTCATAGTTACCGATAACAAAATCATAAGGCTGTGCCTCCAAGGGAGTGGCCAATATGAAAATACAGTTTTCCGTAAGCGCATCATCGCTGTCTAAGAAATATACATAATCTCCCGTTGCAGCTTCCAAACCGGTGTTGCGGGCAGCTGACAGGCCCCGGTTATGCGTGTGGTGCACTATTTTTACTTCGGCAAAATTGTGGTGTTCCAAATATTCCTGTGTGATTTCCATACTGTTGTCCGTGCCGCAATCATCGACAAGAATCACTTCTAAATCCTTATAAGATTGTTTCCGTACCGATTCCAAACAGTTTTCGATGTAGGTGGACACGTTGTATATGGGTATGACAATCGTTATTTTCATCCTTTGACTCTCTCTTATAATAGTCCATAGATTTGTGCCATAGTGGTAGGCACGTCAAACATCTCTGCCCGTTGCAAGGCTTTCATACGGTATTCTTGACGTAAGGTGGTATCATCCATCAACCGCTTCACACCGTTGTAGATGTCTTCTTCTTTTTCCGAAACCAACAAACCGTATTCCGAATGGGCCAATATCTCGCTTGCACCGCTGATATTCGTAGCCACAATCGCCAACCCCAAGCATAAAGCCTCACAAATGACCAAAGGATAACCCTCCGCTTCCGATGTGTTTAGATATATATCGGCTTCTTTCATATAGTGATAAGACGGTTTTTGGAAACCCAAGAAATGCACGCAATCATTCATTCCGTATTCATGGCTCATTGTTTTCAGAGGTTCTTCAAGACTTCCTTCACCGATAATCCATAAATCAAATTCATAACCGTTTTTTTTCAGTTGTTGAGCTATTCTCAAAGCTCTGTCATAGCGTTTTTGTTTGTTGAGCCGTCCGACCATACAGATGGTAAACTTTTTTTTCTCTACATGATTTAATACTGCCGATTGCTGAATTGCATTCTTATCTATCAGATTATAGACAACGGCACATTTTTCAGGTTTTATCGCATATAATTCTAAGAAACTTTTTTTTACATCTTCTGAAACTAACACGATTTTATCCATCTTTTGATAAGTGCTAAATTCCTCTTTTTCATTTCGAAAGAAATCTAAAGACCAATGTTTCTGTTTCAAGTCGATATGTACCCAAGATAGATTCTTTTTTGCTTTATTGAATATATAGGAATGGAACTTTACTGCGACTCCCTCCATGAACGAAATAATCGTATCAAATTGTTCTTCTTTTAAAAGTTTAAAAAGCATATATTTATATACGAGTTCATGAAAGAAAGCATAACAATTAAAGGCCCTTAAAACACGATGCAACCGTTCAAACCATATTGTGTTTTGCTTGTGTAAAGTCAACATTCTCACTTTTTCAGGAACATCATTCAAATAAACACCTTCCTTATATTCCAAGAACAATGTCACCTCATAAGATGAGTAATCAAAGTTCTTTAAAATATTAACAAGAACTTTTTCTGCCCCACCACCAGCTAACGCAGGCATTATAAACATGATTTTCTTTTTCATCGGCAGGATTTAACTTTAGGAAGTCTTTTATATTCTTCACTTTTTATGAATGAGAATCCATCCATCAATCCTTTTTTATAGGCTATCGGCATACCTTTATCACCAAATATGTATTTCATTCCATATTTCATGCCTTGAATTCCGTAAACGTAAAATATAGCAATCACCGACCAAAACTTTAATAATAAATTCTTTTCCGGTAGGAATATGAACCGATGCCAAAAGATTAATTTGTTTCGATATTCGGAATAAATCAATCTTTCCGTTTTTTCCTTAGTGTTTGTTATAGTAGAACTGGCATCCAAATGTATGATACCGGAATCAAAAGAGGTCAGTATTTTTAGACCGGTTTTATACATTTTGTAATACATGACTTGATCCTCTGGAAAGGCATAGAAAGTTTTATCTAGCCACAATTCTTCCTCATAATGAATTTTCAGAAAATCTTCTTTTCGGCAAAAGAAACAAGGACCGGCATTAGATTGTGATTCATACACCGGTTTTGCAGGATGATTGTTATAAGAAAAACCTGCAGTTCTTAAAACTTTGTACCCCCACTTCCAACTCCATGGACGACAGACTTCCCTGCCCAATATGCTCAAACGTATCTTATCTTTTATAGTGACTTTATGATTGGCAAATACACATGGAGAAATCACTTGCGCATCCTGTCCAACCAATTCATTATATAAGGTTTCCACTGCGTGGGATGGTAAATAAACATCATCATCAAGGAACAGACAATATTCGGTTGATACCTCATCATACGTTAAAGCCCTTTGTGCAACCATACCTTTTTTCACATAAACATATCGTTCCACCCCTACTGTTTCCTTCGGTAAAGGATATTCTTCTGCAATATACACAATTATAGATGATGGTGGAATACTTTGAGCAAGCAATGAGTCCAACATCTTCCGATAGATGTCACTACCTTTGCCCAATGTTCTTATCACTGTAGTATATTCCATTTTAATATTCTATCCTGAATATGCAATTTTTCAAGAAAATTTAAGTAGGCTCTAATATCTGACAATCTCTTTGGCTCTGATTGTACGCATAAAGAGATAAATGATAAAAGTTCGGAATAATTCGTGAACACAACGGTAAAATTCTTTCGGATTAGCTAATAATAGATGCCCTCCCATTTTTTTCAAATGCCAACGCTGATAATGTATGACCATGTACAAGTGACTGATTTTAATTTTCCGAAGATGCATCAAAGAATGAGGCTCCTGGTAATAATGCCTTAAAACCTTGTTGAAACTAACCGTACGATATTTTTCACCCAATGAATACAGCAAGTAACATTCTGTATAATAATTACACGAAATCTCAGGAAAAGGAAATTCTTTCATATATTCTGTCCTGAAAGAATTCCACTTTTCTCCTCTGACTCCGTAGCGATTATATAACTCATCATAGCACGATTTTATGCCATCATAAGGAAATAATGTACCATTTATTTCTCCGGTTTCAGGATCCGAACACAATGTGTCAATGCCATATACTAATTTATCGTCATAATATTCATTCCATTTTTCATTAAGAAAATCCAATGCTTCCGGAATAAATGAATCATCACAATCCAAAGTAATAAAAATATCCCCTTTTGCTATGCGGACTGCACGATTCCACAGAATATGTTTACCTGAATTTTTCTCTTCATTCAGATAGGTAATATCCCAATCTACTGTCCGTATAAGCCCCTTTATGATTTCATCACTCCGATCTGTAGAACCATCATTTATGACAATCCATTCAAAATTTCGGTACTTTGATTCCTTGAGGGAGGAAAACACTCGATATATTGTTTTTTCACCGTTATAAACTGGAGTAAAAATCGTGAAAAAAAAGTTTCTATGTTGGCTTTGCGCACTATTTTCCTTACTTTCCATTGATCCAGTTTATTAACTATGGCTGAAGATTCGATTGACACGCTTTTCTATTGCAAGTAAATATTTGCAAAGCAAATTATGACGAATGTTTAATACAATCCAGTCACGTAAGTTCAACTTATGGCATTTGCCCCAATTAATGATCTCCTGTACCCAAGGTCGGTCGTATGGAACAACCACCCTACAAGATATCAAGTTTTCCAATGTTTTAAGATTGTTATAACACAATTCATTGGCAAATCTTGTTTGATGACATCCTAATACTTTCAGACGCTCAATCATGAACAACTCTTCGTATTCAAGAGTAAATTTCGTCCTATATGTGACTGAAGCTGGATTTGAACAATATACGTACACCTTGTCCTTAATACATCTGATATTGACATTCTTTCCAAGCACCAACTTGATATTCATTAGTTGGTCTTCACCTATTTTAATACTGCTTGGAATGTCATTTATATAGGATAAGAATAATGATTTTCTAAACAGACACCCCCAAATGCTGCTAGGAAGTTTTCTTATTAGAATATATTTTATGAAGGTTTCGCTTGATATGATTTCATTGGTAAGTGCTGCACTCGACACAATATCTATACCTTTTTCCATATTAGCGACCAATATCTCTAGTGAATTCTCATGCAGTTCATCATCTGCGTCAACAAACGTTATATATTCACCATTTGCCATTTTTACCCCTCTACATCGGGCATTACTAACTCCCATGTTTTTTTGTGTCCATATACGGATACGAGAATCTCTATGCGCATAAGTATTACAAATTTTACCTGACAAATCAGTAGAACCATCGTTTATTAAAAGCAGTTCAAAATCCGTATAGGACTGTTTTAGTATGCTATCAATACACCTATTCAGGTACTTTTCTGCGTTATATATTGGAGTGATTATCGAAATCATTATTTCTTATTTTTGAACACCGAGCAGTTTCTCAGCCGTTGTAGAAAACCATTGAGAACTAGACGGAATGAAATATCGGTTGGCCAGGTAGGAAACAGCAAGTATTGCGGTAAATGTGATGCAGACATGGAGACATAACGGTATATTTGTCCATTCCCTCATGAAATGTAAGACAAAACCATGTAACATATATATGCTCATAGAAATGCTTCCGAGCCATACACATAATCTATTTTTCAATATTCGTGAGATATAGCCCTTGCCTGCTGAAAATACAAGAATAAGCCCGATAATAACAGGATAACGAAGTACCGCATAATGTTGGAACTTAAACAATGAAGGCTCCGTCATAAATACGACTGCAAGGGCAACAAAAAATAGTTCTGCTGTAGTATTCTTCCATCCCCCCCCCATTTTTGTATTTTTCAAGGATCCATAAAGCACACCCAAAGTTATGCCAACCGAATAATCTAACAAACGTGCGGCAGGGTTAATATATGTGAGCCATCTGAGACCTATATAACTGGACGAAATATATACAAATAATACGAAACATATAATAGCACAAATCTGAAAACATACGAATCTCTTTGTGTGTCTAACCGCCAACTTCAACAGGAATGGAGTACAAAGGTAACAGAAAAATAGACTGGACAGAAACCATGACGGCACATTCAGAGAAAAATTAATTTCCCATTGTATCATAGCAGATTGTGTCAATGTAAGATGAAATGGAATAGCCCATAAAGATTCTATATTAATTCCAAACAGAACAAAAAGTGTTACTGTCAACCATTGGATTGGAAATATTTTAGCAAAACGCTTAATATAAAACTGTTTGGAAAGCCTTTCGATTTTGTTTTTCCATGCCAAAGAGATACCATACCCGCTTAAAACGAAGAAGAACAAGACAATAGTGTTACCAAAATCATAAGTATAAGTAATTCCCATTTCTTGATGAGGATAGTGATGCCACACTATCAAAAGAGCACAAATACCTCTTAAAGAGTCCGTTGGTCTGAATTTCTGTTCCATATCAGTTTTCTGTTCTTTGTTATAAACGGTGATTTGGACAAAATTTCTTTTTCAAAGGGAATGGTGCAGATAATAGCAAGGTTTCCTGTAAGATACGGATATCCGTTTGAGGTAAAGTCTTATCTGCATATTTATTAAAAAGAGATTGTATATCTTGCTTGTTCCCCAAAATTTTCTCATCAAAACTTATCCAATGGTATGGTTCTATATCTACAGATGAAAAGTAATCATCATATTTGAAATATCCATATTCTTTTTCTTCTCTTTTTTCTATCAGCAATGCTGGTATTCCGTATGCATGAGCTATAATTATCCCGTGTAGGGAAGAGGAAAGTATGTACTCACATGATGTCAACACTTCAATAAAAGATTTAATGTCATCCGTTCTAATATCAATCACATGGGCCGTCTTACTATATTTCGCTATAAATCTGTCAGTTTCACGCCAATGAGGGATAATGCCAATCGTATATTTTTTTTCTTTAGCCGGACTAACAAGAAAAGGAAGTAACAACGCAGGATCTCCATAACCTATATTGGTTATATCAAAGCCTAGTTCTTTCAGTCGCTTTGCCGTATATTTACCTCTTACTGCGCGAATATTTTTTGTTTTGCATTTCCCCTTTGGAGCTATAAATCCCGCACCCCATACTATCGTATTTTTGTTCGCGCACTCCAACATTGAACCGATGGCCATGATATTCCGACGATAACTCCCCAGAATATGGCAAATTTCAAGAAATGAATGTTTTTTTATGGCATTTCTTAGACGTGCAAAAAAATTAGTTAACGACAAATCTATGGTACTGTCAAAATGAGATATTTTTTTCCCGGACAGTTCAGAGATGACGAACGGGCTTAACGCATCTCCCAGATTCATTCCACGCCAATATGACAAGCGAATTTTCATGTAACAAAAATCGTTAATGAATCTAAGAATAAATTCTTTTTAATCCAAAGATATATAGCTTTTACGAGAAAAATCCTTTAATTTTCTGAACAAACTATATATTTCTCTCCTGCGGCTGTCGCCTTGTAAGCACTCAATTTAGGGCATACCCCTTCGAAAGGGCACTTTTCAGTGCCCTAAACCGAGTTTTGTTAAAAAATTAGTCTTGAATTTAACATTGGCTTGTAGCCAAAGTGATTTTGTCAGGAACCATGTTAACATAATCCCTGCACCCGTTAAAG